>ERZ773031.72-NODE-72-length-53374-cov-9.190964_pt1 | contig 53374 bp, 84 predicted proteins | sample MGYA00511666_ERZ773031 | MGnify/ENA primary metagenome ERZ773031 (study PRJEB29015, sample SAMEA2738135) | human oral metagenome | biome: human oral; feature: human-associated habitat; material: saliva | place: China | collected 2250 ...
GTATAAAATATGTATATTTATGCACTAATGTATATGTATTGATTATCAATGAGTTGCATTATTTTTTCTATATATAAAATATATTTTTAATTTTGATACAGGCCGAGCCTTGCGTTATAATCATTTAGTTATCAATTAGTTATTATATTTGTCTCTATTAATAGTTTAAATTGTGTTATAAATTATCTGTGTAATTGTTTATATTTATAATAAGTAAAACTAATAATTTAAAATAAACAATTTAATCATTTATGAAGAATTTGCATGTATTTGATACTCTTGCTTCTTGTGAGAGTTTTATGTCATCATCTGATTTTGTAATGCCTTTTGTGGGTTACATTAAGGATGGTGGTAAAGTTAAATATCGTAAGGTAATACCTATAGAACCTCCTGCTGCTACTGACCGATTGTAACAAGCTTAAATGGGAAGAGTATCGGTAGTTATAATTACTATTGATATCTTCCCATTCCTTTGTATTTAGAAAAACAATAAAGTCTCTTTTATTATTTATTTAATATCAAATAAATATAGTATGGTCATTAATATTGCGTAAACCATCCAAAAAACATATTTGAAATTATAAATGTATTTATTATTGTTATTATTATCTACTATAGATATATTACATTTACTAAGAGTTTGTATTCTATTTTTATAATCTTCTTCCGCTTTATTTATTGCTTCTTGTTCTGAGTAGAATATATTAGGTATTAGTTTTCCGTTAATACAGATTACGTATGAATCATTATTCATTGTATCTTTTGATTGGTGTATAAAGTAATGGTCATTGAATATTGTTTTTTCTGATACCATTTTAATGCTACCATATTCATTATTGTTATTTAATGAATTTACCTCAGTCCATTTTAGGTTAAACATTTCATCCATAATACGTATATCTATTAGAACATTATTTTTTCTACATTGACATCACATTTTACTCCATATTTATAGTCTGATATATAGAAGTCTTCTTGATTATGTATGAAGTATGTTATCCCTTCTTTTAAGTTATGTCCATCAATAGTAATATTTGCTATCCCTATTAATTTATTCTCTTTTCTATTATTATAGATACCGAATATAAATTTTGTTCCGATGGTTCCTTGTATATATAGATGAATTCCTGTTGTGTTTACAGTGGTATTTTTGCCATTGACATATATTTGGTTACTATATCCATTGGAATTGATTATATTATTATTTCCATAGGAATTAATTTTTGCAAATTCTCCGTTATTTATAATGGTTGTATAATCTCCATATGAGAATATGGAATTACTATGATTTAATATATTAATTGTATTAAATTCCCCTCTTTCGTATATATGATTAAATGTTCCGTGTGATGTTATAATATTTTTTTTACCATTAATAATGGTATTATCCATATCATTATTTAATATAATATTATTACTAAATCCATTTAATATGGTTGTATTAAATATAGAGTTTGATAAATATATATTTGTATTATTTGTATTTAGGATATAGTTTTTATATGATTCATTTTCATTAAATGATACATTTGTATTATTTTCATCACATTGGATAATATTATTATTTTGTGATGATGATATAGCTTCATTAATTAATTCATCAAAAGTTAATTCTTTAATTATTTTAATTTCTGATGTGGCAATTTTTTCTATGATAGATTTATTTAAATTGCAATCAAAATCAAATTGTCCTGATATTTCTACCAATGCGAATTTAGATTTTAATGGATTATAATATTTTAAAACACTTAAAGGATTAAAGCATGCGTGGAAACCATTCTCACAGCATTGAATTTCATGGTTATTGGTAATTTTATATGTTTTACCAATTTCATATTGAAATCCTTCTGAAGAGGTCCAATCTTCATTAAATGCTTTATATGCAAATAATGGTGTTTTTAAAATCTTATTTGAATTTAAAAATGAAATTAATTCTGTATCCATATCGTTTATATTAATTATAGTACAAAGATAGCTATAATATTTTACATTATCAAATATATATTGTTAATAAAATAAAAAAAGAATAAGATACTTTTATCATATCATATTCTTTAATATTTTTAATTAATTATTCAAAAGTATGATTTACTAAGTATTCTATTGCCTCACTATTACATTGCCAATTCTTTATAAATCCATTTTCATCTATTTCCATTGTCATGAAATCTACGTATGGGTCTTCTCATGGGTTAAGAAAATAAGGGACATAACTTTGTACAGAAATAATTTCATTATTATCTTTATCAAGTAAAGTATACTCACCATCATCAATGATGTAATATATATGGGCTGATATGCCTTGAGTCCAATTTATAATTTGTCCACTATTTAGATTGATAATTGGTTGCCATCTATAATGGTCAGAATAGTTCTTACTTTTAGGCTTATCTTTGACTTTTACAGCGCAAGGTATACTTGGAACACCCTCACCTTTGGTCTCATCGAAATCAATATATTCTTTACCATTAACATCATCACTACACCAATTATGTACACCAACATCTACTTTTAAGTAGTGTACATCAAAATTTCTTTTTACCGTTAATTCTACTTCCATATCATTTATTAATATTCTAAGCGCATTGGTACTTCTGTTATGAAATTATAACGTGAATATAGTTCATTATAATTTTCTACAGAGTGTAGTTTACAACCCTCGTAGGTTGTTCTATAAGATTTATTACAGGGCATCCATGTTATTGTATTATAAGTATTACTTAATATTTTTTCTTTATATGTAGTTAATGCTATGAAACTAATAGACTTCTTTAATGACATATATTTACCTTGCAGAGTTTTAACTCTTAATGAATTTGTTTTTATTTTAACATCACATTCTTTAATTTCTATATCCAAAAAAGGCAAAGAAGTATGTTTCTGAAAAAGTTGTTCTTCGGGTTTAACTAAAGTGTAATCACATATATCTTTCTCCCAATATTCTTTCTCACCAAATTCATCAATATGTACAACAGAATAATATGGGTATCCATGTTCTTTTAGATATTCTTTCAAATGTTTATAGGCTAATGTTATTGAATTAATCCTATCCATGAAATAACTTTTTAATATCGTCCCATTATCAGACCAATGTCCGTCCACATTATCAATCTCTGTAATTAATTCTTGATGTAGTACAATTGCCCCAGAATCATAGAAAGCAATAATTGTCTCATCATCATATGCATCAATATTAGGGACATCCTCTTTTCTTTGTTGATTATAATTTTCATTCAAATAATCAATTACCTTATTTATATCGAACATAAATTATCCTTTTATTTTTTTTGTGGTAAAATTGTGTGCTGTTTTTAAAAATTCTTCAAAAATTAGCAAAAAATATTCTTCTGTTATTCTATCATATTCGGTAATAAAACGTTCAACAGTATCTATATCTATAAAATTAAAAGTAATATAGCCAGTTTGAGTATCATTAGAAAAAGATACATAATTAACATACCCTCCATTTATTTTTAATATTCTGATAAAATCAGAAGAACGTTTAAAACATTCTCCAACTCTAATACCTTGTTGAACGTTGTTAATCTCATTTCGTATTTTATTTTCTCTTCTAATCATGAGTCTAAGTTTTGTTTTAAAAACATCTAATTTCTTTTCAATTTCATTCATATTTTTTGTTTTTAATATTATGCTACAAAGTTATGAAAACATATTAGATAAACAAAAAAAATAATATTAAAAAAACAAAAAAGCAAACAAAAAATGTTTGCTTTAATATATTACCCTCCAAATACATCTTCATCATACCACTGTGATTCTTTGTTTCTCAACATATCTCTAAAGTTATCACCACTTACAGGTCTACCCATAAAATCTACTTGTGGTTGTTCTTTTTGACCAATAGGACCATCTGAAACATTACCATTTTTATAACCAGTTGTATATCCTCTATCTAAACGTTCGGGGTGTGCTTTATTGTAATCACGGTAATAATTCTTTCTATGTCTATCTTTTCGTTTACCTTCTTTTCTTCGTCTTTTATTATATTCCTCATAATATCCAGGTTTATGTCTATCCGTGGATTTCCCCTCTTTTTTTCTTTTCTCGTTATATTCTTTATAATAGTTTGGATTATGTCTATCTGCTTCTTTGATGAGTTTATTAATTTCCTCTTTAATTATATTGTTTATGTTCATAATAGTTTATAATGTTTTATATTGATAAATATTTAAAACAATAAATTAATTATATTCATATATTCAAATTCCACCACCATTTATTAAATAAAAAAAGATAGGGATAATATTTGTCTTATCCAAACACACCCCTACTTTTTAACACTATTTTAACAATTAGTCCCTATAAAAGAAGTTATTAAATGTAGTATTTCCATACTCTCCTTCAGTAAGTTCGATAATTTCCTTGATAGTATAGACTTCTTTCTTGTTCTTACCTAACCTGTTATTAATGAAATCTCTTGTACCAAATGAACACGCACCCGTAATCACTCTATAACAAGTAATAGCATCATTAAATGACAACTCACTGTCCATTGTCAAACCTTCATAGTCATCTTTGTTTCTCTTGCTAATTTTATAAAGTAAGTCATCTTTAGCTTCTTCTAAAGTATCTCCGTGTGACCATCGTCCTTCACCATCAGTAATAAGGTATGCAATCTCTCCATCTCCATACATATCAATGTGGTACACATTACCCTTCTGCTCTAATATCTTAGCAAAAATACCATCAGCTTCAATATATCTTCCAACCTCATTTTCAAAGAGATAAGCACCTTTATAGTTTAGTTTAAAGATAACAGTTAATTCATTAGGCCAAATTTGTTCTTTAATATGTTCAGCTAAAGTATCCTTTATTTCCTCATACTTTTCTTCAGTTACTCTAAATTCTGAACAAACTTTATGTAAGTTAGAATAATCTTTTAAATTAGTTTTACGCAAATTTAACTCACCACCAACAATCAACCCTTTAGGTAACTCTTCTATTTGTGTGTTACATAAATAAACTTCTTCATATACGACCAAATTATCAGGTAATTTTGTTACCTTTGTATTACTTATACTAAGTCTTCCATAAACTTCTTTAAGACCTTTAGGTAATTCTGTGATAGCTGTATTATACAGATACAAACTATTCCCAACTTCCATTACTTCAGGTAATTTGTCAAACGTACTTCCTGGAAAATTACAAACATCTTCAACATATAATTCTTCAGGCATACGTTTAATCGTGGTATCAATACAGTCAAGACAATCTTCTACCTTCACTACCCTTGGAAAGGAGAAAGGTTTCTTCATATCATTAACGCAAAAATAACTACCAATTTTAGTATCTTCAGGTAATTCTTCAATCTCTGTTCTTGAAATACTTAACCACCCTTCAATTTCCAAACCTTTGGGTAATTTTGTAACACTTGAACCATTCAAATCTAAATAACCTAATACCTTTAAATTATCAGGTAACTCTGTAACATCTTTTCTTTTTTCTAAATCTAAATTCCCATCATAAACTAACTTACCATTCTCTTTGATAAGCTTTTCATCTATCAACTCCTCAAATTGCTCTTTTGTAATCATAATTATATCATAATACCATTTGTTTATAAGAACAAAGATAGGAATAAACTTGGTAATTACCAAATATATCCCTACCTTTTAACAATAGTTTAACACTTAGTTCTTACAGAAGAACTCTTTAAATACCTCACTTCCATACTCACCTTCAGTAAGATTTATAATCTCCTTAACTGTATACTTATCTTTCCTATTTTCGCCTAACCTATGTTCAATGAAGTCCTTTGTTCCAAATGAACAAGCACCTGTAATGACACGATAACATACAATAGCGTCTTCAAATGACAACTCACTATCCAAAGATAAGTTGTTATAGTCATCTTTGTTTTTATTATTAACTTTATAAATTAAGTCAGCTTTAGCCTCATCTAATGTTCTTCCGTGTGACCAATGACCCTCTCCGTCTGTTACAAGATAAATGATATCTTCAAATCTACCAAATCGAATATGATATACATTACCCTTCTGTTCTACTATCTCACCCAAAAGTCCATCAGCTTTAATATACTTTCCATTCTTATTCTCAAACAAATAAGCACCTTTATAATTGGGTTCGAAAGTAGCCAAAATACCATTATATATGTCAAATTTAATATGCTTAGCTAAAGTGCTCTTAATCTCTTCATATTTATCTTTTTCGATAATAAATTCTGAACAAATCTTATGTAAGTTAGAATAATCTTTCAAATTGGTATTTCTTAAAGTTAACTTATAATCAACAATCAAACCTTTAGGCAACTCATTTATAGGTGTATTCTCTAAATTGAGTTCATTATATACAACCAAGTTGTCAGGTAATTTTGTTACCTTTGTATAACATATATCAAGACCATTATAAATCACCTTAAGTTCTTTAGGTAATTCGGTGATAGGTGTGTTGTTTAAATGACACTCACCTTTTACCTCCATTATATTTGGTAACTTATAAAAGTTACTTCCTGACAATTTACAAGTACTTTCAGTATACAATTCTTCAGGCATACGTTTGATATCGGTATCTATACACTTAAATTCACCATCCACTTTAACCACTTTTGGAAAAGAGAAAGGTTTTTTCATTTCATTAACGTACAAACTTCTACCAAATTTTGTATCTTCAGGTAGTTCTTCAATTTCTGTTCTTGAAATACTCATCCAATATTCAACTTCAAGTCCTTTTGGTAATCTAGTTACACCTGACTGTCTTAAATTCAAACTACCTAATACTTTCAAGTTATCAGGTAACTCTGTTATGTCTTTTCTGTTTTCTAAATCTAAATTATAGGTAAAATATAAATCACCGTCTTTTTCAACAAGTCTAATATCTGCTAATTCTTCAAATTGTTCCTTTGTAATCATAATTTTATTATTAAATTTGTTTATAACAACAAAGGTAGATAAAAAACTTGAATAATACAAGAATTTATCTACCTTTTAACTATATTTTAATGTCTTTTTTTACGAAAAAAGTCTTTAAATATCCTACCTCCATACTCATCTTTGGTAATCTTTATAATTTCCTTAATGGTATATCTATCCTTTTTATTTTTATCAAACACACTATTAATGTGTTTACTTGCATCCGTAATCACTCTATAACACATAATAGCGTCTTCAAAAGATAACTCACTATCTAATGTCAAGTCCTTATAGTCATCTTTGTTTCTCTTATTAATCTTAAAAAGCAATTCATCTTTAGCCTTGTCCAAAGTATAATCATGTACCCAACGACTATTTCCATCTGTTACAAGATAACTAATCTCTTCACTTTTACCTAATTTAACGTAGTATACATTACCCTTCTGTTCAATTATCTTACCAAAAATATTGTCAGCATCAATATACCTACCAATCTCATTTTCAAAAAGGTAAGCACCTTTATAGTTTGGTTCAAAGGTAATATATACAGTAGTATCTCTAATATCAAAAAACCTTTCAATACTATGTTTAGTTAAAGTATTCTTAATCTCATCATACTTTCTTCCATTCACAATAAATTTTGTACAAACTTTATGTAAATTTGAATAATCTTTTAAATTAGCATTACGTAAATCTAATACCACCCCGACAATTAAACCTTTAGGTAATTCCTTAATAGGTGTATCACTTAACATAAGATTTCTATATACTGTAAAATGTTTTGGTAATTTAGTAATATTTGATTTACTAAGATTTATATAACAATAAATTTCTTTTTTAATGTCAGGAAATTCAGTTAAAGAACTTCCTTTACAAGACAATTCAAATCCGACTTCAATTACCTTTGGTAACTTATCAAAAGTACTATATGAAAAATCACACTTCCATTTAACATATATTTCTTCAGGCATATGTTTAATTATCGTACTCTTGCATTCAAAGAATTGAACCTTTTTCACTACCTTCGGAAATGAAAAAGGTTTCTTCATATCATTAATATACAAACCATCACCAAACTTTGTGTCTTCAGGTAGTTCTTCAATTTCAGTCCCTGATATATTTAACGTTCCCCCAACTTCAAGACCTTTTGGTAACTTGGTGACACCTGAATTACGTAAATTTAAATCACGATAAATAAATAAATTATCAGGTAATTCTTGAATATTTTTATTTTCTAAGTCCAAAATACCACCAAAAAATAACTTACCATCCACTTCAACAAGTTTAATACCTGCCAACTCTTCAAATTGTTCCTTTGTTATCATATATCTTATTATTTATTTAACACTTAATCTTTACAAAAGAAGTCCTTAAATACCTTATTTCCATACTCACCTTCAGTAAGGTCTATAATTTCCTTAATGGTATAAACATCTTTCTTGTTTTTACCTAATCTGTTTTCAATGAAATCTCTTGTTCCAAACGAGCAAGCACCTGTAATAACCCTATAACAAGTAATTGCTTCCTCGAAAGACAACTCGCTATCCAAAGATAAACCTTCATAATCACTTTTATCTCTATCAGTTATCTTAAAAAGCAAATCATCTTTAGCATAATCTAATGTTCTTCCATGTGACCAATGACCTTCTCCATCAGTTACAAGATAAGTGATTTCTCCATCTCCATATGTATCAATATGATATACATTACCTTTTCGTTCTACTATCTTAGCAAAAATATTGTCAGCATCAATATACCTACCAATCTCATTTTCAAAAAGGTAAGCACCTTTATAATTTGGTTTAAAAGTAATATTTACAACATTACCCCAATAAGAAGCATTATGTTCACCCAAATTATCCTTAATCTCTTCATACTTTTCTTTAGATACTCTAAATTCTGAACAAACCTTATGTAAATTTGAATAATCTCTTAAATTGGTTTCACTTAAATATAACTCATCACCAACAATTAACCCTTCAGGCAATTCTTCTATTAGTGTGTTATTTAAATTAAGACCTTCATAAACAACTAAGTTATCAGGTAACTTTGTTACCTTTGTATTATACACACCTAAGTTACCATAAATCTCTTTAAGACCTTCAGGTAGTTCTGTAATAGGGGTATTATTAAAAAGTAAACAACTTCCAAGTTCCATTACATTTGGTAACTTGTCAAAGGTACTTCCTGAAAAATAACAATTATTTTTAACATACAATTCTTCAGGTATACGTTTAATAGTTGTATTCTTACATTCAAAATAACAATTTACTTTAACTACTTTTGGAAAGGAGAAAGGTTTCTTCATCTCATTAACATGCAAACTACCACCAAATTTTGTATCTTCAGGTAATTCTTCAATTGCTGTTCTTGAAATAGTTAACCACTTTTCAATGTCCAAACCTTTTGGTAATTTAGTTACACCTGAACCACACAAATCTAAATAACCTAACACTTTCAGATTATCAGGTAACTCTGTAATGTCTTTTCTACCTTCTAAATCTAAACTACCATCACATACCAACTTACCTTCCTCTTCGATAAGTTCTATACCTGCTAACTTCTCAAATTCTTCCTTTGTTATCATAATTCTATTATTGTTATTATTTACATTTCATCAACAACAATTAATCTACCACTATTTCCATTTGAAATTTCATCAAAAGTACTTCTATGTAACATAATCCCTATTGGTTGTTCTTTAAGATGTTTTGAGTAATAGAATTTAACCTCATGATTTTTATTTTTATTACCTAAAAGATTAACCCACTTATTATAATTTATACCACCATTTTTTCTTATGCTCTCAACTTGTTTATAAATTGTTTCTTCATCCCATTCTATTGACGCTAAATAAGATAAGATGTCACTTTTTTTTACCAAAGCATAATAAATCTCTTGTATATTATTGGTTCTAATTTGAGTATAATCATATCTACTAGTATCTTTACATTTAGGTATATTAACTTTATCAAGCCATAAAAACATATAATGTGTTGTTTCTTTAGAATTGTCTAATAACCACCCTAAGCCATTAGGGTTATTACATGAACTAACTTCCAAAGCAAAACTGTCAAGGTATATATTTGCAAAATGTATTGCAGATTTCTCATCAACTAAATAATCTTCATTTTCTTTATGAATAATTAAATCACATCCACTATATTGTGATGATAAGGTATTTGTTCTTGTTATATTAAAATTTAATGATGGGTATAAATATTTGTCAGTAAACATTGCGACTTCTCGTTCTACCATCATATCATTTTTACGTTTACTTTTCATTACTTTAATTTAACTACCAAAACTTACACATAAGTATTTATCACATGTATTTCCACCTTTTAATGGAAGCAAAAGTTGTCCTTCAACATCGTCTTCCCATCTACGAGTACAAGTAAAACCGACATCTCCTTCAACTGAGAATAAGTTTTTAGATAATTCTTCATTATTATCTAAATCTTTTTTTGATATTCTATAACATAATTTATTATTATGTATCTCCATATCAACATTTACATAATCAATATAATGAAGATTTGATATAGTATTTGTACTAACCATTTCACATAAATTCCGTATATTAAAATCAATCGGATTTTCAGACAAATAATCAATTATTTCTTTATAAACTAAAAACATATCTTTTTCAATAGATGTATATGTAAAACCATCTTTTGCTTCTTCATCTATCTCAATTAATATATTATCATCGTCATTAAATTTATTCAATAAATCTATTAAATCTTTCTTTTTCATTGTTATTATTTTTTTATATTACAAAAAGAAACTTCTAAAAATTCTATCACCATACTCACCTTTGGTAATCTTTATAATTTCCTTAATGGTATATCTGTCCTTTTTATTTTTCTCAAATACACTATTAATGTGTTTACTTTCATTCGTAATAACCCTATAACACATAATAGCATCCTCAAATGACAACTCGCTCTTCAACGTCAAACCCCAATAATCATCTTTGTTTTTCTTATTATTTATAAAAATTAATTCATCTTTAGCCTTGTCTAAAGTATAATCATGTACCCAATGACCATTTCCATCTGTTACAAGATAACTAATCTCTTCACTTTTACCTAATTTAACGTGGTATATATCTCCTTTCTGTTCAATTATCTTACCAAAAATACCATCAGCTTTGATATATCTACCATTTTCATTCTCAAATAGGTAGGCACCTTTGTAGTTGGGTTCAAAAGTTACTAATATGTCATCACCCCACAAGTTTCTTTTACTATGTTCAACCAAACTATTCTTTATTTCTTCATACTTTTCATTAGTTACTTGAAATTTTGAACAATGTTTATGTAAGTTTGAATAATTCTTCAAACTAGTATTATACAAATATAACTTACCCCCAACAATAAGTCCTTTAGATAACTCTGTTATCGGTGTACCAATTAAAAATAAATCATTATATGTAACCAAATTATTAGGTAACTTTGATATCTTTGTATTACATAAATTGAAGTCACCATAAACTTCATTAATACTTTCAGGTAATTCTGTAATAGATGTTCCAGCTAAACACAAACTATCTCCAAGTTCCATCACATTGGGTAACTTATCAAACGTACTATATGAAAAATCGCACCTTTCACTAACATATAATTCTTCAGGCATATGTTTAATAGTGGTATTAGAACAATTAAACCTGCCATTCACTTTAACTATATTAGGAAATAAAAAGGGTTTCTTCATACCGTTTATATCCAAACTACCACCAATTTTAGCATCTTCAGGTAGTTCTTCAATATTAGTTCCTGAAATACTCATCCAAAGTTCAACGTCCAAACCTTTTGGTAATTTAGTTACACTTGACCCATTCAATTGTAAATAACCTAATACATTTAAGTTATTAGGTAACTCTGTTATATTTTTCTTTCCATACAAATTCAAGTGACCACAATAAAAATCACCACCCTTCTTGATGATTTTTACGTTTGCTAATCTTTCAATTTCTTCCTTTGTTATCATAATCCTTTATTATTGTTAATAAAAACAAGCATTTATCTACCTTTAACTATAATTTAACAATTAGTCCCTACAAAAGAAGTCCTTAAATACCTCATTCCCATACTCCCCTTCAGTTAGGTCTATAATCTCACTAATGGTATAACTACCTTTCTTGTTCTCTCCCAATCTGTTTTCAATGAAGTCCCTTGTACCAAACGAGCACGCACCTGTAATGACACGATAGCAAACAATAGCCTCATTAAAAGATATTTCATCATCTAAAGATAAGTCTTCATAATCACTTTTATCTCTATCGGTCATCTTATAAATTAAGTCATCTTTAGCTTCTTCTAACGTTTCTCCATGTGCCCATCGTCCTTCACCATCGGTTACAAGATAAGTGATTTCTCCATCCCTATATATATCAATATGATATACATTACCTTTCTGTCCTACTATCTTACCAAAAATTTTGTCAGCATAAATAAATTTACCAATCTCATTTTCAAACAAATAAGCACCCTTATAGTTAGGTTCAAAAGTAACATGTACTTCATTATAACGAATTATTTTTTTTCTATGCTTAACTAAAGTATCCTTAATCTCATTGTACTTTTCTTCAGTTGTATGGAATGTTGAACAAACCTTATGTAAGTTTGAATAATCATTCAATTTGGTACCACACAAACCTAACACATAACCAACAATTAAACCTTTAGGTAATTCCTTAATAGGTGTATAACTTAAATTAAGTTCTCTATATACTACTAAATTATCATTTAGCTTTGACATCTTTGTAAAACTAATATCAAAGTTGCCATAAACTTCCTTAAGACCTTCAGGTAACTCGGTAATATTTGTGTTATGCAAATATAAAGTATACCCAAATTCCATTACCTTTGGTAATTTATCAAACTTACTATGTGAAAAATCAAAACTATATTTGACATACAATTCTTCAGACATCCTTTTTATAGTTGTATTCTTACATTCAAAACAATCTTCTACCTTTAATACCTTTGGAAAAGAAAAAGGTTTATTCATATAATTTACAAACAACCCTCCATCAAGCTTTGTATCTTCAGGTAATTCTTCAATATTAGTACATGAAATAACTAATAAGCCTTCAACCTCAAGACCATTTGGTATTTTAGTTACACCTGTATTACGTAAACTTAAACCACCTAATATCTTCAAATTATCAGGTAGTTCTGTAATATCTGTTCTTCCATTTAAATATAAACCTCCATTACATACCAACTTACCATCTTTCTCAGTCAGTTCTATATCAACTAATTTTTCAAATTCCTCTTTTGTAATCATAATATTAACTATTTGTTTTATTATATTTATCTTTGCATATATAGAGGTACATCTCTTTTATGTTTTTCTTGATTACAACTATTCAAATTAGATTCCTCATTCATATTTCCATCAACAAAATCTTTCACTTGTTTAACATAACCTTCTGTCATTTCAATGATATTAATATCACTATTTTGAGAAAGTTTATAAATTAATATAGGATTGTGTATTACAGCAATTATTTGTGTATAATCTTTTCTTTCATTTAAGATACTATATATTTCATTTACATTACTAATATCTAAATTTCTATCAGGTTCATCCATTAAAATAGTATATTGGAATTCTGATTTATCTTCATAAGTAAATGAATTTTCGTTATAATATTTTAATAGGTTCTTTATTTTTGTTGCCTGTACTTCATTTGTACTATTACTAATTTCTATTAATTCATCAATTGGAAAATTCAATTTAGTTTTAGGGTCAAACATTTCTTTGAAAAGCATATGAAGGGAATGGGTAATACTTTCACCTGTTGATTGAGAGGTCATTCCAAAATATGCTTGAAAATTAACGAAATTTTTAGTAAATGTCTCCCTTTTACTAAGATTAGTTTGTTCCAACATATTAAAAACAACACCCTGATAATCACTATTTATTTTAACTCCATCAGATAGTGCATAATTCTTATTTTCATCAAATAGACTAAAATTAAAATCTAAATTGTTAAAAGGGCATTCTGATTTTATGGTTTCAGTACATAACATATACTCTCTTATTAATTTGAGTAAGGTTGTCTTTCCACAACCATTTAAACCAACAATAATATTAACATAAGGTTTAAATGTAATAGTTTTATCATTTTTGAAAAAATCTATTTGACTTAAATGTTTTATTGGTGTGTTATTAACATCTGTAAATTTTATACTTTTAATCATAATTCTTATTTTATTTGGTTTATGATGCAAATTTAATAAGAATTATACACATAACAAAATTTTTAAAGTTAAAAAATATAATAAAAAAAAAACGGTTATATATATTATAACCGTTCTGTTATTATCTTTACATCATCAGAAGTAACAAATATTCCTTTAGATTCCTCTTTATTTCTTATGAAACTAAAGTCTCTATCCTTATTTACTGTTACTTCTTCTTCTTTTTTTATAAAAGTAATTTCATTACTATTTATATTAACAGTGTAATTTTTTGGAAAAATAATTTTATTTCCATCTTTAAATATCAATTCCATTTTCTTTATCATTTAATTTAAAATTATATACAACTACATATGGATTATTATTCCATGTACCATGACCATTTATTTCATCAAAAAGTTTTATGAAAACTTCTTTTGGCGTAGTAAACCATAAACGTTCATGTGGTATATTTAAACCACAAAAAACACCCTCCGCAATGCATTCTTCATCAGAAATTTCTTGTACTCTTTCAATCCTAACATCAGTAATGATAATATGATTAACCATTAATTTTGGATGAATATATTTCTTATCATCCCAACCTTTAAATGATTCATATTGTTTTTTAAAATCTAATAAAGCATCTCTTTCCGTACTTCCTTTAGAAGATATTTTATTATTTATATTATTAATTTTTGATAATTTACTTAAATATATATCAGAATAAGATTGTGCAATTGCTACAATATCATCTTTTTGAAATGGTAAATGTTTTTCAGTATCCATCCAATTTCCTAATGGTACATCTTTATCCAATGGAAATCTCATCATAGTTTTTTCACCATTCAAAACAGCTTTTGTATGTGAAAATTTATCACTAAAATTCATAATCTTCATTTATATTCCTCCATACATGATTCAGCTACAAATAAATATAAACCTAAATCTCTATTTTTTTCAAACTTGGTATTAGCAATATATTTTACTTTTGATAGTTTAATCTTTCTATTACTATTATCACTATATACTTCACAATATGGTATTGTACAATCACCAATACTATTAACTAATGTATTAAATTTTTCATTTTCTATTAAAAATGAAAAATTGTCAGTACTTATGCGTGCAATATTATTATCTGTAAAGTAATTTGTTTGTTCTGCTAATAAACTATGAAGACTTTTATCAGAGTTAAAAATTTCATCATTAAAAAGTAATTGGTGTGGATTTAAAAAGGTTCTAAAATAAGTAATATTTTCTGCACTTAAAGCAATTCCAAATGTTAGTATGTCATACGCCTTATCCAAAATTTTTAGTTTCATATTTAAAAGTCATGTTTAAGAAGTAATTCATATAGAGAAATATCGTTAATAGTTGAATCATCCTTTTCAAAATGAACATTTGTTTCATTGTCATAACTATATTCCCCACCTTTATAACCATCAAATTTTTCATTTAATGCTTTATCAATTAATGAAAGTGATTCAACAATTGTTCCATTCGTTGAAACAGTAAATGCAACTTCATTATAATTACCTCTCCATGAAAATACATCAGTTAAATAGAATTTTGGTGTTTTAACCGATAAAAAGTAACCTTTTAAATCATTAATCTTCATAATATTATTATTTTCTATTTTTTATTATGTCTACATTTCATAAGTTCTTTTATTTCTTTTGCATCTTTTTCTGCTTCTGAAATGAAAAGTGGGTGATAATAATTACCTACCTCCCATCGTTCGTTATCAATATCATTATATAAATCATTAGCACGACAAACTTTAAATAAGTCATTTATATACAAATAGTCTTTTCCCTTTTCAACTCTTTTTAAGAAAGGTTCTTTAATCAATTCTCCTTTTTTATCATTCCAAAAGATGTTATATTTTTTTAATGCTTTCATAAAACATCTCTTTTCTTTTTCTGTCGCATGGCGAAAATTCATTGTTTTACAATGTTCATGATTGTAAGTTAAATCTCCATTATCTAATGTTATATGTGTAAAAAAGAATTGTTTTGAATTACAATCATAAGACTTAAACAATGTGGTACATAAAGTTTCTTCTGAAAACAATACATCACCATTTTTATAACTATATTTTTCTTCCATAATAAAAAAAATCATTTTTTTAAGTACATGAATATCATAAATAAAACATAAAGTGATAGGATGACAATTTTTATAATATCAATTACTGATAGAGTTACAAAAAAATCTACTGCTATTAATTCTTCCATGTTTGTATTGTTTAATTTATAACTCAACTTTCAATCTCTTTTCAAAAATAGCTTTGATAGCTTTTGCATCTTCTTCGGCTTGTTCTCGCTCTTTTAAGAGATAGTAATTACCTGATTTGAAGTTTTTATCATCAAATGCGATTCCACCTTCTCTCTCTTCGAAAATTTCACCGTCTCGACCTATATACAAATAGAATTCACCTATTTTTGCTCTCTTCCTTATTTTCCCCATTGTCTTTGTTTCGGCATCCCACCGTAGACCTTGTTCTTCCATTTTATCAAAGAGTAGTTGTTTTTCTTCTTCAGTGGCAAGTCTCCAATCGTGGAAAACATTCCATCTTTGATAAGGATTATTGAAAAGATTACCGTGAATGTCAATATTAACAAAACTTGTTAAGAGGTTGCTATCAAAGTTGTAAGTAATTACGAGTAAGATTTCATTTGTCTTACTTACAATAACATCCCCTCTCTTGAACTCTTTATTTTGCTCTTCGATAATAATTTGATTATCTTTGATAGTTGCTTTACAATTTTCAGGGATATTGAGTTTATCCCCTGCGTTTAGTTTAATTTCCATAATTGTATTATTTATTTTGACTTTTCTTCTTTTAGCCTCTGAGAGGCTTATAAAATAACAATCTCTTGATTATCCGTTGTGACACAAGATATGCGACAATAATCGCCAATATCTCCACACTGATGTCTTACTTCAACGTCTCCATACGTTTCGTACATTTCTTGAAGTCTTTTCTGTAATTCTAATACTGTCATAATATAAAATTTACTTTTACAATAGTTGTGTTATTTAATTCCTATTAAATTTTAATATTACTAAACCAAGTATAATTGTGATTATAATTGCTTTTGAGACAGGCAAAATAAGGTACTCAATTACACTTAATTCTAAAATTAATTCTTTCATATACTTTACTTTATTCTGTATTATCGTGAATATTACCGATTACTTTTATACCAACTATAGTATTATCAATACTATGACCATTAGTTTCAAGATATGAATCTTCTTTCATGTCATCAAGCATTTCTTTATAAATCCCAAGAGAAGGTAATGATGTTAAGGATTCCTCATGAGTATCACACACTCCAAATACACCGTCTTCAAACTTGACAACACTCTCTTTACTATGTATATAGCTTCCATAACCATGTAAATGGATATCACAGTCAGGATTAATACAAAAAGTATTTAATTCATAGTACTCAATTATATCTCCTTCGTAGATTTCCTTTCCATTTTTGTCTTTAATCCCTGTATATTGACCAATAGAAGAAAGGTCTGAAATAGGATAATAATGCTCACCGTCATATTCATTAGTTACAATGAAATCTTTATAATTAATATTGCAACGACTATTGGTAGGCTTTTTATTAAAGTGTAAATAACATCCATAACGCCAGTTACCAAAACATTTTGCTCTAAATAATATTTCCCTGTTCATGCTACTTATTTATTTTATAAATTTAAAATTAGCTTCTTAAACATAGTTGTTCCTTTTATTCTGTTGGTAACTCAGGTATCTCCATCCAATATTTAATATCACTTTGATAACCAACAACGTCCCAATACCTATCATCTGTATAATATTGGCAGGTATGGCAATATCCATTATGTGCCATTACTAAATAGCGACCGCTTTCCTGAGGTAAATCACCATCTATATTCTTGTGCCAATGGTTTTCATGGTGCTTATCCGCCCACTCTGCACCCTCAATAAATCCACATTCAACATCGTCAAGGTCACAATTAAAATAACCATAATTTTCAATATATTCAGACGCTGCTTGCTTTATCTCTTTTTCTCTTCCCATATTTATTATTATTATAAATTATTAAAGTACATAACAATGGTTATTTCTTATTATGTTTATTTTTCTTTTTTCTCTTACTTGTATGAGGTTTTGACCCTGCACGTGATTTACTCTTTATAGTTGGTAAATAACTACAATCTATCATTTCTGCATGATTAAGATGCACAGGAAAGATATATTTTTCTCTAAGTTCTTCCATATATTAATAATCTATAAATACATACCTATGACATTGAAGGGTACTTCCAAAACATACATAACCTACATGTACAATCCTAACCCTTATATCTATGGCATAACCTTTTCTTCTTAAAAACCTTGCAGCTATTTCTAATGGGTGATAACCAGGGTCTTCCATTATACTTATGTATGTACCACAATCAAGGCTGTTATGTCTTCCCTTCTTAATGTCCTTTCTAATACTTTTAATATAACTTATAGTATCTGTATAAAACATACACTAATTCTCCTTTTATTCTGTTGGTAACTCGGGTATTTCCATCCAATATTCTATTTCACCTCCTGATTTCCACCCATCTTGTCCATTGAAATAATCTATCTGTAAACTATTTCCTTTTTTATCGGAACTTAAAAGTGGTTTATTGTAAAGACGTTCTGTAGGATAGCCATCAGTGTGAATACATTTCCAAGAACTTGTCTCTTCTAATTGGTATTGCTTTTTAAATATACGTTTTTTCAAATCACTTAGACTTGGTTCTGCTTCATATATAATTTTACCACCTCCCCAGGGTTTATTTCCATACACTCTTATGTCATTTATATAACAACTTTTCCCTTCTACTCCTTGAACAATTTTTATGTTTACTTTAGGGTCATTAATATTTCCCGTAGTAAGTGAAGACGATGGGTGCTTTATTTCTTTTTCTCTATTCATATTTATCACTATTATAATCTATTAAAATACTTCGCATAAGAAATTATTCTTTCTCTTTTTGCTTTTGATTAATACCTTGTCGTTTCAAACATATATGAATGCTCTTCATAATACCAATCAACAGAATAACGTGTGTGTATATATCGCAACCAATTTGTTTTAATTGGCATATTATTTCTGTATAATTTGCAAGCTTTTTTAAACTTGCGTGGAATACGTTCACTCATAACCCCAATACTTGTTTAATCCGTTTTTTAGTTCAGTCCTCTTCTTTCAACTTCAGCTAATAATGCTTCGTTGCTAATTTTATCTATTTCCATCTCTAAAAAATCAGTAGTTTCCGAACTGTTAAAACATTTATACGCAACATCTGAAATACCGCCTATATAATCGATATTATTTGCCAAAAACTCTTCTTTTTCGCTTTGAGTTAAAGCTAAAAAAGCATCTTGTACATCTATCTCTAAATTTAAATTTACTTTTACCATATTTCAACGCTTTAAAAAATATCCACACTTATATAGCCAACTTCTTCCATTAACTCTGTAACATCTTGCATAGTTAAAGTGTGTTCGTGCCATCTTAATAGCACCTCACCATCTTCATACGCAATTATTGGTTTGTCATCTTCCTCAAAACGATAGAAGATGAGCCAACGTCTTAACTCTTTCATCCAATCTTCAAGCCTTGATGCTTGAATTTCTGTATTTGAAATTACACTTCTTAAACTCATAATCTTAACATCTATTTAGAAACCTACGGCATTAAACCAATTCATAAGTTTACCATTGCTTTTTAACCGATATTCCCATCTACCTGTAATGAAAAAGTGTATGGGGCTTGTTATCAACATAATTATAAATGTAATAAAAGCAAAAGGCATAGATAACCTAACAAGCAGAGATACGGGTTTCTTTTCGGTAGTGTAAAATTCAATACCAAGTTTTCTAAACCTATCTACCATTTCTTCATTACTTACATTTTTAAGTTCAGGAAATGTTTCCTCAAACTCAGGAATATAGTGCATATACCCATTTGACCATACTCGTCTTAATTCTGTAAACATAATTTTTGAAATCATAACCCCAATGCTTGTTTAACTTGTTTCTTATAGTGTTCGTTTGCTGCCTGCTTGGCTTCTGAAAGTGAGATATAACAACTGATATAACGGCTATTACAGAATAAATTAAATTCGTTGTAAACAAATTCTATCCTGTAAAACCAGTTAAAAACTGTTGCGGAAAGATATGGGGCCATCTACGTAAACTTTTTGCCACTTCAATTCAGGTATATTCTCCACCACACTCTCACGACCATCGTTGAAAGCAACTTCAATATCACCCTCTGTGAAAATAAAGTGTTCACTAAATGAGACTTCATTCCCACTTAATCTACCTTGTAGCCTTGCAAGTGCATATTCTTCTGCTAAATCTTTATTTTTTTTCATAATTGTATATTTTAGATATTATTTTGACTAATATATCTATAAACTATTTATTTGTGTTTATGGATTGAACTTTATATGTTTATGAGTGTACCTACCTGTTATTTTCGTATTAATTAACCATACCATTCGTATTTGTGAAGTAGTAGTATGCACCACGGTCTTCAAATCTATACACCTTTACGCCATTATATTCAAATAAAAACTCTAATTCATAGTGTTCCAATTTTTCCTCATACTCTTGTTTTCGTATTTGCTCTTTTGTTAGCTTTGGTTTTGGTAATTCTGATTCCTTTCTAATTTCATACCCACAAGAAGATACTATTAGCACTAAAGCAATTAATAAAATTAGTTTTTTTATCATAATAATCTTATTTTTTAACTTGTGGGATTTCCATCCAATATTGTATATCATTAATATAAAGAGTTATAGGTACATACATATCATCTATACTTAGTCTTTTATCGTCATGCATAATCCCTTTGTATACATCTCCGTAATGATAAAATAAACAACTCTTACCTTCTTGTGGTAACTCTCCATCAACAACAGAGTGCCAATTAGTTACTGGATATCTTTTAAAAAATTCCAACATATCTTTGCATTTACACTTAATAGTTGCAATATTGTGCGATACATTACCAGTTGTAGTTTTATCACAAACTTGCATTATACCATTTAAAGTTGCAATAAATACCTCATTCATTTCTTCCTGGGTCGTCATAATTTTTTATTTTTTTGTTAATCAATTAATTTGAAAGTGTATACTACAACTAAAGGATTGCTTTCCCAAGTATGTTTACCACTCACATCATTAATAAGCGAAGAAAATGCTTCTTTGGGACTATCAAATCCACTAACAAATCCCTTTTTATTTATATAATAATATAATTTACTATCATCATAAGTCCAAATTCCTTCACGTAAACAGTCTTCATTTGATATATTTTGTAATCGTTCCAATTTCATATCTATGATTTGTATATGATGTAGCATAAGTTCAGGTTTTACAAACATTTTATTGGTATAACCTGCCATATATTCTTTCTTAGGAGAACCATTATTATCAAGTATAGTATTTTTAAGTTCTGAAGAATACTTGATTATATCCTTATAACTTTGTGCTATTGATAAAATTTCACCAATACTATAACGTGGGATAATATCTCCAATTATTTCCATATTACTGTCGTAAAGAGTGAAAACCCAATTTCCTTTATCATCAAATCCACCTTCAATCTCAAAAATTTTATCAAATGATTTGGTAGAAGAAACAATTTTTTCAACTCGTCTTGTCATTGTCTTTGTTCTATTTAAAACAGCTTCTGTAAGACGATGATTATCATTAAACATTATTTTTTTACTCATATTATTCTTCTCCATACATTATGACGAAACATAATTCAATAGATATTAAAAACACGAAAGAAATCCTTTCACCAAAACCATAACTGCTTACCCAATTAAAATCAAAAAATAAGAAGGCAAATACCAAATAGGTAATGATAATACATAAAAACACACATAATAATATTTTCTTAATCATAATTTATTTATTTTTTTGTTACATCGCAAAGTTAAACAAAAAACGTGGACTACCAAAATAATCCACGTTAAAAAATTCTAATGAAATAAACAATTTAATTTTTATTCATCATCTTTTAAAAAATCAAGAACAAAGTATTGAGTTGGTTTTGTTGGAAACATTAGTTCTGTTGTCCATGTCTTATTAGAATATTCAACCACTTCGTAATGTCCTGAACTATACTTACACAAAACAAGTAATGGACATGTTGGACGTTGGTAGTCATCTAAAGAAATCCAAAGTTCTTTTGGAAAGTTTGTAACTGAAGTTAACCACTCAATTTCAGAGTTGTAGTTATAATCGCCATAAGATAGAATAGGTTTTCCACCATCATAAAGGTATTTAAGCTTTACAACTTGCATTGGAAAGGAATCTTTTTTAAATTTTCCAAGTAAATACAAACCATCATTATCACTTATAAAATCATTTAAATTATTATTTTTAGTAATAGAATTTCTAAAGTACTCTATACATTTTTTTTCTAAATTAAATTGTTGTTTTATAAGCTTACGTTCTTTATATTTACTAAAAAATTTTTTTATACTGAACATAATATATTATGATATTCAATTAAAGAATCCTGCACCATATAACAAACCTATGTAAATAATGGCTGAAATCAACTCACCCCAAAAATTATATCGAACTAATTTTGCAGTTCCATGTAATGCGATATGAACACCAAGTCTTATTAAGACTAATGATAAAATAATAATTTTACAAATCATAATTTTCTACTTTTTTTTTAAATTTATCATATAAATCAATTATTGACATAACACCATCATCTTCTTTCTCAATGAAATTTAAAAATGATAATTCTAAGTTATTGGAACATACTTTATTATTAAATTCTGTTCCGTTCTTTTTACACTTTCTAAAAATTTCCAACACTTTTCTTAATGACTTTACCATAAGGTAATAATTGTATTTCACTTTAAATTTAAAACCTTTAGAGTCAGTAACAACTACACCTTCAATATCATTATCATTTACACTATGTGTTTGTATATAATCCCACAATCTTTCACTATTATCTATAATAATCTCATGTGGCATAATAAAAGAGGTTTTTTCTTTTAACCATTCTTTAAGTTCTGAAGATATTTCATTATAATCACTATCCAAATTTAATTTATTTTGAATTATATCCAATAAGACAACATGTTCTTCATTATATCGTATAATGTGTGGGTCTTCATTTGGACTAATAACTTCAAATATAGCCGAAGCATTATATTTCTTTAAAATACTAATAAGGATATTAAAGTCATTCTTAGAAATAGTTTCCTTGAATATTCTTTCAAAACGCTCTGCATATTCTCCACTATCAGTAGACTTAGATGCGAATACAGGTTGATTATCAACCACTGATAATATTCCTAAATAACCATTCTCTTTAACACTTACTGAAACAGGAAATTTTAAAGTTTTAGTTAAAACATCTTTTTTAGTTGTTTCGTGTTCATTTAAATTAAAGAATTTGTCATAAGAACGCATCTTAACATCCCCTGTATTTCTATCAACAAACAATCCCCTTGCCTTAATAGTTGCGAAGTCCCACTTCTTGCCAAAGAAAGCATTGCGTGTAAAATTTAATGAATACATATTATGCTTACAACCTTTAACATTTACAAGACGACTATTCATCATTTTTTTAACCTCTTGGTTATCTACGTTATAAACTGTTTGTTGGAACTTATTATAGTTGTCAAGACTGAAAACCTTATTCTCATAAGGAATTATTCTATTTCCTTCTTTAGTTATTGACATAACTAATAAATTTCCACCAAACTCAACACTATCCTCTAAACAAATTGAATGTTCAGTTGAAATGGTATTTCGATGACCATGAATTTGTATAAAATCTTGACATTTACCTAATAAATAATTCTCTTCATATATTCTATCAACTTCCATGTCATATCCACCAACACCCTTAATCATATCATTTGTAGAGATTAATGTTAAAGATGGGACAGATGTTAATCCACCATGTGTAACAAGATATTTCTTGTTATTATAGGTGAAAGCAAAACACTGACGAAGTTTATAATATATTTTCTTCATGTTTTTTCTAACCATCTCAATAGAATGTGTTTTTAGAATTTCATCAAGACTTTCCTTGAAATAATCAGATGTTATAGTTTCACCATTTATAAACCTCCATATATGTTTTTCATGATTACCTTCAATCAGAATAACATTTGAATCATTATAATAGTTAACAAGAAACTCATAAACCTCTTTATTTTCAATACCACGGTCGAAATAATCCCCAACGAATACATATAGCACCTGTGGGTCTAAAGTCTCACCTATCGCATTTAAAAGACAAGTATGAGACCCATGTACATCACCGATAACTTTAATTTCCTTGTACTCATTTACATCAGTTACATAATAATTAAGTATATCGTTTATATTAGTTACTTCTTTAAACTTACTTGGTAATTTGTTAGATTGTAAAATTTCATATGCACGTTCTATTTCAGAATTAGGAACACGTCTTATTTCTTCACGCATATTATTACGTTCAATACATTCTTGAAGACTTGCTTCAATATTTACTTGATAACAATTATAACGATATTTTTCAGCTAATTCTATATATTTAGAAACTGCTTTTTGATTTTTATGGGTAGCATCAATTATTGTAAAGTCACCATTTTTCATGCGATTTTCCAATAATAAGTATAATGTATCCCATACTTGTTTATCTGCACGTGAACTAATAGACATACCACCATCTTCATTCATTTTTGGTGAATGAAATAATAATCTTAAATCATCAGCTGATATTGTATAGTTAGTCAAACCGTTGTCTTTAATAAACTTTGTTTTTCCACTACCCATACAACCACGCAATATTAATAATGTACGCATATTTTTGTTATATATTAGTTTATACGATACAAAAATAATAAAAAAAAATTACATAACAAAATAAAATACTATAAAATTTACAATATACCTAATAATAAATAAATTATTAACATATTAGTTATTGTTACCTTTATTGTGATTACCTTACGGTTAAGTGCTACAAACATCATGCTTCAACTTATACTATAATAGAACTTCTTTGTTATTACCTTTCGGTTAAGTACTACAAACATCTCAGCATCATACTTCGCTAATTATCTACTCGTTGTGATTACCTTTCGGTTAAGTACTACAAACAATATTTCCAAATATTTTTTATGATAAGGTTTTGTTGTGATTACCTTTCGGTTAAATACTACAAACAGTTTTTGCCTTGATTGACGAATATCACGCTGCGGTTGTGATTACCTTTCGGTTAAATACTACAAACAGTAGACCCCACATTTTCAGATTTGAACGAAACGTTGTGATTACCTTTCGGTTAAATACTACAAACAGTGCCCCCAATTCGAAGGTAAAAGACGTCATCGTTGTGATTACCTTTCGGTTAAATACTACAAACAGTAAAAGGTATAGCAAAGATAGCAGAAGATGTGTTGTGATTACCTTTCGGTTAAATACTACAAACAGTTAAAAATGCAATAGATACACCACTTATAATGTTGTGATTACCTTTCGGTTAAATACTACAAACAGTAAAAAAAGGGTGAGTAGAAATACATCTATGTTGTGATTACCTTTCGGTTAAATACTACAAACAGTTGTATTGAAATTTATCCTTTATTCCCATCGTTGTGATTACCTTTCGGTTAAATACTACAAACAGTATACCTATTATATATATATACTTATCTTTCGTTGTGATTACCTTTCGGTTAAATACTACAAACAGTGCTACTTTTTGAAAGGTCAAATGCTTTAACGTTGTGATTACCTTTCGGTTAAATACTACAAACAGTAGACCCTTCGTAACTATTTGAATATGAAGAATTTAAATTAAATTTCATATTAAAAAAATTCATATTTTTATTCAAGTTACTATGGATTTCTTTCATTTTTTTATCTCTCCGATAGTTGTTCGCTAACAAATCCTAACAAAAACGTCAGTTTTGTTACTAATCATCTGCAAGCATTTCAGCTTGCAGCGGAGCTATCTCTCATCGCCCGTATCAATATGTTACGAGCACCATTAAGGTCCCTATGAACCTTAATTCCGTCATACACAAACCATTCTTTACCACCTAAGTTAGTTATTAACTCACCAGTGAAACTATTGGTCTTGCTTGTGTACGATTCATTTTGTTCTACATACACCACGCCACACTCATTGCACTTTTGTTTCAATCTTTCCTTAAATTCAAAGAAACTGAGAGAAAGCATAGAGCGTACAACGCTCTTACGTAACTTTCTTCCTTTCTTTGTCATACCTTTAACCTCAAAAGGTGGAAATATTATAACAGAGAAATTGTGTACTAAGTAATTTATACACTGCCAGTGCAACTCATCAACCAAGTCCTGTATTCTATGATACGTTCTATTCAGTGTACGCTTTAACTTACCTTTCTTCTTCTTATCCTTTGTGAGTGCTAACCTGCTAAGCAGGTGGTCACGCTTAAGGTTAAGGTTTAGTATTCTGTCAAAAGCGTGTATACCCAGCCATCCAAATCGTCCATCTTCACTGAAGTAAGTAAGGAAATTCCTGACCCCAGGGTCTAAGGCAACAATACCACCTTGGTTTTCGGTTGGCATAGTTGCTAACTTCTGAGGTACGGAAACATACCACCTCCCGTGGTCGTTAACGAGACGACAGTCACAAATGTCATTCTTTAGCCACTTCCTTTCAGAGAACTTTAGTTTCCCACTAATGGTGTAGTATATGCCAGACTCTGATACGGCAGATTTCGGGATGTAGCAGCTTTGTACTGGGTTCTTACGACTCTTATAACGTAACTTAAATGGTTTACCAGTCTTCTTTGTCTTCTTGCAGTTAGTTTGCCGTGCTGTATAAGAGTCCTTCACAGCAATCTTCTTTATCTGATAAGGTACATCTTTTATATAGTCCTCGGTGAGTTCTGCTAAGACGACAGTACTCAACTTCATCCATCCCTTAAAGACAATATCTTTCTCGTTAAAGTGATTAACGCAGGTGTTATACACCTTACGTTCTACACCGAACCACTGCTTAAAGAGTTGTTTCTGATGTTGCGACGGATAAATTCTTATCCGTCTTGATTTTGTCTGTATAGCGTCTGAGACCATGCATTCTGCATGAGAAGACGTGTAGAATTGCCAGTAAGTCTTCTGTGAGTTCTCGTTGTGGGCTGTGACTTGTCTTGTCGAGAACCACGATTTCGCTACCATTGCACTGGAAGAGGTATTCGAACAATTCAAATCCGAAACGGCACAATCTATCTCTGTGTGCGACAATAAGTGTGAACTTATGTCCTTGCATAAGTCATCGTAAAATGTCTTGTGGGCTTCCTGTACAATCATGATTTTTTATTATTATCTAATTAAAATATAATAAAGCCGTAGGCTTTATCAAGTTTTTATTGAAAAATATTAAAAATTATTAGTAACTAAAGAACAGTTGACAACCTTATATATATCTTCACAATGAATATTCTCTTTTAAGTTGTTGATAATATTCATATAATTAAATTTTTTATACTTATTTGATTTAGGTTTTTTAAAGACAAAGAAATTAGAATGGTATTTACGAGCATGTTGCTGTTTTTTAACCTTTCCACTTATAATTCTTGTTTTAGCCAATAAAAGCCACATATCCTCAACTTCCATTCCACATTCTTGCGCTGCCAACATTGAAAATGCATCAATTTGATGATTCACACCACCACTTATTGTAGGTTGTAATTTAAAAACACATATACCATCATCTTTTAGTACTCTTGCGGCTTCACTTATCCAATGATAGTAACTTCTATATAATTCAGAAACTGGATAATAGTAATGAAATCTCTTACTGATTATATTAGTTTTTTTATCACTATCTTCATTAAGAGATGGTCCTGTTGAAACAACAAATGGTAAGTCTATTACAATTGAACTAATTGATTTATCATCAAGTGGTAGTTTACCAAGCGGTTCAATCTTTATACAATCTTCCACTTGTGGAAAGACATCAAACTTGTGTATGGGAGGAGGTATTACAATACTACTTTCACCATCACCACTTTTAATATTAAACTCACCATAAAAACACCCTTTGCTATAGGTCATATCACATTCAAATGGTTTACCATTGTTATGCATTTGCATAATTTGATAAAGTATCTCATGTTGATTATAAGATATATTTTTAACTACTTCCATCTTATTCAATATTTTCTTTTTTACTGTGTTCAACATAAACATCATATGATGCCTTAATAAATTCTTCAATTACATCATCATTATAAAAACAATCTATATGATGATTAAACTGAACAAAACGTGCAACACCATAAACATTATCTATAAAATTAAACACTGCTTGTCCATCTCTCCACCCTTTTGGTTTAAGTTGAACAAAAGACAATACATCTTTCCTAAAATCATCAAATGTCATTACCATAATCATATTAATTTAATTAATGGTACAAAGTTAATAAATTATTTTTTAATAAAGGTGCTAAAAACCTTTTTTAACTTATTTTCATCAATGTATCCGTACAATGTACATAATACATTTTCATCTCTATCATATAGGATTGTACAAGGTATTGCTTTGATTTTTGTACCATTAAAGAAATCTTCCACATATTCAACATCTTTAAATATAAAATTTTTATATTCTTCATCGTTTTTTAGTGAATTAAAAACTTCATCATATTTTTTACTATAATGATTAGTCTCATCACCTATCTTTATAATCTTGTTCAATTGGTTCATTTCTTTACTCTCCGTATAACTTTTGTTTTTTTTCTTTTCATTAAACTACCAAAAGCATCAATTGCATTTTGTGGTTGTGCATTATTAGATATGACAAATTCATTTTTGGTTCTACCATTAAGTATTGATGAATGGTCAATTGTTGTTGCACTTTCAATAATTTCTCTTGCTTGTTCAATTGTTGAAATCTTATTTCTATCCTTTCCATAGAGATAATCAACCATCATTCTTTTGGTTTTTAATGTATTTATTGTTTCGGGATTAAAAGTATCAAAACCTTTAAATTCTTTTTCATCTAAAAACCCTAATATATTTTTTGTTCTTGTGTACGCAACATACATTAAGTTTTCTTCTTGTTCTATTTCCCATTTTCTTTTGGCTGTTTTTGAAGGCAATAATGACTTACAAACTATGTAAACATTTGGTGCTTCAAGACCCTTAGACTTATGTATTGTTGATAGTGTTATACCTTTTTCTTTATTATCAACAAAAATACTTTTAACACGTTCTACTAACTCTGTAGCTGTATTAATGTCGTAAGATAAAACTTCAAGAACTTTTATTTCATCAATCTTTGATGAGATGGTTGGATTGCTTAGTGCTTCTTCCTCCTTTATATTTTGTTTTCTTACAGTTTCACGTAATAAGTCAAATAATGTATCATACAATTTAGAAAAAACCCCTTGTTTATTTAATGTTAAATTCAAGTCTTTTTCCTTTGTTCCATTTATAACTCTTACTAAGTTTGATGAAAAATCTTTACCTAATATTTTTGCTTTTTTTCCTGCTCTTAATAATTCCACATATACTTGTGCAAGAGGAGCGTTATTACGACATAGTACCATATCACCATCTTGAACAGCTGATAATGATACATTTTCTAAAACCTGTCCCTCTGTTTTATTTTTTTTATTATGTTCAATTGTTGGAACAAGATGATGAACATATTCAACAATGTTTTTAGGACATCTATAACTTATAGATAATGGGAAAGGTGTGGTATCTTCCATTTCTATTAGTTTATCAAAGGCTTCAGAGTCAGCACCTGAAAAAGAATAAATTGCTTGTGCTTTATCACCGAAAAATAGCATTCTTGTGCCCATTTTTCTACAAGTGAATAACATATCTTTTTCAATCATATTTAAGTCTTGACACTCATCTACGATAATCCAATCATATTTATAAAATTTACTGTCAAGATATAATGCATTTGGTAACCACACCATATCACCAAAATCAATTTCATTTAGATTTGTCTTGCCCCATTCCAATACTTTTATTGTAACTTCTTTTTCATCAGCAATACAATCAATACCATATCTTTCACACACTTTCTCCAAATCTTCAACAGTTTGTGAAAGATAACATCTACCATAATTTACAAGGTTTGAAATATTTGAGATATATTGATTAAATAACTTACCTAATCTATAAGTATTTATTGTTGATAATTGAGCAATACAAGTATATATATAATTAATATACTTACGTTCATTTGGTGATTGTTTTGAAAATTTATTATTATAATTAGCGTTTAGAATTTTATATCCTAAACTATGAAAGGTTTCAACTTGTACATTCTTGTGTCCACTTTCTTCTACTTTCTTTTTAATCTCTTGACGAATATCTCTATTAAATGCAACAATTAAAACCTTTTTATCTGGTTTAATATAATCAAGAGATTTAATAATTGTATATGTTTTACCTGAACCTGCTGAAGCTGAAATTACACCATTACCTTGTCCATGTTCAACAAAGTTATATATAGCAAGTTGATATTTGCTTGGTTTGTAAGATTTTGGTTTTGTTACCTTGGTTTTTACCATCTCAATGTGCCTTTAATATAAGGGTGGAAACTATTTAAATAGTTTCCACCAAATAACAATAAATAAATTAAATCAGTATTACTATATTATGACTATTTATTCCTTATTGAGAAATGTTGTCATTTTCATGTTCCTCTTCATCATCTAAGTGGAACATATCTAATGGGAAATTAGCCTCTTCAAGAGTTTGCATATCCATTACATATCCAGCCGCTGACATAACTTTTACAAATGTCTTCAAAGAAGCACCATTACCAATCTCATTTTGTGGGATGTCTAAAAAAGAAGCATATTCCTCTAATGTCATGTTTCTTTGTTTTGCTGAACTTTCAAATTTGTTCTTAACATCCTCATTCATATTATCGATAATAGTATCGATAACCATATTAAATTTTTTTGTTGCCATGTGATTTATTTACATTTATTATATAATTTACAAAATTCTCTCATTTTATCTTTAATCAACTGTATATCTTCCAATGGTATTGTTTCAATTGGAATATTTTGATTTTGTGTGTATGTTGTTATAGCAACTGTAGTTGCAATAAATAATTGTTGTTCTTCGGTCATATTACTTATGTTTATATTTAGAACACATTTGTACTGTGTTTACTTCGTTTTTATTTAATGGGTTATAGTAGGCTATTGCACAACTATTAATATATTGACAGCTTTTACATTTTTCATTAATCATTTTAAAATAAAAGTTTACAACTAAAATCATCAGCTAAACGTCTGGCATATTCTACAGCTTCACTATAATCATCAAAATACTCAACAAAAGAGTGTCCATTACGTTTCAAAGTTATAACAACCTTTGTCTTTCGATAAATCATTTGTTTTTCCTTATCAAGGAATAAACCATCTTTTGAGTTTTCGAAATCCTTTTCTTCATATTCATATCCATTATACAAATCTCTAAAAACCCATTCTTTTTCAACTTTGGTGCTTATTGTAAAACCAAGAAATTTTTTCTTTTTAACCATTCCTGGATATGATACTAATTTAACCCATTCATAAGGTGCTTTATCATAAACAGTTATGCGTTCAACCGAATCTTTATTAATATAAATTACCTTTTCACTCATGATATAAACCATCAATTATTTTTTTAATAAATTCTATTATGATGTTTAGTGGATAAAAAAATATCATAATAAGTACCATTAATATTAGAGTTTTCTCCCCTAAATCACCTTTTACATAATGTTTTTCATTATTATGCATATATAAAATTGAATATATAAAACCAATAAATATATATATGACGCAAATGAAAATATTAATAGTGTCCATCATTAACGTATTGTTTTCACTTTAGAAGGGATAATATCTTCAAATATCTTATTACCTTCTTCATCAACTTCACCAGTAAATTGACCAATTGAATCCTCTTCTACTCTAGTAAAGTTAATAATACCGTCTTCTAATTTTCTAATAGCACAACCCTTTGTAAGGTGTATAAGGTCGCCATAAATCCATTCACTGTTGACCCCATCAAAACCCCTGAATAATATTTCTTTCATAATCATATTTTTAATTATTACAAATAAAAGATGCAACGGCAACTCCCCAACCACTAAATGCTAAACCATATAAAATATATTTAGACCAATGGAAAATATTCATTTCTGAGTTTAATTTTTTTTCAAATTCTAAAACATCACCATATCTCTCTTTAAACTTTTCAGATACAACTTCATCTAATAATGAACTTATACGTCTCCTGTCTTTTTCTGAAATTAAAGGTTTTAATGGTCCTGTTTTACCATTGCCATTTTCAGAACACATTGTATGAACTTTATGTGTTGTATAAATTCCATACCTATTTATTAAATTCTGAGTGATATCAATACTAAAGACACCTCGTTCTTTATAATATTCTTCAGCCAACTCTTTGATTTTTTCTTCATTTAAATTAGCTTTATCATAGAGTTTTTGATAATCATACTCGGATAATTGTACAATTCTTTCTTTCATATTCTTAAGATTTAAAAATCAATCTTTTATTTTTTAACTCAGGGTGGAGGATTGTAATTATATCAACAAGTGTATCCTCTGTAAAAATAGGAGAAGTATTAGAATACCTCATCTTACCAAGATATTGATTATTCTTGTCATAAATGTGGGCAGTTTGAATATTTTCCATATCTATTATTCTTTAATTAGATGTCTTATAGAAATACAAACCATCAGTTCTCCTCATTGAATAGCTATTATTTTTCATCATTTCAAGAGTTATATTTGAACCTTTAATGTGGACTACTCTATCTTTAAGATACCAATTACCCTTTACGTTTTTTATGGTTGTATTAGTACTCAATCTAATTACTCTCTGTGTGAATGTATGATTAGTATTAAAGTTATATTCATACATAAACTTGTCGTTTACTACCTCACTTTCCCATGTTCCATAAACTAATGGGTCATCATTAGTTGTTAAATCTACATCAGAATTTTTAGAACATGAAACTATTGTAACTAATGTTACGAATAGAATAAGACTAATTTTAAATAACTTTTTCATATATTTTTCTCCTATTTTTTTTTACTTAACAATCTTCCATTCTAATTTTTCTCCACACATTTCTATCTGTAAAATATAACTGTGGGTACTCAAATCTATATATTACCATTTTTTCTCTTATATCTCCATTGAAATATAATGTTCCATCTGTTTTATTAAAAAACCAATGTCCTCTTACAAAACTTTTTCGACTATAACTTTGTAAATATATGACATATGTACCATTACTATATAAATCTATTTCTCTATAAATTGATGAGTAATTTTCATTATACCATTTACCAACCAATACACTATGTGTTATATTGTCGTAATTATAACGATAATCATAAAAACCAACATCACATGATACTAATATGAATAACATTAATAATGTTAATAATATATGTTTTATTGTTCTCATAATACATTTAATTTTAAATTCGATACAAAGATAATAAAAAAAGATGAAGTTACAAAATATAACTCCACCTTTAACTTATTTTATTAAATGAATTCTTTCAGTTTGTCTTTTAACTCTTCAAGTTCTTTGAGTTTCTGAACATATTCTCTCATAATATCCTTTTCTTCATCATCCTTTCCATCTTCAATTTCATCGTCCACATCAGTCATTTCATTTTCCTCATCTTCCTTAATGATAGAGTTTGAAAATGCAATTTCATTAATGGGTGTTGGAAGTGTAAATGAAAATGTTAATGGGGTGTCAAATTTTTCAGTAGTATCGCTATCATTAAAATCATTAAAAGGAGATTCTTCTAAACTATTATGTTCTAATGTACCAATTTCACTTTCTTTAATATTGTCGTTCTCGTATTTTTTTACAAGTTCAGCCCAATCATTCATCCATTTAACGATTGAACAACTTTGTTGCATTTCTTCTGACATTTCTTCATCATCATTGAGATAACTAACATCATCATTTTTTTCTTTATGTAGAACTTCTGATATTAACTCATTAACTTTGTCAGTAGTATCTTGTTTATCTTCTGTCAATACAGGTTTTTCAAATACAATTCTAACAACCTTCTTCTTCGAATTATATTCCTGACGATATTCTCCACCAACAAAATCCTTATGAATTCTTATAATAGTTTCATAATTGTAAGTTTTATCTTTTGACTCTATAGAAATAACAAGTCTGTCTCTTACAACTGCCCACTCTAGGTCCATATTAGAAATATCACAATGAAAAGAAACGGTATAGTTTTCACCATCCATTTTTTTATCAAAAAAACCAAGTTTAGGTTCCACATTGGAACACTCATCTTTAATACCATTAAGAGAAAGTTCTCTTAGAATTTCTTTAAGCACATCAAAATTATACATATATTTTATTTTTAAAAATTATTTGACTTATTTGTTTAAAACACTATTAATATCTTCAAGATATATTTTCCAATTAAAAACTCTATCAAAAAATGTAGATTTAGTTACATCTTCTAATATATCATTAGTTGTATGTATTTCCCCTGTCAACTCATCAATTTCATCCTTCAATTTTATATTTTCAGAAAGTAAGACTTCAATATCTTTTTGCATATTAAGATATTGGTCTAATGAAATTTCAATTCTTGGTTCATTTGTTGTCATCATACTATATATTATTAATTTGATTTATCTTGTAATGATAAAAATTTAAAATGAATTTTACTCCAAAATTCTCTACCCTCAGGTACTTCATCCCATAAAAAAGCTGTATCTATTGGGATGTATCCCTTTTTTAATAAAGTATTTTCAAAACAATTATGTTGCATATTTTCTTTTGTTAGATTTACCCTATATTTTTGGTAGACACCTTCTCTTTTTAAAAATTCATAAAACTCCTTATTACTCACTTAAGATATTAATATTAAATCGCAAAGATTAAATCTTTTGCTTAGTCACTATAACCTAAATGTTTTAAATATCCACTTGGTTAAAGAATAAAGAAAAAACGTGGAAGAGTAGTAATACTTACCACGCTTTTCTTATATCATTGCAAAGTTAATAAATCCCTTTAAATATACAAAGTTTATATAGTTAAAATTTATTAATCTCGTCTTGTATATTCATAGATTGTAACTAAATCATCTGGCTTGAGTGTTTTTATATACTTATTAAAAAAGTTTTTTATCCAATCCATCTCTTTGCCATTATCATCAAGGTCTTTCCACCCATCTTTATCTAAGAATGCATAATTCCAATAAGAACATGAATAAGTAATATAATCTTCTTTATTTTTAAATCTTTTGAAATATTCTTTCTTATCTCCCATCATATTGAAAATGGTTGTTTCTTCGGGTGTTTCAGGTGCTCGTCCTTCAACTACTAACTCCCAAGCTGACTTATAGTCATCTGTTCTTGTATTATGTATTTTCTCCCAATCAATGTCTTTGTTTTTTGCCTGATAGACCTCTTTACCATCTTTAGTTAATAATGGAATAGCGAAATTCCCTCCAATTCTAAAAGTGTGCCATTTTCCATTTTGATTTTCTTCAGAAAGAGCATTTCCATCTGAATCATAATACATTCCTTCAGTTATTGCTTGGTAGTATTCAAATGGTTTCATATTACCAAGAATTTTTCTACGTTCTTTGATTAAATCCAAACTGAAATCAGATAAACCGAATTTATTTGGGTCTTTTATAATTTCATCCAAACCCTTCATTGTAGCTTTTAGCATCTTTTCGGCATCTAAGTACTTGTATTTAACATAAGGTTTAACAGAAACATTCTTGTCGTAAGCTTTCATTAGTTCTTCAGGATTATCTCCGACAACTAATGCCGTGTAAAATTTACTTCTTTTGTTGCTTAAATCACTCATTGTGAAAATTATTTATAAAATTACTTGTTTATATGGTGATTCACCATTTATTTTTACGAATAAATCCATAATTAATTTGAAGGATAAAGCCATAATCTCATCTTCATCTTTCTTAATATTTTCATTCGTATAATCTCTAATTATATCAAACATTTCTCTATATGAAATGCTTATTTTTTCATCTAACCATTTTCTATTATCCGTCTCCATTTAATTTTTTTTCTTATAACGCAAAGATACAAAATATAAGTTAAAAAGAAAAATATTTATAACAAAAAATGAACAATATATTTAATATATTGTTCATTTTTCAAGACGCTAATAAATTCTGTAACCATTTATTATCTTCAGACGGTTTAAAACAATCAAAAACAGATTGTCCATTAATATCTTTATTGTTAATATTATAACTACCAACTTTAAATAAACTTATAATCATTTCTTTTAACGTATCCTTTTCACCTTCGTTAAATCTAATTCCCTCATGATAACTTCTTACTAAAAAGTTAAGTAATGGTTCTTTAAACATTGGGTCAAGTGCATTTACATTTACATCATTATAAGTTAATATGTTATCAAATAATTCTTTCATACACATAAAGGCAGCTGAAAATAAAGGTAACCTACCAAAAGCCTCATAATTAATGTTTAATGTTTTATTACTCTTTACTAATGACAATGCTTCTTTTTCATTATTATCATCAATAAATTTATGAAGAATTAGTTCATCACACTTTGTAATATTTGATAATACATCTTCCTCTGAAATATTGAGTGTTTTTATAAAGTCTTTAGTGATAGGTACATTATATAGACTTCTAATTTCTGAGATTGCTTCTCCGCAATATTTATCTTCCTTTGTTACTATCTTCAATAGTGCTTTAGAATTATTAAATGGTAGATTTAAATTGAATAAATAATAGTATTGTTTATTCAATTTATTACTTTCGTGATTAATATTTTTATTTAAACCATTATATAATACAGCATTACCTTGTTCTGATAACGTTTTAATAATAATAATATTATTAAAGTTATATCTTATCTCTATATGTTTGTCACCTATTTCTTTAATATAATTAAGCAGACTAATTCTATCCCACTCATATGATTTCGGTTTATCTATTTGAATAAATGTTGAAATATCTACACCTTTATTAGTTAAAACATCTTCAACAGTTTTTTTATTATCCAACGTTGTTAAATCATTATTACGGGTTGAGTGTGCATTTGTAATGAGATTAGTCTCATCCACTGTAATACCTATGTGTGAATAGTCATTTGATTCAGGAAGAGAAAAATCGAAATAGAAATATTGTCTTCTATTAAGGTCTTTTGTATAACCATTCCATTTTTTTTCACTATTATTAAAACACCATTTTGTTCTACCTTCTCTACCCACTAATAGATTACAATCATTATAAGAATCAACTTTCAATATAACAACATTATCAACATTATAAACTAAAGTTGTGTGCTTTGTTTTAGTTTTTATAAATTCAAGTAAACTATCTTTAGACCATTCATACCCTAAACCAATAACAGTTTTAAATGTACTAAGTAAATCATCTATTGTTTTCAATGATGAACAGTTATTAATAAAATTGTGAATGTTATTTTTGGAAAGAGAGTTTAACTTTTTGACAATATTACATAATTGTTTTATTTCAGTATCTTTAGATGCATCTTTAGGTGTGATAGTATCAATATTGAAGTAAGATTTTAACATCTTACGTTGTGTTGTATTAAATCTTTCAATAAATGATTTAACATATAATATCTTCTCAATTCCTTGTAACTCTTTATATAATATCACTATTGAGGACTTTGATGTATATGCAGTAAATGTTTTTTTTGACAATTTATTTAAATGCTTTTTATTCAAACAAATCCACGTCTTAAATTTATTAAGTTCATCAAGTGTTACTATGTGAGAATAAAACAATTTTAATGCCCATACTTGATAATTTATTGATTCTTTAAATAAAGAACAAATTTTAGTAAAATTATCATCCTCATTAGTGTTTATATTATACTTGTTTATAATTGGAACAAGATGTTTATTATTACAAACCATAACGAATGTAGATAGATAATGTTATTGATATTATTAATATTAATATAATATTACTTATAACAGATAATGCACTCTCTTCATTTTTAAAAATGATTGTACCAATTATTTGTGATATTCTAAAATGAATATATAATAAGGAAGATAAAACTAATAAATATAAATTAAATGTTTTCATATTATTCAATATCGATTACCCCAACTGTTGCTGTTTTATTATCCTTTTCAACTTTAAACTCAACTGAATTATAATCTCTATAATCTCGTGATAAAAAAAGAAATAAGTTATGGCTAATATTTTCATTTGTAACCACCTGTTTCTCTACCTCCTTACCATCTTTAACCCCACATAAATATAATGCCTTGTAGCCCTTATATTGCCCCTCTGCGTATGACAACCAAACGGATGATATGGCAGAACAGTTAAATTTCACCTCATCTATGTTCATATTATTTATTTTTCTTGTATATCACAAATTTAAATGTATTATCACCTTCTTTTTGCGGTAATGACTGATAAACCTTATTCCATGAATCTGTGTTCAATTTGTCAGTAGGAAAATATACGTCACCTTCTTTGTCATCATCGACAATTGTTAAATATACTTTTTCCGCCAAATCATTATCTAAAAACTCTTCATATACAGAACTACCACCAATAACGAAAATTTCTTTATTGGAAAGACCAAGATGTTTAATTAAAGAAATAGCACCATTTACACTATTTACAAAATATAATTTTGAATTATCATATTCTTCTGAACGTAAATTTGTCTTTGTAGTTAAAACAATATTTATTCTATTTGGTAATGGTTTGTGTTTTGGTAGGGACATAAAGGTATTCATCCCCATAAGAACAACATTACCCACAGTTAAACTTTTAAAGTTTTCCATATCATTTTTGATATGATATAAAAGTTCACCATTTTTTCCAAGTGTGCCTTTATTATTAATGCAAGCAATTAGTTTAATCATAAAAATATTATTTAAATAATGACATTATTTTATCAATCACGAGTTTACGCACTACATTACCAAATTCATAATCAACCAAATCATCAATCATTGGTTCATCTTTATAAATCTCAGCAGGTTCAGAACCTGCTTTAAAAGCATAAATTTTAGATGTACGTAGTTTTTGTGGGAAATCAGTATGTATGTATCTTACATCATAATAATAAACAGTTAGATGTTTAATATAATAACCTGAACGTTTAATTATTTCCTCACATTCGTCATATGTAAATTCAATATTCATAATAAATCATTTTTTGCAAAGTTATAAAAAGATGGTCAAATGACAAAAAATGATATGTTAATAAAAGATAAAAGCCTTGGGTAGTCCAAGGCTTTTGATATTTCCCCCTAAATAATTAATCAGGGCACACAGTTGAATCAACAGTAATTGTATCAACTAATGTAGTGTCAACTTTTGTTGTGTCATTTTTCACATTGCAATTATTTTTACAAACTTTTCCACAAGATGCAAATGTCATAACTGTCAATACTGTGAAGACAAAAATTAATTTTTTCATTTTAATTACTTTTAAAATTAATATTAGTATAAATAAACTTATAATCAGTTTTTCTCCTTTGAAGTTTATCTATATTCAATATGCTTATTTTTTTTTACAATGCAAATGTATAAATATAATTACACATAAACAAATTTATAAGTCTTTATTTTAATATAAAAGTAGTTTTTTTTGATATAACTCAATTATCTAATATGGACAAAATCAAATAACAAACATTCTACTTCAAGTTCTTTATCTTCTTTTTCCATAAATTCTTTATAATTCTTTTTATTATGTGTTTTCGCATAAATGGTAGGAAACCAATCATCTGCAATGTTTTTAAATTTGCTAAAAAAGTTGTTATAATGCGCATCACCAATGAGTCTTGTGGTACTTGAATACATATCTAACATAGGTACTTCATCATTTTTAAATTGATAAAGACATTTCCAATCATATTTTCTTCTACCACAAAAGAATTTAACATCAGGGAATGATTTTTCTAAAAACTCACAATAAGCAATAAAACATTCTTCTGACTTCTTAGCGTAAGATTTCTTTTTTTGTATGTTATTCTCTTCTAATATAATTCTAACATAACAATCTCCCTTTGTATTCAGAAAATTTATAAATTCCAACACACCATTCTCACTAATGTCATAAACCATCATACCATGTCTTACTTCTAAAGCGTTCTTTTTATTGAAACAAATGCGTAGGTCAAATAGCCTAATATTATGTTCTTGATATTGACTTCTATAATCTACTCCTTGACATTTTGCCATAAAAGCAAGTGGTTTTAAATACCATTTTTTAGGTTTTAAATAAGTCAAACTGTTGTGTGAACCTAATAGTTTCATAGTAATATAAATAAATTAAGGTAGTTATTAAAAATGGAACCTAAAGCATATTATGCTAAAGATTCCATATAATAAATATTATTTAAATTTCTTGAATTTCTGCATTTGGGATTTCTTTTCGGCTCTTATATGCATAGCTTCAATTTTATTTGATAGCGTTTCTTCAAGGTATATATCACCTTTGAGATACTTATCAAGTGTCTGATATGAAAAACCAAGACCTTGTTCATCAGTGACATATGAACCATCTTCGTTTGTATTTAACCCATCAATTGGTGTTTTATGTACTAAATCATATGGCAGACCTAAATAATCACCCATAGCTAAAATCTCCTCCACCATTAAGTCTCCCAGTGGACTAAAATCACCAGCTGCATCACCATACTTTGTAGAATAGCCTACATAATCCTCACTATAATTACAAGTATTAGCAACTCTACCATTATTTGATTGTGAAACAGCGTATAACACTGTCATTCTTAAACGTGGTGGGATATTTGTTTTCGTTTGATTACTTACATCACCATATTCACCTAACTGTCCCATTAATGAATCAAAAGCATCCTTAATATTAATTGTGTAATGTTTTATATTAAGTAGTTTACAAACCTCTAATGAATCATTAATATCCATTTGTTCACCATTTGGAATTAAAACACCTATAACTCTATCAGCACCAAGTGCTTCAACACATAGTTTTGCCACAATGGTTGAATCCTTTCCTCCACTTATACCTATTACTGCATTACAATTTGGTCCATTTTCTTCAAACCAATCTTTAATCCATTGTATACAATCATTTGTTAATTTAGCAATATCCATATTTTATTCCTCAGTATTCAAACGTTCTCTTATTGTAGTAAATGTTTCTCGGTTATAAGTTTTACCATCTTCAAAAACTAACCGCAATGCATTTGCATCATCTCCACCATATTCATTATAATCATCTTTCAATAAACCATCTTTATACATAAAGTTATTTCCATCTTTATAAACAAAGACAAGACCTTTGTGAGATTTCTTAAGATTACTTGTATCAGTTTTAGGGTCTTTATATACCATATATTCCTTAATTCCAAAACAAGCATATGTTGCTTTCATTGCCACACCATATGTATCTCTTGTATTTACAATCATTTTATCTCCTTCGAAAATAGCTGTGAAACAGAATGCACCAACACCAAAGATAACATTATTGGCAGCAAATTGCATAGAATTAAGTTTATCCCATATCTTTTTTAAGACATTTAAAGTACAACCATCACCAAGAATTATACCTATATGAGAATCAAGGACTTTAAACCCTTTTGTATTAACTGTACCACCAAAGGTATCCCAAAGCTTTTGAACTGTTTTAATAACTGTTGTAAATTGGTCACCACTATCAGGACGAACAAGTAATTTACCATTATGTTTCATAATTTCATCTTTACATGATGGTATCACATTATCAATAAAGTTCCAATAGTCATAAGTATCACCAAGACAACTAAATGATGCATTAGGATATGTTTCAGTAAGCATTCTTTTAAGGAATTTCACTTCATCAGTTCCATGTGCATAATTAGATGAAATCACAGCATGTTCAGTTGATATTGCACCTTGTCCAATATGATTATAAGAACAATCAGCATCATAGAATTTGTCAATATATGGAAGAGCACATACTGTTGATGTCTTGTTTGCAGATAACAACCATGCAGCAGAACAACGTGACGCTTCATTAATAGAAGACATTCCTCTCATTCCGAAATCAGAAAAAGCATTTCTTGGGTCAATATCATTATCAACATTTTTGTCATACCAATATTTTGCTAATTTATAATACATATTACCAATTGTGGCATGATTACAAGTTTTCCATAATTCAGCTTGTAAAATACATTCTACCCATTGGACAAGCCATGCGAAATCTTCATTTGTATTTGTTAAAGAAATACAAGGAACACCCATATTAACTTTTGAACCTTCAGGTAACGCTCTCAATGAAAGAGGTAAGTAACCAAGTTTATGTAAATCCTCAACATGTTTAATACTATAATTTCCCTCTCCAAGTTGGACATTCATGTATTTACGATAAGTGTCACGAATTGTATCAATTGGTACATTGAAGAAATTATCATTGAAATATTCAATTAAAAATTCTTGAATAAATGCTTGCAAACCAAAGAATACCATTTTTTGATTTTCTTCCTTTTCAAACATAGATTTACGTGGCACCCAATATGAAACAAGTTTAGTTAAACCTTTATCAAACATATTAATGTGTACTTGTTTGTAAGTATCACATAGTAACATTGCATTAGTATCTATCATAATATTTCCTCTCTATTTCTTTTTTATTCGTTAATAATTTCTATTTTAGAATTATTTATTAAATCAGGATTACTGATAATTGTTTTTGTTGTATAAATTTTATTTATTGGACTATTTGCAGAAAGTAATTTACCATTAGATATATTATTTTCACAATGTGTAATATAAAGGTCGATTTTTTTAGCCCCTAAATCTTTTAATTTCAAACCTGCATTATAGAAAGTTCCACCTGCACTACATATATCATCAATAATTAAAACGTCCTTCCCATTAACATCACCAACAATATTATAACCAAGTATTTCACCTGTTTTCCAATCACGTTTTTTAATACCAAAAGCAAAACTAAAATTATAATTTGAAAAAATTGGTAATTCAGAATAACGTTTACAAGCACCCTCATCAGGGAAGAAAATGATAGTTTTATCTGCTACATCATTTTGTCTAAATAAATCAAGTAAAAGAAATTCTAAATCTGACTCTATTCCTACATCTTCAACATTATCAATTAACGCCAATGATACATTTGAATGGGCATTTTTTACAAATACATTATCAAAATTTAATGAATTTATGAACTTAGCAAAAACTTTTAAAGAAAAATTTTCAGTGACATCTTTAATTCTATCCATTCTCGCATTAGGAATATATGGTAAGTATAAAGATATTGTAGATGACTTATTTACTCTTCTAATATAATCAACGCAACACATTAAAGTAAAAATCTCATTATCACCTTCATAATTCCATTTTATTATATTATACTTTAAAACATCGATATTTTCAAAGCTAATATTTTGTGTTCCATCAGGAAAATTCCCAATGGATACACATATATTATTAATTTTTATCATAACTTTTTTAATCAATAACTGTAATTTGACAAGAACGCATTACATCCAAGGCAGCTTCGTGCTTCTCCTTTGTTAAACCAGCACAAGCTGATGATTTAACAATAAATTCTTTATCAGGAAAAGCAGCCTTTAAAATTAATGCATTGGAAACAACACAAATATCTGTACAAGTCCCAACAAGAACAATTTTATCATACTTTTCAATGATTCTTATTTGTCCCCAATCAGGATAGCCAAATGTCAGTTTGTTAATAAATAAAGAAGGAATTTTTTTATTAGATACTTCAGTTTGTAAAGGTTTTACAACTTCATAACCTGAAGTACCAAAAATACAATGTTTGATTGGTAAATTTTTACCTTCTGTTGTGTTTAAATAATTTTCATCATGTGTATCACGAGTGAAAATAATAAAGTCTGATTTATTCATTTCCTCAACAATGGTAGGAATGATTTTTTCAGCATCAGGATTAGCTAAACTACCTGTTACAAAGTCGTTCTGCATATCAACGACTACTAATAATTGTTTTTTCATAATTATATAAATTACATTTGTTACTTATTGTGTTTATAACATCACCAACCACATTTTCAATCTGTAACTCTACAGAAATGGGTTTTCTTATTATAACCACCTTTATTATTAAATATAATGTTTTTTATTTTTATTTCAATAGATACTAAAATTCTAAAACAAAATATCTAATGGGTTTTCTATCTTGTTTATATAAATCTCCAAAATCAAAAACATCTACTTTAAAAATTTCATAAGTTTTATCGTTAAATTCACATAAAACAACAGAACCTCCACTCGGATATTTAAAGTCCTTTACTTTAATATACTTATCATTTGGAATATCTTTAATTGGTATACTAAACATGGGGGGGTTACCATAGTTTACTTTAAGTGGTATGTAATTTTCATCTGTAAGACATAAATCTGTTTGTATTTTAAAATCACCATTATCAAATTTACTTACAATAGGGTTATAAAGTAAACTTAATGGTTTTTTCACAATAAGAGAAGATTCACATAGTGTTCTGTTAGTAATACTATTAGTAATAAAATCAACACATTCTTCTTCTTGTTTTCTTCGTTGTTTATAAGACTCTAATTTTGCTTTGAAGTTAATCATAATATCACTTTAATTTATGTACTGTAATTAATTTAGTTTTTAATGCATTTACAACAAAATGACATTCTTCTTCTGTTTGGAAATAATTCAAAGATTCCCACTGTTGTACATCAAAATCCCTTCCAAGTTCTTTTTCTTTTATAATATCAAATTTATGATTAAAATAAAAATATTCATCATTTATCTTCGCTCTCCATCTATAACGTTCAAGTTGTTTCTTATTGGCATTCCACATCAAACCAATCTTATTTAATCTTTTAGATAAAATAACTTTATCATTATCTGATGCAAGTTCAAAATTATTAGAGAACCAATCTTTATCACTAAAATTGGATGTATTATAATATGTAGTGAATGTTAATTTATTTTTATCATCATAAGATTTAAATATAACTAATGTATCAGAATATAAACTTTTTAAAATATCACCATCATTATATGGCAAAGCTGTTTGTGTTTCTGTGTTCACTGTTTAATTCTTATTGAATTATATTCTTTGCGTAAAGGGATTAACCTAAACGCAAAGATTTTTTAATAAATTATTGTGGTACATTTCCATATTTTGGAATTTGTGGTGCTTCATTTAAGTCATCAAAAGATGTTGCATCTTTAGGATTATAAGTACCACATTCTGGATTTACATGTAATTCACCATGTTTTGCTGAAGCCGATAAAATTGTCTCACTATCAAAAGAGATTGATTTACTTTTCGGTTTTAAATATTTTTTCATACTATTCTGTTATTGTTTTATTTATTCCTTGAAATAATAAATATTAGAAAAAATAATTAAAGCATAAAATCAATATTAATCAAAAAATTTTCTGAATTCATCTCCTCCATACTCACCTTCTGTTAATTCAATAATATCAGCAATAGTATATTTGTCCTTATTATTTTTATTAAATTTATTCTTAATGAATCTCTTAATGTCAAATGAGTCAGCACCTGTAATGACACGATAGCACACAATAGCATCTTCAAATGATAACTCATTATCCAACATCAAGTTCTCATAATCACTCTTATCTCTATCAGTGTTTTTATAAATTAAGTCAGCCTTTGCTTCAACCAAAGTATCTCCATGTGCCCATTTACCTTCACCATCTGTTACAAGGTATGTAATTTCATTACTACCATATACTTGTATGTGATATACATTACCTATTTGCTCTATAATCTTACCAAAAATATTGACAGCTTTGATATACTTACCACTTTCGTTTTCAAAGAGATAAGCACCTTTATAATTGGGTTCAAAAGTAACACGTACTTCATTATTCAATGCAAATAGTTTTTCTACGTTATAATTTGTATGTTTAGGTAAACTATCCTTTATCTTATTATATTTGTCTCCACCTATTATGAATTCAGAACAAACTTTATTTAAATTAGAATAATTTTTTAAATTGGTATTTCTTAAATCAAATGTACGCCTAACAATCAATCCTTTAGGTAACTTCTCTATTGGGACATTAATCAAATAAAAATCATCATGTATGACTAAATTATCATTTAACATTTTTACATTTGTCTTAGAGATATTAAGACTACCATAAACCCCCTTAAGACCTTTGGGTAATTCTGTAATAGGTGTATCATATAAATCCAAACGATATCCAATTTCCATTACCTTTGGTAACTTATCAAACTTACTATGTGATAAATCACAATACCCATTGATATACAATTCTTCAGACATCCTTTTAATCCTTGTATATGTACATTCCAATTTACCATTTACCTTAACTATCTTCGGAAATGAGAATGGTTTTTTCATAGTATTTGCATACAAATCACCACCAAGCTTTGTATCTTCAGGTAGTTCTTCAATCTCTGTACATGAGATATTTACCCACTTTTCAACTTCCAAACCTTTTGGTAGTTTAGTGATACCTGACTGTCTTAAATCCAAATAACCTAATATTCTTAAGTTATCAGGTAGTTCTGTAATATCTGTTCTTCCTTCTAAATATAAATCATCATCATACACCAACTTACCATCTTGTTCGATAAGTCCTAAATCAATTATTCTTTTAAATTCCTCTTTTGTTATCATAACCCTATTATTAATAAATTTGTTTATAAAAACAAAGGTAGGAATAAAGTTTGTAATTACCAAACACATCCCTACCTTTAACTATAATTTAACAATTAGTCCTTACAAAAGAAGTCATTAAATATATCATTACCATATTCACCTTCAGTCAGTTCGATAATCTCATTGATGGTATACTTACCCTTCTTATTCTCGCCTAATCTATTATCAATAAAGTCCATTGTACCAAACAAGCAAGCACCTGTAATTACTCTATAACAAGTAATAGCGTCCTCAAATGATAATTCACTATCCAATGTCAAGCCCTTATAATCACCTTTGTTTCTCTTGCTAATCTTATAAAGCAAGTCATCTTTAGCCTCTTCTAAAGTCTTTCCATGTGACCAATGACCTTCTCCGTCAGTTACAAGATAACTATTCACTTCACTACTACCTATTTGAATATGGTATACATTTCCTTTTTGGTCAATTAGTTTACCTAAAATATAGTCTGCTTTTATATATACACCATCCTCATTTTCAAAGAGATAAGCACCTTTATGATTTGGTTCAAAAGTAATAAAAATATTACCCTCATAACTTCTTTTACTATGTTCAGCCAAAGTATCCTTCATTTCATTGTACTTTTCTTCAGTTACTACAAATCCTGAACAAACTTTATGTAAAATAGAATAATCTTTTAAGTTAGTATCACGCAGATACAACATATTATTTACAATCAAACCTTTAGGTAACTCTTCTATTTGTGTTTTATCAATATCAAGAAAAGAAGTTATAACCATATTATTATTTAATTTTGATATTCTTGTATTAATAATTTCAAGATTACCATAAACTTTCTTAAGACCTTTTGGTAGTTCTGTAATAGCCGTGTCATTCAAATATAAACTATACCCAACTTCCATTACTTCAGGTAACTTGTCAAAGGTACTTTTTGAAAAATCACAAGTTCCTCTAACATATAATTCTTCAGGCATACGTTTAATAGTAGTGTCTGAACATTCAAAATAATCACCTACCTTTAATACCTTTGGAAAAGAAAAAGGTTTATTCATGTGGTTAATATACAAACCATCACCAAACTTTGTATCTTCAGGTAGTTCTTCAATATCTGTTTCCGAAATATCTAACATCCCTTCAACTTCCAAACCTTTAGGTAACTGAGTAATACCTGAACTGCATATATCTAAAAAACCTAATACTTTCAAGTTATCAGGTAATTCTGTAATATCTTTTCTGTAAGATAAATTTAAATTACAATAGTAAACCAACTTACCATTCTCTTCGATAAGTTCTATACCTGCTAACTTCTCAAATTCTTCCTTTGTTAATTTATTTACTTGCTGTTTGGCATTGTTTATCTCATTTTTTATTCGTTTAAAAATTTCTAAACAAATATCGAAATATTCAGTATCAACTAATGAATTATAACGTTCTTTTAAAGCACTGTCAGTATAATACCCTCCTATTTTACTTTTTAAATCATAAACTATTTCATAACTAATTTCCGATAAACCAGCTTCTGAAAGTAATTTATCAGCTTCTTCTTGAGTTATTCTTTTTGATTCAAGATAACTTTTAACTCCATAACAATAACTTGTAATCATATACATAAGCATATCGTCTTCTGTATGAAGAGTGATACTTAATTGTAAAGCTGTATCTTCTTTATTATCTTCTTCACAATTAATAGATGCAAAGTTGTTTATTTTATATAATTTATCCATTTAATTTTATTATTATTAAATTTGTTTATAAAAGAACTCTCTAAATATCTTATTACCATACTCACCTTCGGTAAGTTCGATAATCTCACTAATAGTATACTTATCTTTTTTGTTCTCTCCTAATCTATGTTCAATAAAGTCCCTTGTTCCAAATGAGCAAGCACCCGTAATAACTCTGTAACAAACAATAGCATCCTCAAATGATAACTCACTATCCAACGTCAAGCCCCAATAGTCATCTTTGTTTCTATTACCAATCTTAAAAAGTAAGTCATCTTTAGCTTCTTCTAATGTGTCTCCGTGTGCCCAACGACCTTCACCATTTGTAATAAGATAACTAATTTCTCCACTTCCATCCATTTGAATATGGTAAACATTTCCTTTCTGTTTTATAATTTTAGCAAACATGTCATCAGCATCAATATATCTACCATTCTCATTCTCAAAGAGATAAGCACCTTTATAATTAGGTTTAAAAGTAACATCTATCGTATCACTTAAATAGAAAGTTTCTTTATAGTTGTGTTCTACTAAAACGTCCTTTATTTTTTCATACGTTTCTTTATTTATAGTGAAATTTGTACAAACCTTATGTAAGTTTGAATAATCTATCAAATTGGTATCACCTAAATTTAACCAACTTCCAACAATTAAACCTTCAGGTAATTCCTTAATCGGGGTACCATCTAATTCAAGTCCTCTATATGCTACTAAATTATTACACAATTTAAATATTCCTGTATAATTAAGATTTAAATAACGATAAACATCAATACTTTTGATACTATCAAGATTAGTATATATTAAACTATCAATATGGCTAATATATAACCTTTCAGGCATTTGTTTAATTGTAGTATTTCCCCAATAAACTTCCCCATTCACTCTCATTTCTTTTTGAAAGGAAAAAGGTTTCTTCATATTACGAACATACAAATGACCGCCAAACTTAGTATCTTCAGGTAGTTCTTCAATCTCTGTTCCTGAAATCTCTAACCAACACTCAACATCCAAACCCTTTGGTAACTTAGTTACGCCTGAATTTCTTAAATCTAAACCACCTAATATCCTTAAGTTATCAGGAAGTTCTTTAATATCCGTTCTTCCTTCTAAATATAAACCATCATTATATACCAACTTACCATTCTCTTCAATAAGTTCTATATATGCTAACTTTTCAAATTGCTCCTTTGTAATCATAATTCTGTCATTATTAAATTTGTTTGTAACAACAAAGGTAGATAAAAAACTTGAATTATACAAGAATTTATCTACCTTTAACACTTTATTTAATAATTAACCTTTACAAAAGAAGTCTCTAAAACTCTCATTACCATACTCACCTTTAGTAAGAGTAATTATTTCCTTGATTGTATATTTATCTTTCTTATTCTCACCTAATCTATGTTCAATAAAGTCCCTTGTTCCAAACAAGCAAGCACCTGTAATAACTCTGTAACACACAATAGCATCTTCAAAAGATAACTCATTATCCAACGTCAAACTTTCATAGTCACTCTTATCTCTATCTGTGATTTTATAAATCAAATCATCTTTAGCTTTTTCTAAAGTATATCCGTGTGACCATCGTCCTTCACCATCTGTAATAAGATAAGTAATATCTTCACTTTTACCTAATTGGATATGATATACATTACCCTTTTGTTCTACAATCTTACCAAAAATATTGTCTGCTTTGATATACTTTCCATTCTCATTCTCAAACAAATAAGCACCATTATGGGTTGGTTCAAAAGTTACTAATATGTCATCACCCCACTCAGTTTTTATTGCACTATGTTTAGATAAGGTATCCTTTATTTCTTTATACTTTTCTTCAGTTACACGAAATCTTGAACAAATCTTATGTAAGTTAGAATAATCCTTCAAATTAGTATTACACAATTCTAACATATTACCAACAATAAGTCCTTTAGGTAACTCTTCTATTAAAGTATTACTGAGATTAAGACCCATATATACAACTAAATTTTCATTTAATTTGGTTACCTTTGTATTATGTAAATTAAAGTCACTATAAACATTCTTAATACATTCGGGTAATTCTGTTGTATTTGTATCATACAAAAATAAACCTTCTCCAACTTCCATTACCTTTGGTAACTTATCAAAGGTACTTCCTACCAAATCACAACCCCATTTAGTATACACTTCTTCAGGCATACGTTTAATTGTGGTAACTCTACAATCAAAATACCCATTTACATTCAACACCTTTGGGAAAGAAAAAGGCTTCTTCATATTATTAATTAACAAACTAAGACCAAACTTTGTGTCTTCAGGCAATTCTTCAATTTCTGTTCCTGAAATATCTATAGACTTTTCAACTTCTAAACCTTTTGGTAACTTAGTGATGCCTGACTGTCTTAAATCCAAACTACCTAATACCTTCAAGTTATCAGGTAATTCTGTTATACCTTCTTTAGCCGCTAAATTTAAATTACCACAATAAAAATCACCATCCTTCTCGACAATTCTTACGTTTACCAATTTCTTAAATTCTTCTATGTTTACCATAATTTTATATATTAATTAAACCAACTTTCATTAATTCCATACTTATTGAAAGTATTTTTATATTCCTTATAAAAATCTATATTTATTATCTCTTTCTTATAAAATTCATCAAAATAGTCTACTATCATTAATAATATGTCATCGACAGTATTTGCATTAGCAATAGATGAACCTAAATAAAAAGTTAAAAATTCACTTTGTTTTAATCTTTTTAAAATGTGGGTTTTTAATAATTCTAACATAGTAATTACATTATTAATGTTCTTCAAAATGTCCTTGAAATATTCTTTTCACATCTTTTAAGTCATATTCGGCAGGAAGTTTATCTTTATAATAATTTCCAATACTATAACATTTGTTTGAAAAATCTCCTCTATCGTCACATGCCTCTTTTATATTGCAAAACATATCAATATAAAAGAACATATTACCTTTTGGAACTCTCGGATAATAAGCTTGAAATTTCTTTAAACTTCTATTCCAAAAATCACCGTCCGCTCTTAAATCTTCATAGAATGTTTGAATTTCTTCAGGTGTTGCTAATCTATAAAAAGGTGCATATTCTTGAATATCGTGAAAAAGACCTCTATTATCATCATAATAGATATTGAATTTATTGTTATCATTTACATCATAATTCTTGAAAACAACTGTATGGCTACAATTATTCTTATAAGTAACTATATCACCATCCTTGAAGTTATCAAATCTATCTGATTCTGTATCAATTAATTCCATTGTTTTTGTTTGTTGATTCCAATGTAAATTCATTGACTTTAAATATTCAAAGAAATTATTTCGTTCTTCATCTGTAGTCATTCTAAAATCATCAACATTATAACAAGAATTCATTTGATATTCACCTTTTGTGAAATAACATTCAAATAATTTATCATAGACACAATATTTTTTAAATATTAGTACTATATATGCATCTTTGGCAATCAAAATATCACCATCTTTAAATTTTTCCATAATGAAATAATTTTATTAATTACAAGGCAAATCTTCATCTTTTACTATTTCTTTTTTAAGTATTCTTATAACATCATGAATATCTTCAATGGTATTATTTTCTGAAGATAAAAAAGAAAAATCAATGTAGTGGTTATCATTCCCCATACAATCTCCAGCAGGAGAAAACTTTATCAAACTCTCAATTTCATCAAATTTATCCTCTTTTAATAATGTCAACACTTTATCCAATCTATCTAACGTTTGTTTTTTTATCTCTTCTTTGTATCTATTTGTAACAATAGTTTTAGCTTGAATAAAAGACATACCTGAAGATATCAATGCTTCACCTAATTCCTCTCTGAAATTACTATTTAATATATTTTTCATAACCAATATTTTTTAACTTATACCAATTTAATATTAATGAAAGAGTCTTTTTAACGTATCACACCTTTTATCAATTAGCTTAAAAACATCATCAGATTTAATAATATTTTCCTCAGCCTTTTCTATATCAAAAATATCAAACTCCATTTTTTCTATATAAAATCCACTATTAACACTTACTCCGTTTATATCTATAGATGGAAATTTTAATTCAAAACCTTCAGCTTTTATTATCACTTCTTCTATATCAGAGAATAATACCCCATAAACATTAGTGAAATAACAAATATCATTATCTAATTTACAGAACTTCCTAATAATATTCTTATATTTTTCTTTTAGAATTATATTGATTTCTTGTAATGTCAATTGTTCTTTTTTCATAGACATTATTTACTATTAAAAAGATTTTCAATTTCAATGAAACTATCTTTTAATTTATTTAAAACATAAGTTTCGCTAACAATATTTTTTTCAGCCTCTTCAATTTCAGTTTGTGTCAATATACCAGTATGAATACCAACACCATTTATAGTCCATTTGTTACCTTCTGGTCTTGTTGTGATATGTAACCTAAGTGTTCTTGCATTTACATATATGTTATCACTATGTTTTGGTTTAATTGTTTCAATTGAAATAATGCGATGACAATTACCACCAATTTCACAGTATTGTCCAATGAGATGTTTATATCTTTCAACAAATAAATTTTTAATTTCACTTTCTATTTGTTCTTTCTTTTTAAATAAACTATTGAAAAAACCTTTTGTTTTTTCCATCTTTTTTAAAAATTCTTCGTGTGTCATATTCTCTAAATTTATCAATTAACAGTTTTTAATTAGTGTATTTTTTATTAAACCAACTAACAATAAAAAATGGTGCCATTAAAATTAATACAGGTATTATAATCCACCATGCAAGATAAAATACTATTACATTA
>ERZ773031.73-NODE-73-length-53354-cov-14.962157_pt1 | contig 53354 bp, 39 predicted proteins | sample MGYA00511666_ERZ773031 | MGnify/ENA primary metagenome ERZ773031 (study PRJEB29015, sample SAMEA2738135) | human oral metagenome | biome: human oral; feature: human-associated habitat; material: saliva | place: China | collected 2250 ...
TCATTGTTTTAACAACTCTTCTTATGCTTTCGTCTCCCTCTTGAACTCTGTGACACGAAGTAAAGCAAGTGAGAATCATTAATAATAACTATTTTTAAAATCAGGTAAATGGAGAAAACAAATGAAAGAAAAGCCTATTGTGCACCTCAATGCACGTGGCTTGAACTAGCAGAAGACGAATTAATGCGAGGCACATCGTTTGAGAACCCTGGCAGTGGTGGTGGCAGTGGTCATGCTTCAGCAGGTGATAACGGAGGCTTAAGCGCAAAGTCAAATCCTTTCTTTGAGGAAGAGGATGAGAATGAAGAAACGGGATGGGAATAATAAACAAAGATTTCTTTCCAATTAACAACTAAATTAAAACAGAACGATAATGACTAAGAAAAGTATTTATTTCGGCACACTCTTGTTGACTGCACTCGCCTTTAGCAGTTGCGCCAGCGATGATACAGCCACCGATAAGACAGCAGGTAAGGACACACCAAAGACGGGTACAGTGTTCTCATCAGACGTAGAACCCACAACTCGCACATCTGCTACCTATACAGGCAGTGGACTTGATTTCTATTGGACTGTAAACGATAAGATTTGGGTAAAGGATGACAACAATATTTATCATCAAAGCTCAGAAGATGATATCGCTAATCGAATAGCAGCAGTACCTGGCAGCACAACAACAGCCAAAGCTAAGTTCTGGGTAAACGGTACTTATACAGGTTCTACACATAAAGTACGCTATACAGGTAAGAACGGAGCAAGTGACAAGGTAACCATTAAGGCTTCACAGACACAGAACACTCCTAACGATGCTGCTCATATTGCAGACGATGGCGATTTCGGTATAGCTAATGCAACAGGTAGCGGAAAGTACAGCTTCACTTTAAATCATAAAGCAGCGTATGTAACTTTCATGCCTTTCTCTACACAAAGTGTCATTACAACTGCTGCTAAACTTCAAAAGATTCGCATCTATACCAGTAATACATCTGATCAGCTTGCAGGCAAATTCGACTTAGCAGATGATGGAACGTTAAGTAATGGAACTGCAACTTCAAACAGCGTAGAATTGAATGTAAGTAACTTCTCTATTCCCAGTGTTTCTACCTATGCTACCAATGGCGCAACAATGGTTGTAAAGCCTGGCACATATACAAACCTAACGATAGAATACACCTTGCATGATGCTGTGACCAATGTTACGGGAGTGATTGAAAAAACTTATCCTTCTGTAACTTTTGATGCAGGTAAGAATACACCTGTAAAGGCAGACTTAAAGGTGAAGATCTATCCTGCTAATGACTATTTCGAATGGGATGCTCAACAACATTACTGGGCAGGTTTTGAATGGGATAATCCTATTCCTGCTAAAAGAACCCAACCGACATTAAATCTTCAACAAAATAAAACAGATGCACCTCAAAGTACAATATCTGTGTCTGCACATACATCACGTGATTTCAATGATATAGCTGGTTATAACGATCCTACAGGTGTAGCACCTGCTGTAAAGGCTAGTCATTCAGCTGTAAATGCCCCTAATGCGAATGAGATGCTTTGGTATGGTGAGAAAGGAAATCCACATTGGGATAGTAAAACTCTTTGGGCAACTATGGGGCACCTCTATACTGGAGGTTTGTGGTTTAAGAAGCAAAGTACCATTGTACATGATGAGCATAAAACTCTTCAAGAACTAAAAGAGAAAGCCCCTGATGGAACAGATTATACCAAAAATAGCTACACCAGTGGGCACATGAATCATAATGTGACACAAGGTAAGCCAACAAATATTAATGATTATTTTTATCTTCCTGCTAGAGGTGTATATGATTTACCTTCTAACGATGGAATATTCTACATAGCCGGTGCTTATCCTGGTGGCTCTTATTGGAGTTGCACTCCTAGTTCTAACACACAAAATGCAATTGGGTTAGCATTTACTAATCAGTTTACTTACATACAGAACTTCAATAGATGTAGTGGATATAATCTGTTTAGCTCTAGCAATGAGAATGAGTATTACCCATTATTCTAAATATTAAGGCATTTGTATTCATTATATGAAGACGGTTGTCTTCCTTATATCAAGGCGACAGTCTTCATATAAGGAAGAGGAAGGTCTTGATATAAGGAAGAGAAAACGAAAGAAAATATAGTTAACGAAGTCTTGCTGAAAGGCGAGGCTCCATATTTTAAAAACTTAAATTTATTATTTTTATGATTTCATTTAAAGTAGTTGAGACCACTCACAAGATTGGTCCGAAAAAAGGTCAGAAAGCATATAATGCTGTGCCGAAAGCCCCAATGAAGTTTTCAGCTGATTGGCTTGTTAACCGTATTGTTCGCGAAACCTCGTTGAGTGAGGGAGATGTGAGAAACGTGATCATCACCCTGCGTAATATTGCTATTGAGGTGATTAGCCTAGGTGGTTCGCTAGACCTTGGCGACTTGTTCTCGTTCCGCGTGGCAATACCTTCAAAGTTGATTGACGATGTAAAGGAAGTCTCCGCCGAATCCTTGAAGCGTCCCCGCGTCCTTGTTCGTTGGAAGTCAGCCGTTACAGATGCGTTGAAGAAGATTGAGGTGGATGTGGATAATCCTGCAAGGAGGAAAAAGAGCCTCACCCCCGACCCCTCTCCGAAAGGAGAGGGGAGTGAAGAGCACCCTGGACCAGTGGTAGGATAAGGCCTCCCCAAGCCCCTCAAAGGAGGGGATGTGCCTAACGGAAACTAGTTAGGATAGGCGTTTTCAATTTCCACAAAGTAGGGACAGACGCCCTCGTCTGTCCCTACTTTGTGGAGATATAACACAAGATTATAGTAACAGAATCTAAAATCAAAATTCAGCTATTCTTTTACGATAAAAATAATATCTGATAAGCTTTTATATTGTTTTTTATTAAAACTGAAATTAATTTGTTTCAGAGAATCCTTCGTAAACTTATTAAGATAATCGTTCACTTTTGGTTCTATTAATGAGAAAGCACGCTTCATTTTCCATGATTGTGTCATATCCTTTATATCAACAAGCACAAGGAATAAACGGTTCTCTGCACCAAACAAGCGGAAGCTCTGATTCTCGTACAGCCATTTCATTAGTTCTTTTGGATTGTTGCGAGCTTCGTCAACAATACTTCTCTTTTTCTTTGTAAGTAGTGTTATATACTCTGCATGTCCATGACTCTCAAGTTCTTCTTTTAGATAAATGAATTGTTCTGCATCAGAAAGATTTTTGTCCGGTTTAATTCCCAATGCTTTTGTTTTTCTTTTAAGCCAAGTTATTTCCTTACAGCCTAACTCTTTCTGTAACTTCTTCTCCATGAATTTATTTGGGAAATAAGTTACTTTTAAATCTATGGGATAATCTTTTATAAAGAAATCTACACTCTTTATTTCTCCAATAGCCGAAAGTACATGCTTATGCTTCTTAAAGATAGATTCAATGAGGTAAGAAGTCCAGTTATTGTACCAGCTAGTCTGCACAAAATTCCATACGTTTGCAGAGATTTCATTTGCTCTCATTTGGAGAGAATCATAGTCACTAATCACTTTGATATATCTCCTAACAAGATACTGATCCAGAGAGTTGTTTTGGTCGCCTCCCCATTCGTAATTATTTATCTTACGGAGACCACTTTTCACTTTCTCTTCATCAACTCCCTGTGTTTTATACCATTCATTATTTCTATCACGCAGAAACTCATTGAGCATGTCCATGCCCTTAGGATTTTTTTCTAATAAAGCATATAATTCTGAAAACTGATCATTAAGCTTTGCTGATTCGAGTGTAAGTTGATTGTTGTCTACAAATTGTTTTATTAGTTTACCACGGCACACTGCTCTTACTTTCAGGTATAACAAGGCTTTTTCCTTATGGTTAAAAGCAAATAGGTTGTTTGCTCGGAACTCATTGTCCCATTTTTCAAAGTTTGTCATGTTTTTATTTTGGTGTACAAATTAATAATATCTCACTGCTTCCAGCAACACTCCCTTTTCCTCCTCGTCCGTTAGCATATCTTTTGCGTTCAACTCTGACATTTCTATAAGGTTTAATCATGTCTACCATCGTTTTTATGTCAGGGTAGCTTCTATTGTTATAGCTAACAAGCCAAGTTGGTATGTGTTGAGACTTTTCAAACATCAGTCTTAAACTATTTATTGCTTCACTGTTTTTATCGAAACCACTATATCTCTTTGGCTCATAACGCTTGGTTCCATTAACGAATTGCTTATCTTTCCAGTATTCAACGAATGTCTCTAAAAGATGATAAAATGACTGATAATCTGCATGGCTATTGCAGTAAGGTGGATCAAAATAAACTAAGTCAACATTCGATAACTTTGGTAGAAGGTCAAGGATATTTTCTTGAAAACTTTTATTACTCTTTTGATTATTAAAAACAGCAGCATTATAATCTGGTAATAAATCAAGAAATATTTTCTTTAACGGACGAATTAAGGAACGATTCCTTTTAACTCGAACGGGGTCAGCAGCATATACCAAAGCCTGCGTGTGAGCAAAATGTCCCATTGTAACTTTTCTTGTCATACTTCGGCACATAATAGATAAAGAGAGCGACTGCTTAAATGTGTTTTGCAAACGTGGCACATTACTTCTAAAGCTATCAAGTAAAGATGCCTCTTCAGGATAAAAGAATAAATTAGAGAATAGCTTTTCCATCAGATTGTACTCTGAAGGATTCTGATTCTGAGAGAAAAGTATATCAATATCCTCTTTAGTTAGTAGTTCCCCTGAATTTTCAATAAGAGCTTTTCCTATTTGATAATTAAAATTCAAGAAATCATTTGTATAAGTTGTCTTTCCAAATTGCTTTAATAAATAAGCAATAGATTGTGATCCTCCAAAGGCATCAAGAGCAACGTGTGTGTCGGTCGGTATGAATTGTGCAATCCATGCTCTATGAATGTATTTAGCTCCCAAATACTGAGGTTCTGGAAACTTATAATTCAAATAATCATTGCTAAATAAAGAGCTTTGCATTATATATCTAGTTTATCTTATATAATTCAATTAATCTATCTTCCGTGAAGACTATTAATTTAAGTGCAAAGATATTATTTTTTAGTAACATAAAACACTTTATCTTAGGTTTTCTGTTTTTAAGTTTTTAGCCAGAATCAGTGTAGAATTTGATATTTGCTAGTCTCGAATTAATTATGTACTTTTGCATCAAAGATATAAACGTTTATTAGAACATGGCATTAAAATGTGGTATAGTAGGACTACCAAACGTTGGTAAGTCTACTCTTTTCAACTGCTTAAGCAGCGCCAAAGCACAGGCAGCTAACTTCCCGTTCTGTACTATCGAACCGAATCTCGGTGTAATTAGCGTTCCAGACGAACGCCTCAATAAGTTAGCAGAGATAGTTCACCCAGGAAGAATCGTTCCTGCAACCTGCGAGATTGTTGATATTGCAGGGCTTGTAAAGGGTGCTTCTAAGGGTGAAGGACTCGGTAATAAGTTCCTTGGTAACATCCGTGAATGTGACGCCATCATACATGTTATCCGTTGTTTTGAGGATGATAACGTTGTAAGAGAAGGTGGTATGGCTGTTAATCCAATAGAAGATAAAGAAATTATTGATACTGAGTTGCAGCTAAAAGACCTTGAAACGATAGAGTCACAACTAGCAAAACAACAGAAGATTGCAGCTACTGGCAATAAAGATGCTAAGATTCTTGTATCTGTACTAGAAGCTTATAAGGAAGTACTAGAGCAAGGTAAGAATGCACGTAGCGTTGAGTTCGAAAGCAAAGAAGAACAACAAGCAGCACACGATCTCTTCCTTTTAACCACTAAGCCAGTCCTTTATGTTTGCAATGTAGACGAGTCTAGCGCAAAGACAGGCAATGAATACAGCAAACAGATTGAGAAGATTGCTACTGAAGAGGGAGCTGAAGCAATGGTTATAGCTGCTAAGACAGAGGAAGACATCGCTTCTCTCGATAGTTATGAGGATAAACAAATGTTCCTCGAAGAACTTGGTTTGGAAGAAAGTGGTGTGAATCGTCTTATCAATAAGGCTTATCATCTCCTCAACTTACAGACTTTCATCACTGCAGGTGAGATGGAAGTGAAGGCATGGACATTCCATAAAGGATGGAAAGCACCACAATGTGCAGGTGTTATTCACACCGACTTTGAAAAGGGATTCATACGTGCTGAGGTCATCAAATACGAAGATTACCTTAAATATGGCTCTGAGGCAGCTATCAGAGAAGCAGGTAAACTAGGCATAGAAGGTAAGGAGTATGTTGTACAAGATGGTGATATCATGCACTTCCGATTCAATGTATAAGCAATAACTCACATCACTATGAATACGTTACTTTATATTGCTTGGAGACCAGACGAGTATCTCATACATATTGGTTCAGCTGGTATTCGATGGTATGGAATGTGTTGGTTGGTGGGTTTAGCACTCGGCTTCTTCATGATGAAGTGGCTCTATAAACGCCATAATTACCCTGATGAGAAGTTTGAACCACTCTTCCTATACATGTTCATAAGCATTCTTGCAGGTGCAAGATTGGGTCATTGCCTCTTTTATGAGCCCGAATACTTCCTTACTTCATGGGATCATGTCATCGAAATGTTCGTCCCTATCAAGCATTTAGCTAATGGTTCATGGACTTTCTCAGGCTATCAAGGACTCGCATCACATGGTGGTGTCATTGGAATGCTCATTGGTTTATCCCTTTACATACACCGTATGAAGATGCCAACATGGGTTGTTCTCGACTTCTTTGGGATTGTTTCAGGACTCACAGCGACCTTTATTCGTCTTGGAAACCTTATGAATTCAGAGATAATCGGTAAGGTTACTGATGTGCCATGGGCGTTTATTTTCTATAAAGTTGATACTTATCCACGCCATCCGGGGCAACTCTATGAGGCGATAGCATACATTTGTTTCTTCGCAATCATATACTTTATATATAGACGCCACCCTGAGAAAGTGGGTACAGGACTCTTTTTCGGTCTCTGCCTAACGCTTATCTTCACCTTTAGATTCTTCATTGAATACACCAAGGAGGTGCAAGAAACATTCGAAGCAGGGCTTCCAATCGATATGGGACAGATACTTAGTATTCCGTTCATTATAATAGGTTTAGGAGCTATCAGGCACTCCTTTAAAGCAAAACCAACTAAAGTATAATACTCTAAAGGCTGTTCTAAATATCAATCTATCGTTTAGATACATTATAGATAATATTTGGAACAGTCTTTTTTTATGCCCTTCTTTCTTACTATAAACACTCATCTTTATTATTCAAAACACCTGAATAGGGTGGAAGAGAGCATTTCTTAATATAAAAAATAATCTATTTTTATATTGTCTTTCATCTGTTTAAATTCTATTTTTAGTCTATTTTCCTAAATAAGAAAAGCCTTTCTCTAATTTAAAGAGCTGTTTCCTCTATCATACATAGGCTTTTAAAAGGATAAAAGAGCTACTTTCTCAATTTATAACGAATAATTACATCTTCAATTAGAAACGTTTTGAGACAATAGAGATAAGACTTATAATTACTGAAAAATACTATTTCCAACACATCAGAAAATAGATTAATTCGATAATTATTAAAACTTTATAAGGATTAAAAAATATCCATTTTAGACAACAATCTATCGTTATTTTTTGGTAACTTTGCCAATAATAAAGATACAAATAATATGTAACTATTTGATAAATAATTGTTTATCAAAGGCATAATAGTTATTTATTCGATTAGAAGTAGATTAAAATAGAAAACTTATAAATAGATTCAATGGATATAATAAAGCGTAATGGCGAATCGGAAAGATATAATAATAACAAGATAGCGATAGCCATTAAGAAGAGTTTTATCAGCACTGGTAAGCCCATAAAGGACGAAGAGATAGCCGCAATGGTGGCTGAGGTTGAGCAGATTATCATTGATAATCCAGACCAAAGAACCGTTGAAGAGATTCAAAATCAAGTGGAGAAGCATCTCATGATGCATGGTCATTATGACGAAGCAAAGAACTTCATCCTCTTTAGATACCAACGCAACGAGCAGAGAAAGGCTATCAACGACATCGCTCGAATGGCTGATGATACGGAATTAACCACTGTTCTGCAAGACGTGGCACGTGAGTATCGAGAGCGTGTATATAGTATGGTGACTCTTCAAGAGAAGTTTGCTAACCTTTGCAAACCGGGTATGTCGCATAAAGAAGCTATAGACACTCTTATCAAAGCTGCCGTAGAATTGACCACTCCTGAAGCTCCTGCATGGGAGATGATATCGGCTCGCATCTTATCATATAGGGCTGAACAGAAGATAAAGAAACAGGAAGATGAGATTGGAATAGATGGTTTCTACAATAAGTTGAAATACATGACTTCCGAAGGTCTATATGGTGAATATATCCTACAGAACTATACTGAAGAGGAAATCAATGAAGCGGCTACCTTTATCAAAGAAGAGCGTAACAAACTATTGAACTATTCGGGTTTGGATCTTCTTCTGAAGCGTTATGTCATCAAGAACTATGCGGGTAAAGCCATAGAGAGAGTACAGGAGATGTATCTCGGTATAGCCCTTCATCTTGCCATGCCAGAGCAGAAAGAGAACCGCCTCATGTGGGTTCATCGCATCTATGACATGCTTAGTAAATTAGAAGTTACTATGGCAACTCCAACACTATCGAACGCTCGCAAGCCTAATCATCAGCTATCAAGTTGCTTCATCGACACCGTTCCTGATAGCCTTGATGGTATTTATCGCAGTTTGGATAACTTCTCACAAGTAAGCAAATTCGGCGGTGGTATGGGTATGTACTTTGGTAAGGTGCGTGCCACGGGAGGTAATATCAGAGGATTCAAAGGCGTTGCTGGTGGTGTAATTCGTTGGATGAGACTTGTTAACGATACGGCAGTTGCGGTAGATCAGTTGGGTATGCGCCAAGGTGCAGTAGCAGTTTACTTGGATGTATGGCATAAGGACTTACCAGAGTTCTTACAACTTCGCACGAATAACGGAGACGATCGCATGAAAGCACATGACATCTTCCCGGCTGTTTGTTATCCTGACCTTTTCTGGAAGATGGCGGATGAGAACTTGGATCAGAATTGGTATCTTTTCTGTCCAAATGAGATCATGCGCATCAAAGGATATTGTCTTGAAGATTGTTACGGAGAGGAGTGGGAACGCAAGTATCTCGATTGTGTCAACGACCAAAGACTCACGCGTCGTGTGATAAGTATCAAAGACATCATCCGATTGGTTCTACGTTCTGCAGTCGAGACGGGTACTCCATTCACATTCAATCGAGATACAGTTAACCGCGCAAACCCTAATCATCACAAGGGCATGATATACTGTTCTAACCTCTGTACAGAGATTGCGCAGAACATGGCACCTATAGAGACTGTATCGAAGACTATCGAAACGAAGGACGGAGAAACGATTGTTGTCACAACTACCAAACCGGGTGAGTTCGTCGTTTGTAATCTAGCCAGTCTTTCTTTAGGACGCCTTCCTTTGGAGGATGAAGAACAGATGAGAGAGAAGGTAGCAACGGTTGTTCGTGCCTTAGACAATGTGATAAGTCTTAACTTCTATCCTGTTCCTTATGCAGAAATAACTAATCAGAAGTATCGCTCAATAGGGCTCGGAATCAGCGGTTATCACCATGCTTTGGCTAAGAGAAGAATAAAGTGGGAGAGTGAAGAACACCTACAATTTATGGACAAAGTGTTCGAAACTATCAATCGTTCGGCGATACTTGCTAGCTCTAATCTAGCCAAAGAGAAGGGCAGTTATCAGTACTTTGAGGGTAGCGACTGGCAAACGGGTCTATACTTTGACAAGCGTGGTTACGATAGTGATGAGTGGAAAGAAGTGCGCAAAACAGTGGCTTTACAGGGTATGCGCAATGCTTATCTATTGGCTGTTGCACCGACCAGTAGCACCAGTATCATTGCAGGAACTACGGCTGGACTAGACCCTATTATGAAACGATTCTTCTTAGAGGAAAAGAAAGGAAGTATGCTCCCTCGCGTTGCTCCAGAACTATCTGACGAAACTTACTGGATGTATAAGAGTGCATATCTAATCAACCAGAAGTGGAGCATAAAGGCATCTGGTGTTCGCCAGCGTCATATTGACCAAGCGCAGAGTATGAACCTATATATCACCAACGACTTCACCATGCGACAGGTGCTCGACCTGTACTTATTGGCTTGGAAGAGCGGAGTAAAGACGATTTATTACGTTCGAAGTAAGTCATTAGAGGTGGAGGAATGTGAGAGTTGTTCATCTTAATTTTCCGAAAATAACTTACATTTAATTTGTATCTAACGGATGATTCTCATCATAAAAACAAGCATTTATGTCATCAACAACCATCAGTTGTAACTATCTAATAGCTAACGTGTTATGAAAAGTATAATAGATTGAGAAAAAACGTATATTCGTTTTTAATAAAACGTATATCCATTTTTAGTAAAACGTATATCCGTTTTTGGTAAAATGTACCTCCGTTTTTAATGAAAAGTACATTCGTTTCATCTGAAAGGTATAATCAATCAATGAAAAAGTATTACATATTTTAGGAGTAAGCAAGAGTGAAAAGGAATGAAAGGGAGTGGAGACAAATGTATTTATTAATGATAGATAAAGAAAAAAGAAGTATTCATAACTTCTCAAAACAATGGAAGATAAACTAAAACGAAACACCCTGTTTAACCCTTCAGGGGATGTGGATTTGCGTTTAAGACGCATGATCGGCGGTAATACAACCAATCTGAATGACTTCAACAACATGAAGTATTCGTGGGTTAGCGATTGGTATCGTCAGGCAATGAATAACTTTTGGATTCCCGAAGAGATTAATCTTTCGCAGGACTTCAAGGATTATCCTCGATTGGATAAAGCCGAACGAACAGCATACGATAAGATTCTTAGTTTCTTGGTATTCCTCGATTCTTTGCAAAGTAATAACTTGCCAACAGTTAGTGAGTATATTACTGCCAACGAGGTGAATCTATGCTTACATATACAGGCATTCCAGGAGTGCATACACAGTCAGAGTTATAGTTATATGCTTGATACTATCTGCTCTCCAGAGGAAAGAAACGATATTCTCTATCAGTGGAAAACGGACGAACACTTGCTGAATCGCAATAAATTCATCGGTGATTGTTACAATGAATTCCATGAGAAGCGTGATAAATTCAGCTTGATGAAGACTTTAATTGCTAACTTCATCCTCGAAGGTATCTACTTCTATAGTGGCTTTATGTTCTTCTATAATCTCAGTAGGAACGGTAAGATGTCGGGTTCTGCTCAAGAGATTCGATACATCAATAGGGATGAAAACACGCATCTCTGGCTCTTCAGAAGCATAATCCTCGAATTAAAGAAGGAGGAACCTGATATGTTCACCGAAGAAAAGGTAAAGGTTTACGAGGATATGATGCGCGAGGGAGTACGTCAAGAGATAGCATGGGGACAATACGTCATTGGAAATGATGTGCAGGGTCTAAACTCGCAGATGGTATCAGATTACATTCGTTATCTCGGTAACCTTCGTTGGTCAGGATTGGGCTTTGGTTTCCTCTATCCAGACAATCAAAAAGAACCAGAAAACATGAAGTGGGTGGGGCAATACTCGAATGCTAATATGGTGAAAACCGACTTCTTTGAAGCAAGAAGTACGGCTTATGCAAAGAGTACAGCTCTTATCGACGACCTTTAAAAAGCTATTTTATTTATTCATTACACCTATCATTCGGGCAAGTCAGTTATTCTGATTTGCCCGAATGATTGTATATAAAAGCAATCACTCGTATCTCATCTTTCTAAAAACACAATCCTCATAAGTAGGAAAAGTTATCCACAAAACTGTTGAAAACTATGTTGAAAACACATTTCATAACCCTTTTATAACCCTGTGGATATCCACAACCCTCAGTAGAGAGCCCCTTCTTAGTGGATATCCACATAGTTATTAACGGCATTTTAGATAAGTTTTACACAAGTTATCAGTGTAAAAAGATATAAACTTATTATCTTTGCACCACTTGTGGAAAGTGTGGATAACTGATAATAAAGGTTGAGTATCAATCAAAAGAAGTACGAATAACTTTTTAATAAGTATCTTTCTCAAGTTGATAAGCAATCTAACAAGAAAAGAGAAGATAAGTTCTGCACCAATCCACAGCCCATCATACTAAATCATTCTTTATCTTTCAATAAAAGAAATAAAGAATATATATAATATGAATTGAACTTTTAAACCGGTTAAGATGAAACACTTTAAGATTTATATAGTTTGTCTCTTGGCTGTTCTTAGCCTGCGCATCTCGGCTCAATGCACGTTTCATAACACAGCATTCAGCAGTGGAGAATATCTAACTTACAATCTCTATTATAATTGGAAGTTTATTTGGGTAAAGGCAGGAACGGCTTCCTGGTACACAGTCTCGTCTAATTATAAAGGTACACCGGCTTATCGTGCATCGTTGACAACGCGTGGCAATGGTAAGCTCGATAATTACTTTGTATTACGTGATACGCTCCTTGCTTATAACTCAAAGCAGATGGCACCATTGTACTATCGCAAGGGCGCAAGAGAAGGAAAGCGTTATACGGTGGATGAAGTATTCTATTCTTATCCTAATGGTAAGTGTCATCTTCGCCAGCATCGTATCAATAGTGAGGGGAAACATAAGTGGATAGAACGCACTTATGATGATTGTTGCTTTGATATGATGAGTATCTTCCTTCGTGCTAGGAGTTTTAATCCTGAGAGTTGGAAGAAAGGTGAGGTTGTAAACTTCCCTATCGTAGATGGAAACAGCCGTGATCCTGCACGTATTATATATAATGGTAAGGAAGATGTAAAGGCGGATAATGGTCATAAGTATCGTTGTTTAAAACTTACTTATTGGGAATACGATGATGGAAAGTGGCGTGACATAGCAAGTTTCTACGTTACAGACGATAAGAATCACATCCCTGTTCGTCTCGATATGCGCTTAAAGTTTGGTTCAGCCAAGGCTTTCCTTACCTCCATGAAGGGAATCAATAGTCCTGTAACAGCTGAAGTGAAATAAAGAAAGGAATCTTTTCCTTACGATATATAAAGAACTTATCTTGTTATTATTGATTTAAGCGAGAGTATCTCAGAAGGATCTTACCTTTGATAGGAGATATTCTCGCTTTTTATATAGTATCATCCTTTCTCTGATGTTCGAAACACTTATGTTGATTGTAAGAGAGCCTCTCTTCTAATGCAAGAAGTGCTCTCTTATAATGAAGGAGAGCCTCTCTTGTTATAGAAGAAAGCGTTATGTGGAATGGAGAAGAGCGTTATGTGGATAATAAAACCTAAAGTGAGGGAAAACAAAAAGGAGCTTGTCTCCCGACAAACTCCATTTTGCTTAATTAAAAAGTGATGTGAGTTTAATTAAAATTTCATTATTTAAAATTACCCAAATAACAAATACATATATACCAAATATCACAACGAAGTGTTTCAAATAACACAAAACCTAACTTTTACTTACAATTCTTTCGACCTATTCTTACGATAAACTTAAACCTATGAAATCATGAAAACCTTATTTATGAGTAAATTAGTCTAATCGTTTCTGTAGGCAAAATTACAATAAAAAGCGCAAGCTCAAAGCCTATATAAGGCTGTGCTTCTATAAATATAAAGGTTATAAGGTAATTAAAAGGAGGTTATTTTATTAAGTAACTGATAATCAGTATATTTAAAATACATTATAAGAAAGTAAATTATAAGCCTTGTTATTGGTATAAAGTCTTGTTATAAGATAATTTATTGGACGTTTTGAAACAAATAAATCATTTGTACTCAAGAGAGTGATAATGGTATGTAAATGGTTGATAATGAGTTGTTATTATTATTATTAAGGCTTATAATCTTTGTAATTGAAGTTTTTTTAGCATTTACACCTATTATTATAAGGAAGGAGAGGAGTGAAGAATTAGATTAGAAAAAGGCGTCAATAATTTTGTTACTGTCTAATAAAATCTTTATATTTGTGGGCTATAAAAAGACATGTCTTTTATTGGTTTACTAATAAAGAATACCTAAGATGAATACATCAATAAGACTATATCTATTATGTGTGCTGTTTTCTTTACCGCTGATAAGTTCAGCCTATAATGGAAAATGGTCTGAAGAATTAAATAAGTTGGATGAGAGTTTATCTCAAAAGAGCGTCTATGAGCAAAGAAAACTTGATGAGATAAAGGCTTTGAAACGCAATTTGAGAACAGCATCACAGGTTGATAAGTTTAAAATCAATCGTATGTTGTTTGATCAATATTCATCTTATCAGTACGATTCAGCTTATGTTTATGCGAATCATTTACTCTCACAAGCTCTTAAAGAACGGAATTGTGATTATGAATTAGAGGCTCGCTGTGATATTGTCTTCTGTCTTCTTTCGGCTGGATTATATACTGAAGCGTTCAATGAGTTGGCTACAATTCGTCTTGAAGGAACCAATCAGCAATCTAGAAAGCTTTATTTTAAGATGGCATCACGCTTGTATTATGATGTCTCAGACTATACTAAGACCGAACCTTACCAAAGTCAATACATCAAACAAGGTAGTGTTTATACTGATTCGTTGCTTCATTATATTCAAAAAGACTCTCCAGAGTGGTATTATGCGGTAGGAATAAAAGAAATGAAGGAGCATAATTTTGCAGCTTCCCTTGATTACTTTAATCAATATATGGAGCAGAAAGGGGGTGATGTACATAGTAAAGCTATTGTTACCTCATGTCTTGGATGGCTTTATCTGTACCAAAAGGATTTAAACAAAGCTATTAAATATCTTGCACAAGCAGCCATTTATGATAATAAAGGAGTTGTAAGAGAAACCACAGCATTGTGTACTTTGGCAAGACTTCTTTATAAAGAAGGTGATATACAACATGCAACAGAATACGTCAGACAGTCACTTTCAAATGCAAATTTCTATGGAGCACGACAAAGAGTGATAGAGGTAAGTAGTATTCTGCCCATCATTGAGCGGGATAGATATAATATTATGCAGGGGCAAAGGAATGCAATAGCAGTGGCAGCTGTGGTATTTATCCTTTTTGTTATTGGTCTTTTCGTGGCGTGGTGGTACATTCGTAAGCAAATGATGGAGCTAAAGAAAGCTCAAGTAATTATCGCTCGGCGTAACAAACAACTTGAGACTAAGAACAACCAATTGGAAGAAGTAAACAAAATAAAGGATGAGTATATTGGGAGATCATTCTACATTAACTCTGAATATATTAATAAGGTAGAGAAACTCTATCGTACCATTGATAGAAAACTCATGACTCGCCGAATTGAAGACTTGCGTTCATCACTCAAAGAAAGTGAATTGATAGCAGAAAGAAAGTCGATGTTTGTTGATTTTGATGAGACTTTTTTGAAACTTTTCCCACATTTCATCGAGAAATACAATGAGCTTTTTGATAATCCAGATAGTAAGTGTCTTGATCCGAAACAGCTCACAACAGAGATGCGAATCTTTGCTCTCATTCGTTTAGGGATTACTGACTCTGAACGTATAGCAACATTCCTTAATTATTCAGTTCATACCATTAATACTTATAAAACACGTGTCAAGAATCGTTCTCACATAGACAATGATAAGTTTGAAGGCTATATCATGAAGATATAGTAGGCTTTTCTTTTATTGTAATGGTGCTTCACAATACTTCTAAAGAGCATAGTCTTATGCTTTGAAGAGTTTTAGTGTAAGTGCTATTAGTTCCTATTTGAATGTTTTAAAAAACTTGTTTTGTGGTTGAAAAATAGTTACTTCTTTATTATAAAGGCATTATAAGCCTAATATTTTGATTATATTTACCAACGGAAAAGATAATTGATAATACTTGATAATCAGCTTGTTGATAATTGATAAAATCATTTTCTGTTTATATAATAAGCAGTTTTATTTATTAAATGTGAAATCATCATTATCTTTGCGAATAAAGAATAAGAACAAAAGAATATATTTTAAATAACTAAAAACATGGTTCACTATGAGGAAAATCACAAGTAATTTGCTTGGTGCAGTGTTACTCCTTTCTTCAACGATGACGTTCCTAGGATGCTCAACAGTTGATGATGGCAGTTATACAGCACCCATCACACTGACCGAGAAGATTGGTGGTAAGTGGGTTGTGAACTCAGTTACGCAGACTGATGAAACTAACGCGCGAACAAAGACACTAACAAATCTACTCGACTTTGACACGTTTGTTATTAATCTTAACCAAGATGAAGCGGGTAATGCAACCACTTTCTCTGTTGAAGGTAATGCACCTGCACTATTGCCAACTAGCGGTACGTGGAAGATGGATTATAACTTCACAAAGAGTGACAACACAGCAAGTAATCTGCTTCTTAACGATGGTAAAGCAGAGACATCTCTCACGGTAACAGCTGTACCGGGTAATACTAAGACTCTTGAATATCGTTTAACACGTAAGACAAACGGACAGTCTTTTGTTTCATATACGTATAATTTAACGCAAGCTGTAAAGTGATTTGGCTATGAAAAAGATATTTTTAGCATTGATGTGCTTGTTCCCTTTGGTTTTATTTGGTCAAGGTACGGAATTAAGTACGGCTCCTAAGTGTTGGACAGTACCAGCAGTCTTCACTGCAGATGAGGAAGTTACATTCTATTATGACATGACAGATGTGGGCTTTCAAGAGGGGGTTGATCTCTATTTATGGGCATGGCAACCAACAGAGCCAGATGCTGGTCATGGTGGTAACTCTTCGGATTTTGCCAAATTGGAGTACGTTGGTAACAACATTTATAAGAAGACTATGATACCAACGCAATACTTTCATTGTGATGTATCAAAGTTCGAAGACGCTGAATGGCCAGGCTTTTGGCAACGCTTGAAGACGAAAGATGGAAGCCTATGGTCAGGTGTTTTTGCTGCTCCCGACAGCCGTTTAGAGTTTGCAAACTTCAAGAAGTCAGGTGCAGGTATAACCTTCTTTAGTGGTAAGAAGTCTACTGGTTTAACAGAAAAGTTCACTTTGGATGAGCCATTGACAGTCCTTTTCAACCCTGATGTGTATAAGTTAGGTGATAAGACATTGACAGAGTTGGCTAAAGATGCTGATTTCGTTCAGTTTGGTGTACACTCAGCTTTAAATGACTGGACCGTGCAACAAACACTTGATGTATGGCGTCCTGCAGTATTAAAGAAGGCTGGTTTGAAGAAACTCTCTAATGGTCTGTATGCTTGGAACGTAGGAATACCTAGTGAGTATTATGCTTATAACCCTCAAGATGCAGGTCAAGCTGATAAGCCAACAATCCTTGCTGATCCTGATCAGAAGGCTAGTTTCCAACTTGAAAACATGAATTATATTATAATTAAGGTGATTAAAGATGCTAATGGAGCTAATCAGTGGGGTGTAAATAGTGGTGATCAAAAGCAAAAGGCAGGTTCTGCTGCACCTTATCCAGACCCTATGTTCTCTTATTTCCCTACACGAGTAAGTGTAAAGGATATCCTTACTTTGACCCGTGAATACAATGAACGAACATCTGGAGATTTAAAGTATACAATCGTAGCAGGCTCTAAGACTCTTACAGGAACTATGTCTGGTGTTCGTGACAAGCGTGAGGTAACACTTGATCTTAATAAGGAGTTGGAAGGCGTCAAAGCATCTGAATTGAAATTAACTATCAAGGAACAGCATGATAGAGTGGTTGTTGAATCAACCATACCACTTGTTGTAGCTGATTAAATAAGGTGATGGGAGAGGGATTCTCTCCTATCTTTATCAATCCATAAAAGCATTAAATTCTATGAAACTAACATTTCAAAATAAACTATCGGGGCTCATCCTCTTTATGATGATGTTGTTCTGTAGCAATGTATCGGCACAAAATATCACAGTTAGTGGTAGTGTTGTCGATTCAGAGAAAGAGCCACTTATCGGTGCTTCTGTAAGTGTTGTAGGTGGTAAAGTAGGTGCTATAACTGACCTTGATGGTAAGTTTAGTATTGAATGTAAGCAAGGTGACATGCTCGAAGTATCCTATATTGGGTACACAACACGTAAGGTTCAAGCCGCAAAAGACTTGAAGGTTGTATTGGAAGAGGATGCTAAGAAACTTGATGAGGTGACTGTTGTTGGCGTTGGTTATGGTAAGATGCGTAAGAGCGACCTAACTGGTGCTATAGCATCTGTTAGTTCTAAGGACATGAAACAAGGTGTTATTACCTCTACAGAACAATTATTACAAGGTAAAGTAGCAGGTCTTTCTATCGTACAAAGTTCTGGTGCTGTAGAATCAGGAGCATCAATTCGCTTGCGTGGTGGTACGTCTTTGTCTGCAAGCAATGGTCCTTTGGTTGTAGTTGATGGTATTCCTGGTGTTGATATCAACTCTGTTCAATCATCAGAGATTGTTAGTATGGATATTCTCAAGGATGCATCAGCGGCGGCAATATATGGTTCTCGTGGTGCAAATGGTGTTATCATCATTACAACTAATCGTCAGGGAACGGATACAGAAGTAAACACTATCCAGTATAATGGCTATGTTGCCTTTGCTTCAGCAGCTCGTAAACTAGATGTATTATCGGCTAATCAATGGCGAAGCTATGTACGTTCTACTGGTAATATGAGTGCTTTGGACTTTGGAGCTAGCACTGATTGGCAGGATGAATTAATGCGTACAGCTGTCTCACATAGTCATAACATCAACTTTTCATCATCGAAGAAGAATCATGGATATCGTGCTAGTTTCACCTATAATAATAATGAAGGTGTAATCAAAACTAACACTATGAACAGGCTTGCAGGTTCATTGTCTGCATATCAAACAGGGCTTAATGGACATCTAAGACTAGATGAAGGTATCAATACAAACTTCGATAGTTGGCATCCAATCGATAGTCGAATATTCGAGCGAATGATTAATCTTCAACCTACGTTCCCTGTATATAACTCAGATGGAACTTACGCCCAATTGAATGGTACAAACACGGAGAATCCAGTTGAATTAAATAATCATCGTACAGAGGACCGAAAGCGTCATCGCTTCCTTGGATATATGAAAGCTGAGTTGCAGATTATCGATGGTCTCTCTGCGACAATGAATACTTCTTATGAGTTCAATTCCGTTAAGTCAGGTCTTTATAAACCAACTTATGCACGCATGGAAGGGCAGAGTGAGAAAGGTTGGGGTCAACGTCTTTATGATGATTATACCAATAAGCAGCTTGAACTTTACCTAACTTATGATAAGAAGTTTGCTGATATTCACCACTTAAATCTGATGGGTGGTTACTCTTATCTTGATAATATCTATGAGGGTTTTAGTGCTACTCGTTCTGGTTATGACTCTGATGCTTTCGGTTATAATAACCTAGGTGCTGGTAGTGATTATAGGCAAGGTGACGCTGGTTCTTATAAAGGAGGTTCTAAGCTAATATCGTTCTTTGGACGTGTTAACTATAGTCTTCTTGATCGTTACATGCTTACAGCAACCTTACGTCATGATGGTTCTTCACGTTTCGGTGAGAACCATAAATGGGGCGTATTCCCCTCTGTTTCGTTTGCATGGCGTATCTCTGAAGAGCCTTTTATGGCATCAACTCGTGATTGGTTAGACAATTTGAAACTTCGTGCAGGCTTTGGTGTAACTGGTAACCAGAATGGTATTGGTGAATACAAATCGCTTTCTATTCTTTCGGCAGCAGGTTCTGCTTATTACGATGGAGCAACTAATACATGGAAGAACTCCTATACACAGATTCAAAACCCTAATCCTGATCTTAAGTGGGAGTCTACTGCTCAATGGAACCTAGGTGTTGACTTCTCTGTATTCAATAAATTGAATGGTACTTTAGAATTGTACTATAAGAAGACATCAGACCTTCTTTGGACCTACCCAGTGCCACAACCTCCATATCTCGTTGGCACTATGTTAGCTAATGTTGGTGACTTAGTGAACAAAGGATTTGAGTTAACTCTAGGTTACAAAGCTGTTCGTACAAAGGATTGGACACTTGATGCAAACATGTCTATGTCGTATAATAAGCAAGAGATAACCAAGTTGTCAAATGATCAATATCAAGCTGTTGGTTTGCAGGCAGGACCTTTGCATAGTGTACGTGGTATGTCTAACATCTATTCACAAGTAATTAAAGAAGGTTATCCAGCTGGTGCTTTCTGGGGACCACATTGCCAAGGTATCTCTGAAGATGGCAAATATATGCTTGAAAAAGATGCTGATGGTAAGGTGAAGGAAGGTTATCTTGGTTCAGCAATGCCTAAGTGGAACATTGGTTTAAGTCTAAATGCTACATGGAAGAACTTCGATGCTAGCGTTGCAGCCTATGGTATGTTCGGACAGAAAGTATTGAATGTTAGTCGTATGGTATTATATGATCCAACGCGTTTTCCATCACAGAATACACTTGACGACTTCATGACTAGTGGTATAACTGATAATCCAACTTTCTCTGATTACTTCATAGAGAAGGGTGATTTCTTCCGTCTTCAAGCTATAACATTGGGCTATTCTTTACCATTGAACAGCCTCAAGAAGCTAGGTCTCACTCGTCTACGTTTCTATGTAACAGGCGAGAATCTCTTCTGTATAACAGGTTATAAGGGTATTGATCCAGAGGTTAGTGTACCAGACAACGTACTTAACTCACCAGGTATAGATTTCTTCAATAGTTATCCACGACCACGTACTTTCTCTATCGGATTGAACGTTGGCTTCTAAGTTCATCGTAAATTCTAACTTTAAAAGATTCTATCTATTATGAAACGATTGAATTTCAATATATCAAATATGCTCCCTAAGAAGGCATGCTTAGGCTTAGGTCTTCTCTTGGCACTATCTTCTTGCACCGATCTAAACGAACATCTTTATGATAAAGTATCGCAAGACAATTATGGAAAGACATCATCAGAAGTGGCTACTATAGTCGGTGGTGCGTATGCCACATTACGTGGTTATGGAGCTAACACACCCGAAGGTGCAGGTGTTATTTGTTATCCAACTTGTGAGTACGTGTTTTTTACTCAGGAGTGTTCAAGCGATGAGGCTTGTATTCCAACACGTGGTACTGACTGGTTCGATGGCGGTCGTTACCAGCAGTTCCAGCGTCATAATTGGGACGTAAAGAACACGGGCATCCTTTCAGTATGGCGTTATAACTTCACCGGAGTATCGAAGATTAACGCTATTATTCATCAAGTAGAACAAAGTGGATTAAGCACTGAAGACAAGCAAAAAGTTGAGGCTGAGCTACGCGGACTACGTGCTTATTACTACTACAACTTGCTTGATTGCTTTGGAAATGTGCCTATCGTGACCGACTTCACACAGAAGGAGTTGCCTGCAAACTCACCTCGTAAGGATGTCTTTGCATTTATAGAGAATGAGCTTAAGGATATACTTCCAATACTCCCATCAGGTACTACTTATGCTAAGTTTACGCAGAATGTGGCTAACACCTTGTTGGCTCGTCTCTATCTAAATGCTGAAGTTTATACAGGAAATCCACGTTGGCAAGATTGCTTGGATGCATGTAGTAAGGTTCAAGGATATAGCTTAACTCCTAACTACAAAGCCAGTTTCGCTATCCAAAATGAGAAGTCTCCTGAAATCATCTTCTCTATTCCTTACGACCATAAACAAGGTACTGTTGGTAACTACTTAGCTAGTATGACCTATCATTACAATCAGAAGTTAGCCTTCGATCCAGCTGGTGTTTACCAGTGGTGTGGTAATGGTATTTGTGCACAGCCAGGGCTTTATTCTTCATTTGATGAGAAGGATGTCCGTCGCCAATGTCTGCTAATTGGTCAGCAGTATAGTGCTAAAGATGGTTCAGAAGTATTGATGGACGATGGTTCACCATTGAACTATACCGAAGAAATAGATAATTTCACTGATGCTGCGAAGAATGCTGGTGCACGTTTAAACAAGTATGAGTGGAGTGCAACTGACTCTTGGGAGCGTGATAATGATTGGGTTCTTATGCGTTATGCAGAAATCTTAATGATGCAAGCAGAGTGTAATTTCCGCCTCGGCTATACCCCAACAGCCCTCACATATATCAATCAGATTCGCAAACGTGCAGGTCTCAACGATCTTACAACATTGACACTTGAGGACTTAGATACCGAGTGGAAGCATGAGTTTGTATTTGAGAATCTTCGTCGAACAACCAACATTCGCTTTGGTACTTACTATCAGGCATGGTGGGAGAAACCAGCTGATCCAGCCGATCATCACACTGGTATCTATCCTATCCCACAAGAGGAACTGAACAAGAATCCTAATTTGAAGCAGAATCCAGGTTATAGTTCACAACAGTAAAAAGCGTTGAAAGCTCCATTATAAGTATATAATAAGGATGAAAAGCAAGATGGTTTTCTATCGTAATATATACTTATAAATGGAGCTTTTTCATGCTTTTTATTATCGTATAAAGGCTCTTCTTTGTGAGTAATGAGGCTTATTAAGCAGTCTAAACTTATTGCCTTATCATGGAAAAGAGTTTCTTTATTATTGAAAAATAGATTAAAAATAGAAATAAATTAAACTAAAAAGGATACAAAAATAGATTATTTTCTTAGTGAGAACAATCTCTTTAATCCTTTAATTAGTTGTTTCTAGCGATAGAATCAAGTGTTTTAACTCTAATAAGAGAGTGTTTTAAGCATTTAAAAGAAGGGTATTATGAGATAGTTAAAAGTTATTTTTAGATAAGAGAAAACGATTTTTTTGTTTAATTTTGTTCCTCTTTTTAACGATACATGTTGAGGGGCAGGATAACTTTTAACGTATCTCTGTATTACTTATTACATAATGGATAATTAATAAAAAGATATGGATTTAAAGTCAATACTTACTTTAGCAGCTACTGCAGGACTCTTATTTACATCTTGTGCAGATAGTTATGAGGGTGCACCCAAGAAGGGGGATGGAAGGCAGGAGGCGCATCAAGTGATGCCATTAGCCGTCCAAAAGACTAATAGTATGCAGGTTTATGCTCATTACATGCCATGGTTTGAGACAACAACGTCCAATCCGCAGAATGCAGGTAAGTGGGGTTATCACTGGACAATGAAGAATTGTGACCCTAACAAGATGGTTGGTAATGATAAAAGAGAGATTGCTTCGCACTATTATCCACAGATTGGTCCGTATGCAAGTGGCGATGAGGCAGTGCTAGACTATCAATGTTTGTTGATGAAATATGCAGGTCTTGATGGTGTAATGGTCGATTGGTATGGTGTAAATAGCGATAATTCTATTGCTCAACACAAGTCGAATACAGAGGCATTGTTCCGTGCTTTGAAGCGGGCAGGGCTCAAGATGAGTGTCGTCTATGAGGATCGAACGTTGGATGGAGCGTCTGATAGGGTAGGAACAGCTCGTCAGGATATGCGCTATTTGGCAGAGACATTCTTCAAGGATGATAGTTATGTGAAGGTAGATGGGCGTCCACTTCTGCTTAACTTTGGTCCAATTACGATGGAATCACCGAAGGATTGGTATCGTGTCTTTTCTATCTTGACTACAAAACCGATGTTCCTTGTATTAGATGGAAAGCTCAGCAGCGTTAATAATACAAGCTATTCTGACAATGCGCAAGGCGTCTATACATGGGTAAATGCCAATCCGAACTATGCAATAGCTAAGAACTATAAGTGTTTTGTGGGTGGTGCAATGCCTGGATTCCATGACTATTATAAAGAAGGTGAGGGCAGTAATGGTTATACAACATACGATGCTGAGGGTGGAAAGTTGTTCCAACGCCAGCTAGATGCAGCCAAGAACGCAGGCTTAAAGTACCTTCAGATTAGTACATGGAACGATTACGGAGAGGGTACAACGATAGAGCCTACACTGGAATATGGCTACAAGTACCTCGAAATGTTGCAGAAGTTTACAGGCGTGAAGTATACAGTTTCCGACCTCGAAGTTATCTATCAATGGTATAAAGCACGTGTTGCCGAACCTAACAATCCTAAGGTTAAGGAAGCATATAACGCCCTTGTGCAACTGAAAATGGATGAAGCAAAGGCTATCATCGGCACTTTGAATAGTAAAAGATAAGGTAATTAATATCTCAATAAATGAAAACTAAGATTTTAAAACACTTCATTTTAGCAGTCTGTTTATCGCTCTTGCCAATGGCAATGGTGGCTAAGCAGGAAGCAATGGTGAGTTCACCATCAGGTAACATTACGCTGACGACTGGTGTAGATAATGCGGGGCGTCCTTATTACTCATTGAATCGTGGGAAAGAGGAGATACTCCTTCGTTCGGCACTTGGGTTGAAGTTGAAGGATGGCGACTTGTCTAATGACTTCCGACTCATAGGTTTCTCACGTGCAACTAAGGATGAAACGTGGCATCAACCATGGGGAGAAGAAGATGATGTACGCAATCATTATAACGAATTGACGATGAAGTTAGCACAGAAGAAAGGACTTCAACGCCAGCTGACCATTGTCTTCCGTGTCTTTGATGATGGTATGGGCTTCCGTTATGTATTCCCACAACAGAAGAACCTAAGCGACTTCATTATCACAGATGAGCTTACAGAGTTCTGTTTCAAAGGTGACCCTGAGGCATGGACATTGCCTTTTGATGCCGATTACTATGAGGGACTTTGGACGAAAGCACCATTGAGTAAGAAGCAGAAGGTGTGTACACCTGTTACAATAGAGGCTAAGCCAGACCTTTATATGATGTTACATGAAGCGAATCTGACCGATTACTCTTCATTAAATGTCAAGCCGATAGAGGCAAAAGAGGGTTATGTGCGATTGAAGGCAGAGTTAGTACCATGGTCAAATGGCGACTTGGTGCGTGCAAAAGCACCTTTCGTCTCTCCTTGGCGTATGTTATCAGTAGAAGACCATGTGGGTGGTTTGATAACAAACCGCGTCATGTTGAACCTTAATGACCCTTGTAAGATTAAGGATACATCGTGGATTACAACAGGAAAGTACGTTGGTGTGTGGTGGACTTACCACATGCAACATGCCACATGGGGTATTGGTCCAAAGCATGGAGCCACAACTGAGAATACAAAACGCTATATCGACTTTGCTGCCGAGCATGGTTTTAAAGGCGTACTAGTAGAAGGTTGGAACTATGGATGGGAGAATGACTGGGGCAAGGAAGGTGATAAATTCAACTTCACAAAGCCTTATCCAGACTATGACTTCGATAGTTTGCAGAAGTACGCATTGTCGAAAGGAGTCTCACTGATTGCTCATAACGAGACAGGTGGTGCTGCAAAGAACTATGAGGAACAGCTTGAAGCAGCCTTCTCTCTCTATGAGAAGATGGGAATTAAGGCTATTAAGACAGGCTATGTGAATAAGGTTATGGACAACAAGGAGCTTCAACACTCGCAATATGGTGTGCGTCATTATCGCAAAGTGATTGAGGCTGCAGCCCGACACCACATCATGGTGGTCAATCATGAGCCTGCTATGCCAACTGGTTTACAGCGTACTTACCCCAACCTCATCGCTAGTGAGGGTGTGAGAGGACAAGAGTGGAATGCTTGGGATGGCGCTGGTGGCAACCCACCTTACCATCTTTGTGTGCTCCCATTCACACGTCAATTAGCTGGACCAATCGACTTCACGCCTGGTATCTTCAAACTCGAAGGACAGGTTTATGCGCATACTCATCCACACACAACGCTTGCTAAACAGCTTGCCGAGTATGTTGTCATCTACACTCCATGGCAGATGGCTGCTGACGAGATTGAGAATTACAAGGATCAACCAGCCTTCACCTTCATTGAAGCAATGCCTTCTAACTGGCAGAAGACGGTTATCCCGATGGCAGAGATTGGTAAGTACATCGTTACTGCACGTCAGAACCGTGATAACCAGGACTGGTTTGTTGGTGGAATGACCGATGAGAACGCTAGAGACATCAGTCTTAAACTCGATTTCCTAGCACCAGGTACAACTTATAAGGCTATTATCTATAAGGATGGACCTGATGCCGAATATGATAAGAACCCTTATCCAATGACCATCGAACAGCTTGTTGTGAACCATGATAGTGTATTGAAACTACACATGGCAAAGAGTGGTGGCTTTGCAATTCAGCTCATTAAGCAAGCGTAAGGAGCAATAGCTTATAGCTTATTAAACTTATATTCATCCCTGCCTTATCATCTTGAAGGGCAGGGATTTTGGTTATTATTTTGGTAAGGAATACTTGCCTTATATGTGATTTATTGTTATCTTTGCACCGTTTAGTACGTAATAATATGAGAAAATACAAGTTATTTGTAACATTTGGACTATTGACTATGTCTGTAGCAGTACATGGTCAGACCTCAACAATATCGGGAGTTCTACTCGACTCATTGACCCATGAGGGAGAACCCTACGCTACCGTTCGTGTTTATAAAGGTAAGAAAAGCGATAAACCAGTGGCTATGTCGGTTACAGCTATTGATGGTAAGTTCTCTCAGCAGGTAACAGGACAGGGTAACTTCTTGGTTTCTTTCACTGCTATGGGGCGTAAGGAGGTTCTCCGAAAGGTTCAACTTACAGCCACAGGAGGCGTTATCGACTTGGGTCAGCTGCTGGTTCAAGATGATACGAAGCAGTTGAAAGGCGTGGAGGTAGTGGCACAGAAGCCACTTGTTAAGATGGAAACGGACAAGATGTCGTATGATGTTCAGGCTGACAATGACGCTAAGACGAACACAGTACTCGACATGCTGCGTAAGGTTCCGATGGTAACTGTGGATGGACAAGACAATATCTCGGTCAATGGACAGTCCTCCTTCAAGGTTTATGTGGATGGTAAACCGAACGTGATGTTCTCTTCCAATCCCTCACAAATATTCAAGTCAATGCCCGCCTCGGCTGTTAAATCAATAGAGGTAGTGACTAATCCAGGTGCTAAATATGATGCTGAAGGAACAGGCGGAGTGCTGAATATCATCATGAACCGCGTTAATGGCAAGAGTGCCGTTAATATGAATGGATATAACGGAAACCTTGCTATCTCTGCAGGAAACAAGGGGTGGCGGTCGTCTGGGTTCCTTAGTGGACAGCAGGGAAAGCTGACGTATAGTGCTAACATCATGTATAACGCAGCAAAGTCGAAAGGTACTGTGACCGAGATGAGCCGTACTGCGAGTGATGGGTCACGTATGGACTATCGTCAAAAGGGCAATACTCACATCCCATTCACCATGGGTAACCTTAGTCTGGGCTATGAGCTTGATTCTATGAGCAATATTGGTGCATCCATCGGACTCACTTCCTTCGCTATGAAGAACGATGGTCACCCCATGACAACCTTCTCTGGTGGTCCTTACGGAACAGGTTTCTCGTATGGTAACGAGATGACCATGAAGAATAAGAACACCTCCTTTAACGGTAGCATAGACTATCAGCGATTCTTTAATAAGGCTCGCACAAGTAGTTTGACATTGAGTTATCTCTTCTCAACAACGCCTGCCGAGAACACAAACCTACGTGTTTATGATCCCTTACCAGCGGGTGTTACGATTCCATTAAAGGATCTTTATTCAGAGGCGAAGATGCGTGGAACGGAGCATACAGTGCAAGTCGACTATACCACACCGATAGGGAAAGGACAGACCTTAAGCACTGGTTTGAAGTTTATCGCACGTCGCAACTCTTCCGACTCGAAGTTTTATGACATCGTAAGTGGTGCTAATGTCTACAATGCCAACAACAGTGTGAATTATAGGAACACGCAGAGCATCCTTGCCGAATACGCTGAATATGCAGCAACAATGGGTAAGTTAGGTGCTAAGGTAGGACTTCGTTACGAGCATACATGGGAGAACGTGAAGTTCATAGTAGGTCCTGGTGCCAACTTCAAGAAGCACTATGGCAACTTAGTACCATCTGCCAGCCTCACTTACAACCTATCAGCTGGTATGAATTTAGGCGTCAACTATTCTATGCGAATCAGTCGCCCAGGTATCAGTTATCTGAATCCTTACCACGACATAAGCAACCCGACGGCCGATAGCTATGGTAATCCTGACTTGCAAGTAGAGAAGAGTCACAACATAAAAGTAGTCTTCAACTCCTTCACACCGAAGTTTATGATCAACGTAACACTCGGTGAGAACTTTGCCAATAATCAGATAGAACAGTACTCATTCATGCATGGTTCGATACTGAATACCACGTATGGCAACATCGTTAAAAGCCGTTGGACGAACTTCAGTTCGTTTATGAATTACGCCGTTACTAATAAGACTCGTCTGATGCTAACAGCTAATGTTGACTATGGAGATATTCGATCGGAACAACTCAATGCACATAACTATGGATGGCAAGCCACTACATTCCTCGGTGTACAGCAAACCTTCCCTTGGGATTTGAAATGGAGTATGTTCGTGGGTGGAATGACGAAGAAGTATTCTCTACAAGGCTATAACAGCGGCTTTAATATGTTTAATACAACGCTATCAAAGAGCCTTATTAAGGATAAACTCGACTTGAGTTTGATGTATTTCGTGCCATTCACTGGTAAGATAAAGATAAATCAATATAGTCATGGAGCCGACTTTGAGAATCGTATGAACATCTCAATTCCTGCCCAGATGATATCCTTCACACTTACATGGAACTTCGGTAACACCAAGAAGCAATACCAGAGTCATGAAACAAAGATAACTAACGACTTCCAAGAAAAGAAGAATGACCAGCAGATGAACGGCATGGGAATGGGTGTCGGGATGTAATTCTCCGTGCTTGTTTATCGTTATTAATGTTCCTAATGGACATTAATTAAAATCATAAAGAGCTGTAACACGAATGATGTTACAGCCCTTTCATTGCCTTAATAGTCTCTCTTTGAATCACTTGATAGTATCTCTTTTACTCGCTTGATAGTATATCTCTCGTTCACAAGATACTTTGTTAACGGGATTATACACGCTTGTATAACAGATTATACTCGTCTGTATAATTGATTATACACGCCTGTATAATTGATTATACACACTTGTATAATTGATTCTACAGCCTTGTATAAAAGTCTTCTAAGCCTTTCTAATGGATTGTATGCATAATAGAAAGCCTCTTGATGAGCTTCTTAAAGGAGGGAATAAGTCTATGGTAGTTAATTAAAGAATACTCTTTGCCATTGGAAGAGGGCGTTTCCTTGATGTGAGAAGAGCCTCTCTTCATATCAACGAAAGGCTTTCTTCAAATTGAAGAAAGCCTCTCATTGTTTGTTCCCGTTAGGCACTCCTCCCCTTGGTGGAGGTTGGGAGGGGTTTAAGTCAAGCGTCTTTACTCCTTTGTAATCATGTTACGTGAAAGTCTCATGAGGATGGCGAAGATGATACAAGCGGTGATGAAGCCAGCGATGGCATCGATGAGATAGTGTGCTTGAATATATACTGTTGCACAACAAAGGAGTATGTAGAACGGTGCAAGAACAGCCAAGAGACGATAGTTGCGGTCGTGCCATAAGAGCAACATACACACAGTGCTCACGCCAACATGCGAACTCGGGAACGCAGCTGTTGGTCTTTCGCCTGCTGCCTTAGCGTCTTCAACGAGGTGATAGAATATGCCGTCAGTATAACCAGGGCTTGGTAAGCACTCTTGATGATGGTTGAAATAATCGTGCAAGTTGGGGAATACGCCCGCAGCAGCTTGTTGTAAGCCTATCGCCTTATAGTAGAATGTAGGACCAACGACTGGTAGGAAGATGAAGACAACATAATAGATAAAGAACGAAGAGAGAATGACGAAGGCTGCACGATTGAACTCCTTGTAATGCCAACCGAAGTAGTAAACGGCGGTTGCAGCTATCATTGGATAATAAGCAGCGTATCCCATGTCGAATAACTCACTGAAGATATGCCCCGGAAGAGCCTTTGCAAAGAGCAAGGCAGGCTGACATCCGAAGAGAGATTGCTCCCATGTAGCTGCTAGATGGTCAAGGTTTGGGAGGTGGCGGTTGATTTCGTAAGTATCAGGATACCACCATGCGAGTAATGCCATTTGCACTCCTACACGTGTGAAGCGTGTTAGTCGACAGGGTGCAATGCGATAAACAAGCCACATAACAGCCGTGAGAGCAACGATGCGGATGCGCCCGTAAATCATAGCTTGTGGGTTATTGATGCTCGTGTACATGAAGAATGTGATGATAAGTGTCAATACCAAGTAGGCCATTACCACCCATTCGTATGCCATAAGACCCTTAACAGGTTTCTTCTCTAGCTTAAATAAGTTTGTTATGAATCGTTTCATTGTTTGTTGTTATTGGACTTATTAGCCCCATTAGCCCTATTGGCTTATTCGCCCAATTAGCCTCATAATAATTAGCTAATCTATAGCCAACCCTCTTTCTTATACCAATCAATTGTCTCTTTCACCCCTCTCTTGAGGTCATACTTCGGTTGATAGCCCAGTTCATCGATAGCTGGTTGGATGTTACAACGCCAGTTTCGCTGTTTAAGAATCTGATACTTATCATTGTTAAGAGCCGATATTTTACCCGTGATATGCCCTATTAGGTCGCCAAAGAAGGTCACAATGCGCAGTAACCAGATAGGCGCAGTAATGCGAATCCACCATGGTTTGCCCAGTTCCTCATGTATCAAGTCGCTGAAAGTGGTGCTTTGATAAACCTTACCATCGCTTAGGAAGTATGCACTTCCAGCCTTCCCGTGCTCAAGCGATAGGAAGACAGCCTGCACAACATCCCTTACATAGACGAAGGTGATGTCCTGTTGCTTGTAACCAACAGCGAAGTCGGAGTGCCCCTTGATACTCTTTGCCATCAAGAAGTAATCCTTCTCTCTCGGACCATATACTCCTGTTGGGCGCAGGATAATATAAGGAAAGTCGTCGGGGAGCATTGCTTCGGCCTTTAATTTACTTTGTCCGTATGCCGTGTTAGGCTTAGGAGTGTCCGTAGGTTCAATCTCCTTGTAAGGTTGTTGCTCTCTGATAGCTCCAAAGATACTAAGGCTTGAAATGAAGACAAAGCGTTTCAGTGCTGGTTGAGTAGCCTGAAGTGCCTTCACGAGATTGCTTGTTCCATCCGTATTGATGCGGAAGAAGTCTGCTTTATGCAAACACTTCGTCACACCAGCAGCGTGAACAACGTAGTCGAAGGCGTGCCCTGCAAGCTGTTCTGTCAATTTATCGACAGAAGAAAAGTCTAATTCTATGAAATGAATGCGCTCATCTCTTAAATACTCTCTCGATGATGAGCGACGCACGGCAGTCCAGGTTTCATATCCTTGACGTATTGCCTCTTCCACTATAAATGACCCAATGAAGCCTGAAGCACCTGTTATTAATATCTTATTCATCGAAAATATCTTAGCAAACGTTTGCAAAGATACAAACTTTTTCGTTACTTTGTCGAATATATAAACATACTAATTCCATTATTTATGACGAAAGATAAGAAAGGTGGAAAGCGATTAACTAAGAAGCAACTAGCCGAACAGTTGACTTCTTTCTTTCAGTCGCAACCTAACGAAACATATAGTTTTAAAGAGATATTCCGTGCTTTGAAGTTAAAGACACATCCGGCTAAGATGTTAGCAATTGATGTGATGGAAGAGATGGCATGGGACGACTTTCTTGCAAAGGTAGGCGACAGTGCCTATACTCTCAATACAAAGGGACAGGTGCAAGAAGGTACTTTCATTCGCAAAGCTAATGGAAAGAATACCTTTCAACCAGACGATGGTGGCACTCCTGTCTTCGTCTCCGAACGTAATTCAATGGCTGCTTTAAATGGTGATCATGTCAAAGTGCAGTACATGGCAAGACGCCAGAATCATATTAAGGAGGCGATGGTCATCGAGATATTGCAGCGCAAGAAAGACACCTTTGTAGGCAAGTTAAGAGTGGAAAAGGACATTGCCTTCCTTGTAACTCAGGAGAATCTCTTTATCCATGACATACTAATTCCTAAGAAGAAGTTGCGTGGTGGAACCACAGGTGACCGTGCTTTGGTGAAGATAACACAATGGCCTGACGCAAACCACAAGAACCTTATGGGCGAGGTAGTCGATGTCTTGGGTGCAGCTGGTGATAATGACGTTGAGATGAACACCATTCTTGCACAATACGGATTGCCTTATAAGTATCCTAAACGCGTCGAGGATGCTGCCGAAAAGATAAGTGCTGAGATCACAGAGCAGGACTTTAAGGAGCGAGAAGACTTCCGTGACGTATGGACTTGTACGATAGATCCAAAGGATGCAAAGGACTTTGACGATGCTCTCTCTATACGAAGACTAGAGAAGGAAGGGCTTTGGGAAGTTGGTGTACATATAGCAGATGTATCGCATTATGTCAAAGAAGGCGACATAATTGACCGTGAGGCACAGCAGAGAGCGACCTCTGTTTATCTTGTGGATCGCACTATTCCAATGCTTCCAGAGCGTCTTTGCAATTTCATTTGTTCGTTGCGTCCCAATGAGGAGAAGCTCGCCTTCAGTTGTATCTTCAATCTTGATGATGACGCAAATGTAAAGGCTTACCGCATTGTACACACTGTTATCAAGTCGAATAGGCGTTACGCTTATGAAGAGGCACAGCAGTTACTGGAAGATAATGGTGTTGTTGATGGTACTGGAGAGCCTGCTCCAAAGCCAGGAAAGGATGGTTATAAGGGCGAATATGCCGAAGAGATCATTACACTAGACCGCTTGGCAAAACTTCTTCGAGCACGTCGTTTCAAGGGCGGAAGCGTTAAGTTCGATTCAGAAGAGCTCCATTTCGATGTAGATAACACTGGTAAGCCGCTCCGTTGTTACTTCAAACGATCGAAAGATGCCAACAAGTTGATAGAAGAATTTATGCTCCTTGCTAATAAAACAGTAGCGGAAAGCATTGGAAAGACCGTTAAAGGCAAGAAAGCAAAGACTCTCCCTTATCGAGTTCACGATAATCCAGACCCTCAGAAGTTTGAGAATCTACGTGAATTCAGCGCTAAGTTCGGTTATAAACTTAAGTCTTCGAGTACGAAGGGAGCTACAGCTCGTGCGTTGAACAAGCTCATGGATGAGGTACAAGGTACTCGCGAAGAGAAGGTGATACAAACGATTGCTCTGCGATCGATGATGAAAGCGAAGTATACAACGCATAACATTGGGCACTTCGGATTAGCTTTTGATTACTACACACACTTTACTTCGCCTATTCGCCGCTATCCCGACACCATGGTGCATCGCTTGATAACACGTTACCAGAATGGTGGTCGCTCTGCAAACAAGGATCACTATGAGGAGTTGTGTGAGCATTGTTCGGATATGGAGTTGGTTGCACAGAATGCAGAACGTGACTCCATCAAGTATAAGATGGTTGAGTTTATGGGCGAACACATCGGTGAGTGTTACGATGCACATATATCAGGTATCCAGAGCTTCGGCATCTATGCAGAGATAGATGAGAACCATTGCGAAGGCATGATACCAATGCGTGACCTTGATGATGACTATTATGACTTCGATGAAAAGAACTATTGTCTAGTGGGGCGACGCCGTCATCACGTTTATCAACTGGGTGATCCTATCCGTATAAAGGTGGCTAAAGCGAACCTAGAACGCAAACAGCTCGACTTCACACTAGATGATGGTCGACCTGTGAAGGCGTCCCAACAACCTGTAAAAGAGCAACCAAAAGATAAGAAGAAGAAGGAGAGAAGGAGGAGAAAGTGAGCCTTTCTCTAATTCAAAATTATGATTACTTCATGTTGACAAGTACACGAGTTGACGTGTAGACAAGTTGTTAGTTCTGTTGGATGTGGCATCTCTTGGACGAGAAAACACCTATCCTAACTGGCTCCCGTTAGGCACTCCTTCCCTTAGGGGAGGCTGGGGGTAGTTTCCAGACGAGGGCGTCTGTTCCTACAGCGTGGGGTTACTTTCAATTTTATGAGAGCTTAACAATGGTAAGCACAATGATGGATTTTGAATTATGAATTATGAATTAAGGCAGAAAAATGATTCTATTTTATGTGTAACAAACGACTATTTCTACTCTTACTCGGCGTTTTCTTTGTTCTAATAGCGCATGCGCAAGAGCAGAGATACACCCGTTTAAAGGGGTATTATCGTGTTTATCAGGCGACAAATAGCATGCTCTCTTATTTTGTAGATGGCATGATGGAGTTTTATATACCTGTATCTGACTCCATAGCAGGTAGCTCTGACAATAAAAAGAAGTCGCCCTTTATTGATCGAAAGTTCCTTGGTGAGCGTCGTCGAAAGGCTCCGAAAGCCAATGGAGACGATACCTTCGTGCGGATGTCACTGCCAAATTTAGAGCGACAAACGCTTATTGAGAGTATAAATAGCGAAGAGTATTCAACGAGGAACAATGGAGATGTATATCGATGGGCGGATAAGTGCGGTAAAATAACGCATGACAAACAGAAGATTAAAGGGCAGACAGAATTGCTGACAACTATCGAGATGGATGAGTTAGTGGGGCAACCTAACCATGAAATAGACATGAGTCAGTTGCGTATGTATGGTATCGTTGCTCGTATGACACAATTTGATGAGAGCGAAACTTACCTCTCTAATTATGCTCTTAACGCCTTCCAAAAGCATCAAACCTTCTTTGCTCGTTATCGGGGAGAGGATGTTGACGATCGTATTGATGTATGGAGTGAGTTCTATGTATCGGATAGAATGATGATAACAGAGGCTGAACTCAAACAGATAAAGAAGGAGAAAAACCATGTATGGACGTTCTCTATTCCCGCTTCTGTCCCTCCTTTAGATAAGGAAGTAGTTGTTGCTTGGGAAAAGATGATAGAATACTAAGGCACCAGACTACCAATAATTGAAATGTAAAATGAGGAAAATTCTTTATTTATTCATGCTTCCCTTGCTTATTATCAGTTGTTCGCAAGGGGCAAAAAAACGTAGTTTTCCAAAGGAGAAGTTTACCATTGACCTCTTACTTCCTACTTCCCCCGTGAAGAATCAAGGCTCTAGTTCACTTTGTTGGGTCTATGCTATGCTTGCAACTATTGAAACTGAGCATATAATACAAGGTGACTCTGTCAACCTAAGTGCCGATTATGTGGCTCGAATGTATCTATATGAGCAGGCTAGAAAACGCCAATTTCTACCGAAGAGAGTGGCTCGTTTAGAGCGACCCATCACCACTCGCGGTATGAGTACAATGACACTTGACCTCATCAAAACCTATGGTTTACAGCATTATGATGCCTATCATAGTGAGCCAGATATGGACTATAATGTCCTTTGTAGGCGTCTTGATCGTTCGAAGAAGGTTGACGAACTCTTGGATAAGAGCATCGGAACTTTGCCTAAACAGGTCTTTATGTTTGGTGTGCGATACACTCCTTACGAGTTTGCACGCAGCGTTTGTATGCCAGATGAGTACACAGCGGTCACGAGTTTCCTACATCATCCATTACATGAGAGCTTCCCTTTAGAAGTTCCAGATAATTATTTCCACGATACATTCCTAAATATTCCAGTAAAAGACATTATCCCCTGCATTATAAATAGCCTGAAGAAAGGGCATCCCGTGTGCTGGGAAGGTGACGTCTCAGAGCCCTTCTTCTCCTTTGAACATGGATATGCAATGTTGGATGATGAGGCTCGGCAATGGACAGAAAAGGACAGACAGGAAGCGTTTGAGCACTTCCAAACAACTGACGACCATTGTATGGAGATTGTTGGAATAGCCCATGACCAGCATGGTAAACACTTCTTTCTTTGTAAAAATAGTTGGGGCACGGACAATCCTTACCATGGTTTCATGTTCTTGAGTGAGCCTTATGTCTATATGAAGACCATTGCTTTAGTTGGAACTAGCCTATAGTTATCTACTCCGAAAAGCTTCTTTATCATGGAGAAAACTTTTCCTTTAGATTAAAAATAGATTAAAAATCAGAGTAAAATAATCTAATAATAGAATAAAAATAAACTAAAAATAAAGACAAACGACGCTTATCAGTATTATTGATGAGCGTCGTTTGTTGGATAGATGAGGCTTATTACTTAGTAAAGAGTTGCTTTGCAAACTCCCAGATAACGATTCCTGCGGTCACACTAACATTCAGAGAGTGCTTCGTTCCGAACTGTGGTATCTCCAAGCAAGCATCACTCATGTCAACAACAGATTGTTTTACGCCCTTCACCTCATTGCCCATGATGATGGCATAATGGCTGTTGTTTGTAGTCGATTCAGCATTGAGATCGAGCGTATGGAGCTTTGTTGAATGTTCAACCTGCTCTACGCTATAAACGAAAACACCCTTCTTATGCAAATCTTCAACGGCATCTTCTGTTCGTTCAAAGTATTTCCAATCAACCGAATCTTCGCCTCCTAAAGCCGTCTTATGTATCTCGGCATTAGGAGGAGTAGCCGTTATACCACATAGATAGATGGCTTCTATACGAAAGGCATCGGCTGAACGGAATACACTTCCTACATTATATAATGAGCGCACATCGTCCAGAACGACGATGAGAGGCAACTTCTCGGCTTCTTTAAACTCCTCAATGGAGAGCCGACTCATCTCTATTGTACGTAACTTGCGCATTTATTTCATACTAAAAGCAACCGCATAGGCTTTGATCTTAGTAACCATTGACAGCAAACCATTGCTTCTTGTAGGTGAAAGATGCTGTCTCAAGCCTATCTTATCAATGAAGTATAGGTCGGAATCTATAATCTCTTGTGCGGTATGATGACTTAGAACGCGAATCAAAAGAGCGATAATACCTTTCGTGATAAGCGCATCTGAATCAGCTGTAAACACCAGTTTGCCATCGACATTATCGCATTGGAGCCATACACGACTTTGACATCCGTCTATGAGATTCTGCTCGTTTTTATACTGTTCAGCCAATGGCTCAAGGTCATTACCTAGGTCGATCAACATCTGATACTTGTCCATCCAATCGGAGAAGTCGCTGAACTCTTCTATTACAGCATCTTGCGCTTCGTTTATTGTCATAGTTTCTTTTATTTAAAGGAGTGGTAGGAGTGAAGGAGAAAAGGGGAGTTAAGACAAGTGTAAAACGGCTTGATGTGTTTCAATCTACTATACCAAGAATCGGTATTGTAGCCTTGTATATCCTTAACGTACCATCAAGAACATTTGTCTTAACGCCCTTTCACTCCTTAATTCTTAGCACTCTTGATTAGTTTAAACAGCTTATCATTCGGTCTTACCTTATCTGGTACGGGGATAGACACACGCCATCCTTGCTCTGCAACATCCACTGGTTTGAGGTCATAACGTATCTCTTCAGCATTGAGGAACATAGCTCCAGTGGTGTTACCAGTGATGAGTAGCTTGTCACCCTTTGCGAAGGTGTTGGCTTCAACGGCTATTTCTGCAACGCCAAGACGCGAGAAGTACTTCATCACCTTACCGATGAGAACCTTCTTTTCAGTAGCCTTGTTACCATATTCCTTGGTCCATTCTCCCATCTTCTGACCCTGATAGTAGCCATCCCAGAAACCGCGATTGAAGACGGTAGATAAGCGTTCATCCCACTTGTCTTTCTTCTCTTCTGTGAAGGTTCCATCCAATACACTCTGTATTGCCTCTCGATAACAAGTGACCACAGTGTGTACGTATTCGGGACCACGAGCACGACCTTCTATCTTGAAGACACGTACTCCTGCATCCATCATCTTATCAATGAATCGAACGCTCTTAAGATCTTTTGGACTCATTATATACTTATTGTCTATCTCCAACTGATTGCCTGTTTCGTTATCAGTCACAGTATAACTACGACGGCAAATCTGCACACATTCGCCACGATTAGCCGATCTGTTGGCATCGTGAAGACTCATATAACACTTGCCAGAGATAGCCATGCAGAAGGCTCCATGACAGAACATCTCTATGCGAATAGGCTGTCCTTTAGGACCACAGATGTTCTGTTTTATAATCTGTTCGTGTATCTCCTTTACCTGATCCATGTTCAGTTCGCGTGCTAAAACGGCTACATCTGCAAATTGCGCATAGAACTTTAAGGCATCAATATTTGATATATTCAATTGGGTGGAGAGGTGGACTTCAACGCCAACTTGCCTACAGTACATCATTACAGCTACATCGCTTGCTATGACAGCAGTGATATTTGCATCCTTAGCAGCGTCTATAATCTCGTGCATCGTTGTAATGTCTTCACCATAGATAACCGTGTTTACTGTTAGATAAGTCTTGATGTTCTGTGCGTTGCAAGTCTCTGCTATCTCCTTAAGGTCGTCTATTGTGAAGTGATTAGCAGAGTGGGAACGCATGTTCAACTTACCTATTCCGAAGTAAACAGAGTTTGCTCCAGCATGTATAGCAGCCGCTAATGACTCACGAGAGCCAACGGGTGCCATTATTTCAAAGTCGTTTATATTCTTATCCATTTATGTTTATTATCTTGAATGGGTGCTATCAGTTAGTAAGGAGTTTGTTTCCTTTTATGTAATACCTCGCTAAGGTGTTATGTAGATACTGATGAGCAACTCCTTATAAAGTAATCTCTTTTGCTGAGAATAATCACTTTGCAAAGGTACAGAAAATATCCGATAAAGGGCGTAAAGGACTTTGTAACTTTTGTAAAAAGCCTATCCTCGTCCGTTCTAAAGGTCAAATAGTCAGGCTGTTCTTCGACTATCTACAATCTTTTTAGTATCTTTGCAAGCTGATTTTTATCGGTTAGAAAGGTATGAAAAAACTATATATTGAGACGTACGGATGCCAGATGAACGTGGCAGACTCTGAAGTTGTTGCCTCTGTAATGAAGATGGCTGGATACGATGTATGCGATAATGAAGATGAAGCAGACGCTATCTTCTTGAACACATGCTCGGTTCGTGAGAATGCAGAAAACAAGATTTATCATCGCTTGGATACCTTACATGCAGAGCAGAAGAAGGGTCGCAAGCTCATTCTGGGTGTATTGGGATGTATGGCAGAACGCGTTAGGGACGATCTTATTCAGAACCATTTTGCTAACTTAGTATGCGGTCCTGACTCTTATCTAAACCTCCCCGACATGATTGCGCAATGCGAGAATGGGAACAACGCATTAGATATTGAACTATCAACAACAGAGACTTATCGAGACGTAATACCGCAACGCTTCGGTGGAAACCGTGTATCGGGATTTGTCAGCATCATGCGTGGTTGCAATAATTTCTGCCACTATTGTATCGTTCCATTCACGCGTGGTAGAGAGCGTTCTCGTGATGTGGATAGTATCTTGAAGGAGGTTAAGGACTTGCATGATAAGGGCTTTAAGGAGGTGACGCTATTGGGTCAGAACGTTAATTCCTATGGTCTTTTGCCAAACGGGAAACGCCCCGAAAATGGCACATCATTCGCAGAACTCTTGCGTAAAGTGGCTCAAAGTGTGCCAGACATGCGCGTTCGCTTCACTACTTCTAACCCAGAAGATATGACCATAGATATTATCGAGGCAGTAGCGTCGGAACCGAATCTCTGCAATCATATACACTTCCCCGCACAGAGTGGAAGCAATAAGGTCTTGAGGTTAATGAATCGTAAGTACACTCGTGAAGACTACTTAAGTAAGATAGAGGCAATACGTCGTCTCATTCCTGATTGTGGGTTAACAACAGACATTTTCATCGGTTATCACGATGAAACAGAGGCTGATTATCAAGAGACCTTGTCGTTAATGCGTGAGGTTGGATTCGACTCCGCCTTTATGTTTAAATACTCAGAACGCCCAGGAACATACGCTGCTAAGCACCTTCCTGACAATGTTTCAGAAGATGAGAAGATTCGTCGTTTGAATGAATTGATACGCCTTCAGACCGAAATCTCAGCCGAACAGAACAAGAAGGATGAGGGGAAAGAGTTTGAAATCCTCATCGAACGCTTTGGAAAACGAAGTCGCGAGCAACTTATGGGACGCACTCCTCAAAACAAAGCAGTCGTTATTGCACGTGGTAATCATCACATCGGAGAGTTCGTTCGAGTACGTATAACAGGCTCAACTAGTGCCACTTTATTTGGTGAAGAAGTGTAAAATTAGAAAATGGGATAAGCTGACAAAACACTTATGAGAGAGTTTCTACACGTATTACGGAGGTTCGTTCCACCTTATAAGAAGTATCTTTTCTTGTCGATAATATTCAACATCTTATCGGCAATACTCAATATCTTTTCCTTTGCAACACTGATTCCTTTGCTCCAAATATTGTTTAAGGTGGATGCAGGAACAGGTGCAACGCATTACATGTCATGGGATGCTGGGTCAATAAAGGAGGTCCTGTCCAATAATGCTGATTACTATACACAGATCTTTATAACCAGTGTTGGACCAACTACCACATTATTAATTATAGGTCTGATACTCGCTTTCATGACCTTCTTAAAGACGGGTGCTTACTTCTTATCATCGGCTTCTATCATTCCAATTCGTACAGGAGTTGTACGTGACATACGTAATCAACTCTATCAGAAGATAACCTCTCTTTCACTTGGCTTTTTTAGTGAGGAACGTAAGGGAGACATAATCGCAAGGATGAGTGGAGACGTGCAGGAGATAGACAACTCCATCATGTCTTCTATCGACATGTTATTTAAGAACCCTGTACTTATCGTCATTTACTTTACCACCTTATTAATAATATCCTGGCAGTTAACGCTCTTCACTCTTCTTTTTGTCCCTATCTTTGGATGGTTCATGGGCTATGTTGGACGTAAACTAAAGCAGAATAGCATTACAGCACAGGGTCTTTGGAGTGATACCATGAGCCAGGTTGAAGAGACACTGGGCGGTTTAAGGGTCATCAAAGCCTTTTGTGCCGAAGGACTTATGAATGAACGCTTCAACAAAGTGAATACTTCTTACCGCAACGACATCATGCGTGTGAATATTCGTCAGCAACTGGCGCACCCGATGAGTGAGTTCTTAGGAACAGTGATGATTGTTGTTGTACTCTGGTTTGGTGGTACTTTGGTACTCGGGCAGTACCCAATTATCAGCGGACCAACCTTTATTTACTATCTTGTCATCCTTTATAGTATCCTTAATCCACTAAAGGAATTCTCTCGTGCAGGCTATAATATCCCTAAAGGACTTGCTTCCATGGAACGTGTGGATAAGATTCTTAAAGCGGAGGTAGACATCAAGGACTGTGAAAAACCAGTCCATCTCAAATCATTCGAGCATGAGATTGAGTTCCGACATGTTAGCTTTGCTTATGCAGATGAGAAGGATAAAGACGGCAATCCAGTCTTGCATTGGGTATTGAAGGACATCAACTTGGTGATTCCAAAGGGCAAGACCATAGCTTTGGTGGGGCAGAGTGGTAGCGGAAAGTCCACTCTCTTAGACCTTATACCACGTTATTACGATGTTCAGAAAGGTGAGATTCTCATTGACGGAATCAACGTGAAGGATTTAGGAGTGCATGACTTACGCCAGTTGATAGGTAATGTAAACCAAGAGGCAATCCTCTTCAACGATAGTTTTAAGAACAACATCTCCTTCGGAGTGACTGCTTCTGATGAGGCAATAGAGGATGCTGCGAAGATAGCTAACGCCCATGACTTCATCACGCATAGTGAGAAAGGTTACGACACAAACATCGGTGATCGTGGAGGAAGGCTTTCGGGGGGGCAGCGCCAACGTGTGAGTATAGCGCGCGCCATCCTCAAGAATCCTCCAATTCTTATCCTCGATGAGGCTACGTCGGCGTTGGATACAGAGAGCGAACGCCTTGTTCAAGATGCTCTCTATAAGTTGATGCGAACGAGAACGACCATTGCTGTGGCGCACCGACTATCTACTATCAAGAATTCTGATGAGATATGTGTGATGCACGAGGGCGAGATTGTAGAGCGGGGAACGCATGACGAACTGATGGAGATGGATGGTTATTATAAGAAGTTGCACGATATGCAGGAGATATAAAAAACCCCCTCTCCAAGGCTTATAGTCGAATGGATGGGGGAGTGAATAGCATTATTTGCAAACAAAGAGGGCGTTTCTTTGATGTGAGAAGGGCGTCTCCTTGCTATGAAGAGAGGCTTTCCTTCAATGGAGGAAAGCCTCTCTTTCTTTTTAGCCTCTTGATTGCTATTAATGAAGACATGTGTTTTAAAGAAATACCTAACATGAGTTGCAAGTAAAAGAAATAATATCTATATTTGCAAACAATACTAATATCTAAAATAGATAACTAATCTTTATATACATTTAAACAGCTTGGCTTATGAAAAAGACAATCCTTTTAATGCTTGTACTATTGGCTACTTGCGTAAGTGTTAGTCGTGCTCAAACGAGTAAGTTTAACGTGACTTTCGCCACAGATTTGGGCTTAGGTGGTAAGTCATATAAGATTGTAACCCCTCATATCTCTGCCACTTATGATGTTACGAAGAGGCTTTCTGCAGGCTTGAGAGTCGAAGAAGCCGTTACCTTAATGAAGTATCAAGGGATTAAGACACACGATTTACTCACCACCTTTGGTGGGCAAGTTGGATATGATATAGGTAAGATTTCTATTGCATCTGGTAATGTATTTAGTTTGCTCGTACAGCCTCGAGTAAGCGTAGGGCACACCATTGGCGGTGGACATAACCGCGGCTATATGTATTATCAAGGTGGAATTTACGTTAGGAAAAGTAGCGGTAGCATTCGTTCAGAGCTTGGTTTAGGTGTTAGATACAATGACTATCGCAGCGACCTAAACAAAGATAAGGCAGTGTTCTACGTCTCTTACGGATTCGTTCTGAAGTAAGCTCGATTTAAAGTAAGTAAATCTTAGGGTTGACATGACTTCCTGTAAGGGAATTTGTCAGCCCTATGTGCTATGAAAACTCAATCTAGTAGCGATGTTCGTAAATAATGTGTTTTTCTTTGAAAAACATTTTGTTTTCTCGATAATATTTCGCACTTTTGCCCTTAGATATACTAACGTAAACAGAAGGAGCAACTAAAAACCATGTTAGATAAGGAGAACAAGCGCCGCACGGTGGTCTTACTTCTAATGGTATTATCCGTGTTGAACGTCTTTGCGCAGCTGTCAAGTCGAGGAAAGGATACGCCTACTTCGACAACTGACCGCTTATCCCCTGGCTTGGAATATAAGCTTATCTTTAATGATGAATTTAATCAGCCAGATGGCACGTTGCCTGATATTCAATACAAGAAAGAGCCAGATAATCCAGAACAATGGCCTTTTGACAAGTCCGATTTCTATCTGATACTTAACCAATCAGTGGGTGACGGTTCTTGGGCAAAGCCCGTTGATACTACTCATACATACCAAATGGAGATAGATTGGATACGTGTTTACCAAAGAGATAAAACTAACATAAACAAAAGGAAATAATCTATGGAAGAACAAATCGAAGTTAAAGAGCTTGATAATGTGGTCGTTCACTTCTCCGGGGATTCGGGGGATGGAATGCAGTTAGCCGGTAACATCTTCACAACAATATCCGCAACTGTGGGTAATGGAGTGTCTACGTTCCCTGATTATCCAGCTGATATCCGTGCCCCGCAAGGCTCGTTAACGGGTGTGAGTGGCTTTCAGGTGCATGTTGGTGCAGGCAAGGTATATACGCCGGGAGACCGTTGTGATGTGCTCGTAGCCATGAATGCGGCAGCATTGAAGATGCAGTACAGGCATTGCAAACCGAATGGAACCATCATTATTGATACCGATTCCTTTGGTGCGAAAGACCTCCAAAAGGCAGAGTTCCGCAGTGATGACTATCTAGGTGAGATGGGTATCGACCCCGATAGAGTGGTTGCTTGCCCTATAACAAAGATGGTGAAGGAGTGTCTGGCTGATACTGGTATGGATAATAAGTCCATGTTAAAGTGCCGCAATATGTTTGCTTTGGGACTTGTCTGCTGGCTTTTCAATCGTGATTTGAGCTTAGTAGATAGTTTCCTAGAGGCTAAGTTCAAGAAGAAACCAGCTGTTGCCGAAGCCAATAAACGTGTTGTAAGAGCTGGATATGACTATGGTCACAACGTACATGCGTCTGTTCCGAACACTTACCGCATAGAGTCTAAGGTGAAGGAAGCGGGTCGCTATATGGATATCACGGGTAACAAGGCGACTGCCTACGGCTTGATGGCAGCAGCAGAGAAGGCTGGCTTGCGTTTGTTCTTGGGTTCTTATCCTATCACTCCAGCAACAGATATCCTCCACGAATTGGCTAAACACAAGTCAATGGGTGTTACAACGGTGCAATGCGAAGACGAGATTGCAGGTTGCGCATCGGCTATCGGTGCTGCTTTTGCAGGTGCTTTAGCTGCTACATCAACCTCTGGTCCGGGTATCTGTCTAAAGAGTGAGGCAATAAATCTAGCCCTTATTGATGAGCTACCATTGGTAATCATTGATGTACAGCGTGGTGGTCCGTCTACCGGTTTACCAACTAAGAGTGAGCAGACCGACCTCTTACAGGTGCTTTATGGGCGTAACGGTGAAAGCCCAATGCCTGTTATTGCAGCCACAAGTCCCACTGATTGCTTTGATGCAGCGTATCACGCATGTAAGATAGCATTGGAACATATGACGCCAGTAGTGCTCTTGACCGATGCATTCATTGCTAACGGTTCTTCTGCGTGGAAGTTACCTGACATCGAAGAGTTGCCCGAGATTCATCCACATTATGCTACAGGGGAACAGAAGTATAAGTACACTCCTTACAAGCGTGACCCAGAGACGCTCGCACGTTACTGGGCGATACCAGGCACAGAGGGCTATACACACATCCTAGGAGGATTGGAGAAGGATGGAGAAACGGGTAGTATCTCAACCGATCCAGAGAATCATGACAAGATGGATAGGCTTCGTTGGGATAAAGTGGCACGTATTCCTGTGCCCGATTTACAGGTGCTTGGTGATGAGAAAGACGCCGATTTGCTCATAGTAGGCTTTGGTAGTAGCTATGGTCACTTGTATTCTGCAATGGAAGAGTTGCGTCGTAAGGGTAATAAGGTAGCCTTGGCACAATTCAAGTACATCAATCCTCTGCCAAAGAATACGGCAGAAGTACTGGGAAGATACAAGAAGGTGGTGGTTGCCGAACAGAACCTTGGTCAGTTAGCAGCCCTTCTACGTATTCGTATTAACCATTTCGCTCCTTATCAGTACAACCAAGTAAAGGGACAGCCTTTCGTTGTTACGGAATTAGTTGCAACGTTTGAGAAACTCCTTAAGGCTCCATTACCAAAGGAAGAGAGTGGCACGTTCTATACAAAGATATTGCAGTAAGACCCCTAAACATAACTTCTTTAAATTCTAAACAGATTATGAACCAATATACAGCACAAGACTTTAAGAAGGGACAACCACGCTGGTGCCCCGGATGTGGCGACCACTTCTTCCTTGCCAGCTTGCAGAAAGCAATGGCAGAACTAGGTGTTCCACCTTATGAAACTGCTGTTATCAGTGGTATCGGGTGCTCAAGTCGATTACCCTATTACGCTAATACCTACGCCATGCAGACCATTCATGGTCGTGCCGCAGCCATCTCTACGGGTGCAAAGGTAACCAATCCGAACCTTACCATTTGGCAGGTTTCGGGCGATGGTGACGCTCTTGCCATCGGTGGTAACCACTTCATCCATGCCATGCGACGCAATATCGACTTGAATATGATTCTGTTGAACAACCGCATCTATGGTCTCACGAAGGGGCAATACTCCCCAACCAGTCCTCGTGGGTTCGTCTCTAAGTCGAGTCCCTTTGGTACTACGGAAGATCCGTTCCGCCCTGCTGAACTCTGTTTTGGTGCTCGCGGCAACTTCTTCGCACGTAGCGTTGCCAGCGATAACAATGAGACAATAGCCATACTCAAGGCTGCTTACCAGCATAAGGGGGCTGCCGTGTGCGAGATTCTGCAGAATTGTGTGATCTTCAACGATGGTTGTCACAACTCAGTCTACACCTCACAAGGTCGTAAAGAGAATGCAATCTACGTCAAGCATGGCGAACCTTTGATCTTTGGAGCTAATAAGGAGTATGGACTCATGCAAGAGGGATTCGGCTTGAAGGTCGTTAAGATTGGCGAGAATGGCGTTACGCAAGATGATATCCTCGTACATGATGCCCACTGCAAAGACAATACTCTACAGCTGAAGTTGGCTATGATGAGTAATGAAGATGGTTTCCCAATAGCCCTCGGAGTGATTCGTGATGTTGAAGCACCTACCTATGACGCTGCTGTGAACCAACAGATAGAAGAGGTGAAGGCGCAGAAACATTATCACACCTTCATGGAAATGTTGGAAACCAACGATATATGGGAAGTAAAGTGATGTGATTCTCATTTATAGCACTTGCGTTTGTAATAGAAAATGTGTATCTTTGCCCTTAGGTAAATAATACGTTGAGCCATGCACAGATTCACAGAATTCCTATATAGCAAGTGTCCCTTGCAAGCTAATGTCAGTTCTTTACGCTCATTGTTAGTGTTAGGGACTGGCATTTTTATACTCCTTTATCTCTTCCAACCATTTGGTATTAGCAACTATTCTGGCAGTATCTTTCTGATGTGTTTGGGCGTAGGCATACTCTCGTCATGCGTTCAAGGACTCTGTTCGTTGCTTTTCTTGGGCATACCAAGGCGTAAAAAAGGATTCGTTACCAATGGTGATGTGCTGATATATTCGGTTGCAATTGAACTAGCCATGGCGTTTTCCATGACCATTTATGCCTCATTCTGCTTTGGGGCACCGCTCTCGTGGCAACTCTTCTTCGTCTTTTTCTACTGGACTTTCCTAATTTGGTTACTCGTGACAGGTATCTCCACGCTGATAGGTTACAACCGAATGTTGCACAACAGACTTGAGGAAGTGAAGGTTAAGACCAACGAGGAGCAAGTAGGAATTATGATCACATTACATGACCAGAATCTGCGTGGCGAGGACCTATCGTTGCCTATAAACAATCTCTTGTATATCGAAGCGCAGAAGAATAATGCATTAGTGTGCTACGTGGCGGGCGACAAGATAGAACGTAGGGAACTTCGTACCACATTGACCGCCTTGAAAGCCGATCTGCCGTATGATAATATCTTTCAATGCCATCGTTCCTTCCTCGTAAACATCAATAATATTGAGTCGGCAAAGGGTAATTCCAATGGTTACCTCTTGCGCTTTAAGGTGTGTCGCGATACGATTCCTGTGTCCCGCACCTTTGTTCCTAGTTTGCGAAAATACCTTAGTTAAAACCGCACCTAACCTTATTTAAAGCCCTTTCTGATAACCTTTCCAAGCCCTTCTCATAGTAGGAATGCCCCTAATAGAAGTGAGTTTGGATAGGCAATTCATTGTGTTTTTGTCAGTGCCTGACGCCATTTCTTCCTGTCGTTAGGCTATGCTTGAGGCACTCTTACCTATGTAATGATGCTCGGAATAGCGTGCTTGCGAATGCTCATCCCTATGAGTTGCGTTACAAACTAAGGGACGTTTCATCTGTTAGACATATGCCTTCTGTTAGTTTCACCATGGTGAAACTTATGTTTCATCGTGATGAGACACTCGTTTCATCATGATGAAATCAGTGTCTCTTCATGATGAAACTGAAAAAAGGTAGCTACAAAAGAGATGGAAGGGAGGTTGGAAACGGATGTAATGTATATGCAAAAGAGATGGAAGTGAGGTTGGAAGGGAGCTTTAGTGTGGGTAAAGGCATTGCAGAAAAGCAGTATTGAGCTTGTAAATCATAGTATTGGATGTTGAGAATAATCGTTTTATGGGGTGGAGGTGCGCATTGATAGGTATTATAATATAAGGTGCATAAAAACCTTTTACGGCTTTATGCACCTTCGTTTGTGTATTATTGACGTATTCTTTGAGGCTTATACGTTCAATGTTTCATTCTTTTTTAGTACGCGAGATATCGTTGCAAAGAAGTCGTTTAACTCTTCCTGCTGATCCTCTTGGAAGGTATTTCTTTTCCTGATTTTCAGTTTAATTGATTCTCCTTTAATAACGAGAAAGAAGTGTTTCTGCTTTTCATCAAAGCCAGCCTGCTCTATGCTTGTCATAGGATAATAGAACATATCCCATTCAGCTTGCTCATTAGATTTGATTCTGTAGAAGCCTGGTATAGGCTGAGCGAGAGCAGATATTATATACATGTCCTCATCATTGTAGGCAATAATTGCTGGGTCTATCTGTCCTAAACTCCCCTTAGGAATATAAAATTCTACACACTTGATATTGCTTGTATTGATAGAAGGGTACTTCTTTGTGATGAATTCCATTGCCTTTGCTGTGTAGACTCCCTTACTATTCTTACCTTTTTGCCGCACGTAGAACATAAGCGAGAAGGCAATAATACTCGCTGCAATGAACATGATGATAACTAGAACAAAAGTATGATCCATAATCTGAAAGATTTAATATGTTATTGATAAATTATTTCAACTTAACTTTTACCCAAGGGCTCTCGGGATGTTTCAAAAGCCATTTCACAACGTTACAAAAGCCTAAGACATCACGCTCCTCTGGATGAGAAGTCCAACAACAACGTCCGATGATATAGGAACGTCCGAGCTCTTCCCATGTGCCGAATGTGCTGATGGCTCTTTGGTACGCTCTCTCTAGATAGTCCCACGCCTGGTCAGCATTGAGGTATTTCATTTCCACACCAACACGCACGAGATAGGCTGCGCGCCCTATATCCCATCCTATAACGTCTTTTCCTGTTATGGCATCCCATGAGGTAATCAGTTCATTAGCAAGTAGACTATCTTGTGCTGCAATATAGTTGGTTAGCATATTAAGCAAATCGCTTAAATCTCCAGCTCGGGTAATATAATGTTTATCGACAATACTTGCCATTGACCATATACGTCGTACCTCAGTGTTGATTCCGCTGTCTTCTTGTACCTCTGCCATCATTTCTTCTTTTATAACAGCAATATCAAGTGAGCGGCAACGTCCGAGCAATTCCTCTATGGTTTCGCATAATTCTTGTCGATTTGTGATACCCCAGCCTTGTTCGAGGAGTACTTTTGCACGTGAACCAATCTTAGATGAAAGTGTAAAATGGTCTCCTCCCTGCTGCCCTTGGTATTGTGCACTTAGGGAGATGCGACGTAATTGTTCGTCGGATAGTTTACTTGAATAGTTGAATAGCCCCATAGCTTTGGTTTTTAAGTTGCTGTCAAAGATACGAAAAATTCAGTTGTATAGGTAAAGGTATAGTTTTCTTTAACATTTTTACCTTTATCGTTCTTCCTGTTATACATCACTTCATACAGATTGAAAAGCGATTAGTCATTAGTCCCAAAAACTAGTATTTCAGCTGAGTACATAGTTATACAGCCCATAACTTGGTCGTCTGTCCCCAATATTTGGAGCTTGCTAAAAGGCTTACTACATTTGCAGCAGACAATATGTTTCACCTTTTAAAATTAGGACTTATGAGAACTTTAATTTCAAAACTCGTCGTTATCGTTGCCCTTATGTGCGCAACTAGTGTTTACGCAGCTGATGTTCAGCCTATGGAAAAGGCTTTGAGCAATACGCTAAGTAAAGTAAATGCAGAAAATGCAGAGTCTATTGTCGTTGGTATGGATGCTTTGGATCGACTGACGAAACAGTATCCTAACGAATGGTTACCGCTTTATTACAAGACGCTCTTTGCTCTTCAGTATGCTGTCCACTTCCCACAAGACAGTCATTCTGGGTTGTTCCTTGAGTCTGCAAAGCCTGATTTGGAGGCGTTACAAGCACTATGTCCGACTGATCGTGTAGCCCGTTCGGAGGCATTAGTGCTAAAAGGACTCTATTACACGGCACTCATTGTACAGAATCCTATGGTGAATGGCAAGTCATATTATATGGATGCAATCATCAATTACAAGTCGGCTATTGGTGTAAATCCTGATAATCCACGTGCACATTTGCTCCTCTACATCTTCTTTGATAACATGAGTAAGATTACTGGGCAACCTAGTATGAACGAACCAAAGGAATTGACAACCATCAAGCAACTCTATGCTAGTGAGCAACCACAGGGCTTGTTGCCTTCATGGGGAAAGGAATTGATGAACTTTTGTGGAATAAAGTAGCGCATACACATACATCTATCACTGCTGGGGAGTAATCCCTGGTAGTGATAGATGTCATTAATAAGCATGCTTCCATTGAAATATAAGGTAAGTATGTTTGCTCATTTACTAGAAAACCATTACCTTTGAGACCTAAATAAATCATTTCTATAAGAAACAACTAATACTTAGCGTATGGCAAATTTACTAGATGAAGTGACGGGACCTGTTAATGAGTCAGGTCGTGACGTACATGTAATTGACAAGCAACTGGCAGTGACAGTTGGTACAGGATCAACCCTATTTCAGATTGCTCTGTGGGTGGTAATACCCGTATTGGTGCTCCTGTTTGTAGCGATAATGGGTAGTACGATGGAGAATCCGTTGTTAGTAGCAGTTGTCGGTTGTCTTGTTGGAATCCTTCCTGGTGTAATCTTTATCTTTATGAAGATATCGGCTCGCAACTATTTCCAGCAATTAGAGCAGCGTATTCAGGCTGAGGCATCAAACATCGACAACTATCTAGAGCAACGTGTGCAGATTCTTCAGAACGTTGTAGGACTTGTTGAGCGTGCTATCGACTTAGATAAAGATGTGATGAAAGCCGTTGCTGCTCTACGTGGTGGTAGTGTCAATGAGACAAATCGTAACGAGGTGAGTGCGCAAGTAGGTTCTGCCTTAGGTCGCTTGTTCCCACAGGTTGAGGCTTATCCAGAGTTGAAAGCACATAGTGCCATCGCTGATGCTATGCAGCAGAACAATTATCTTCAGCGTGAAATTACAGCTGCCCGTACCGTATATAATAGTAGGGTGACCCAATGGAACACCGATATATTCTCATGGCCAACGAAGATGATTGTTGCAGCTCAGCAGGGCTACACTACTCGTATACCTTTCACCGCATCGGCTGAAATACGTGAAGCTGCAAGAAGTAAGTTCTTCTAAGGATAAAAGATGGTTGAAGATATTTACGATCCACTCGATGAGTACATCAATGTCTTTCGTGACAAGTTCAAGAAGGTTAGTGAAGAAACCTTTGAGGAGTTGGCTCGTGAGGCTGCTATTGATGTAGAAGCTAATCGAGAGACGTGCCGGAAGGTCTATGATAATGAGGCAGTCTTGGCAGAAGTAAAGAATCGGATTACATGGTGGACGGTTCTTTGTGTTGTGCTATGGTTGCTCGTGATTGGTGGAGCATTGGTCATCTTGGCACAACATGAGAACTGGCCAATAGAGAATCTTTTAATAGCTGGTGCCGTGTCAGTACTCTCGCTTGTCTTTTTGTTGATGAAGGTACATCCGAGGTTGTCTGATCTCAAGCATGAACGGAATAATATTTCGGCTATACTTTCCCGTTTGAAGGAAGAGGCGTGGAGCCAGATGGCACCGCTGAATAGGCTCTATGACTGGGATGTTCTGACGAGAATGATGTCGAAAACTGTGCCTAGACTGGAGTTCGATCCTTATTTTACGACCCAACGTCTAGCCGATTTACGCAAGAGTTATGGTTGGGATGATTCCTTCAATGCAGAGCGTTCTGTTGTTTATTCCCATTCTGGACTAATCAATGGAAACCCCTTTGTTATCTGTCGAACACGTAAGATGGAGATGGGAACAAAGACTTACTATGGCTCAAAGACTATTTATTGGACAGAGACGGTGACGGATGGAAATGGTAATAGGCGGACGGTGCAACGTTCGGAAACCTTACATGCTAGTGTGACGGCACCTTATCCAGAGTATTTCGAACGAACAAGGCTCATCTATGGTAATACTGCTGCGCCTGACTTAGTGTTCTATCGCAAACCAAATGGCTTGGCAGGCAAAGAAGGCTCGCTACGTTTTAAATGGGATAAGTACCGCTTACATCGTAAAGCACGTAACTTGAAAGATGGCGACTTTGCAATGCTAACGAATGAGGAGTTCGAAGTTGCCTTCAATACAAGTAATCGAAATAATAATCAGCAATATGCTCTACTCTTTACGCCATTGGCTCAACAGAGTATGATGAAGCTATTGCAGGATGAGGAAACAGCTTTCGGTGATGATTTCGACTTTAACAAAGCTAAGATGATTAACGTCATTATGGCGCGTCACATGCAGGATTTGAACCTCGATTTGAACCCTAGGCAGTATCAAGGATTCGATTATGATAAGGCACAAGAGGATTTTCACAGAATCAATGCAATCTATTTCCGCGCTATATACTTTGCTTTCGCTCCTTTACTTTGTGTGCCTATGTATCAACAGATACGTCCGCAGTCAGCAATTTATGGTCAAGACATGCAACAGAAGAGTTCGTTCTGGGAGCATGAGGCATTAGCTAATTTCTGGGGGCAAGATCATTTCAAACATCCCGATTGTGTTACGAATTGCATCTTAAAGACAGAAGAGAAACAGCAAGGGGATGGCAGTACGCTGTTGACAGTGACGGCTTATGGTTACCGAAGTGTGCGTCGCCTAACTTATATTAGTAAATATGGTGGCGATGGTAGGTGTCATAATGTACCCGTGGAATGGGATGAATATCTACCTGTAGCTGGTAATGGGCGTATTCTCATGCGCGAAGATAATACACAAGAAGAAGCAAATATTTCTCAGAAGCAACGCTTAAATCATATTGGAGAAATACTTCAGAAAAGCCATCTAGATCTCTATCGACGGCATATTGCTTCGAAGGTATAAAAGAGAAGTTATATAATTGTTCGCGAAGAATCTTGATTTTGTTCGCGAACAATTTCGATTTTCTTCGCGAAGAATTTAGAGTGCCTCTTATTGCAATATAGTAAAGGTAAAATAAAAGAACGATAGAAGTTATGGTTTCTATCGTTCTTTGTTTATGTAAGGAGAGGTTTTGATTAGAACTAAAGAGTGTGTGTTAAGTTCGATAATAAGGTCGAAAACAAGTAAACACATAAACTTTCAGGTGCTGACAGCTATTCTTTAAATAATTGAAGGGCATAATCAAGTTGAGTATCTTTCCCTGATAAGAAGTCATTAACTTTCATTGGTACCAAATAGTTCGGGCTTATTCCTTTCCCTTCTAATGGGAATCCTTTGGGAGAAGTTCCAAACGAATGTCCTACAGGAAGTCGATAGAATATTCCGTGAGAAGTCTTAAAAAGACAAATAATACCACCTGTATCGCCAGCTGAAGATGTACCAATCAACACGGCATCACCACTTTCTTTCATTGTAATGAGAAAAGTCTCAGCGGAAGAA
>ERZ773031.75-NODE-75-length-52667-cov-13.445830_pt1 | contig 52667 bp, 74 predicted proteins | sample MGYA00511666_ERZ773031 | MGnify/ENA primary metagenome ERZ773031 (study PRJEB29015, sample SAMEA2738135) | human oral metagenome | biome: human oral; feature: human-associated habitat; material: saliva | place: China | collected 2250 ...
ATGCTCTGAGCAGAAAACTTTTATTCTCAAAGGATTTTCTATATAATAGAGGATACAAAGGATGGAAGAGTTTATGTATCGAGTGATTGAAATGTACGGGGACTGTGAACCCTGGTGGTTTTTAGATGGTTGGGAAGAAGATATCGTCAGTAGTCGGAAGTTTGAAGACTATTACCAGGCTTTGAAATACTACAAGCAGAAGTGGTTGGAGTTAAATGAGCACTTTCCAAGTTATAAGAGTCGGAGTGATCTCATGACGATCTTTTGGGATACCAAGGAGCAAGAGTGGTGTGAGGACTGCAGTGAAGATGTGCAGCTTTTCCACTCGATTGTCCTCTTAGAAGACGAGCACAAGATCCCTAAAAGCAAGCTCCGCCCAGGCTACGAAAAGGAAAAAGGTAGTCGCAAGCACCGTTCTTGTCAATATACACTCGATTCAAAAAAGGGGACAACCCTGTCATAAGAGACATTCGGAAGATTTTTTAGAGCGATCTAGAAAGTCTTCTTTTTTTGTCTTCTTTTTCGAATAGTATAAGTGAGAGGAGGAACTATGGTTCAAGAAATTGCAAAAAAATTGATCCGCATGGGGAAAAAGGAAGAAGCTCAGGATCTTTACTTCATTCCTCGGAAGGAGGAGTACCAAGTTTTTATGAGGGTGGGAGACGAGAGGCGCTTTGTGCAGTCCTTCCCTTTTGAAGAGATGACGGCTATTATCAGCCACTTCAAATTTGTAGCAGGGATGAATGTGGGAGAAAAAAGGCGCAGCCAGCTAGGATCGTGTGATTACCCTTTGGAGAATGGAGTGGTCTCGATTCGCTTGTCGACGGTGGGGGATTATCGTGGCTATGAAAGCTTGGTCATTCGGCTCTTGCATGATGAGGAACGTGAATTGCGGTTTTGGTTTGACCAGTTGCCGGACTTGCAGAAGAAATTGGCTGGTCGTGGGCTTTATCTTTTTGCGGGTCCCGTTGGCTCGGGAAAGACCACTCTCATGCATGCGTTGGCGCAAGAGCGCTTTGCGGACCAGCAAGTCATGTCCATTGAAGATCCTGTCGAGATCAAGCAAGAGAATATGCTTCAGCTCCAGCTGAATGACCAGATCGGCATGACCTATGACAACCTGATCAAACTCTCCTTACGCCATCGGCCGGACCTTCTCATTATTGGAGAGATCCGAGATAAGGAAACAGCTCGTGCAGTCGTACGAGCTAGTTTGACAGGAGTCACCGTCTTCTCTACTATTCATGCCAAGAGCGTTCGAGGTGTTTATGAGAGGCTCTTAGAACTTGGAGTGAGTGAGGAAGAACTCAAGATTGTTTTACAAGGTATTTGCTACCAACGATTAATTGCAGGAGGAGGTGTGGTCGATTTTGCGACGGAAAACTACCAAGAGCACTCAGCCAGCCGCTGGAACCAACAAATGGATCTCTTGGCTCAATCGGGATATATCCAGCTGGCTCAGGCGCAAGCCGAAAAAATTATCTACCGCTAAACAAAAGCAAATCATTGAATTGTTTTTGAATCTTTATTCGAGTGGTTTTCATCTGTCTGAGATCGTCGATTTTCTGGATCGCTCTCACCTAGTGGAGAGTCGTTTGGTTTCCCAGATGCGAGAGGATCTCTCGCGGGGGCGGAGTTTTTCAGAGATGATGGCAGGGATCGGTTTTTCAGATGCGGTCACGACACAGCTGTCTCTCGCTGAGCTTCATGGCAATCTTGCATTGAGCTTGGAGAAAATCAGTGCTTACCTAGAAAATATGCGCAAGGTCAAGAAAAAACTGATTGAGGTGAGCACCTATCCTCTTATCTTACTTGGGTTTTTAGTTCTGATTATGCTAGGCTTGCGTAATTATTTGCTCCCTCAAATGGATGCTCAAAATATTGGGACGCAATTGATCAGTTCCTTCCCCCAACTCTTTTTGGCCTTAGGAGCGGGACTGGTGACCTTCTTCTTACTCGGCTTTCTCTATTATCGAAAGTCAGGCAAGATCAACGTTTTTAGAACCTTGTCTCATCTGCCTTTCGGAAAAGGCATGATTCAAGCTTATTTGACAGCCTATTATGCTAGAGAATGGGGCAATCTGATTGGGCAAGGATTGGAGTTGTCTCAGATTTTTTCCATGATGCAGGAGCAAAAATCCCAGCTTTTTCAAGAAATTGGAAGGGACTTAGCTCTTTCTTTAGATCGTGGCCAGTCCTTTTCAGAGACGGTCAGGGGGTATCCTTTTTTCAAAAAAGAATTGCCCCTTATGATTGAATATGGTGAAGTCAAATCAAAGCTCGGAAGTGAACTAGAGATCTACGCTGAAAAAACATGGGAAGATTTCTTTCGTCGGGTTCACAAGGCCATGAATGTGATACAACCCTTGGTGTTTGTCTTTGTGGCTCTTGTGATTGTGTTACTCTATGCAGCCATGTTGCTGCCGATTTATCAAAATATGGAGGTTCATTTATGAAAAAATTAAAAACCTATAAGGTTAAAGCCTTTACACTTATTGAAAACAGCGTAACCAAATTTATCAAATTTTCCAGCGTATAACCACCTTGTCAGATGTGACTTGCACCTTGTCTATTAACTCTCTGACAATAACTTTTTGATTATCGTAGGACATATCCAGCACACTACTAGCATCTAATAGCTTTTCTATTTTTTCCTTTTTGCCCGTTTGTTTATCATTCGAGGCTTTTTTTATTTCATTTTCCAGCGTGGCCCTTTGCTTGATGAAATCTGCAGACTTGGTCCTTAATTCGTCCAGCGTGATCCTATCGTCCAAGTATAGATTGTTCAGCTTGCTAAGTTTGAGTGTTAGGCTGTCTATCTGTTTTTGGATTGCCTGCTTGTCAATGACTGAGCTTACACTATCTGAAAATAGTTCTTGTATCTTTTCTGGGTCATTCTGCAGTTTAGCTACCTGCTCCAGCACAAAATTTTCTAGTGGTTCCATTTCATAGTATCCGGAATCGCACTTTTTGTTGTCATTGTAGACAGTGACACCTTTTGTCTTTCTAGGGTGTCGTTGGTAGCATTCGTATCTCTTAAATCGCGTGCCGTCCTTTCGCTTTTGACCTAAAATGACCTTGAGGGGCGCGTGACAGTATCCACATTGGGCCAACCCAGAAAGCATATATTTAGCCTGGAATGGTCGAGGGTTCGATAGTTCTTTAGCTGTTTGCTGTCTCTTTGCCAGCTCTCTTTGTGTTTGCTCAAAATCATCTAGCGATATTATGGCCTTGTGTGTGCCTTGGAATGTTTGGCCCTTGTATTGATTCAAACCGCAATATACAGGATTGGCTAGTATGCCTCTGATTGTGCGATAGCTCCAAGCTGGGTCTTTTGGGTATTCCTCGTTGATTTTATCTCTCAATTTAGTGATTGACATACCAGCCAAGTATGACGAATATATCTCTTTGACTGCTAGGGCCTCATACTCGTTAACGGTCATTGACCCTGTTTCTTTGTCGTAGTTGTAACCATAAGAAGTTTTGGCCCACATCATAGACTTTCCAGACTTAGCCCGGCCCAGCTTACCTAATTGCATTCTCTCTTTTATCTGCTCACGCTCTAATTGTGCGAATACTGATAATAAGCCTATAACGGCCCGTCCAAAAGGTGTAGACGTGTCAAAGTTTTCGAGCAGGCTCACAAACTCAATATTATTTTTTAAAAATATATCCTCGATCAAATAGAGCGTGTCTTTTTGGCTACGACTCAAGCGATCAAGCTTATATACTAGTACCGTGTCAAATAGCTTGCTCTGGGCATCTTTTATCAATTGCTCAAGTGCTGGGCGCTCGGTTGTAGAGCCAGAGAAGCCTCCGTCTGTATATACTTTGTAAACGTGCCAGTCTTTTATATCGCAGTAGCTTTCCAGCTTTGCTTTCTGCTCTTCTATCGAGTAGCCCTCTTCCAACTGAGAAAGAGTAGAAACTCTAATATAAACTGCAACTTTATTCATTGTCTTTTTCCTCCATTTTTGCTAAAATAGAGTATAGAAAGACACCTTTCAAAATATTCATTTTGAAACCTTTCCTTATCTCGATTCCCCCACGCTCAGACTCCCCAAAGTTTTAGAGCGTGGGGCTTTTTTTATTTATCTAAAACCATTTTACCGTCTTTCTCCTGTGCAATAACTTTTGCATTAGCATCTAAAACGATAAGGTTTGGAGCTTTAAAGTTTGGGTCGTACTTTCTAAGTTCTTTCTCTCCTGATTGTTTGATTTTAAGCATACCATCTACCATGGGTTGAGCCTTTGGAATTTGATCGTCAGTTAGTTCCATTGCAATAGTGATTGCTATATCTTTTTCAGTTGAAGTTACAGTAGCAGTAGGGTCGGTATCATGTACCCATGCTTTGAAATTTTCTACAAAAACATCATAAGCAGAACGTCCTTTTAAAACATCACTAGAAGAAGTTGAAGAAGTTGAAGAAGTTGATACATCACTTGATGATGAGACTTGCTCGGTTGATTCTTCTGATTTTTGATCTGTTGCAGATTCTTGCTGACTGCACCCAGCTATTAAGAGTGTGAGTGCTGCAATCGCCATAAATGTTACCTTTTTCATATTTCCCTCCCGGCTATCCCACTAGCCTATAAAATTCATCAATAACCATTAGTTCATCGGTAACTGACTTTAGTTTGTGTCTTTCCATAAAATTCAAATAGTTAAAATCCTCTTTATCTACTTTTTCCAGCTCCTCTCTCAGTAGCGCGTGTATCATGGCCCTATTAGCCTCATTTTCGCACTTTATCGGGTTGATAATATAATTAGCCTTGGTGTGATTTAAGTGGCCTAATTCGTGCAATATGACCCTTTTCTGGGCATCTCCACTTAGTGATTTATTAACGAAGATAATCCGCATATCTGAGATTATCATTCCTGGCCGTGGCCATAGGTCGTTATCAAAGTAAGCAAGGGTTACCCCTTCGCTGTCGCATATTTCTTCTATCGTCATAATCTGCCTTTTAGATACCCCTCGATAATATTCTGTATAGCCACGATATCGCTTTCTGTCAACGGTTTACCGTCGAAAGTCTTTGCGCTTTCGGCTAGCTTGCGCAAGTCTGTTTCAGAGTAACCCGTTTCAGCGGTTTGTTCTGCTTCATCTTCCCAGCCCATAAGATCAGCGGGTGAAATATTCAACGTTTCAGAAATCTTCTTTAGTACCTCTGGACCGACCTTTTCTATATCCCCTCTCTCGTATCTGAATATAGTTGAGCGAGAAACTCCCACGCGCTCAGCGAGGGTATCGGCAGAGATCTTCAATTCTTTTCTTCTTAATTTAATTCTTTCTCCGACGTTCATGATTTTTTCTCCTCTTATATATTACACGTTAATTTTACACCCTTAGTTTCAAAAACGCAACAAAAAAGTTTCAAAAATGCGATTTTTTTGTTGACAAACTTTTCTGGTCATGTTATACTTAATTCAACAAGTCGCAGAAGTGCGACAAAAAGAAAGGAGAATACATGGTTAATGTATCAAAGTTGAAAGGTAAAATCGTAGAACGAAATACCACACAAGAAGAGCTTGCGAGTAAAATCGGTGTTACTAAAAGTACGTTTTACCGCAAGATGAAGCGAAATGGCAACTTTTCGATTAAGGAAGTAAACTTGATCGTGTCAGCCCTCAATCTTTCAAAAGATGAAGCTATGGCCATTTTTTTTAGCGAGACAGTCGCATAAATGCGACAAATCGGAGAATGAATAGAAAGGAGAAAGATGGCATTAAAAGTAGATGATTACAAAGATTTTGAAATGTTTTACAAACTACCTCAAGAATTGTTTGACGAACATTTCAAGGGGCTGTCAATCGGTGCCAAGGTCTTGTATGCAATATTGCGTGACAAGTGGGGGCAGTCGCAGAAAAACGGCTGGCACGATGAAAATGGAATCTATTGCAATTTCTCGGTTAAGTTACTTTCGGAGATAATGGGATGCTCTGAAAAGACAATCACATCCTACAAAAAAGAATTAAGTAACTATCATTTAATTTCTGAACGTAGGCAGTTTAACTCAACCAACAAAATCTATGTAAATAGAGTTTCAGAAGCAAGAAGTAGCGTACATGAAGATTTTACTTGTACGGAGAGGAAAAATTTACCTTACGTACATGAAGATTTTACTTGTACGGAGAGGAAAAATTTACCAACTAACCAGACTAATATTAACCAGACTAATATAACCAGACTAAATAATAATAATACGGTCAAAAAAATTGAGGAAAATTTTGGTAGGTTTTTAAGTCCTATTGAAATTGAAACGGTTAATTTCTGGGAGAAAGAATATGACAACGATCTGATAGATTTTGCTATCAAAGAAGCTGTCATGAGAAACAAACGTACAACTAAATGGATCGACACGTCTTTGTATGATTGGGTGAATAAAAACGGGTTTAAAACAGTTAGCGAAGTAAAAGACTATCTAACCAGTAAAACTGTTAGAAATTCCCAGAGCAAGCAGAAAGATTTCAAGTCTGGCAAGTATGCACTGCTTGGAACTGATATCAGCGTCCACGAAATTGATCCGGAATTAGGATTCTAGGGGGTGACAGCATGGATTTACCTCTGGTCTACCATATCAACGAACAAGAAACATGCTCTATACATTCTTGCTTTATGTGGTCTCTAAATGACGATGTACCACTACAAGACGAACGCAACAGAACCTTTTGCCCAGAGTGTCAAAGGGAGAAGATGGCGCGTGAGGAAGAGCAAAAGATAGGACAAGCTCACACGGCTACAATCCTAAGAAAGACTTACGATGTTTTTGATAAGAACAGCATCATACCACCAGAAATGAAGAATGCGACTTTTAAAACATTCACGGTATCGAATGAAACGGATCGAAAAGCAAAGAACTACGCTTTGAGATTGGTACATCATTATTTACAAGATGGCCGTGGGAATGCCTTAATCATGGGTGAAGCTGGTCGAGGAAAAACGCACCTTGCACTAGCAATCGCTGAAAAGCTAAATGCAGATTTCAAGGCGAACAAACTCCCCAAAAGCATCTTATTCGTTAATGTACCGACTTTGTTTCAAAAGATTCAAGGGGGCTTTGATAAGAAAGGGGCCATGACAACAAATGACTGGTTAGACTTACTAACTAAAGTTGACTTCCTGATCCTTGATGATTTAGGCAAGGGAGATCGTGGTCAGTGGAAGCAAGACTTTCTGTATACGCTACTGGATAATCGTGATAAAACGATTATCACAACGAACATGGGAGGTAAGGCAATGAAAGAAGCATACGACGATGGTTTGAGAAGCCGTATCACAAAAGGCGGACGGGATCTTTACTTTAAATACCCGGACAACGCAGAAGATAGGAGGAAATTGCCGTTTTGATTGACAAAATGATTGAGGGCTTCGAGGCTACTTGCTACGAGCTTTCGGATGAAATTAAGGCTAAGTTGCTAGCTAGCGATCCAGAACGGGCGCGTGGCAAGATCATGGATTTGTACGCTTGCCGGTTAGCTGGCAGAGCATAAAAAAAGGCCCTTTGGGAAGGAAGCCCAAAAGACCGAGAGATAAAACTTTCTAAAGGAATTATAACATGGCTGGAATTAAAAATCAATGGCGACCGCGCATTATAAATATCATGGCAGACGGTAGCCAAGTAGATGACTTAAAAGGGTATACGATACCAAGAGATAGCGGATACTACAACGCTATTAGACGAATTAATAAGGAGATGTAAAATGTTTAACGATATTTTAGCTTGCATGACAATCGCAGGAACATTTTTTGCAGCAGGCTTCGCAGGAGCTGTCTGGGATTTCAAACGGGCGCAACGGAAGAAAGCTAGACTAGCCAAACAGGAAGCGATCATGCAACAGTACGAAGAAGATCTACAAGAAAAATTCAACGAGGGCTACCAAGCGTTTCAAGCTGATCTAGCTTATGCACGGAAACATTCGCACTCTGATAATGATTGGAGCATGGCAGATGCTCTATAACAAAAAAATTAAAGCATTAAAGCAAGAAATACGTTTTCAAAAAATTGACCTAGAAGGTAAGAATAATATACTTCGAGTGACCTTGAACGATAACAGAAAGCTACGGAAGGAACTTAACCAAAAAAACCAACTTTTGAAAAAGTATCAAGAAGTCTTAATGAGATATCAAGAGGAGGGAAAGCTATGAACGAACGCTTACAGTTAATACTGGCCTGTATCAGAGTGGGACGGGCGAATGTACTGACCACGCGCGACATTGCCAAAATGACAAACTTATCGGTGCGAAAGGTGCGAGGTGGCATCGCAGAGCTACGACTTAAATTCTCAGTGCCTATCGTGGCCAGTCGGTCATTGCCTCGCGGATATTATTTCGCAGAGAACGACGATGAGTACACAGCGTGGGTCTTGCAGTACAAGAAGCAGATCAAGACTGAACAGAAGCTACTGAACAGCTTGAAGTCTACGAGCTGGGATAGTTACAAGAAATTAAAGGAGCGAGATAATGTTTCCATTTGATTATGATCGCGACTATTTACAGCCGGAAGTTAAAGAAGATCACAGAGATCCAGACGATTGGTATTGCGTGAATGGTCGCTGGATCCACTACGATGAAGATTAAAAAGGAGAAATGAAAAATGAGTAGAAATAATTTTGATTTAATGGCACCAAAGGATGCTTTTAACAGTCCAGTGGTTTTGGAAAAACTGAAATCGGTAGTTAATGGCCGTGAAACACAGTTTGTTACCAGCCTGTTATCAATCGTAAATAACAACAGTCATCTTGCAAAGGCTTCAAACACAAGCGTACTGAATGCAGCAATGAAAGCAGCAACGCTTGACTTGCCTATTGACCCCAACCTTGGATTTGCTTACATCGTGCCTTACGGATCAGAGGCTCAATTCCAGCTTGGATATAAAGGATTGATCCAACTCGCACAGCGTAGCGGTCAGATTGTAAAGCTCAATGCTGGGGAAATTTACGCGAGCCAGTTCAAAGGTTACAATCCACTCACTGAAGACTTAGAAGTTGATATGCAGGCTTTGCCGAAAGCAAACGAGGAAGTGGCAGGGTACTTCGCGTTTATGCGATTGTCAAACGGTTTTGAAAAAACATTATTCTGGACCAAGGATCGCGTTCTTGCGCATGGTAAAAAATACAGCCGTTCTTTCAGTGGTAAATCCAGCCCGTGGCAGACTGATTTTGACGCAATGGCTCGCAAGACAGTATTAAAACAGTTACTTTCGACTTATGCCCCTTTGTCAATCGAAATGCAGCAGGCCATCATTGACGATAATGTAGATAGCAATGTTCAAAACGGAGCAAAAGACGTAACCCCACCAGAAGCCACAGAATCACTTGAGAGCTTTTTGGAAGGTGAGCCGTCAGATAATATTACCAAGCCAGAAAAAGAGCATGCAGAGCCAGCAGGAACGTCTGAGAACACTTCTGAGATTGAAGACGGGGTATATGAGGAACTTGGACTGTTTGAAGGTGGGACAATCACACCTAAGGAGCAAAAATGAAAAAGTTAACTCAAGATAATTATTATCAAGATAAAGAATACCTATCTTACTCACGAATGAAGCAGTTTTTGAAATGTCCAGCTCGCGCCCTCGCTGTAGAGGGTGGCACTTGGACCGAGTCACGAGATGAAACACCCCTGCTTTTAGGAAACTACGTACATAGCTACTTTGAAAGTCAAGAAGCGCATGAAGCGTTTCTGAAAGAAAACGGCGACAAGTTGATTTCAAAGGCTGGTAAAACCAAAGGGCAACTTAAGAAAGAGTTTTTAATTGGCGATTCTATGATTGCATCACTGAAAGATGATCCCTCTTTCAATCGGCTGTATCACGGCAGCCCGACCGAAAAGGTTGAAAAAGAAATGATCGTGTATGGTGAAATTGAGGGGGTGCCATTTAAAGGGAAGCTGGACAGTGTGAACTTAACGCAGGGATATTTCGCAGACCTAAAGACAATGAAGTCTATCTATGATATGGAGTGGAACTCAGAACTGCGTCGGAAAGTACCGACAGCAGTAAATAACATTCTAGGTTTTGGTTATCACTGCCAACTTGCAGTATACCGTGAATTGCTAAAGCAGATGACTGGGGATGAGTTTCGGCCTATCATCGTAGCCGTGAGCAAAGAAGAAGTGCCAGACAAGGAAGTGATACGAATTGATGAAGAGTGGCTTGAGGAAGGTCTGGAAGAAGTAGCAAGCTACATCAAGGAAGTCTGGGATGTGATCCAACACAAGGCAGAACCTCAACCATGCGGACATTGTGATTATTGTCGAAGCCAGAAAAAGTTAACTAGTATCGTCACTTTAAATAACTTGATTGGAGATTAAAAATGATTAACAGTGTAGTCCTTGTTGGACGACTAACAAAAGACCCAGAACTACGGTACACACCAAGCAACCAAGCGGTAGCAACTTTTAGCCTAGCAGTCAACCGCAACTTCAAGAGCCAAAATGGAGAGCGTGAAGCCGACTTCATAAATTGTGTGATTTGGCGACAACAGGCGGAAAATTTGGCGAATTGGGTCAAGAAAGGTGCTTTGATTGGTATCACAGGACGGATACAAACACGCAACTACGAAAATCAGCAAGGCCAACGGGTCTATGTGACCGAAGTGGTGGCAGAACAATTCCAGCTTTTGGAAAGCCGGAAAGATCGTGAAGCGGGGCAGTCGCAAGGGTACAGCCAGCCGGATTTCTCACGGCAGGCAGAGCCATTCAGTATTGATGATGATTTGCTACCGTTTTAAGAAAGGAGCGTAGATGGAATTTAAACCAATAAAGGGATATGAGGGCATCTATGAAGCCTGCTCTGACGGGACAATTTGGACGTGTGAGGGTAAAACGACTTACAGTAACTGGCACGGGAAGATTAGAAAGCGTGTCTGGAAGCGTAGAGAACTAAAACCACAAATACAAAAACGAATTAGGAGTAGTCATAGTGATAAACGGGTGAAACTATGGAAAGACGGTGAGATGAAAACTCATCTTGTGAGTAGATTGGTAGCATCCGCATTTATTCCAAACCCAGAAAATAAAGATTTTGTAAATCATAAAAACGGAAATCCGTTAGACAACTCGAAAGAAAATCTTGAGTGGACGACTAGATCAGAAAACCAAAAACACGCTTTTGACACTGGCTTAATGAGTACGAATAAAAGAGTATGTTTGAAAGATTTGTCAAACAATACGGAATATCATTTTAACAGTATGTCGAAAGCAAGTGAATTCCTTGGGAAGAATCACGGATTTCTTAGTCAAAAAGTAAAATCTGGCAAGGAAATAGAAGGTTATGAAATACTATTGACTTAAAGGAATTAATATGACTGAACCAATCATTTTAAAGTTTGAACTAACTAGGAAACAGATGATTTCTGCGAATGACCGTCTGCACTACCAACAAAAAGGAAAGATCACGCGCTTTCTAAGGGAGTTGGCCCACTATGAGGGCATGAATGTATTAAAGGACTATTTCGGGCTACCGTACACGGAGGATAAGCCGTGCGAGGTCAGAGTGATCGTATATGCGCCAACTAAGCACAAGTACGATCCTCCGAACTGGTCACCAACTACTAAAGCATTATTGGACGGTCTGACAGATGCAGAGATCTGGACAGACGACAACTACAACATCATTAAACGGGTGAGCTTTGAGCATGGTGGCTTGTCCGGAAGCAAGAACTACAAAATAGAATTAAATATCTATGAAGTAACAGGGACTTAAATATGCAAAAAGACAACTTGCTACGATCCAAGAGGATTTATGAGAAACGGCTTAGTGAGGAGCTACGACTTAAAACGATAAGCGACGCACGGGGCCAGCACTACAGCGCCAACTATCGCGAATGGCTACACAAGGAAATTAAAGCCATAGACAAGAAATTAAAAGAAATCGAGGGGGATATGATAGATGGATATTGATAAAATCGAGGAACTAACCGAGCTAACCAGGCAATGGTTTATTGACCGGGATATCACGCAGGGAAATGTATTTAAACAGACGCTCAAGCTATTTGAAGAATTGGGCGAGCTATGTGCAGGATATGCCAAGCAAAAAGAACAACTCACAAAGGACAGCATCGGTGATTGTGCCGTGGTTGTCGTAGGGCTTGCAATGATGATCAAACTAGATCCGGTTGAGATTTTGATTAAGGCATCAAGATCAAAAAGGAACAGTATTGAAGACTGTTTTGAGTTACTGATTGAGAATGCAAGTGAATTTCAATTTACTCGCAAGAATGAAGTAAACACAACGGGTGAATTTAATTTATGCCGAATTATCAGCCACTTGAAATCAATCGCGCATAAGTTAGGCTACGACTTCGCAGATTGCTTCGAGCTAGCTTATAACGAGATCAAGGACCGAAAGGGTCGCTGGGTCGAGGGTAGCTTTGTAAAAGAGGAGGATTTGGAAGATGGAACCATGGTATAAATTTATTTTATATGGAACTTATGACGGGTTTAGCCGAAGCACCCTTGGCGATGACAATTTATATTTGGTTTTAGAGAATGGTGAGAAAGTAGAAATTCCTAGATGCTTCGTAAAAAATGCAAGTGATTTCATTGAAAAAGATAAACTAAAATTAAAAGACGTTATCGCACGAATTAAGAAGCTAGATCTTGGCACTCAGAAAGTTTGGCTCAACGAAATTTTGAATGAATTGGGTAGCGACTATGGGACTTTGAAATATAAGGCAGGTTACGAGCAAGGGAAGGTCGAGGGTGCTTTAATACATTGTGAAGAACCACAGAAAATAACGGTCCCGAAGTTTGTAGCAGATTGGATTTGTTATCTGAAAGGTTGGAACCATGGCTTACATTATGGATTGGCAAATGCTTCAGACGAGGTTCTTGAATGGCTTTGTGTAGATAAGTTGAAAAGGCAAGAACTCTTCGCTCGTGCATGGCTTGATGGCTACACAATCGAGAAAGAACCAAAGTACACAGTTAAGTGTAAAACTACTAAACAATACCTTTCTTATGATGAACTAGGTCCACATTTTGATCCAAGTTTTAGATCTAATTTTACAAAATCTGATCTTGAAAAATTAGGTTTAGGTTGGGTGTTCGATTGCAAAGGTATGGAAGTTGAGAAGGTGGGAAAATGAACAATGAGGTATATGAAGAACTGGAAAAACTTATGAGCTCATTTCCTGATTCATTTATAAATAGACAACTGGAACTAATTCTTATTCCAAAAACTAACACTTACTTTTCTTTAAAAGACTGTCTTACAAAGAAAGATATCATCTCAAAGGTGTTGATGTGGTGTACTAGGGATATAGCTAAAGCCAGACCATATCAGCAACAAAAAAGGAATATTGCATTTTATGTAGACAATCGTATGCGTTTGGAAAAATATTTAGGTGCGGACATCAATGTAGACGTAGTTTATCATTGTCTAGGAAATGGGATTAACAAAAAATTGACACACAAGTTTATTGATAGTGAATTCAACATGGAAATCCTATATTCAGAAGTTTAGGAGGTAACAGAGTGAGACCAAACCGATACCCTTACACAAAGAATCAATGGGAAAAAGAAATAACACTGGTATATTTTGGCGTTAACACTAGTTTAAAATTGAGAGCAGAAAGAAATAGAATTACAAAGGAGACAAGACATGTCATTAAACAAAGCGAGAAAACGACTGATTAGAAAGTTCCGTAAAATGTATAACAGCCGTCCGATAGGACTGAAATTCAGTACAGATGGCGGTAAGACATTCATTGGAATGGGAAACATTATTGAAGAATGTATTCCAGATGCTAAAAACATTGATTCTGGAAGTGTTAGTGCAAGTAAATTGTCAACTGGTGAAATTAGCTTTAGAAACTTTGAAATAACTATTGCACAAGATATTCCAAAGGAAGAATTCAACAGATTGAAAGGCGTCTTGTGGTAGTAAGATGGACCTACAAAACTTTATCTATTTATTATTTGCAGCAGTCTGGCTCTCTGGCTTGATCTGGGCTGGTGTGATTGCGTTTAAAAATAGAAAGGATAAGCGATGAGTTTAGATAATGTAAAGCGGGTATGCGTGAATATAGCGTTTGTTTTCGTGGTTCTATTCGGGGTGTGTATTAATCTCAACGCACGGATCATGACGCTTGAAACGAGCAACAGCGATCTACAGCAGATAATCCTGACGCAAAAGGTTGAGCTCGAGAAAATCAAAGAAAAAAACACAATGCAAGACGTGATTATAAATAAATTAAACAATGATTATAACTCACGTATGGCACAGGAGTTACAAGAAATTGCCGATCAAAATGGAGTGGGAGGTTAGCGTGACACCAGCAGAACTTTTATACAAGAAGATGATGGAAACCGTCATGAAAAATGCTGAACTAATCACAATTAAGACTGGGGAAGACGATGGAATTGAAAAAAGAATTTTTCCAGGAAGCGGACAAAGCGATAGCTGAGTATGATTCTGTTTATGAGTTTTTCAAAAAAGCGAAAAGTCATAACGCTTATCAAGACGGTGCGCGATATGAAAAATACAAGAAACAAAACAGAATGCCATCATCTGCAATCATCGCGAAGTTTGTAGGATTCGTCGAGACTGATCTACTATACGAATGTATGAAAGAGTCGCTTGATAAAGTAGGCCCAGGACGGTCTAGCGAGGACCTGGTTGAACGATTCTATCAAGAGAATCATAATTATCGACGGAATGAGAAACGCAAGCGAGAACGCCGTTTAAGACGGAAATTGGAAACTCTGGATTTAATCTTTGAGATGGAAGGGTGGGATTGAATGCTTTTTGGAGAAATATTGAAGAACAAGACAAAGGAAAACGCAGACAATACACTCAAAAACTACCGCGTATTATTGAGAATCGCGGGGGAAGAATACAGCCCGAAAGTGACAGCTACTTATTCCCTGGAACCAAAGAGCGCACCAAGCTCTCCAAGTCGTCAAACTGAACAGATGGTTATTAGACGGGTAAGCGCCCAGCAAGAGCTGGAGCTTATGGCATCGGCTATTAACAGACTGTCTGATCTAAATCTATCGCAGATTTTGATTGAACGATATTGTCGGGTACGATTTAGACAAGACAAGGCTATTTATCCAAGTCTAGGATATTCGGAAAGTGAATACTATAGATTGCTGGATCGGGCTTTATTAGAGTTCGCAGAGGCTTATAAAGCAGGGGAATTGCTAGAGTATAGATTTCTGGGAGATAATTGAAAGAAACTTGACAGTAAAAGCGCTGTATTGAGTGGTATTATAGTATTATCCAATGAAGTAGGAAGGACCTGCGCCATTTGGTTGATCTCCTTATGATAGGTTGCTGGGTAACTCAACGGTTAGAGTAGCGGACTTTTCACCCGCAAAGTACAGGTTCGATTCCTGTCCCGGCTATAAAAAAGCACCGCAAAAAAAACAAAAAAAGAAAGTGACCTATGATGTAAGTTTGGTGCTACTTACTAGGCCCCTTGAAATATTTTGTCAACGAGGACAAAGTAGAACCATATAACCCGAGAAGCGCGCATCGTCAAGGTGCGCTCTTTTTGGTGCTTGGAGTAAAAATGAAAATAGAAAAGATCAATATTTCAGAAATAACTGAATATGAGAACAATGCGAAGCTACACCCTCGCGAACAGATCGAGCAGATCAAGAAATCAATCCAGGAATTTGGGAATAACGACCCGATAGCGATTGACGAGAACAACGTTATTATTGAGGGCCACGGACGCTACAAGGCTTTGCAAGAGTTAGGCTTTGACGAGGTGGAAGTGATTCGTCTATCTCACATGGATGATGAGCAGAAACGCGCTTACATCCTAGCTCACAATAAATTGACTATGAACTCTGGGTTTGACATTGAACTTTTAAACTCAGAGCTTGAAAGTATTGTGAACATTGACATGGAAGATTTCGGTTTTGATTACTACGAGCCAGAGTCCGAAGTTGAAGAGGATGATTTCGAAGTAGAAGAAACTAAAGAGCCAATCGCGAAGCTGGGCGATATCTATCAGCTTGGACGGCACCGTCTCATGTGTGGTGACTCCACTGATCCAGACCAGCTTGCTAAATTGGTAGACGGACAACAGATTGACTTGATTGTTACTGACCCGCCGTATAACGTAGCCTATGAAGGTGGAACCGAGGAAGCTCTCACAATCATGAATGACAGTATGGATAATGAGTCATTTAGAAAGTTTTTGAGAGACGCGTTCTTTGCTGCAGATACCGTTCTACGTGAAGGGGGGGCATTTTACATCTGGCACGCAGATTCAGAGGGTTACAATTTTAGAGGTGCCTGCTCTGATATTGGTTGGACAGTACGACAATGTTTAATCTGGAATAAGAACACCCTTGTTTTGGGTCGTCAAGATTATCAGTGGAAGCATGAACCTTGCTTGTATGGTTGGAAAGAGGGGGCAGCACATTACTTTGTGAATGACCGTTCTTTGACTACTATCATTGAAGATGTGGAAGAGTTGAATAAAATGACGAAGGCCGAGCTAATTGAGTATATCGAGCGTATGCAGGCTAACTCACCGACCACTATCATCAACGAGAATAAACCAGCAAGAAATGGCTTGCACCCTACTATGAAGCCACTGAAATTGATTGAACGGCTGGTACGGAACTCTAGTAAGAAAGGATGGAACGTGCTAGATAGTTTCAACGGCTCCGGATCGACTATGATTGTTTGTGAGGATTTAGGACGGACCTATTTTGGCATGGAGCTAGACCCACGATATGTGGACGCTACAATTCAACGCTGGGAAGAACACACAGGCCAGACGGCTGTTAAGTTGAATTAAGAATATTATTTTGAAAAGGAAGTGAGGCGATGGCTGGTGCAGATAATTTAATACCAAATGAACAGCGAACGCCCGAAGAACGCCGAGCGAATGCAAGGAAAGCGGGTATCGCTTCCGGTAAGGCACGCAAAAGAAAAGCGAACATGAAAAAGACGCTTGAGGCTCTACTTGTTTCCAAAGTTTCGAATCCTCAGCTCTCTAGAGTACTACAGGACATGGGTTTTGAGGACGATTACGAGTCAGCTCTCCTTTTGGTAGCAATGCAAAAAGCCTTAAAAGGTAGCTCGCGTCACATGGAGTTAATATCTAAGATAGTAAACAGCGAGGGTGCCAAGGATACGCTTGATAAGAAAGAACAGAAAGCACGTATCAAGTCTCTTGAGCTTGAGAACAAACGTAAGGCCCAAGCATTAGACGAGGCGGGAGGTGGTGCTGATGAGTCAATCCTCATCATCGACGATATCCCAAACGACTAAGCCAACTATAAAACTCAGTAAAGAGATCAATCCTAAGTTTTACAGCGTGTGGCGGTCAGCAAAACCTTATAATATTTTAAAGGGTGGTCGTAACTCGTTTAAGTCATCGGTCATTGCTCTCTTGCTTGTTTTTATGATGATTAAAGCGATAACCAAGGGGCAATGCGTAGAGATCATCATTGTCCGGAAAGTTGGAAATACTATCTTTGATAGTGTCTATAAGAAGATAATCTGGGCACTTGATAAGTTTGGCATGGCTAACCAGTTCAAACGGACTAAAAGCCCTTATAAGATCGTACATAGACGGACAGGTTCAACGTTCCACTTCTACGGCCAGGACGACTTCCAAAAATTGAAATCGAACGAGGTCGGAAAGGTTATTGCCGTTTGGTATGAAGAAGCAGCCGAGTTTGCTGACTCAGAAGAGTTTGACCAGTCGAACAGTACTTTCATGCGTCAGAAGCACCCGGACTATCCGTTTGTACAGTTTTTTTGGTCGTATAACCCACCGCGAAACCCTTACAACTGGATCAATGAGTGGGTTGATTCATTGCGAACGGCTGAGAAGTATTTGATACATGAATCTAGCTATCTGGACGATGAGCTGGGCTTTGTTACAGAACAAATGCTGGACGAGATAGAGCGTATCAAGAACAACGACTACGACTACTACAGGTATTTATATCTGGGAGAACCGGTGGGCCTTGGTACAAACGTGTATAACATGGACCTGTTTAAACGCGTAGATAAGATCCCGGACGGTGAACGCGTTATCGGACAGTTGTTTGCAGCCGATACAGGGCACCAACAATCAGCCACTACTTGCTTGCACGCGGTTGTTACTAATAGGTCCAATCTCTATCTTGTGGATAACTACTACTACAGCCCGGCTGGTAAGGTCAAGAAGAAAGCTCCGAGCGTTTTGTCTAAAGAGCTTCATGATTTTGTGGTTAAACAAACACAAAAATATCCGAATGTGCCAGTAATTGAAATGACAATAGATAGTGCGGAGGGAGCATTGAGAAATCAGTATTTAGAAGACTTCGGTATTCGCTGGCACCCAGTAGCGAAGAAGAAGAAAATAATAATGACCGAGTATGTCCAATCGCTCCTTGCGAATGGGCGTTTTTATTATTTCCCAACCGAGAACAACCTCAGGTATTTTATTGAGGAGCACAAGCGTTATCAGTGGGACGAGAAGACTGTTAAAGACGACGACCCGAAAGTCATTAAAGAGGACGATCACACTTGCGACGCGTTCCAATATATGATCGTAGACAATGCGCAACTATTAAGATTAAAAGCCTAGAGAAAGGTTTGAAATGAGTATCTTACAATCTATAAGAAATATATTTAAGAGGGGTAAATATGTAATGACAAGCCAATCATTAGGCAATATCACAGAACATCCTAAAATAGCAATTAACAAGGATGAATACGATCGTATTCAGAAGAACTTGAAATACTATCAAAGTAAATGGGATCCTATCAGATACCGCAACTCTAACCGAGTAGATAAGCAACGGGCACGGAATCATTTGCCTATCGCCCGTACAGCTTGTAAGAAGATTGCCAGCCTGGTATTTAATGAGCAGGCAGAGATAAGCGTGGCAAACAGAACAACGAATGAATTTATCCAGAGTGTTTTGTTAAACGATCGCTTTAACAAGAACTTTGAGCGATACCTTGAGAGCTGTCTAGCCCTTGGAGGGCTTGCTATGCGTCCTTACGTAGACGACGACAAGATCAAGATTTCATTCATTCAAGCCCCTGTATTTTATCCTTTGCAGTCCAACACGCAGGACGTATCGTCTGCAGCGATTATCAACAAGAGTCAAAAAACGGTAGGCAAAGAAACAATCTACTATACTTTGGTAGAGTTGCATGAGTGGACGAAAGACAAGAAATACACAATCACTAATGAGCTGTACCGTTCGAGTGAAAAGGAGCGCGTTGGTGACCGTGTACCGCTGTCGGAGATCTATGAGGACCTTGAGGAAGAAGTAACGCTTGACGGGCTTACACGGCCGTTGTTTACGTATTTAAAACCCCCTGGCATGAACAACAAAGATATTAACAGCCCGCTTGGTCTGTCTATCTTTGATAATGCTAAAAGCACTATTGACTTTATCAATACCACTTATGATGAATTTAAGTGGGAAGTGCGAATGGGGCAACGGCGCGTACTTGTACCAGACCAAACTGTCCGGATCGGTTTTGACCATCACGGGGAAACTGATCTTGTCACGCGCGAATTTGACCCAGAGCAGAATGTTTATGAACAGATTGACGGTGGGAAAGATACACCAATCAATATCACAGACCTAACTACTCCTATCCGTTCTGACGATTATATCAAGGCAATCAATGAGGGCCTTGCGTTGTTTGAGATGCAGGTTGGAGTATCGCCTGGAATGTTTACGTTTGATGGTAAGAGCATGAAGACTGCGACCGAGGTCGTATCTGAAAACTCTGATACATACCAGCTAAGAAACAGTATCGTGAGCCTTGTGGATCAGTCTATCAAAGAGCTTGTGATCTCTATCTGTGAGATTGGTAAGCTCTATGGATTGTACAGCGGGTCTATTCCAGACATGGACGAGATCACAGTAAACTTGGACGATGGTGTCTTTGTTGATAAGAATAACGAGCTGGACTACTACGCTAAAGCCTTGTTAAGTGGCCTTGTTAGTAAGCAGTACGCGATATCTAAAGCGCTTGGTTTGTCTGATGAGGAAGCCAAACAAATGCTTGATGATATCAAGAAAGAAACGGCTGAAAGTATGGAGCTAGAGCGTAGCACTAGTGAAGTTGATATTTATGGAGAGTGAGTAAATGGCGCGTAACAAGTACCCGGTATTATTTAACGAGGAACAGTTAGAGTTGCGCGCTTCACAAGTCGGTGATATCTATCATCAGATGGCGCGTGACCTATTTGACGAGGTCATTGACAGGCTTCTAGAGCGTGGGGCTGAATCGCTGGCAGATAATCCGTATATCTGGCAGTTAGAGCGTATGAGCCAGATGCACATGCTAAATGAGCAGAACCTGGACACTATCGCACGCTACTCTAAAATAGGCCGTGAACAGCTCAGAAAGGTCATTGAGGACGAAGGCTATAAAATCTATCAGACCACCAAAGAACAGCTCATAGACGACCTAGGAGGCGGTGATTTTGGCAATTCTAAGCAAGCGCAGGAGTTGCTAGCCGGTTACTTCGAACAGTCGCACGGTGATATTAGTAACTTGATTAATACCACGCTTCCAGGAATCGTGACAGATGTATATCGTCAAATGGTCCAGGAAGTGGTTGCCCGTCAAGTGGTTGGCCTAGTCACACATGATAAGGCTGTATCTCAAACCGTTATGAAATGGCAAGAGATAGGCTTCAAGGGCTTTATTGACCGAGGTGGGCACTACTGGAAGGTGGATAACTACGCTCGGACAGTTATAAAAACCACTGTCATGCGTAGCTACCGAGAGATGCGGACGATGCCAGCGGACGAGCTGGGGATTGATACCTTTTATTATCCCAAAAAGGCAACGGCCCGCGAGGCCTGCGCACCTCTACAGCACCATATAGTTACCTATGGACCAGCAAGGGAAGAACACGGCATTAGTATTCTATCGCTTGCAGATCATGGCTACGGGACACCAGGGGGCTGTCTTGGTATCAACTGCGGACACATGCTGACCCCGTTTGTACCAGGTATCAACGAACTCCCAGAGCTTGGCCCAGACGTTAAGAACATCACGCAAGAAGAAGCTATCAGAAATGCTAATGCCCAATCTAAACAAAGGGCATACGAGCGAGCTATTAGGAAGTCAAAGGAAAAGCTACACGTAGCCGAGAAGCTAAATGACCAGGAACTAATCAGTAAGTTTAAAACCAAAATCAGATACCAGCAAGCAACCTTGCGGGACTTTATTGCTGATAAGCCTTTCTTACACCGTGACTATGCGAGGGAGAAATTTTACAAACCTATTGAAGATTAAAGGCTTTTTAGCCTTTTTTATTTTGCGCCCATTATCTGGATGAAGAGGTGATTTCCTCCTTTTTTCTTACCTCTTGCGGGATCGTTACCCGCTGGGCGCTTTCGTTGTCGGACGTAAACCGACAAATTCGTCTCCTGGACGTAAAACAGAAAGGAGTTTTAAACATGAGTTTAAAACGTGAGATGTTAGTTGACGCAGGTATTGAAGACAAGGAAACTATTGAGCGCATTATGGCAGCGTACGGGTCAGCAATCAAAGAAGCCAAGTCAGAAGTACAAGCAGAAAACGACAGCTTAAAAACACAACTTGAGCAACGGGACCAAGCTATCAAAGACTTACAAGCTAAAGAGGGAGCTAGTGAAGAAGCCAAGAAACAACTGGAAGATTTACAGGCTCAATTTGAAAGCTACAAGACTGAGAATGAAGCGAACCTTGCTCAAGTTAAAAAAACCAACGCGGTTGCATTGGCTTTGAAAGATGTGGGAGCGCATAACTCCGAAGACCTTATGAAGTTTATTGATCTTGACAAGATCGAACTTGCAGAAGACGGCAAGCCTAAACTAGAAGAAACTATCAGCGGTCTAAAGGAATCAAGCCCTTACCTTTTTGTCCAAAAGGAAGAACCACAAGAACCACAGCCAAAGTTCGCGCTTGGTGGCAATCCGTCCGCTGGTGGTGACAACAACCTCAGCCCGGAAGAACAAGCTCTATTTGCTGGCTTTGACAGCATTTAAAATAAAAGAAAGTAGGATAGACCTATATGACTATTAACTATGCCTCTAAATTTGACACAAAAGTAGATGAGCGCTTTGCGAAAGAAGCCCTCTCTACTGGTATTATTAACCAGGATTTTGACTTTACTGGTGTAGATACCGTTAAAGTGTATTCAATCCCAACTGCTGGAATGAATGACTACTCTTTGACTGGTAACACTCGCTACGGTACTGCAGCAGAACTTGAAAACAATGTGCAAACATTGACACTCACTAAAGACCGTTCATTCACGTTTACAATCGACAAACGCTCAGTGCAAGACACGTTGGGAACTTTGGAAGCAGGTAAGGCTCTTGCTCGCCAATTGGTAGAAGTGGTTATCCCAGAAGTTGATAAATACCGTTTTGGTAAAGTCGTTGCTGGTGCTGATACGGATCACGTTAAAACTGGCGCGGTTACTAAAAACAACGCGTATGAAGCAGTGCTTGACGGTCAAGTTAAATTGACTGATGCGCTTGTGCCGGAAGAAGGACGCAAGCTCCACGTATCTCCAGAGTTTTATAAACTCATTAAACTTGATCCATCATTCGTTAAAAACTCTGACCTCGGTCAAGAAGTTGCATTTAAAGGACAAGTTGGTGTGATCGACGGCTTACCTGTTATCTTGACTCCAACTTCTCGCTTGCCAGAAAACGTAGCATTTGTTATTGCGCACCCTATTGCAACTACTTCCCCTGTCAAACTCGAAGACTACAAGATCCACGATAACCCACCAGGCATCAATGGCTACCTTGTAGAAGGTCGTATCCGTTACGATGCCTTTGTCCTTGACAGCAAGAAGAAAGCGATCTACGTTCACAAAACAGCGTAAGGAGTAACAAATGGCAGAAGAAACAAAAGCAACTAAAACAGAAGCAGTAGCTGAACAGGCTGTGACAGTTTTGGTAAAGGACGATGTAACCTTTACCATCACTGATCCCAATCTAGTATCTGCTTTTTTGACTAGCGGTTACGAGATCAAGGAGTAACGAATGGCGAAATATAAAGCTACTTGTAACTTTTTGATCGAATCAACAGATCAAAACTTCGACGAGGGCAAGGTCTACGAGTTGACGACTGCAGAAGCAGAAGAAACCAACGCAAAAACAAACCTCGCGTTTGGTGAGGAATGGTTGGAACCCGTTTCTGACAGCGAAACCGTGGCCCAAGAGGTGACCTCTTAATAGGAGGTATCATGGCATACTTAACAATCGATGAATACCATGAGTTAGGTTTTGATAGTACTTGCGATTTTGAAGAGCTACTGAAACGGGCCGAGCTTGCTATTAATCTCTTTATCCGTCATTATTATGACTTCCATGATTTTGACAAAGACCATAAGACACGCAAGAAAGCAGTTAAACTTGCCACAGCTTACCAGATCCAGTACCTGGACAGCACGGGCATTTTAACAGCCGAGGATAAGCAGACAATATCAAGCACCACACTAGGACGCACATCGGTGTCCTACGGCTCAAATAACGGCTCTAGAGCGTCCGAAACAGCGTCGGGGTATAATCTATCGCTTGATGCTTTTAACGCTCTTAAATCGGCTGGATTCTTGTATAGCGGGGTGGATTATGGTCGTTATTGATAAACGGACTCTGGTAGACTCGGTGACGATTGCAAAACCTACGGGCAAAAAAGACGGGTGGGGGAAAGAAGAATTCTCCTACCCGATTTTGTTGAGTCCAGTACGCTTTGACCGTAACTTTGACGGCCCTGGGTCAGTCAATAACCCGTCCGGACAAAAGAACCCGTCATTTAGAGCGCCTGGGGTTATCTTTGTATACCCTCGCTATTGCAACGTAGAGATTGATTCGTCATTCAGAAACTCGATTGTAAAGGACGGTGATGATGAGTATATCGTGAACAAGATCATTCCTGTTTATGAGCCATTCAATCGCAAAGTCTTTTGTTATGAGATCGAGGTGATGTGATGGGCATCAATGTCACGATTGATTTGAGCGGAGCTACCAAGAAAGTATCGCAAGCGTCAGAACGTAAAGCAAGGTTAGAGATCGCAGACCAAGCCTTATCGGATATGGAACCGTATGTGCCACTATTACATGGCCCGCTACGCTCTAGCGGTCATGTGGCAGGCGATGGCTCTAAGATTATCTATAATACACCATACGCACGCGCCCAATTCTACGGTGGTGCTTATAACAAGTACCGCAGTTTTAGCTTCAGCAAGTATACAACCGCTGGAACCGGGAAGCGCTGGGACCTAAAGGCATCAGCAAACCACGGGAACAAGTGGGCAGAAGTCGGATTGAGAGCAATGGGGTTTAATAAATGAAAAATAACAATGACTTTAATGTTGTTTTGCGTGATTTTATCAACACCCTCGGTCTACCGCTTACTTGTGAGCTTGACTTCCTAAGCGAGTTAGACTCTTTGGTCCTTTATCCGTTGCCAGGCGGTAAGATTGAGCGTGTATACATGGACGGCTCTAGGGACGTTACTCTAATCTTTGAAATCGCAGTCAAGGTAAAAGATCAGACTGTTGCTAGTGAGTGTCTTTGGGAAATCAACAAAGCACTATCCGAGTTTGATCTAGACTTACCAAGTCAAAACAACTCATATATTTTTAATAACTTAACTACAACCCAGCCATCTCTAAACGAACGGGACGAGCAGGGTTTTTATATTTATCTGCAGGATATCACTGCAAACCTAACAATTTTGAATAATAAAGGAGTGTAATATATGGCACGTCAAAAGAACGCCCTTCGCGGGCATTTTATCGCACCAGTAACTGATCCAAAAACGGAACCAGAAAAGGCAGCTTACAAAGAGCTTGCTAAATGGATTGAAGAAGTCGAAGATGATACAGATGAAGGTACTACGTCAATCGCTTATTATGACGGTGACGGTACAGAAGAAACAACTGTAACATCTGTAAAAGGATCATACACATTTAAAGGTACCTATGACAAGGAAGATGAAGCAATGGCCCTTATCGCTGGTTTGAAATACAAGCTGGGAAATGATCGCCTTGTTTGGCACAAAGTGGTAGATTCAGACGGCAAAAATCAACATGTCGGAATCGCTACCGTGTCAGCAATCAAGGCTGGATCTGGTGCTGCTGCAAACTACGAGGAATTCTCTTGTAAAATCTCTTACAACTCAATTCCTAAAACTACTGCAGTCGTAGGGTAATAAGTAAAAGTAAAAGCGTTCCATTTTGGGACGCTCTTTTTTGTGCATAAAGGAGGAAAAATCATGTCTATTTCAATCGAACTAAAACGTAATTACATCCCTATCAAAATCGGAGAAATTGAACTCAAATTTGATACATCACTAGAAAATATCTCGCGCCTTGCAACGCTCCAGGAAGAGATCACAGAACGCTTTAACAAGTACCAGTTAGAGCTGATTGAGCGTTCTAATAACGGAGAGTTTGACGATCTCAAAGAAGGAGTTATTAACAAGCAAGTTATTGACGAAGCCTTTGAGATGCAGAAGAAAATGACGGAGATCAAGTATGATGTGCTTTTCGGTGACGGGACCTTTGCTAAACTCTATGAACGTTATCCAGACCTTGACGCTTTGGATTCTGCATTTGATGAGGTTGATACCTTGCTAGGTGCGGAGCTTGAACGACTAGGACAAGAGCGAGCCAAAGCATCGGGAGCCGTGGCTGAGTCGTTCGTCAAAAAAGCAAAAGCGAAGAAAACAAAGAAATCCAGCAAAAAATAAAAGGGGGATAGCTCATGAAATTAAATGAGCCAATACAGGACTCCTTTGAATTAAACGGACACCACTACGACGTGGACTGCTCCTTTGATCTGGTGCTGGATGTATTCGAGATGTTTGACAACGAAGTCATGAACAATCTTGAGAAGATGCGTACAGCGGTTTTAATGATGACGGACGAAGCCTTGGACGACCCAGAGGATATCGTGGCTGTGTGGGAATATATCGACGAGCATTTTTTAAGAACCAAAAAGAAGCGCGTGGTCTATGACCTGCATGGCAATCCTATGCCGGTAGCCAAGGACGAAGATGAGGACGTTCGTTTGATTGACTTTGAAGTAGACGCGCAAGAGATATACGCTAGCTTTGTGCAAGCGTACAACATCAACCTCTTTGAAGCACAAGGCCGGCTAACATGGCCCGAATTTATCGCGCTACTAAACGGTATGCCAGAGGGAACGGCTGTATCTCAATTAGTAGAGATACGGTCATGGAAACCATCGAAGCATGACAGTAGTGAGTACAAGGCCAAAATGCGCCGGTTACAAAACAAATATAGATTAGACGGAAAGGAGGGAGATGAATAATGGCAGATGGAAAAATCGTAATTGACGTCCAGGTCAATGGTAGGAAACTTTCAGAGCTGGCAAACGACTTAAAACGGTTAGAAACTGAAGCCCGCAGATCTGGCCAAGGGGTCAAGAGTGCCGGAGATGGCATCCAGTCTACTGGTGACAAGGCTTTGAGAGCTGGACAGGGCTTTAAACGTGCTGGCGACCGTATGGCCGAGGGAGCCAAGTTATCAGAAACGTCAAGCAATGGCTTTAGGCGTGCCGGTGATAAGATCAAAGAAAGCTCCGAAATTGCTTCAAACTCTGGGAACGGCTTCAAACGAGCTGGTGAGAAAATCAAGGAAAGCTCAGACATTGCTGGGCGGTCTGGTGATGGATTTAAACAAGCCGGGGAGAAAGTAAAAGAAAGCTCTGATCTCGCCCAACGGTCAGGAGATGGCTTTAAACAAGCGTCTGGAAAGATCAAGTCAGCAAGCAATGAAGCTAGCTCTGGCGGTGATGGCTTTAAACAAGCTGGTCACAAGGTAAAAGCCTCTGGCGAGGAAGCCAAAGGCGGAGGGGCAGGTTTTAAAAAGGCCGGCGAAGATGCCAAGGCTGGCGGTGATAAAGCTGGCCAAGGAGCTAAAGGCTTTGAAAAAATAAAGGACGCAATCAAGAACTTCTCTGTCGGTGCTGTAGCCTTTAAAGCTGTAAGCTCTGCTATGGACCTTATAAGCCAGTCAATGGATAAGGCTATTGACCGGTTCGATACCTTGCAACGATTCCCTAAAGTCATGAAGGCTTTTGGGCACTCATCGAAAGATGTTGCAGCATCTACTAAATTGCTGTCAGAGGGTATCGAGGGACTACCAACAACCCTTGATACAGTTGTAGCAACCACTCAGAAGCTAACCTCAATGACTGGTAACTTGAAGCAGTCTACCAAGTTGACGATTGCCTTAAATAATGCGTTTCTAGCGTCCGGGGCGTCCACAGAAGAAGCGTCTCGCGGTTTAACGCAGTATACCCAGATGTTATCGTCCGGAAAGGTTGACTTGCAAAGTTGGAAAACCTTGCAAGAAACCATGTCTTACGCTTTGCAAAAAACGGCAGAATCTTTCGGTTATGCTGGGGCATCGGCACAGAATGACCTCTATAAGGCTTTGCAAGATGGCAAGATAACTTTTAGTGATTTTAGTAAGCGTCTGATTGAGTTAAACAAGGGAGTGAACGGATTTGCTGAAATGGCAAAGAAGAACTCCGAGGGGATCAGAACATCGTTTACTAACATTGTTAGTGCGATTGCAAAAGGTATCGCAAATGTCATTACTGAGTTTGACAAATTAAGTAAGGCCGTTACTGGTAAGAGCATAGCCGAGCATTTGAACAGTATCAAAGATGTCATTAATAATACCTTTAACGTCATCATCAATGTTATTCGCGGTGCCACTCCAGTTGTTAAATCACTAGTGAGTGTATTAGGCTTTCTTAAACCTGTTTTAGACCCGCTTATCGCCGTATTTACCGGAGTTGTAGGTGCGGTGTTGCTCTTTAAAGGGGCAATGCTGGGCCTTTCTATTATCAAGGGTATCGGTAGCTTAATTGGTACGCTTATCACTTCCTTGGTATCTCTAACAAGTACCTCGCTTGTTGCGACAGGGGCAACTACCGGACTTGCCGGGGCTTTAGCCTCTTTATCTTCTGGTGGAGTATTTCTGGTTGTCGGAGCTATCGCTGGTCTTGTGTCATGGCTAACCCAGGAAAGCGAAGCGTCCAAGGAAGCAAAGGCCAAGAATGAAGAGTTTAAACGCTCCCTCGATGATTTGCACGAAAGTGTAAACAAAGGCAATGAAGCCTATAAGGATCGCAGAAATGAAATCCAAGCTACAGCCGAGGATAATGAGCGACTAGTCAGAAAGATCGACGAACTGAACGCAGTTGAGAATAAGACTGCAGCTCAGAAAAAAGAACTCGCTTCGGCTGCCGAAACCCTCAACTCACGTATTGAGGGCCTTAACATCCAGTACGATAAAGCAACCGGCACAATCAACATGACAACGGACGCGATCCGGAAGCAGATTGAGATTGCCAAGGCATCGGCTGAGATTGAGGCTGCCAACGAGAAGATGGTAGAGAATGCCAAGAAGCGTCTGGAAATCAAGGATAAGATGTCTGAACTTGAGAAGAAGTACCAGGATCTTATCAAACAAACCGATGAGGCAGAAGGTGGTTTCCTTGACAAATCTTCGGTACGAGATAGTATCAAGAGCCAAGCTAAACAAAAATACAACGAAGAAGTCAAGAAGTTACAGGACGATATCAAGAAAACTGAAGAGTCTGATAACGAATTGACGAACACAATCGTTAAGAATAACGAAGTTAAGGCTAAATCTACAGAAGATGCGTCTGGTCGTATGATCTATTCAATGGAGAATATGAACGAGGCTCAGCGTAAAGCTGTAGAGATGATGCAACAGGAATTTGCCCAACTAAAAGGCGAAGTCCAGAACGCATTTCAGGCAATCGAACAGCAAACGGCCCTATCTGCAGATCAGATGACTGCCAACTTGCAGAAGAATATCGACGCGGTTGATAAGTGGTCGCAGAACCTTGAAACACTCGCGAAACGTGGGTTAGACCAAGGCCTTATTGAACAAATGCGACAGGCCGGCCCTAAAATGGCAGACCAAACGCAGGCCCTTGTCAATGCATCAGATGAACAGCTAGGCGCTCTCAATACCAAATGGACGGAAGCTGGTGATAAAGCTAAAGAAGGATTCTTGCGTGGTATTCGTGCAACAGGTCAAGAATTGCCACCAGAAATCCAGAACATGGTTACTGCGATTGGTGATGAGTTTAGAATGGCCCTTGCTGATGCAGGATTTGAAGTTAAAGGTCGTGAGATTCCTCAAAAGACCGCAGAGGGTATGCGGTCAGGCAAGGGGGACGTGCAACAAGCGTCACAAGAACTTACTGAGGCATCTAAGCAAGCGTTTAACAACTTACCAACAGAAGCCAAGTATAGCGGATCACAAGTAAGCGGTGGATATGCACAAGGTATCACAGAGAACCAAGGAACAGCTCAGGCAGCAGTAGACGGACTTAAAAACGCATCTCTAGGTGTTTTGGCTTCTCTCTTCGGTGAGGGCCAAGTCAAAGGTGCTGAACTCAGTTCTGGTGTCGGAGCTGGTGTTGCTAGTGGTGCTGGCATGGTGCAGGAAGCTGCCAACGTCTTGAAAAATGGCGCAGTTGGTACAATGGCCGGCATGTCAGTAGATGGGCAGGCTAAAGGGTCAGAATTTGGCTCTGGTATTGCTATTGGTATTAGTGCGGGCCAACAGGTAGCGATTGGTGCCGCTATAGCTATGAATCTTGCTATATCTGCTCAATTCTTGACTATGTCCATGAATGGCCAGCAGTACGGATCACAATTTGGGTCTGGTATGGGTGCTGGTATCACGTCATCACAAGGTATTGCGACTGGTGCATCAAACGTACTGAAACAGATGATTAATACATCCGTTAGCTCACTAGGTTCAGACGGGCAACGTGCCGGATCACAATTCGGATCTGGTGTAACTAGCGGTGTGGCAAGTCATAACGGAGCAGTATTTAACGCATCAAGCAACCTTAAAACCTCAGCACATAACGGTATGTCCGGTGGATACAACGGCGGATATAACGCTGGTATGGCTATCGGTGAGGGTATGATGAGCGGTATCTACGCTATGGCCGGATCAGTTGCAGCAGCAGCAGCCAGCATTGCGAGCAGTGCGGTTGCAGCAGCACGATCTACTCTGGCTATCAACTCACCATCTAAGGTATTTAGAGATCAGGTTGGTCGCGCGATTCCGGAAGGTATGGCTGTAGGTATTGAGAAATACGGCTATTATGTCGATGACTCGATGACTGATTTAGCAAACAAAACCGTAGAATCAGGCAAGAAGTACACTGACGGCTTTGGCTTTAACTTGCCAGGACGTGGTGATCTTGTCAGCGGTCTGACCGACACACTAGCTTCACGCTTTGGTTATTCGGGCGGTGGAATCTCAAACTCAAATGTCACAAACAACTACACGCTAAATGCCAGCGGTACGGCTAACGATAACTTCTTTAGTCCGGAGAATATGCGCAGGCTACTGCGTGAATTGGCTTATTATACAAATTTGGAAGGAGGTAGAATGGCATAATGGGAAGTTTTACATTTAACGGTGTATCAAGCACCACTCACGGCTTACGAGTAACTAATGACTATGTTATTAACTCGACCGGTAATGATGTAGAAACAGTAGCTGTCCCTGGCCGTGATGGTGATCTATTGATTTCAAAGAATCGTCTTAAATCAGTGACACTAGAGTTACCTTGTACCTTACTTTCAAACCGCAAGCTAACGGACGCAGGAAGTGAAATTAGTAACTGGTTGAATGTGGACGGCTACAAAGATTTGACGTTATCCTGGGACCCAGACTTCATCTATCGTTCGGCGTTTATCGAAACATTTGAAATCGCTGGGCTTATGCGACAGTTTGGTAAAGTCAAGCTGAATTTCTTGACCTATCCAGTCAAGTTTTATAAACAGGGCCGTGCTACTCAAAAGCTGACGAATGGAACTGCTATCAATGGCATGGGAAACGTCAACGCAAAGCCAATCATCACTCTAGTCGGGTCGGGTGATTGTACGCTTACTATAAATGGTCGAAAGACCAAGTTAAAGGCCGTACAAAATAAGATCACACTAGATATGCAAGCAAACCAAGTATACTCTGGCAACTTGCAAGCCTGGGACAAAGTGGTGCGTTCCCCTCAATTTCAGATGCCTTATTTTGACTATGGACGTAATCTGATAAGCTGGGACGGCAACTTTGAGGTGTTTACAATTCCAAACTGGGGGGTTAAGCTATGAGACCTATACTATACAACGCTAACGAAACAGCGTTTGAAACTTACGGTTTGGGAGAAATTGACGCAACCAAGGCACAGGTTACACGGGAGCGAAACGGGAATTATACTCTTTATATCGAGTACCCGGCTAGTGGCCCGCTTGCCAGCGTGTTTAAAAATGATATGAGGATCAAGTCTGATGCTGGTTTGAGAACCAAGAATCAGACTTTCTTTATTACTCGTGTCGTTAAAGATAGCACAGGCATTTCAAAGATCTATGCCAAGCATATCAGCCACTTGACCGAAACGATGGCTATTAGAAATAATACTATCGTGTCAGGGACGGCTCAGTCAGCATTGGCTATCTGGGCTTCTAATACCCTGGGAGGTATTCGTTTTGATACATGGTCAGATATTGATTTAACATCCAAGGCTAGCTGGAATATTGCAGACTTTAAGACGGCGCGTGATGCTCTTGGTGGGGTTTCTGGTTCAATCCTTGATGTTTGGGGCGGTGAGTATGAGTTTGACAATACCACTATTAGACTTCATAAACAATTAGGACGCAAAAGCCCTATTGTTTTGGAGTATGGGCGAAATATCTTGAGAGCAGAAGATGACCAAGATATCGAGAACGCTTATACCAGCGTCTATCCTTATGCTACGTATACACCGGAAACACAAGGAGCCGGTGACAGTGCGGGCAGCACTCAACAAGTCACTGTCGAACTACCCGAGAAGTATGTTGATGGCCCTTACATGGGATTGTACAACGAGCGTCGGGTTTTAATCGTTGACTTTTCTTCAAATTTTAAAGAAAAGGAAGTTCCGACTGTTGATAAACTGCGAAAACTGGCCAAAGATTACGCAATCAATAACCGTTTAGGACTCCCCAAAATCAATACTAAAATCGAGTACGTTGATTTATCTAAAACACTTGATTATAAACTTACTCAAATCTTGGAAGAAGCAGAACTATGCGATATCGTTCCAATCTACTATCCAGAGATCGGGCTTACAAGCGAAGATGCGAAACTGACAACTATTGTCTATGATGTACTTTTAGAACAGAATGACAGCGTAGAAGTAGGTGTTATCGGTGATGGATTCAAATCTTCCATGACAAGCAACTTGTCCAGTAAAATAGACGATCTTGCTGGCAATCAGCAACGGCTGGTAAACACCTTGCCAGATTATCTCTTAAATGCTCAAGGTAACAAGGTTTGGTATAACCAGCCAGACAACAAAGAGCACAAGGTCGGAGATATCTGGTTTGAAAAGAACGGTATCTATAACCGTATGTATGTCTGGAACGGCTCTCAGTGGGAGAAACGGATCGACACAGAGGATATTGACAAGGTCAAGAAAGAAGTCGATAAACAAATCTCAGACGCTAAAATCTCGACGAACCAAGCAATCGCGCAAGCTAACGCCAAGGCAGAAGAAGCTCTCAAAAAAGCCGGAACGTTACCAGACACTAGCAAGTTATCTGATCAGATCAAACAACAGATCTTATCAAGCCCGGACTTGCAAAACAAGGTAACAGAAGGAGTCAATAGCGTTGACGGTGACACGATCTATAGTAAGATTGTGTCCAAAGTATCTCGAAATTTCGCAACAAAAGGCGAGTATGACGCGTTGGACCGTGTGCAAAATGACATGGGTCGAGATTTAATTGGTCTTTCCAGAAAGATCGCAACACAAACCCTCGAATTTAACAAACTAACTGAATCGAACAAGCTCTATGAACGCATTCTCGGCACGACTGAAACAGACGCGCCAGACAAGCTTTCGCGGCTTGTAATGTCTAGTGAGATCTTTCAAACCGAAGTTGGCCGGTACGTTACAGACGACAACAACTTGATTGTGGATTCCATGACGATGGATAAGAATACGCTAGTTGGGAATAACAACCCAAACGCAAGTGTATCTGTTAACGATGGTACTTTTACAATCAAAGCGCAAGGCCTTACTGGTTACAACTGGTCTGGTTTTACACTCCCAATTTACGTTAAAAAAATATATCGCGGTGAAACTTATACTTTAGGTTTTAAATATCGTATTCTGTATTACCCAGATAATGGCTTTGCGTTTAATGTCAAAAACCATAGGGAAAATAAAATACTTTTACATTCGACGATAGGCGATAACAGGCCACCTTTAAATGAATGGCAAGAGTTTCAAAAAACTTTTACCGTCCGTGAGGATTTCGCTTTCGGAGAAGACACAAACTATCCATTTTATATCTACCTAGTCAAAAATGGCTGGGTCGAGTTTAAAGAGCCTATTTTAGTTCGTGGATCAAGCACAGGCCCGTATAAGCCTAGTCAATTTGACGACGCCTTTGCGAAGACGAAAGAACTAGGCTCAGAACTGACCACAAAGATCGGTGAAGTGTCTGACAAGACGGCAGAAGCTAAACAGCTCGCAGTCGGAGCGCAAGCAAGAGCAGATCAAGCGACAGCAAGATCAAGCTACGCGTCAGAAAAAGCCGAGGACGCACAGGCCAAGGCAATTCAAGTCGCGGAGCAGGCTAGACAAGCCAAGGAAACGGCAGAAGCTACACGGACGCAAGTCACACAACTTGCGGGGTCGTGGTCGGTTCGTAATCTAAACAGCGCAGGGGACGTGCTGGGGCAGATTAACCTCAATCCAGACGGGTCGGTCAAAATCAACGAGGGTTTGATCTCGGTTGGTGAAAAAACCATCATCAAGGACGGGGTTATTAAGTCCGGAATGATCGCCGACGCTCAGATCGGCACAGCTCATATCAGCGAGATTGACGCAAGCACAGCAAGACTTATCAACGTGTCAGCGAAGAATATCACGACAGATGGGCTGACGGCTAACATTATCAAAGGCGGGAAGCTGTCATCTTTAAATGGTGTGACTGACTTTGATTTACAAACCGGCTGGATTGATATGAATAACGCGAACGTCGGTATTAGAAATCAATTCAGAAATAAACCGTTACAATATCTTGTATTCGGAGAGGGTGCGATCAATGGTAAGGAAGCGTCTTATACTGCTCTTATGTCTAATTCGTGGAAACGGGTAGCAATGGACGATGGCTCGGCTGGTATCCAGATCTGGAACGCGAACGATAACACGACAGCGGTCAATATTTATGGTGATTTAGTTGAATTTATGTATAATGCGAATGATAATCGGTCAATTGCTATTAATACGGTCAATAACAATATATCTGGGGTTGATGATATATCATTACGCGGGCACTCATTGGTAGGTTGGTTTGGCTACATTGACCAAAACTTTAGAAAAATAAACGATTGGTTAAGCAAGAGCAATCTTGGACATCCGGGATTATATCCTGTAAATATGTAAAGGAGCATAAATGAACACAGTAGACAAAATCGTAAATGATATCTCACAGAAACTCGCAAACGCAATCGTAGAGGCCTCAAACTATAAGATCTTATACGAGGAAGCAAACGAAGAATATAAACGTGTAAACGAGCTATTAAGCAAGTTTAACGACGTTTTGGACAGCGACACAGCACTAAAAGAACTGTTTGACGAAACAGCTCAGAAACTAGAAAAGGAATAAAAAAATATGGAATTTAAAATCATTAATAAATACTTGCAAGAAGAAGGACGCACCTTCGTTTCAATCCGTTCAAACAATCCTTATACAGCGTTTGAACGCGTCTTGATTGGGGACCGTACCAACGAATCAGATGACGCGTTGATCCAAGCCGTACTCGGACAAGTAACGACTGAATTAAATCCGGCTGAGGGCGTGAAGAAATTGCAAGAGGACTTACACACTCAAGCACAAGACTATGAAGCAAAACTCGCGAAGAAAGACGAAGAGATCCAAAAGGTAAAAGGCGTGGCAGAATGGAGTGTACTCGCTCGCGTAACTGACGTAGACAATCCACTGGATCCGACAGTATTTAAACGTGGCCTCGAGTTGGTAAATCTTGGTAAGACTGGTACAACTTATCCAGCACAAGCAATCTTCACAATCGAGGATCCGAACCATATCGAGAAATTCCAAGAAGGTAAGCGCGTTATGGTACAAGTGAACGAACCATTTACCTACCAAGGCGAAACGCTTGAGCAGTTGGAATCATTGAATCAAAACGGCAAGATCGGAATTTGGAAATGGACCGAGCCAAAACAAGAAGAGCCAAAACCGGCGGGAGAGCTTGAAACTCAACCGGTACAGTAAGCTAGTGATTTAATAGGGGGTGATTAAATTGGACCTATTGGCACTAGTTGACAAATTAACTCCCGTTCTAGTCGTGATTATTCCAAGTTACTTTTCATTCAAAAGCACAAAAACCACAAAAGAAGCTGACAAACGTATCGAGGGCCTATCGAATAAAATCGATACCCTCGAGAAGTCAGTCTCAAACGTGGAAGAAATCGGAAAAGATAACAATCGAAATTTGACGATTATCGGGAAAGGCTTACAACGGCTTCAACGTTTTCGATTGCAGGAGAATTTGAAGAACGCGCTCAAACGCGGACACACTAACCAGCATGAGATTGAGGAGCTATCGAAATTATATGAGAGTTACGTCGAATTAGGCGGGAACGGGGCTATTAAAGTGTTATTCGAGCGCTTTTTGGAATTAGAAATAAAAGAGGATAAATAAAATGAATCAAATCACAAGCATTATCACTTCATCGGCTATGAGCATTTTAGTGGTATTAACAGGGATCGTGGTACAAGCAATTAAAAAATACTTGCTCATGCGTGGTGGCAAGAAAGCAATCGAGATCGTTGAGATTTTAGCAAAGAACGCAGTCAACGCTACAGAGCAGGTCGCTGATAAATTAGATATTCACGGCAAGGATAAACTCGAGCACGCTAAAACTAGCTTGATCGAGGGCCTTGAGTCTCAAAATATCCACTTGACGAATCAAGAACTCAATACCTTTATTGAAGCAGCAGTTAAACGCGCCAACGAAGAGTGGAAGAAATAGGAGACAGAACATGAGTGTACAACAATCTATTGTTAACGGTTTCATTAATCGTCGCGGATTAATTACTTATTCCATGCTTGGAAGTCGCAACGGCGCAGATGGTACCGGTGACTGTTCTGGTATCGTGTCGCAAGTATTGAAAGAAGCCGGTATTCCAATTCAAGGCTTGCCATCAACTGTTACGCTTGGCCAGCAACTAGCAAACAATGGCTTTTATCGTGTAAGCCGTAACCAGCCATGGGACGCTCAAACGGGCGATATTGTCCTTATGTCATGGGGTGCGGATATGTCAACCTCGGGCGGTGCTGGTGGCCACGTCGGAGCGATGATCGACGATACATACTTCATTTCTTGCGACTACTCGACACAAGGCGCACCCGGACAAGCTATTAATACTTATCCGTGGAACGATTACTATAACTGGAATAAACCAGCTTATATTGAGGTTTGGCGATACGCTGACACAGCCCCTCAAACCAACAACCAAGCAAACACAGCCGTACAACCAAAAGACAAAGCCTTTTACCAAGCAAACGAGGTTAAGTATGTCAACGGTATCTGGCAAATCAAATGCGACTATCTCGCGCCCGTTGGTTTTGACTGGACCGAAAACGGTATTCCCGTGTCTATGGTAAACTGGGTCGATAAAGACGGTAACAACTTACCAGATGGCGCAGATCAAGACTTCAAAACTGGAATGTACTTTAGCTTCGAACTTGATGAAGTCAATATCACAGATACCGGCAAGGGTGGATATTACGGTGGCTATTACTGGCGCTTGTTTGAGTTCGGGCAATTCGGCCCTATCTGGCTGTCTTGCTGGGACAAAGATGATCTCGTTAATTATTATGAGTAAAGAGGGGTGATTGAATGAATCGCTCAAACTGTACCAACTTAAAGCAGTTTGAGGGCGGTCGGGTCGTTAAACAAGGCGACTCGGCTTCCCTTTTTGGCTTTGCATTATACGATGAGAGATGGACTCCGATCGATCTTGAGGGGCAGGAAGCTACAGTTCACTTTACGAGCAAGAAGGGCAAAGCGTCATTTTCGACAACTGTCCAAGGGTCAAAGGTATTGTTTAAGATTCCTAAAGTGCTACCGGTAGATAGCTATCTTGTCGAGGTCGTAGCGGGTGGATATGTCTTCCCAAGTGACCAAAACGTCCGGGTTGATGTGGTCCAGTCAGCGGAAGAATATACCAGCGAGCAAGTCTTGGATCTTGTGAAAAACAACGTCAAAGAAGAAATCGACAAGTATATTGCAGAGCATCCAAATGGGCCACAGACGGAAGACCTACCAGACTTAACCGTACTATACAATCTAGCTAAAATTTAGAGGAGAATAACATGACTTTAAACACAGAAAAATTAACTCAATTCGCACAAGCTGTCGGAGCTGACGTAAAAGAAATCAAGACCACGCTTGCTAATAAAGCTGACAAGTCTGAGCTTAGTCAAGGCGGGATCACACAGCAACAGTTAGACACTGCTATTCAAGGTGTCAAGACTGCAATCTTGGGCGAGGGCGTGCCAGAAAATTTGGATACGCTCAAAGAAATCGCAGATAAAATCCAAGCTGGCGGAAGCTCAGATAGTGCGATTGTGTCTAAAATGACAGAGCTTGGTCAAAAATTCACTGACCTTGAAAATACGGACTTTTTGCAGGTTTATAACAACGCTAAAAATTCCCTCTAAGGAGGTGAAACATGGAAAAATTAAAAGAAGTTATAGGAGTTATTGGTAGTGACATCGGTGATATCAAAAGGGATTACTTGGAAGTCAACCGAGCATACGGATTATTTCCAACGTTTAACAAACTACAGTATCAAATGACCACTAACATCAAGGATAAGCACGTAGAACTTGGTCTGGACGCTCTCATTGATACCAAACTTGCTAACGGTGGCGACCCGTTTGTTACCAAATCTAAAGTGCCAGTAGTGGACACTACACAGTTTGCAAGCAAGAATGATCTTGAGGAACTTAAACGTTCTATCGGATCTAGTGGCAGTGCTGGATCAGAATTAAAAGGCCAAGGCTTTCCGTATGAATTAAACCCAGAAATCGGCACGACTTACATCGACACAACAGCCAAGAACGGAGCCTTTAAGTGGATCAAGAAACGTGCGGGTGCTGGCCGTGATAACTGGGTTATTCTCGCTGGTGATACTGGACAAGTGCGGGCCAAAAATGTTTCTTCAGTGCTCGGTGCATCATATATGGAATTTCGACGTATTAACTCTACTGTGGAGATCAACTTTGGCGGTCTATCGTGGGGTTGGTTTGGTATTAAGCGTAGAGGATCGGCTGGATATGTCCCGCAAGGTTCAGACCGTGAGCGTAACGTTGTTATCTTAAATCTTCAAGGTATACCAGTCGGTTTTCGTCCGCTTGGGTCTAAAATCGGCATGATTACCAACGACAAAGGCCAACGACTTGGCACTTGGTACCTAGGTGGGCCGGGTGACGGCAACCAGTTCCGTCTGCAATTTGACGACCCCGTTCCCACAGATCGGGATATCGGAGATATTCGTTTCTCGAGTATTGTATATGTCACAAACGACCCGTGGCCGGAAACTTTATAAAATGATTTGACCCTCCCAAAACGGGAGGGCTTTTTTTGTTGCCTTTCGCGTGATTTTCGCGTGACCATTTATGATAAAGCCCAATAAATAAGATAAAATCAAGGATCTTTTTCGCGTGACAATCGTTCATTATATTCTGAAACTAGTTCCAGAATGAAATTTTTTTAATTATTTTTATAAAAATACTTGACGAACGTTTAGTATAGTGATATACTGTAATCAAGATAAGGAAAGGGAGATCAAAAAAGATCTCAGGTAAAGAAAAATGAAAATCAACGATCAATTTGTAATGACAGTAGGCGCTGGAAAAAACATGAAAGATCAACTTGTAAAACTTGCTAATAGTAAAGGCTTTACAGAAAGAAATACTGGTATCTGGATTGGTCAAGCAGACCTTGAAGAAAAAGGCTTATACTCTTATATCGACGGTACCAAAGAAGTGCTAGACGTTGAAGATTTTGAAGCCTTTAACAAATTTGAAAAATTTGAATTTGTAGGATTTTGCGGAAACGAAAACGTTTATCTTTATAAATAGACGGGGGTGATCTATGCTTATTGATACCGAAAAAGTAAAGAAAGCCTTGCTAGATCGAAGCGTCACGGGTTACGCACTTTGGAAAGCTACGGGAGTAAGCCAGCAAGCGATCTCCCGTTTGCGATCTGGAAAAAAACGCTTTGAGGACTTGAGCGTCGAGACAGTCGAAAAGGTCCAGAAATGGCTGGATAGAGAATAAAGGTCGTATATACGGCCCTTTTTTTTGCGTTTATAACGGCAATTTTTAAAAATGTCTATTACAACGGCAATTATGCTGTTATTTACTTGAAAAAAACGACCAACAGTGCTATAATAATTGTACACGGATTTTAAACAATCTACTGAATAACCAAGTGTAGATAGGGTGACACCTTGCTTGGATTGTATACATAATTCCCGTTACGCTTTCCGTGAGATATTGCGGAGGGATAAGTAATTCTCTTTTGAGTAATTGAAAGAGATCATGAAGTGTAAGAAGATTGAGGGTGTATGCAGTATAGAGGTTGTGCGTAATTAGACCATTATCAGACGGTGACGGTGACAATAGACGCTTTCAGTGAAAGAATAATCTGGGTAGGCCTTGCGTAGCAGTAAGAACCGAACCAGAAATGCTAAATTAAACCGTTTTGCACTTGAGGTCGAGGGATCGGCCAATAACACTAAAGATAAGTACAAGTAGCCCAAAATGTGCAGATAAAACATTGGAAATGTTTATGCTTAAAATTTATTTCTGAATGTCGGGTGAAAGTTGGACGTAACCAGTCGTGCCTAGTCATTTAATCGCTACGGAAGTTATAGGGTCGCTCCTTATGGCTCAGACCGTGGTAGGCTATCGGTCAATAAATTGCGTACAATCGAAGTAGAGCGAAGGCTCATTTAGTTGATTGTTTAAAGTTCGTGTCCTTGCATTTAGCAAGGTTTTTTATTTTTATCCGAGTAACAAATTTACTTTCTTTGATTGAAATGTTGGTGGTCTTATTGATCATCAGTGTGCTCTTATTGCTCTTTGTGCCGAATTTGACCAAGCAAAAAGACTCCGTGAAAGAGACAGGAAATGCAGCGGTTGTGAAGGTGGTCGAAAGCCAGGCTGAATTGTACGAGCTCAATCATACCAATGACCAAGCCACTCTAGCAAAACTGATTGCTGATGGAAATATTACCAACAAACAAGCAGAATCCTACCGTGCCTATTATGCGAAAAATAGTGGAGAAACTCGTGCGGTTGCAGATTAAGGCCTTCACCTTGGTGGAGACCCTTCTGACCCTGATGATCGTCAGTTTTATCTATCTGGGCTTATCGGGATCGATCAAGACGAGCTTTCAGCAGGTGGAAGAAAAAGTATTTTTTGCAGAGTTTGAACACCTCTATCAAGAAAGCCAGAAGATAGCACTGGCAAGGCAAACGGAATTGGATGTTGAAGTGACTGCAAGGAAGATTCAAACGCCCTACCAGACGGTGGAGATTCCTGATTCTGTCATTTTGCAAGATCCTAAAACTATTCGTTTAGACCGAGCAGGTGGCAATTCATCCCTGGCCAATGTTCACTTTCAGACACAGAGAGGAGTGGTGACCTATCAACTGTCGCTTGGAAATGGGAAAATTAAAAAAAGCATCCGTTCCCGCTAGTATTCTCATAGAATCCTTAGTTGCCTTGGGTTTATTTGCCATGATTACGACCTTATTGTTAGGGGAGATCCGGCGTTCGCGCAAGGAGCGACTAGCGGATTTCAAAGAGGTAGAGGTCTTATCTGTCGCTCAAATGGCGCTTCAGACAGGGCAAAATCATCTAGAGGCCAATGGTATTCAGGTTCAAGTCGAAAAAGATGCCGATCAACTCACGGTCTATCATCAAGGAAAGGTGGTGCTGCATGTGGAATAAAGGAAAGGTCAAGGCCTTTACCCTGCTCGAAGCCTTGGTCGCTCTCTTGGTGCTTAGTGGGGGAGTGTTGGTCTTTCAAGGCTTGACCAAGCTCCTGCATGCTGAATTGGACTACCAGGCGCATCAAAAGCAGGAAGAATGGATACTTTTTCAGCAACAATTGCAGGTGGAATTGGACCGGAGTCATTTTGAAAAAGTGGCGGACAACCATATCTACTTGATCCAGGATCAAAAACCAATTGCCATTGGCCAATCTAAAGGAGATGATATCCGAAAAACAGATGATAAGGGCAGGGGCTATCAGCCTATGATTTCAGGGGTTCGCTCTAGCCAAATTTGGCAGGAGGGAAATTTGCTTCATCTGCGGTTGAATTTTGAAGAAGGTCTAGAAAGGGAGTATGTCTATCATGTGGTACCAGCGATGCAAAATGAAAAAAGTTAAAGCTGGTGTCTTGCTCTACGCCCTCTTGATGGCAGCGATTTTTAGTCTCTTACTTCAGTTTTACCTGCACCGTCAGGTTGCGGAGAGACGGATCTTAAAGACGAGTCAAGAGCGTCTTCGAGCCTACGCTTTGGTACAACTAGCTCTTGAAAAGAGAAAGAGTGATGAGAAGACATCAGAGATTCATTTAAAGTCTGGAACTGTTCAGCTAAGGCAGGATACTGGTTTTCTTCATGCCCAAGCTGAGATGGATGGCGAAAGCTATGAGTTTGTCCTTTCAGTAAGGGAAGAAAAAGAAAGTAGCAAGAGCCAAAAAGAAAAGAAGACACGGAAAGATAAGGCGAAGGCAGGGAGCGAAACGCCTTCTGAAGAGACGCCAAACGAGATCAAGGAACCATCAGAAAATAGCGAAAAAGACTAATTTTTGGTATGATAGGGTGCGGAGGAAATCATGAATTTCGAAAAAATTGAACAAGCCTATACCTATCTATTAGAAAACACTCAAAGTATTCAAAATGAATTGTCGACCAACTTTTATGACGCCTTGATTGAACAAAATGCCATGTATTTGGATGGCAAGACGGATCTAGACATTGTTAAAAACAATAGCAAAAAATTAAAAGAACTAGGTTTAAGTAAGGAAGAATGGCGCAGAGCCTACCAATTCCTTTTTATGAAAGCTGCTCAGACAGAACCTTTACAAGCGAATCACCAGTTCACACCAGATGCGATTGGTTTTATCATTACATTTTTGATCGATCAGTTGGCTAAAAGCGACCAACTGGATGTCTTAGAAGTGGGAAGTGGAACCGGAAATCTCGCTGAGACTATTGTCAACAATAGCCGTCTCACGATTGATTACTTAGGATTGGAAGTAGATGATCTCTTGATTGACCTATCTGCTAGTATCGCAGACGTAATGGAGTCTAGTGTTGTCTTTGCACAAGGCGACGCGGTGCGTCCGCAAGTGTTGAAAGAAAGTGACTTGATCGTTAGTGACCTTCCAATTGGTTATTATCCAGATGATGCGATTGCACAGCGCTATCAGGTAGCGAGCTCCGAAGGCCATACCTATGCCCATCACCTCATGATGGAACAGGCGCTGAAATACCTGAAACCTCAAGGAGTAGCCATCTTTTTAGCTCCCAACAACCTCTTGACGAGCCCTCAGAGTGATCTTTTAAAGGCTTGGTTGAAAGACAAGGCCCAACTCCTTGCCATGCTGACCTTGCCAGAATCTCTTTTTTCAAATCCAGCCTATGCTAAGACGATTTTCGTCCTACGAAAACAAGAAGAAGAGTCTGTTCAGCCCTTTGTCTATCCGTTTACCGATCTCCAGGATCAAGACCAGGTGGTTCACTTTATGGAAAGTTTCCAAAACTGGTTAAAGGATAGTGAAATTTGATCAAAGATCTGATATAATAGAGGAAGTGAAAACGCTTAATGAGGTGAATATATGTCGAAAACAATTTCTATTAATGCAGGAAGCTCTAGTTTGAAATGGCAATTGTACCAAATGCCAGAGGAAACTGTTCTTGCAAAAGGGTTGATTGAACGGATCGGTTTGAAGGATTCTATTTCAACTGTTAAATTTGATGGACGCTCTGAAAAACAAGTATTAGATATCCAGGACCATACACAAGCTGTAAAAATTTTGTTGGATGATTTGATTCGCTTTGATATTATCAAATCCTACGATGAGATTACAGGTGTGGGCCACCGCGTCGTTGCTGGTGGAGAATACTTCAAGGATTCTGCCTTGGTAGATGACGAAGTCCTTCGAAAAGTAGAAGAATTGTCTTTGTTAGCACCTCTTCATAATCCTGCAAATGCAGCTGGAATTCGTGCCTTTAGAGAGATTTGTCCAAATATTACCAGTGTTGTGGTATTTGATACTTCTTTCCATACAACCATGCCGGAAAAAGCTTATCGTTACCCTCTTCCAACCAAATATTACACAGAAAATAAGGTCCGTAAGTACGGTGCTCATGGAACCAGTCATCAGTATGTAGCTGGTGAAGCTGCTAAACTTCTTGGAAAACCATTAGAAGAATTGAAATTGATCACCTGCCACGTTGGAAATGGTGTATCTGTTACAGCGGTTGACAAGGGAATCTCTGTCGATACCTCAATGGGCTTCACCCCTCTAGGTGGAGTCATGATGGGAACCCGTACAGGGGATCTCGATCCAGCGATTATTCCTTACTTGATGGAACATACAGAGGATTTCAATAAGCCTGAAGATATTAGCCGTATCCTCAATCGTGAATCAGGTCTTCTGGGTGTTTCTGGATCTTCTAGTGACATGCGGGATATCCATACAGCGATGCACAATGGAGATGAAAAAGCTAAATTGGCTTACGATATCTTTATCGATCGTTTGCAAAAATACATCGGTCAATACTTGGCTGTCTTGAATGGTGCAGATGCCATCATCTTTACAGCAGGAATCGGTGAAAATGCAGTAAACGTTCGTTCTTCTATTATCAATGGAATCAGCTGGTTTGGCTGCAAGGTCGACCCTGAAAAGAACGTCTTTGGAGTTGTTGGAGATATTTCCACAGATGATTCCCGTGTGAAGGTATTGGTGATTCCAACTGATGAAGAGTTGGTGATTGCGCGTGACGTTGAACGTTTCAAAAATCAGTAAACTGAAATAAAGTGAGAAGGCTGGAGGCGAAAGCCCCAGTCTTCTTATTTTATACAAGAAAGAGGTTGTCCATTGAAAAATATACAGTCTTTTGTTCGAAAGCACCCATTATGTAAGAATGCCCTCTGGCTCCTTCTTTTTGTGCCCTTATTCTTTCTCTCACAATTTCCCCTCATCACCATGGTTTATTCCCTTCAAGAAGGAATGGATGCAAGGTGGATCACTATCCTCACTCTCTTGGTGACAGTGGCGGTGTTCTTTGTTTTTTATAAGGTCATCAAGATGAGCCCTCTGGAGAACTTAGATGTTCGGGTCATAACCTGGCCGGCTCTGGGGAGAAATTTTCTTTTTCTTCTCTTGTTGATGGCTAATAACCTGCTCGCCTATCCCTTGTTGAAACAAGAGGCAGGTGGTACGACGGCAAACCAAGCGGCTCTGAATGAACTACAATCTCATGCTCCTTTTCTTGCTATGGGCATGGTCGTGATCCTTGTCGCTCCGATTCTAGAAGAGCTGCTCTGTCGGGCCATCATCCCTCGTTTGATCTTTCGAGGGGCAGAACCGATCGGTTACCTAGCCGGTGCTCTCTTTTTTACTTACTTGCATGGACCGAGTACCCTAGGGGAATGGGTAGCTTACGGAGGCATGTCCTTGATCTTAACTTGGGTGGCTTATCGCTACAAGCGGATCGAGTATAGCATTTGCCTTCATATGACCTTGAATGCGCTGGCTTATTATTATCCGGTGGTCATACTCCTTTGTTTATTGCCAGTATGGAGAGTTTTCTTCCATGATAAATTATGATAAAATGGTAGGTACCAATGAGTTTTGATGCAGAACCATCCTACAGAAGGTCAGATAAAATCAGAAATCCGTATGGAGAGTAGACTCAGAGGTTTAGAACACTTGTTCTAGCCTCTTTTGTTCGCAATCATGCTGTAGGAAGGGAATCGAAGGAGAACGAAAATGATTGATAATAAATGGCTGAGTGGCCAAGGGACCCTTCTTTGTGGGATCTTAAATGTCACTCCGGATTCATTTTCTGATGGCGGTAAGTATACGAGTGTGGATGCAGCCTTGCAGCAGGCGAGAAAACTGATCCAAGAAGGAGCTCAGATCCTCGATATCGGAGGAGAATCAACCAGACCAGGTAGTCATTATGTAGAGATCCAAGAAGAGATTGACCGCGTGGTTCCAGTAATTAAAGCCATTCGGAAAGAAAGTGATGTCTTGATTTCAGTGGATACCTGGAAGTCTCAGGTGGCGGCGGCGGCGCTCGAAGCTGGGGCTGATATTGTCAACGATATTACGGGTTTTCTTGGAGATCCTAAGATGGCTACTGTCGTCGCGGAGCATGAAGCGAGCGCAGTTCTCATGTTTAATCCAGTGATGGCAAGACCGCATCATCCAAGTTCCACTATCTTTCCACGTTTTGGTTTCGAACCAGTCTTTTCAGAGCAAGAGCTTCAACAGATGGCTCAAGAACCGATTCAAGACTTGATGTGGACCTTCTTTGACCGCTCGCTTGCGGTAGCGAAAGCAGCTGGTGTCCAGACGGATCGTATTATGTTGGATCCTGGGATCGGTTTTGGTTTGACCAAGCGAGAGAACTTACTCTTATTACAAGAACTTGGGACGATTCACCAAAAGGGGTATCCGATCTTTCTAGGGGTCTCCCGCAAACGTTTTGTGGTCAATATTATTGAGGAAGCTGGATTTGAGACAGATCCTGCAACGGAGACTGGTTTTTGGAATCGGGACCTGGCTTCGAGCCATTTGACCAGTATTGCAGCCAGTCAAGGAGTCGAAGTGGTGCGGGTGCATGATATTCCCCTTCACAAGATGGCAGCCAGTCTGGGGCAAGCCATTTTCCAAGCCCAAGAGGCAGCAGATACCAATTTAAAACAATACAAGTAAATGAAGACAAAAGAACATCAGTTGGATCTTCGTTGGCTAGAAGCCTATCGTTCCCAAGATCCACATTTCGGTTTGGAGCGCATGGAAGCTCTCTTGGCTTTGAGAGGAAATCCTCACCTAGACTGTCGGGTCATTCATGTTGCGGGGACCAATGGCAAAGGCTCTACCATTGCTACCTTGTCCCAACTCTTGAGGCAGGCAGGTTTACGCGTTGGAGTCTTTACCTCTCCTTATCTGATCCATTACAATGACCAAATCACCATTAATGGCGAAGCCATTTCGGATCAAGACCTGCAAACCTACCTGGATAGTTACCAGCAGCTCCTGCAAGCTGAAGAATCAAGGGCTGTTTTTCAAGGGTTGACTGAATTTGAAGTGATGACGGCGATTGCCTATGATTATTTTGCTCACGAGGAGCTGGATTACGTGATTATGGAAGTCGGTATGGGGGGACGACTAGACAGTACCAATGTCTGTCAGCCTGTTCTGACTGCGATCACTTCGATTGGCTTGGATCATGTTGCCCTTCTTGGGCCAGATCTGGCTTCCATCGCCCGTGAAAAGGCTGGTATCATTAAGCCAGGAATTCCTCTGGTTCTAGGGAAATTAGAAGCAGAAGCCAGCCAAGTCATTGAAGACATTGCGATTCAGGAGCAGGCACCGATAACAGCCTATGACAGAGATTACCAAGTTGAGCTAGAGGCCTCTTGTTTATCGGGCCAATCCTTTTCTTATCACAGTTCTAAAAGAGAAAAAGCCTCTTATCAAGTAGCGCTCTTAGGTCATCACCAGGCCAGAAATGCAGCTCTTGCGATCAGTATCTGTGATGTACTTTTTGAAAGAGAAGGGCGTGAACTCTTGTCAAGAGAGTTAGTGGATGAGGCCTTGCATCAAGTCGTCTGGCCTGGCCGGATGGAAGTGGTCTCGCAAAATCCCATGATCTTGCTAGATGGGGCCCATAACCCCCACGCCGTTGCGCCTTTGATCGCAAGTCTTCGGGAACTTTTCCCAAGTCAAAAAAAGACCATTCTTTTTACCTGCATCCGGACCAAAGCCTTAGAAGAGATGCTCATTCAGTGGCAGGAACTAGAAAATAGTCGCTTGATCCTCACGACCTTTGAAGATCCAAGAGCCTATTCTCAAGAAGAGATAAGAGCTGCTGCGAAAAAGCATCAGCTTGAGGAAGTCAACTGGCAAGAGTTTCTACAAAACTGGCAAGCTGAAGGCGATGAGCTCCTCATTGTAACGGGGTCGCTCTACTTCCTTAGCCAGGTACGACCTTATTTATTAAAAACAGAAAAATCCAACTAGGAGATGATATGGATACAAAGAAAATTGAAGAAGCAGTGAAAATGATCATCGAGGCAGTCGGTGAAGATGAGAACCGTGAGGGCCTTCAGGAAACGCCGACCCGCATTGCCAAGATGTACCAAGAAATCTTTGCAGGACTAGGGCAGACAGCAGAAGAGCACCTGTCTAAATCATTTGAAATCATTGATAACAATATGGTGGTCGAGAAGGATATCTTCTTCCATTCCATGTGTGAGCATCACTTTTTACCATTTTATGGAAAAGTGCACATTGCCTATATTCCAAATGGCCGTGTGGCTGGGCTTTCAAAACTGGCTCGTACGGTCGAGGTTTATGCTAAAAAACCACAGATTCAGGAACGTTTGACGGTAGAAATCGCAGATGCCTTGATGGAATATCTTGGAGCGCAAGGAGCACTTGTCTGGGTAGAAGCAGAGCATATGTGTATGAATATGCGTGGTGTCCGTAAACCTGGGACCGCTACAGTGACAACTGCTGCGCGTGGACTGCTTGCGACAGATAAAGACTTAAAAAATGAAGCCTATAAACTCATGGGCCACTAATGGCTGGCTATAAGAGGTGAACAGAGTGGATCAATTACGGATCAAGGACTTAGAGGTATACGCCTATCACGGTGTTTTTCCAGCAGAAAAAGAATTAGGACAACGCTTTGTCCTAGACCTATGGGTAGATTATGAGATGACCCGTGCTGCCCGCACAGGTGATTTGGAAGCTTCGATCCATTATGGGATCTTGGCGGAACAGTTGACCGAGTGGATGCAGGCAGAAAAGATCGATCTGATTGAAACGGTGGCCTTTCAATTGGTTCAAAAGATTTTCGAAAGCTATGCCTTCGTAGAAAAAGTTCGTCTGGAGTTGAAAAAACCTTGGGCTCCTGTTCCCTTGCCATTAGAGACTTGTTCGGTGACAATCGAACGGGAGAAAAAACGGGCCTTTATTGGGCTTGGCACCAATATGGGAGATAAACAACTGCAACTAGAGACGGCGCTAGAAAAAATCAAGGATCGAGGCATTCGCCTTCTTCAGACATCCACAAGGATTGAAACAGAACCTTGGGGAGGAGTGGAGCAGGACACCTTTTTGAATCAAGTGGCAGAGGTTGAAACCTGGATGACCCCAGAGGATTTACTAGAGACCTTACTTGCCATTGAGCAGGAAATGGGGCGTGTCCGTGAGGTCAAGTGGGGACCACGTGTGATTGATTTAGATCTGCTCTATATGGAGGACACCATTTGTTACAGTCCGAGCTTGATCTTGCCACATCCTTATGTGGCAGAACGTGCCTTTGTCCTAGAATCTTTGAATGAAATTGCTCCTCATTTTGTGGACCCTGTTCAAAGAAAGGCCATTCGCCAATTATGGGAGGCTGTCAAATAGTCCCTCTTCTTTGCATCATAAAAAAACAATCCCTGTTCGAGGGATTGTTCAGATTGAAGACAAAGTCTTCTTAAAAAACTTTCCTTAGGTGAGTACGGACGTCAGCGAACTTCTACGAAGTTCCATGACTAATTATTGAGCCTAAGGTCTCAATAATTCCGAGTGCCTGAAACTGAGTCGTTTCAGGCACTTTTCTCACGGCGGAAAGTTTCAGAATATGATTGAATAACTATAACGAGTATAATTTTTAAAGAATTGATTAGATTTTATTAAAGATTCGTTTATCTACGCTCTCAACAATCCCTCGAACAGGGATTGTCTCAGTTTATTTACGATACAAGCGATCGTATTGGTAGACGGGATCCATGGTGACGTTGATACCGAGCTTGCGAAGGACGTTCTTGTCTTCGTCTGTCAGCATCACGGTTGAATGGGCTTCGCTGCCTTTCAACTTGCCTAATTCTTGCATAGCAAGCTTAGCATCTTCGTTGCTCATGGCTGTAATGGCAAGAGCAATGAGGATCTCGTTCGAGTGAAGACGAGGGTTACGGCTACCCAAATGATTGATCTTCAAGCCTTGGATAGGTTGGACGTATTCTGGCTCGATTAATTTGGTTTCTTTATCAATATGCGCCAATTTCTTGATCGCATTGATCAAGAGGGCTGCGGTTGGGCCAAAGAGATCGGAGGTTTTTCCGGTTACCATCTCGCCGTTTGGCAATTCAAGGGCCAAGGCTGGCTCCCCTGTTTCTTCTTCTTTCTGACGAGCAAGCACGGTCACTTTCCGGTCATTTGGAGTAATGCCCAAATCATTCATCAAGAGCTCAATCTTCTTGACAGCTCCTTCACCGACACGCTCTGCTTTGACATCCAAGATGGTTTGGTAATAGCGACGGATGATTTCTTGTTGGGAAGCTTCAATCGCAGCGTCATTGTCCACAATGGCAAAGCCAACCATGTTGACGCCCATGTCTGTTGGAGAAGCATAAGGAGAGGTTCCTAAGATGCGTTCCAACATGCGCTTCAAGACAGGGAAGATTTCGATATCGCGGTTGTAATTGACCGTTGTTTCCCCGTAGATTTGGAGGTGGAAAGGATCGATCATATTGACATCGTCTAGATCTGCAGTCGCTGCTTCATAAGCCAAGTTGACTGGGTGGTGCAAAGGAAGATTCCATACTGGGAAGGTTTCAAACTTAGCATAACCTGATTTGATCCCATTTAATTGGTCATGGTACATATTGGACATACAAGTTGCCAGCTTACCAGAACCAGGTCCAGGAGCTGTCACAACGACCAAATTGCGGCTAGTTTTGATGTAGTCATTTTTCCCCATCCCTTCAGGAGAGATGATGTGGTCCATATCAGTCGGATAGCCCTTGATCGGATAGTGGAGATAAGAGGCGATCCCGCTCTTGTCCAGTTGTTTGCGAAAGGCATCTGCTGCAGCTTGTCCAGCATATTGGGTGATTACAACAGAGCCTACAAAAATCCCCAATTCATTGAATTTGTCGATCAAACGCAGTACTTCTTGGTCATAAGAAATTCCTAGATCCCCACGGGCTTTTGAGTGCTCAATGTTGTTGGCGTTGATGGCAATGACAATTTCCACCTGGTCGCGCAATTCTTGGAGCAGCTTGATCTTATTGTCTGGTTCGTATCCAGGGAGGACACGAGCAGCGTGGAAGTCTTCTAACATCTTACCACCAAATTCAAGGTAGAGCTTGCCATCGAATTGGTTGATCCGCTCAATAATGTGGTCACGTTGCAAGTTCAAATACTTTTCAGAACTAAAAGCTTGTTTTTTCATGTAAAACTCCTGTATATAAGGGAAGGGTCTGCCACACGAATCCAAGGATGAGTGTTCCGTTCCCTACCATTTCATTCTTTCATATTATATCAGAAAACAGATGGAAGATAAAATATTCTAAGATACTTTCCTAAGGGGAGTGTGGATGCCAAAGGGCTTAATGGTGACTCACGCTGGAAAGTTTCAAAGAGAACCTTGTTTTCCCCCTAAAAAAGCCCCTTACGGGGCTTCAGATCGATGTTGTTTAATAGTGTTTGATCAAATCAACTGTAGAGCGATCCAATTTCTTAACCAATGCTTGCAAGAAGGCTTGCGCTTGCAAGAAATCATCCATGGCATAGAGGGTTTGGTGAGAGTGGATGTAACGTGCACAGACACCAATAGTGGTTGATGGGACTCCGCCGTTCTTCAAGTGTGCTGCACCTGCATCGGTACCACCTTTGGCACAATAGTATTGGAATTTGATGCCCGCTTCTTCAGCAGTAGTGAGCAAGAAATCTTTCATATTTGGTAGCATGATGTGACCTGGATCGTAGAAGCGAAGCAGTGTTCCTTCCCCAATCGCACCTTGGTCTCCAAAGACATCGGCTGCTGGCGAACAGTCTACAGCAAGGAAGATTTCAGGATCAAATTTAGTGGTTGAAGTGTGGGCTCCACGAAGTCCCACTTCTTCTTGAACGTTGGCCCCTACATAGAGTTCGTTGTTTAAGGCTTGTCCAGAAAGGCTCTTGGCCAATTCGCTGACCATCAAGACGCCGTAGCGGTTATCCCATGCTTTAGAGATGACGTTTTTACCATTAGCAGTGAGAATCGCAGAGCTATCTGGGACCAAGGTATCTCCAGGACGGACCCCATAGCTTTCAGCTTCGGCTTTAGAGCTAAAGCCTGCATCAAAGACGATGTCGCTAATGGCAGGTACGGTTGGTCCACCTGTTCCACGTGTCAAATGAGGAGGAACAGATCCTGAAATAGCAGGGTATTCACGTCCGTCACGTGTAAAGAGTTTGAAGCGTTGGCTGCTGACGACCATCGGGTTCCAACCTCCGATTGGGACAACACGGAAAGTTCCATCAGCTTTGATTTCGCTGATCATAAAACCAACTTCGTCCATGTGGGCAGCTACTAAGATACGAGGAGCATCGGCTGCCGTTGAGTGTTTGACCCCAAAGATCCCACCGAGACCATCTGTCACGATTTCGTCCACATGAGGGGTCAATTGTTGGCGCAAATAATCCCGTACAGGAGCTTCATGACCTGAGATAGCAGGGATTTCAGTTACTTCTTTGATTTTAGAAAATAAATCAGTCATAGGTTACCTTCTTTCTGATGCTATTTTATCACTTTTTCTACAAGGATGGTAGCGTTATTATGGAAATCAGTCTCTAAAAGCGGAGGGAGAGATCCAGCTTAGACCGTTGTCCCTCTGCTTATTTTGTGTTACAATAGGCACTATGAAAGCTAAAAAAATTATTTTGTCTAGTCTGGCTGTAGCAAGTGCAGGAGCTCTTGCGGCCGGTGTTTATAAAATTGCCAAAGATCAAAAGCGTCTCCGTACCCAAGAAGAATTGGTAGCAGAAGTACGGGAGCAAATGGAAGCCATGGGGACGATTGCGACCCTGTACGTGGAACTCTACGAGTCTAGTGAAGAGCGCTTAGTAGGTGGTGTCATTTTTGAAGATGAGCGCCATTACCGCTTTGTCTATGAGGATGGTCTCTTGCATTACGAAGAGGAAAAACTATGATTACACCAAATTCTCTAGAAGAAATTGCTTCTTATGTAGAGCAAGATGGCAAGAAAGTGTTTGTCTTTTCAGCAGATTGGTGTGGAGATTGTCGTTACCTCAAGCCTTTTTTGCCGGAGATTGAAGCTGAAAATCCCGAATTTACCTTTATCTTGATTGACCGCGATGCCTATATGGATCTGGCGAAAGTCTGGGATGTTTATGGGATCCCAAGTTTGGTGGTTCTGGAAAAGGATAAGGAAATCGGTCGGTTTGTCAATCGGGATCGGAAAACCAAAGCGCAGATTACAGCATTCTTAGCAGGATTAAAATAGGAGAAAA
>ERZ773031.78-NODE-78-length-51970-cov-7.678108_pt1 | contig 51970 bp, 42 predicted proteins | sample MGYA00511666_ERZ773031 | MGnify/ENA primary metagenome ERZ773031 (study PRJEB29015, sample SAMEA2738135) | human oral metagenome | biome: human oral; feature: human-associated habitat; material: saliva | place: China | collected 2250 ...
AAAGACTTGCCGAAGGGCATCTATATTGTCAATGGAAAGAAAGTAGTGAAGTAATTGATTAGTAATAATGAGTGAATAGCGTGATGGTTGGTGATGCGTATTGACAACGGTTGAGGTAATACGTCAACTAAGCATCGCCAACCCCACGCGTCTTTCTTTCCTTGCACTTGTTCGTGCGGCATAGCTGCGCGCCGCACGAACAAGTCTCCTACACTTTTCTTTGCAACACCTATGCGGTCGGGCAAAGAAAAGTGTTGTTTTTCTGCCCGTTATTACGCCCCTTTAAGTAATTTTGCGCAAAATAAAAAGAACGACAACTATGAAGTTGCTACATACGGCCGATTGGCATCTGGGCAATGCCTTCTACGGCTATGATCGTGAAGCCGAATTTAAGCACTACCTCGCCTGGTTGCGGCAGACGCTTGCGGAGCAGCAGCCCGACGTCTTGCTCATTGCCGGCGACGTCTTCGATCATCCCAACCCTTCGGCTGAGGCCGAAAAGATGTTTTTCCGCTTTCTCTGCACGGCAGCCGAAGAGGTGAGCGGACTGCAAACCGTTGTGATTGCCGGCAATCACGATTCCGGCGCACGCCTTGAAGCACCGGCCGGCTTGTTGTATCTTCATAATATATATGTGCGCGGCACGATCGAACGCCTACCCGACGGCACGCCCGACTTCGACCGCTTGATTCTCCCTTTGAGTCGGCGCGACAATAATGAGGCCGAAGTCGTTTGCTTTGCCGTGCCTTACCTGCGCAGCGGCGACTATCCGGCCGGAATGACGCCGGAAGAGGGCCTGCGCTATTATTTTGAGCAACTATGGAAGCACCTGCGCAAGAGTGATTTCCGAGGCCTGCCCGTCATTCCCTTGGCCCATTATTATGCGGCCGATGCTCGTTTGAGCGAGACGGAACACAGCGAGCGCCTTGTCGTTGGCGGACAAGACCGCGTCGAAGGCGACGTAGCCGGGCGCGATGCCGCTTATATCGCTTTAGGGCACATTCATCGGGCGCAGGAAGTGCGCGAACGCACCTTTTATGCCGGCAGTATTCTGCCGATGTCTTTTTCGGAAAAATATTATGACCACGGCGCCCAACTCATCGAACTTGATGAGCAAGGGCGGGCCGCTGTATCCAGACTTACTTATACGCCCTTGCGCCAATTGAAGTCTATTCCTGAAAAGGGCGCAGCATCGGCCGGCGAAGTTTTGGAACTCATTAGTCGCTTGCCGCGTCGAGAGAAGAACGACGAAGGGCTTGGTTGGCCCTACCTAGAACTCCGCGTGAGAGAGGAACAGCCCGAGCCGCAGTTTTTACACGACGTCACGGATGCCTTGCAGACCAAGGCTGTGCGCTTCTGCCGCATTCTGCGCGAGCAGCCCGAAGCGCCCAATACAGAGCGCTCGATGCCCGACGTTGTCAACGTCACCACCACAACGCCGCTCGAATTGGCCCAACAAGTTTTTCAAGATAAATATGGTAAGCCTCTCCCCGAAGCCTTGCAGACGCGCTTCGCCGAGGCTGCCGAAGACGTCATCACCGATGGCCACGCTGACCAATAAGATTATTGCCGATAACATCACTACTTGCAGACTACGATGAAAATAGATAAAGTAACGCTCAACAATCTGACTTCCTTCGAAGGCCTTCAGAGGATAGACTTTACCACAGAGCCTTTGCGCTCAGCCGGACTCTTTGCCATCACGGGCGATACGGGAGCCGGCAAGTCTACGCTGCTCGACGCCATTTGCTTGGCCCTCTACGGGCGGGCGCCTCGTCTGGACGGCGTAGAGAAGATGAACAGCGAAGCCCTTGCTACGGATACTACTGTCAAAAGCATTCAGACTGACGACGTTCGCAACATTATGCGCCGCGGACAAAAGGAGGCGTCCGCTCTTGTCGAATTTTCTACCCCCGACGGCGCGCGCTACGAAGCCGCGTGGTCGTGCCGCAAAAAGCGAACGGGCAATTACGACAGCGTGGCGCGCGCTTTCCGCCAAATCGCCCCGAAAAAGAAAAGCTTCGATGGGCGCAACGCGGAGATCCAAGAAGAAATCAATCGCGTGGTCGGTTTAGATTATATGCAGTTCTCACGCACCGTTATGCTGGCTCAAAATAGTTTTGCCTCCTTCCTCAGGGCGCGCAAAGAAGAAAAGTCGGCCTTGCTTGAGAAGCTGACGGGCACGGAAATCTACGGCCGCATCTCGATGCGCATTCACGAGAAAGCCGCCGCAGCTACCGCCCGCGTCAAAGCGGAAGAAAGTCATATCGAAGGCATTCTCCATAACCGGCTCACGCCTGAAGAACTGGAGGATCTGGAGACCGACGTCAACCGCCTGACCCTCTCCGAAAAGCAATTGGGTAGCGAGCAGGAGATGGTAAAGTCGCAAATCAATTGGTTAGTCGACTTCTCCGCAGCCGAAGCAAAGGTCAAACAACTCGAAGAGGCTGACCTCCAAGCGCGGCGAGCCAGAGAGGCGATGCGCACGGACCTGTTGCGCCTGCGCCGGTTTGACGAACTGCAACCCGTGCAGCAGCTCTATCGTGACATCGTCCTGCGTCGTTCTGATGTAGAGCGATTGCAGCGGCAGGGCGAGGCGCTTTATGCTGAACGCACGCAAGCCAAGAAGGCGGTTCAAGCCGCTTCGGCAGCTCTCGATACAGCCCGCGAGCAGGAAGCTGCTGCTTCATCTCAACTACAACAGCAACAGCCCGACATCAACCGCGGGCGCCAACTCAGCGGAGAGATTACGGGCAAAGAGGATACTATTAAACGCTTGGAGCATCGTAAGACGCAGGCCGAAGTGCAACTGCACCGGCAGTGTGAGGCCCACGCGGCAAAACTGGCGACCATAGAAGCGGAGCAAAAGGAGGAGAAAGAACTGCAAGTGCGCTTTCAGGCGCTCTCTACGCACCGTGTGATGTTTGAAAAAATCGAGCTGATTAAGGACAAACTCAATTCGTTCGATAGCGAAACCTCGCAACACGCCGACAACCTGAAGGCAGCAGAGAAGTTGCAGCGCACTTTGCGAGATATCTCCGGCAAACTCGAAGAAACGGAAAAGGAGCAAAACGAAAAAGAATCAGCCCTCAGTGTGCAAAAGAGCGAATTGCTCATGCACCGACAGGCCAATAAGGGCTTAAACGGCGCACAACTCCAGCAAAAATTGGCTGATGAAAGCAATCGGGCCAATGGCCTGCGCCACGCGGCGCGCTTATGGACGCGCATCGCTAATGGTTATGAGGAACTGGATGAGCGGCGCGCGAAGATTGCCCGCGATGCAACCAACCTCGACCAGCTACAAAAGTCCATGGAGCGACTAGAGACGGAAGCCGCCGCCGCACGCGATTTGCGGGAGCGCCGCCGACAGGCTTATATCTTGAGCAATAGTGAGAATATCGAAATCTTGCGCCACGACTTACGCCAGGGGGCGCCTTGCCCTGTCTGCGGAGCGACGCACCACCCTTACCATACGGAGACGGAGCGCGAATTGGGCGAACTGATCTCTAATCTGGAGACCGACTATAATGAGGCGCGCGAGCTGGCCGATGCAAAAATAAAGCAGTTAGACGACTTGCGCTTGCAAATGGCGCGGGCCGAGAGTGAACTTGCTTTGGAGCGCAATTACTTTGCGTCCTTAGAAGCTCGGCAAAAGGCCGATGAGGAAGAGTGGCAGACCTATGCCGCGCTCGACAACTCGTTTAAAGATTGCTCCTCGACCGTCAATCGGCAGGCGCGCGCTATGATGATCGGCCTTCTCTTAGAAAATACGCAGCAGGCGGCCGAAGAAGACGACGTCACGCTCAAGACATTCAACTTCCACCAAGGCTTTATCGACCGCCTTACGATTGAAGTGGAGCGCTTAGAGAATCAAGTGCGCGAAACGGCAAGCCGACTAAACGCCCTCAAGACGGAGCGACAGGTGCGTATGGGCTCTTTGGAAGATGTGCAAGCCCGCTTGCGAAAATCTGAGCGCACGACGGAGGCGCTCTATGTCGATCTCGACGAAATGATCACGCTATCCGGCTGGTTCACGGAGTGGAAACACAATGCCGAAAACTTCCGCCGCCGCATCGTGAGTCTCTATGACGAATGGCTCTATACGACCAACAAACTCGAAGAAAAGGCGCAGCGTACCTTCCAGTTGGGCGAGGAACTAAAAAGCGTGGAAGATGCCGAAGCAGAGGCTAATCGACAATTGGAAGAGACGGTCAACGAACTCTCTATGCAGCGCAACGAATTGGCAGATATGCAGGAGGAGATGCGCCGACTTGTGGGCAAGGATACGCCGGCCGAACTCGAAGAGCGCCTCAACGCGTTTATTCGTAAGACGCAACAGGAAACGCAAACCTGCATCTCACGATTGGCCGAAGCCAACGATCGCTTGAACCGCTTGGATGGGCGCCACGAAAACGTGGAGCAGGCGCTCGAGGCCGGACGCCAGGAATACAACCGCAAGAGTTCGGAAATGGACTTGTGGATACTGAAGTTCAACGGCACACATACGCCGACGCAGTTTAGCGAGATGGAAGCGCTCTTCACGGACCCCACTGATTGGAATGCGATCCGCGCCGAAATAGCTCGCCGCGACGAGGCTTGCCTCTTAGCAGCCCATAATGCCGACAAGGCGCGCGAGGATTTCATTCGCCTCAAAGCGCTCCCCGGCCATCCGTCGGGAGAGGGAGAGGAGAGCATCGAGGCCCTGCAAGAGCAGCTGCAAGGTTTGCAGGCGCGCCACGAGACCTTGGCCGCCGAACTCCTACAAATGCAGTCGCGCCTCAAGGCTCATTATGATAGCGAGGCCGCAGCGGCGAAGCGCCACGAAGCTCTACGCCAATTGGAAGAAGATGCAACCGAATGGGGACGCTTAGACGATCTCTTAGGTAGCAGTACAGGTAAGAAATTCCGCGAATTGGCCCAAAGCTATACCTTCCGCCTCCTCGTAGCGCAAGCCAATCATCACTTGTCTCACCTCTCGGCGCGCTATCGTTTGGTCAACATTCCGGGCACGCTCACGTTGGAAATCGAAGATCGCGATATGTTTGACGAACGTCGCTATGTCTCCTCGCTTTCGGGCGGCGAAACCTTTGTCGTCTGCTTGGCTCTCGCCTTGGGCTTGGCCTCACTCTCGGCGCGCAGTTTGTCAATCGGCAGCTTATTTATAGATGAGGGCTTCGGCAACCTCGATCAAGCTTCGCTCAACTTAGTAATGGAGGCTTTGAGCAACCTTGAGACGATTGAAGGGCGCAAAGTAGGCGTCATTAGTCACACGGATCAAATCCGCCGACAGATTGCGCCGCAAATACAAGTGCGCAAACTTCCCGTCGGTGGTCGCAGCGAAATTGTGGTGGTCTAATCCCCCAATCCTATCTCCGGATAAGGGCTACAAATACCCTATACTTAGGCGGCAAGGCACAAAAACCTATGCCGCCTTCTTTTGTTGCACAATTCCGCCCCCCAAATACCCCCTCAAAACTCTCCCCTAAAAACGGCGAAAATCCAAGCGCTGATGGGCGTATTTCACACCCGTCGGCACCCTCCCCAAATGATCATCTCAACCCTCCCCTCTCCCACCAAATGAACCCCGAACGCAAAAAAAAATTCTCCATCTACACGGCCAACAGCACAAATATCCACCCTCAAGCGCATACCACACGCCACGCAACTCCGTCCCGCCAACGCCTCCGGCCGCAAACAACCTTCAACAACCCCAACCCATATTCCGCACAATCCCTCCGTCAACGCCGTCCGGCTCAAATACCCCCATCGGGATTAGTCTTTTGGCAGGACAGGGTTAAAGAGCGAAGCATTTTAACCCCGCCTAGCGCACCCCAACGTTGACAAGCCCTTAGGGTTGGTCTAAAAAAAACGTCCGATATAGGGTACGTGATGAATGATAGCCCCAAGGAAAAATGCTAAAACAGCCCATTTCATCGCGAATAATACGTATAGGATCAACTAAAACCCGCCCTGCTCGCATGCCTCCTACATACAGAACGATTCACGACCGGTGCGGAAATATGCCTGCCCATTTTGCTGCGATCAAAGTCTTAATTTTGAGCTGCTATAACTGATTTACGATCCAACTGCACCCAACTGCGCGATTTTTCACCGTGGTGAAACTAACGTATGCTCGTGAGCGTACAATCTTTTTATCGTGATGAAATACCCTTACGCTCACGATGAAAAACCTACCAACCCAAGTTTGCTTGGAAAATAGGAGAAAGGGGACGCTACTAAATCGATCGAAAAGATTACAATCAACGGCCCTTAACGGCGAAACGCAAAACAAGGGGCTTCCAAACCCTAATCAGGCTTGAATAAAAGACATTGAAAAAAGGCTTAATATGCGATGAAACGGTATTTTTTTGCCCATTAAGCGGTCAAAAACAATTGCTACTAATGGGCCATCTGTTAATAGAAGAAATCTACCACGACGGGCAGATGATCGGAAAAGCCCCCTTGATAAAAAGCCCCGAGAAAGGAGCGATAAGGCACGACGCCGTGGTCGGCGGCATCGTATTTAAGGAGTGGAGCATCGGCGAAAATGAAGCAATCTTTAGGCGTTGTATGCAGTCCGTCGGTCGTAAGGAGTCGATCATTGACGATCACTTGATCCAATTGCGCCCAACGGCCTTGAAATTTATGCGTACCGCGAATACCTTTTGCGGCTTTCAAATCGGCGGTTAGGACGCACAAAAACGGCGGTTGCGGCGCGTCAGTCCATTGTTTTGCTGCTAAGGCGGAGGCAATGGACGAGTCGGTATATTCGTCGTTGAAATCGCCCATAATGACGATCTTTCGGTTGCTTCCGTCGTGTGTGAGGGCGTCAATTTCCTGCCGCAATCGTTGGGCTGAACGACAGCGGCGGGGCGAAGTTTGCCGCACGCCTCCGCGCCGACTTGGTAGGTGAACGACAAAGACAGAAAGCGTATCGCCCGAAGGCACAAGTCCGCAAACGTGGAGGATGTCGCGGGTCGGTCGCTCGTGTTGGTCGGCCGGCATCACGCGCAGCGTATCCGTATAAAGGAGATGAAAAGCTGAGGGCTGATAGAGCAGGGCCACATCTATGCCGCGCAGGTCCGCACTCTCGGTCATGCAATAACGATAATTGAAGCTATGCAGCCGGGTGCGGTTCAGTAGGTCCTCAATGACGCGCTCATTTTCGACCTCGCACAAGGCTACGAGTTTGGGCGGTTGAATTTCTCCCACACCGGCAATGACGGCGGCGATGCGACTCAACTTGGCGCGATATTTAGGCGTATCCCAATGTAGGCGCCCCGCAGGGAGGAAGTCAGTATCTTGTTTGCCCTCATCGTGGATCGTATCAAAGGCGTTTTCTACATTGTAGGTCATTACGCGAAACCGCGTTTGCGCACCGGCTGTCAGTAGTAAGAGATTGAAAAAGACGAAGAGCAGCGGCTTCATGGGCGGTCTTCGGCTTTGCGTAATACGCGGCAAGGATTGCCGGCGGCCACGACTCCGGACGGGATGTCGCGCGTGACGACGCTACCCGCACCAATGACGCTGCCCGCGCCGATCCTGACGCCGGGGAGGATGCACGCTTGCGAACCGATCCAGACGTTGTCTTCTATATAAATGGCTTCGTTGCGCTCCAAACTTTGATTGCGTTGCTCGATATTAAAGGGGTGAATGGGGGTATTAAAACTGCAATTGGGCCCTACAAAGATATGGTTGCCGAAAACGATGGGGGCGCCGTCGAGCATGACGCATCCCTTGTTGATAAAGACGTGATCGCCAAGCGAAATATTGCAGCCGTAATCGACCATAAAGGGAGGGAGGACGGTGCAATCACGCCCAACGCACCCCAAAAGTCGACGCAGGAGTGAATCGCGCTCATCGGTTTTGGCGGGATGCAGATGATTGTACTGATAACACAAGTCTTGGGCCTCATCGATCAAGCGGCGAAGTTCGGCATCTGCGGCAGGGTTGTGCCAATGCCCGCTCAAGTCTTTTTCTCTTTCTGTCATTAGAATAAAAAGTTAGAAGGTCGTGGTATGTATTTCAAAAAGGGATAAAAATAGGCGGCTTCATCGGGCTTTAATGCCCATTTTAGGATTGTACTTTATGGTTGCTCACCTGCCAAACGTTGGAGAAAGGGAGCGTCTCATCGTGACTAACGAGCACGATGGCGCAGTCGTCTTGCAAACGGAGGAGAAGTTCGTACAAAAAACTCTTACCGGCGGCGTCAAGATGCGTATCCGGCTCATCCAAGAGTAGGAGGTCGGGGCGGGAAACGATGGCGCGGGCCAATAATACTCGCTGCCACTGGCCGCCACTCAAATCGGAGATAGGCCGTGCGGCCAACTGCTCGATGGCCAACTGATGCAGGGCTTCGCGAACGCGATCATCGGCATCGGGCGAAAAGCGCGACAGTAGTTTTTTTCGATTTTGCAGGCCGGAGCGCACGACATCGTAAACGCGCAAAGGAAACTGGCGGTCAATTTTTCGATACTGCGGCAAATAACCTAAACGCAGGCCGGACGCACGGCGGATCTCGCCTTTCGTGGGGCGCAATAAGCCGGCAAGTAAACGCAAGAGTGTCGTTTTTCCGCCGCCATTTGTGCCCCTCAAAACGATAAAATCGTGCGGTTTAATCGCGATATTGACGTTTTCCAATACGACTTGGCCGTCAAAAGCAAAGGATACACTGCTGAGACTTACCAAATTCATTGTGCAGCTAAGGCTTTTGCGATGGCAATGGCTTGATTGTCCCAGCGATAAGCTAAGGGGTTGATGATAACAACGCGGGCGCCGGTGGCTTTTGAAATGGACTTGACGGAGCGCCCCTTGAACTCGCGCTGCAAGAACATGATGTGGACTTCGGCCGCTTTGGCCTCCGAGATGATCGTAGCGAGATGCTCGCTCGAAGGCTCTTTGCCGTCTTGCTCAATCGTGAGTTGGCGGAAGCCATATTCGTTGGCAAAGTAAGCCAAAGCAGGATGATAGATTAAAAAATTACGATACCGCACCTTGCTAACCATAAGTCGTATGCGGCGATCAATCTCGTCGGCGTGGCGCTCAAGATCTGCCAGCTTTTTTTTGTACACTGCGGTGTGCTCAGGATCGTTTTGGCAGAGTGCATTGCAGACATTGCGCGCCATCTGCACGACATTCTTGGGCGACATCCAGATATGCGGGTCTGTAGAATCGCCGTGGCCCTCGTGTTGCACAGAGAGAAGGGAAATGCCATCGGACACGGTGTATATTTTTAGCGTCGGGGCGGTCTCTTTCATGCGTTCGAGCTGTTGCTTTTCAAACCCTAGCGTGCCGATAGCAAAATAGAGCTTGCTGTTACTTACGTCCATCAGCTGTTTAGGCGTGGGTTCGTAGGTTTCCGGGCTTGCTCCGACCGGCGTTAAAGTGACAACTTTGTAATAATCGCCCGCAAGGTGTTCGACAATATTGCGCAGGGGTTCGATGCTGACTGAGATGAGTGGTTTATTATCCAACTTTTCGTGTTTGCAACCCCAGAAGAATGGAATTAAGAGTAAGAGAAGAGGAAATTTGATTCGCATTGTGTTGAAGTTTTTTCGCTTGAGCGGAGCGGGAAACGACTCCGGCTGATGAAGCGATCTTTTGTGCTAAATTATATTGAAGCGCGAAGCGCGTGAGTGTTTGTTGAGCGTAAAATAATTCTTATCGGCCTTCATTTGGGGCGCGTTGGATTTGTAATTTACCGGGCCGCGTTGCTAAAATGAGACGTAGGAGCTGACGATCACTGCGTAACGGGTGAATTTTCCCAAGGCAATCGTGAACGCGGAATAGAAGAGGTTGGTGCGAAGAAAGCCCATCGAGACCGTGAGTATGCTGCCCAAGATCGGCACCCAGGCCAGCAAGCCCGCCCACGCGCCGTATTTGCGTACGTACCGCAACCCTTTGTGTAGATCTTGCGGCTTCACTTTTGCATATTTCTCGATCCATTCTTCTTTTCCTTTTGTTCCTATCCAGTAGTTAAACATTCCGCCCAAAAGATTGCCAATGGTGCCCCAAATAAGCAGCCCGACGGGGTCTGCGCCGGCGGCTAAAAGCCCCAGCAATACGACCTCTGAGGCAAAGGGCAAGAACGTGCCGGCTAAAAACGCGGCGATAAACATTCCGAGTACGCCGTGTGCGATTAGAAAGTTTGTAATCTCTGTCATTTCATCTCCAAGTTTGATTTTTTACGCCGCGCCAAAGATTGCCGGCAAGCCATAATTATATATACTCAGCGCTATCAAGCCCAGCAGCCAGCAGATAAACCAAACGTTCATCAACAAGCCGCCGCGTGCCAAAGCGAAGTAGTGAGCGATCAGCGGAGAAGCCACCACCAAGTAAAGCGGCATTAATATACAATAATGATGTGGTAGCAAAACGCAGCTTCCGGCAAGCACCAATTCGAGAATGATCAGCACATAGAGAAACACCCGTGTGCGAATTTTATCGTTAAGACTCGTGCGCACGAAGTGGAGCGTACTCAGCAGTGCCAAGACCGTGATAAAGCCGAAACTAATTACGTGAGGCAGCGGCAAGCGCCGGAAGTCGGGCCAACGATATTGCAAATACGGCGTAAGCTGTTGTACGAAGTCATCCAAACGGTCTTCCCATCCGAGATAGCCGACGTAGAAGCAATAGGGGACGATCAAGCCAAAGAGTCCGGCCAACAAAGATCGCCACGTAAACGTGTGCAAAACGAGGGCCATCGTCACATAAAAGAAAACCGACAGCACGAGCAGCGGCGGGAAGTCCAAACTTCCGATGGAAAGGAAGAAGAATGCGTGAAACGTATAGTGTTCCGGGCGATATTGCTGATAAGAACCGAAGAGACAACACAAAGCCAAGAGCAGCCCAACGGCAGGAAGCAGATGCATTCCGGCCGAATGCAGATCCGGCAGGGCTGCAAAAAGCGCCAAGAAAGTTGCACTTACGAGGCGCGAACGAATGCGCAAGAGCTGAGAGCGGTTATTTAATTCGCGCAAAGTATAGGTTAAGGCGCAAACAATCGCAAAGCCGCCCCACAGCCAAACGCTGCGCGGATCCGGAAGTAGCCAAACTACTCCGGCAACGACAGCTACCAGCGGCAGCGTCAGCATACTTTTGGCAGTCCGGTTGCGAAAATCGTCCATTTAGTTCCTATCTATATCTAATGATTGCTCCTGCTATTTGCCTCAATCGCCTATGACGTCTTTGCCTATATCGCGGCGAAAATATTTTCCCTCAAACGCGATGGCCTCAGCGCCGCGCATCGACTTCGCCAAAGCCTCAGCCGCCGTTGCACCATAGTTGCTTACCGCAGCTACGCGTCCGCCCGCCGTGACGAGTTGCCCATCTTTCAAAGCCGTGCCCGCGTGAAATACTACGCCGTCCGCTTGCTCGCCGATCGTCATCGGAATATGCTTACGATAAGTCTCCGGATAGCCGCCACTTACGCACATTACGCAAACCGCAGGGCGCTCATCGAAGACCACTTCGCGGCGATCCAAGTCGCCTTGCGCCACACCTTCAAAAAGATCGACAAGATCACTCTTCAGGCGGAGCATAACCGTCTCCGTTTCGGGGTCGCCCATACGGCAGTTGTATTCGATTACCTTCGGCTGCCCATCGCAATTGATCAAGCCGAAGAAGATAAAGCCGCGATAGTTCAAGCCGTCAGCCGCCAAGCCCTCGACCGTAGGGCGCACGATCTCATCTTCCACACGCTGCATCCACGCTTTCGTGGCAAAAGGTACGGGAGAGACCGACCCCATACCGCCCGTGTTCAAGCCCGTATCGCCTTCGCCGATGCGTTTATAGTCTTTTGCTTCCGGTAAGATTTGGTAATGCTTCCCGTCAGTCAAGGCAAAGACCGAACATTCTATGCCCGACAAAAATTCCTCTATGACAACCTGCGCACTCGCTTCCCCAAAGCGCCCTGAAAGCATCGCTTTGAGTTCGCTTTTCGCCGTTTCCAAATCGTCAAGGATCAATACGCCCTTGCCGGCAGCCAAACCGTCAGCCTTCAAGACGTAGGGGGGCTTGAGGGTCTCAAGAAAGCGGCAAGCCTCCTCATATTGCTCCGCGTCAAAGGTTTGATAATCGGCCGTCGGGATGTGATGGCGCCGCATAAAAGTTTTCGCAAAATCTTTAGAGCCCTCTAAGCGTGCGCCGGCAGCGCTCGGCCCGATAAGAGCAACGTGCTCCAACTCCGGCCGACTGCGAAAATAATCTACAATGCCTTCTACGAGTGGAGCTTCGGGCCCTACGACGACCATATCTATTTTGTTTTCAACGACGAAGCTACCCACTTCGGGGAACTTCATCGGGTCGAGCGCGACGCAGGTCGCTATTTCGGCCATGCCGGGATTGCCCGGAGCCACAAACAAACGGTCTAATTTTTCGCTCTGTGCGATTTTCCACGCCAACGCGTGTTCGCGGCCTCCGCTACCCAGAAGAAGAATATTCATAATTTCTATGTATAAGCAGTAAGTGTTTGAGTTCGATTGCCCAAGGTCAGCCTCGCCGCCCACAGCCTCATCATCAGCTTCCGGGGCGTTGGATGAAGAGGGGCATAGCGTCCAAATACGGTAAGCGAAGTCGCAAACATTACGACCGGCCGACTCTAATTGCAAAAGTAATAAAAAGGTTTGGAAAACGTCACTTTATCGTTTGATACGTTTCTCCGCGCCGGCTCCGCAAAGCACAGCGTGTCCGGGCGGCTTACGCTTGATGCATAGTTTCTTGGGCGCTTGCCGGTCGGATTTTCTCTCATTTGCGGACGCCTGCGTTGCGCATTATGATTCTGTTTTCATCGGTTTCATCGATCTATTTTCGGATTATTACGTCCGCAGGTTTGATGTTTGGATGAGCAAGTTTGTTTTCATGGATTTTTCATCGTGAGCGTAAGGGTTTTTCATCACGATAAAAAGATTGTACGCTCACGAGCGTACGTTAGTTTCACCACGGTGAAAAATCACGCAGTTGGGCGCGGGTGGATCGTAAATCAGTTATGGCAGCTCAAAATCAGGACTTTGATCGCAGCAAGATGGGCAGGCATGTTTCCGCACCGGTCGTGAATCGTTCGGTATGTAGGAGGCATGCAAGCAGGGCTGATCTTGGTTGATCCTATACGTATTATTCGCGATGAAATGGGCTAATTTCAGCATTTTTCCTTGGGGCTATCATTCATCACGTACTCTATATCGGACGTTTTTTCAAGACCAACCCTAAGGGCTTGTCAATGCGGGCGCGTATTAGGCAGGGTTAAAGCGCTTCACTCTTTAACCCTGTCCTGCCAAAGGACTAACCCCGATGGGGTTATTTGAGTCGGACGGCGTTGGCGGAGGGATCGCGTGGAATATGGGTTGAGTTTGTTGGGGGTTGTTTGCGGCGGAATGCATAGAGAGGAGGTTGCACGTATGTGTGTGCGGTATTTTGTTGGTTAGTGCGTGGATTAGTTCGGCTTATTAGTGGACACCCTAAATAAGCCCTTAGGGTTGGCCTTTAAGGTAAAAGCCTATGGCTGCCGGCAGTTTGCTTAAAAGTTGTGTACTGAGGGGGCAGCAGCACGAAAATTGTTGTGTATTGACCACTAATATGTCAAACGGGAAAGGACTTAAATGCTTACGGCCCGCCTGCAAGTATAGCAGGCGGGCCGTAGGTTTATGCGAAATCAGCGAATCAGTCGCGTTTTGTTAAGACTGAAGCTGAAAGGATCGGCAATGATTATTCTTTAAGAGATGCCGGGAGCATCGTAATCGTAATACGATTGAGCTTTTTCAGAACAACATTGTTCACGAAGTTCTTAAGATCATCAGAAGACAAGCCATTGATGACAGCTTCATAACCCGTATGGAGGTCTTTATTCCAAAGCGTTTTGCTGCGGATCAAGCTAGCCCAATAGCTGTTGACTTTCTGATTGTCGGCATAATTCTTAAGATTAAACTGCTTGATCTTATCCAATTCTTCTTTCGTGCAACCATCTTTAGCCACTTCTTTCAATCCCAAGTCGATGAGATAGAGAGCAGAATCAGCCTTAGCCGGCTTCACGGGGCAGGATACGTAGATCAGATATTCTTCTTTCGAACCGTAAGAAGCCTCACCTTGGGCGCCTACACTATAAGCCATAGAACCTTCTTCGCGGATGCTCTTCAGGTAGCGTTGCGTAAGCACTTCGCCGAGAGCGTCAACCGTAGCTGATTCTTTCATCGTGTAAGGATTTTCACCCCAGATAACCTGAATGATGTTGCCCTTCGGCGTCTCCATTGCACGCGTGAAGCGATTGTTTACGATGCCGGTAGCCTTGTGGAGACCGTAATCTTTGAGTACTTCGCGCTTACCGGCAGAAGGAATAGATGCCAAGTAGATTTCAGCAAATTGCTTGAGTGAGTCGACATTGAAGTTGCCGGTGAAATAGAAATTAAAGTCAGAAGGCGACTTAAAGCGCTCGCGATAGAAAGCGCGCATCTGGTCGAAGTTGGCCATATCATAGTCGGCAGACTTATAAATCTTCACGCGGGGATCGTGGTTGTAGATCGTAGACGATACTGAGTCGCTGAAAGCCATTTCGGGCACAGCCTCAACGTTAGCGAGCTGCGTCTTCATAGACTCAACAGCGTTGTTGAACGCCTTGCGGTCGCTACCGGGGTTGGTAAACTTGAGGTAAGTCAATTCGAAGAGCGTGCGGAGATCTTTCGGCGTAGCATTGCCATCGAGTCCTTCCGTTTCGCGATCGATTGAAGCGCTTACTGAAGCCTGTTTGCCGGCCAAAGCCTTATCAAGTTCGGTTGCAGAGAAGCTGCCGAGACCACATTGCTCAATGAATGTAGACGCATTGCGCACATTGAAGAGGTCAGCCTTAGAGTTAACCTTTGCATAAGACAAGCCGCCAAAGCTGCGTGCCTGCATCAAGACTTGGCTTTCGTTGAAGTCTGTATGGCGGAAATAAACCTTAGCGCCGTTGGAAAGTGTCCAGCAGGTATAGCCGAAGTCAGATTGTTCTGTCTTAACGATATTTCCTTTCTTAGGGAGCTTCTTGATGAGCGGCTCGTTCTTCACGTTGTCAACGTAAGCCGTCAGTTTTGCGCTGAGCGCTGCTTTCACAGCGTCGGCCAACTGCGCTTCAGTAGGCACAGCGACACCTGCCTTATCCGGATACATAGCGAGCACAACGAAGTTGCTATCAGTAGAAGCTGTATATTCTTTCAAGATACCATTGCATGCTTCTGTGAGTGCGCCGGCTTGCTTCAGCTGCTGACCAACCATCTTCATGAAGTTGTAGCTATCTTCGATAGACATCATCGGCGTGCCATCGAGGAAATTGCGTACATACTGCTGAATGAAATAAGGGCTGCGTTGCTTATCGCGGTTGTTGTAAATGCGCTCAAACTGGCTGACCATCTCATTGTAAGCGCGATCGATTTCTGTTGCGGTCAAGCCAAACTGGCGCGCACGTTGCAACTCTTCAAAGGCTACGCGGAAGGCTTCTGTGTCCTTGCCCGGCTTCGGCACAACGATGAGCGTGAAGGCATTCATCGTTTTACTCATGAGGTAATTGCCGTTGTCGACATAAGCGCCTACGAAGGGGCAATCAGGATTTTGCGACAACTCATTGAGGCGTGCGTTGAGCGCGCTTGTCATGATATCCGTGAGTCCTTCAGTAATTACGTAAGCGGCCGTGTTGCGATATTCTTTCGGCATCGGTTCGTGTTTGAACATTGCCTGAATAACGGCTTGGCCTTGCTCCTTATCTTTGTCGATAACATAGATAGGCTTCATCGTAGAAGGCACAGGATAGTCTTCATACTTAGCCTCGTTCTTCGGGTTTTGGATCGGGCTGAAGATTTCTTTGATCTTAGCTACGATCTGATCCGCATCGATGTCGCCCACAACAACTACAGCCTGGAGATCCGGGCGATACCATTTGTGGTAGTATGCGCGAAGCGTATCAGGCGTGAAGTTGTCGACAATGCTCATCAAGCCGATCGGCATACGACGTGCATAGCGACTGCCCGGATAGAGCTTCTCGAAGTTGTTATTGAGAATACGTTGCTGAGCTGAACTGCGCATACGCCACTCTTCGTGAATTACGCCGCGTTCTTTCTGAATCTCGTCCGGCTCGAGCAGCAAGCTGTTAGACCAGTCGTGCAAGATCTTCAAACACGTCTCGATGTTTTCGGCCGTAGCGGGAACGTTGTCGATGTTGTAAACGGTCTCGTCAGTCGACGTATAGGCGTTGATGTTCTCGCCAAACTTTACGCCAAAGCGCTCGCAGGCTTCGATCACGCCATTGCCGGGGAAATTGGTCGTACCATTGAAGCACATATGCTCCAAGAAGTGCGCCAAGCCGCGCTGCGACTCGTTCTCTTGCACTGAGCCGACTTTCTGTACGATATAGAAAAAGGCTTGTTTTTCCGGTAGGCTGTTTTTGCGCACATAGTACGTCAAGCCATTGGGTAATGTACCCATCTTAACCGCAGCGTCCTTGGGGAGTGGCTGCGTAGCCTGGGCCGATGCCTGCCAAGACGAAGCGAAGGCGGCAACGATGACCCACAAGGCAAACTTTAAGTGTCTCATCTGGTTGTTATTATAATGAATGAATATAGTTTCGCGGCCAAAATTAGCTAATTCTCACGGATAGGTCAAGTAGAACTGTGCATTTTTTCGCACTTCTAAGAGCTTTTTATCAAGCAGACATGCACTATTTTCCATCTTAAAAGCAGGAATGGGAGGCGCCGCGCGTCAGAGCAAGAACAAACGATGAGCTTATAATGCGCCATGGTGCAAACCTGCCACACATCCGCTTTCCGGCATTAGCCGAAGAGCTTCGTTGGCGTCGGAAAGGCCGGGCGACAATATTCGCCGGCTATGTTAATCCTAAAGAGCAACGAAAAAGAAGCCTTATTTCTCTGCCGTTTTCAAGAATAGCACGTATAGTCGAGCAGTCTACATCATATATATATGTCTCATTCGGCAAGCGGAATTTGCTGCAAGAGGCGGTCGGCCTGACGCGTGAGGTTGCCGCCTAAGCCGAGAGCAGCTTCAAGATAGGGGCGCGCCGCGGCAAATTGCCCTTCGGCAAAATACAAGCGACCCAAAGCGTAGACGGCTTCATCAACCCCTTTTTCGCGAGCAGCTTCATAATGGCGAATGGCAGCGGGCAGATCGCGCGCCACGCCGCGTCCTTTTTCCAACAAGTCGGCCATATAATAATCGCCCATTCCATCGCCCGTAGCGGCTACTTCAGCCAAGAGTTGCAAGGCGCGTTCGCCGTCTTGCGGTACGCCGCGCCCTGTACTAAGCAACAAGGCGAGATTAAAGCGCGCCAAGGTCTCTCCGTTCGCGGCCGCCAACTCATACCAATGAGCCGCGGCGGCATAATCGCGCGGCCGCCCCATTCCATTCTCACAAAGTATGCCGAGTCTGTTTTGTGCGGCGGCATCGCCGGCAGCGGCTGCCCGCTCATACCATTGCCAGGCCGTCCGGATGTTACCCTGCTCGCCCAAGAGTCCGCTATGCAAATCGCCCAGTTCGCGCATAGCCATAGTATCGCCCTGCTCCGCCGCGAGCGTCAGCCAGCGCTCAGCCGCACGCAGTGTGGGCAAAAACTGATCTTTGCCGTCTTGCGGCGGAATAATCTCATCGAAAGTGGCGTAGCGTTCACCCAAAACGCGTTGCGCAAGCACATCACCGGCTTCGGCCGCCGCTTGCAAGTCGGGCGTTGAAGATTGCTCAAGCCTATCAAGTAGAGTTAGTTCATTCATGTTGCTCAAGACGTATTGTATAATTGTACAGATCGTGCGTCGAAACTGCCTACACGTTTGCGCCGTGCCTCTCCCGCCTCAAAGTCCGCGAAGCAGCGCCTCCGGCAACTGCAAAGATAGCGGAAGCCCGCGGATTGTGAACGCTGCGCGGACGCCTTTCTCCGTGGGTCGTAAACAGAAAAAGAGCGCCACGCCTGTCTTCAACGACAGGAGCGGCGCTACAAATATCGCACGGATTATGGAATAACTGCTCAGGGCATCACAAACTTCAAGCTTTCGCGCCCTACGGTCAAGATGTAAACGTGCGCCTTGTTTGCTTTGAAAGCCACGTTTGCCTTTCCGGTGGCATCTGTGTAGCCGCGTTGCAGCAAGCGGCCGGCTTCATCGCTCAGGCGGTAAGGAGCGCGCTCTGGAGCGCCACTGATCTGTATACCTTCGCCGGTAACTTGCAATTGCCAAGCACTTGCAGTACCTGCGGCAATATTGTGCAAGCCGGTAACAACTAAAATCTCAGGCTTTCCACCCTTGTTATCATACACTTCCCAGCCTTTATCGTGAGCAGCGTCAAGGTCTTCTTGCGCATAAGCATTCATTTCTTCGGGTGTATAAGCTTCAGAATCGACCCAGATCAAGCGATGGCCGTCTTTGCTATCATACTTTGGCAAGTTGCTCATAAATTTGTGCGTCGCCTCAGCACTGAAGTGGTTGCCGTACGCGATGAGGTCCGTCAAGGCCGCGCAGCTATCAGCCTTCAGCGTGAAGTCATTGAGCTTATTCTCGGCGAAGTTAAGGTAAGTGAGATTAGGATGTGAGCCCAATTGAAGTGTTTCCAGCTGATTGCGGCTGCAATCGAGGTAGCGCAAAGCCGTATCAGCCTCCGTCTTCAACGCGCTCAAGCGATTGCCGGCACAGCGCAACGTATCGAGCTGCATGCCGGAAGAAAGCGTCAGCGTCTCTAATGCGTTGTCCTCGCAATTAAGATAAGTGAGGTGCTTACAAGCCGTCAGGTCCATTTGCTGCAACTTATTGCCCTTGCAACGCAGTTGTTGCAACCGGTCAGCGCGCTCAAAGTTAATCGTCTTCAAGCCGCAACTGTCGGCACGCAAGTCGCGAACAACGCCGCTCACTTTAATCTCATTAGCCGTTATGCGGCAGTCGATCTGTTGGTTGTTGACATAGTCGAGCATAGAAAGTCCTTCAAGAATCGGCTCATCGTCAGCATCGAAAGTCAGACGCAAGGTATCACCAATTTCACGCTCGGTGGTGAGATTCGCAATCAAAGTAGGCTCGGGCGGCGTGATGCCGGCATAGGGAGAGCCTTTGGCCGTGATTACGCTCCAATTCTTATCCGTTGCAATGGCCACATCGCTATCCAAGCAGCGGTTATGCTCTACTTGTTCAGCATTGTCATCAAACACGGCTACGCGGCAAGAATAACTTGTGCCCTTTCGGTTAGGCAGATCGTTCATCATCTGCGTCATATTGCTGTATTTTATTTTGTTGTTATAGCAATGCAGACTCTTCAGTTGCCCGTCGCCGGGGAGATACAATTGGCGCAAGTTGTTTTGCATACAATAGAGATACCACAGGTTCTTCAGCGGGCGGATGTCGAGCGTATCGAGGGCGTTATTAGAGCAATCTAAGAGGTAAAGCAGGCCATTCTGAGAGATGTCCAGTTTCGTCAATCGGTTAAACGAGCAATAGAGGCGCTTAAGCGTAGGGTTCTCACGCAAGTCGAGTTCGGAGAAGTAATTTTGAATCAGACTTAACCACGTCAATTTATCACACTTCTTCAAGTCGATTTTTTGCAGGTTGTTTTTGTCGAGGATCAAGGTCTCTAAGGTCGGCGCTTCGTTAACAATAAAGCTGTCTACGTCGCACTCCGTGCAGTTGAAACTTTTATATTCGCCCTTGACGGTAATGGTCTGCGAACTGATCTTTCCGATAAACACGCCTTCGTCTTCCCAGACGTCGTCCAAGCCTTCAAAAGTAAACGTCTCGCGGTCGCCTTTGAGCCGTATGCCAAGTTCATGGCCGATTTCACGCCGCGTGGTGAGCGTTACGCTGTTAGATGACTGGGCCAAGGCCTCAGTAGACAAAAGAGCCGCCAAAAAGGGCAGGCAAAAAGAGATGAGAAGTAAGGTTTTATACGATCTCATAATAGATTAGGATTAAAGAAACGGGGTAAATTTACAGATTAAAAATGAAAAATACGCTTATCTGTGCAAAGAAAGCTGTAAATATTTCTACTCACAACGTCATAACGAATGGTTTTCGCCGCTTATCAGCAATCTTTCGCTTGCAAAACCGCTATATGAAGAAAGGAAAAAGTCCCCGCGAAGAAGAATACCGCCCATGCAGCGTCAAGATTTAAGTACGTTGAGAAGCCTTGTCTGCGCAAAAAGAAGCGCGCAAGGTCAAGCGGGCCTCAGGCCCCATCGTAAACAGCAGGTCTACGATGCTCAGATTCGGCAGAAAGCCCAATCTATCTTGGAATACCTGATAATAAGGTGCCGGACGAAAATGCGGATCGTCCGTCCAAGGGCGCTTCGGATGAATCAAGGCGCGATAGTCAACGCAGTCGGGCGGGACCATATCTATATAATGATTCACCACCTCGCGCTTCGGATAGATTTGAAGTAAGTCGCAGACCATCTGCTGCAAACCGGCGTTAAAGTCGACCAAGTAATGAAAAGGTTTTTCATAGAAGGGGCGGAAATCATCGGCGTAATATTCAAAATAAGGACTGTTTTCGTAAGCCGAAACCAAGGCCGTCCAGTGCAGATGTTGCCAGCGGCCGTGATCGCTGATGCGCACTTCGCGCATCGGCTGTCGCATACGGCCGTCTCTCACAATCGGAATGGTCAGTTCGAGCGGTCCGCCGGCAGCGGCAATGCACATACGATTGCGGAAACTCTGCTTTTCAAAGTGCTCGCCGCGATCTTCGATGACAGCATCGCAAGCATAGAGTTTGGAATAGTACTGCACCGGCCCCAGGTATAGCGACGATAAAAGGGCGGCTTCACGGGTAAGCGGCCGCCCTTTTATATTTTGGTGTAAGTCGTGCTCCTGATTTTCCATCAATGGATTTTCGAGACGTTCTTCAATATTCTATTCCATCTAATCTTCCCATCGAAGAGTCCATAATCCTTATCGAGCGAGAGCCACACGAGGAGCGGCTTCCCGACGATGTGATCTTCAGGCACGAAGCCCCAGAAGCGCGAATCGGCAGAGTTGTCGCGGTTATCGCCCATCATCCAGTAGTAGTCCATCTTAAAGCGATAGGTATCCGTCTGCTTACCGTTGATGTAGATCTTCCCATTTTTCACCTGCAAATCATTGCCTTCGTAGACGCGAATGGGGCGTTCGTAGATCGGCAGGTTATAGAGCGTAAGCTTCAGGCTTGCGCCTTTTTTCGGAATCCACAGCGGGCCGTAGTTGGAGGTCGTCCAGCGCTTCACCATGTTTTGCGGATAGAGCCAATCTACTTTGGGTTCGTAGGGCTTGACGGAAGCTACGAGCTCTTTGTGTTGGCGGAAATAGTCGACCACTCTTTTTGTCAGCGGCATGTAGTAGGCCAACTGCTTCTCAGGTACGGGTTGCGAGAGGTCTTCGTTCGTGATGCCCAAGTCCTTGCGCTCATCTTCGGCCGGTAGCATCTTAAATTGCACTTCGTAGCAGAACTGCACCTCTTCGGGGAGCGGATTTTCCTTGCCATCAAGGTAGATTCGGCCTTGACGAATTTGCAACATTTGCCCCGGAAGTCCGACGCAGCGCTTCACGTAATTCTCTCTGCGGTCAACGGGTCTCGACAAAATGCGCCCCGTCTCGCCTTGGTTCATCTCCATAAAGGCGCGTCCAGCCGCATAGATCCGGCGAAAAGCCGCCTGCTGCGTCTCATACGTCTGCCCGCCGTTGATCGTTGCCGAAAAAGGTTGCGACATAGCGCCCTGTTGCGTGAGCAGTTGGTCGCCGATCTGGTAAACCAAGCGATAGAAGTCCTGATCCTGCGCATTGGCCGCCACGGTATCGCCCGAGGGATAATTGAATACGACGATGTCGTTCAGTTCGGGGCGTCCGAAGCCCTTCACGCGCCGATAATCCCAATGGGGATAATTGATGTAACTCTGACAATTGAGCACCGGCAGCGTATGTTGCACCAGCGGCATCGAGAGTGGCGTCTGCGGAATGCGCGGTCCGTAAGAAAGCTTACTTACTAAAAGATAATCGCCCGTGAGCATCGTCTTCTCCAAAGAAGAAGAAGGGATGACGAAGTTCTGAAAGAAAAATTGATTGAGAAAGTAAACGGCCACCAAGGCAAAGACGATCGCGTCGACCCAACCCATAGCTTTGCGCGCCGTCTTATTTTTCAGTTCCTTCCACCAGCCCCATTTGATGCGCTTCGTAATGTAAGCATCGAAGATCAAGGGCAGGACGAGCAAGCCCCAAAAACTCTCCACCCAATACAGGAAGAGCAGGTAGAGCAGCGTATAAACGACACACTTGATGAGGTCTTTTTTTGTCGGTTTCATCGTATTTTCGTACTATTTGTGTTAAAAATCAAAGAGGTCTTTCATTGTCAACAGACCCGTATGTCGGGCCGTATATTCAGCCGCCATCACGGCGCCGAGCGCAAAGCCTTCGCGGCTGTGGGCTTCGTGCGTAATGCGGATGCTGTCGGCCGGCGAATCGTAGACAATCGTATGCGTGCCGGGCACTTCATCGCGCCGGTAAGCGTCTACGGCCAGCGTATCGGGCGCCAAGTGCTGCTGCCGCTCCACGCTGCCGTCAGCTTTATGAAATTCGTTCAACACCCAACGGTGCTTGCGGTCAAGGCGTTGGAGCAAGTCTTCGGCCAGCGTGATGGCCGTCCCACTCGGTGCGTCCAACTTGTGGACGTGGTGGGTTTCCTCCATACGCACGTCGTAGTCCTCAAACTTATTCATCAGCGCGGCCAGATAGCGATTGACCGCGCCGAAGATTGCCACCCCCACCGAAAAGTTTGACGCCCAAAAGAGCGTATTTCCTTGGTCAATGAGTCGCATCACGTCATCCTGATGCTCCCGTTGCCAACCCGTAGATCCACTCACAACCTTCACGCCTTCTTGGAAAGCGCGCACATAGTTGTCGTAAGCTGCCGTCGGCGTTGTAAATTCGATGGCAACGTCCGCAGAGCGGAAAGCCTCCGTACTGAAATCTTCTCGATTATCTACATCTATGGTGCAAACGATCTCGTGACCTCTGCTGAGCGCGATCTGTTCGATCATCCGCCCCATTTTACCATAGCCTATTAGTGCAAACTTCATAAGTCTGATTGTATTTCTTTGTATTCGGATAGTGCAAGTCGAGCGCCGGAAAGCTTGCGTGCGTGCGCTTTGCCGCCTACTTTATGCAAAAGTAGTGCAAGTCGAGTGCAATAAGCTTGCTTAATTGCCGAGACGCCGCCTACTTTATGCAAAGATAGTGCAAGTTGAGCGCAATAAAGCTTGCTTTAATTGCCGAGACGCCGCCTATCTTATGCAAAGATAGTGCAAGTAGCGAGTAGAAACAAGCAGAAAGTTTACTTTCTATCGCTTCAGCAGCATGCGTAGCGGCTGATTACCAACCCTTCCCCACCCTTTTTCACCTCGTTTCTCCGGCGTTGCGCCCTTTAAGGACGCCACACCAAGGAGCAGAAAGGGCATACTACACGCGCAAGCCCTCAACAACCCGACAAGCGGGCGCTTCGGCATCCGCAAGTCTCGTCTACCGCCATCTAAATCCACATAAAAACGTCTTATAATCAAACCTATAACCAACAATAGCAAGAAATCGCTGCTTGCGCTCACGATGGAAAAGGTTTACGCTCACGATAAAAAAGGTCTACGCTCGTGATGAAACGAATGTACGCTCGTGAGCGTACACGGCGCAAGTGGGGTGCAAGGCGTTTTGCATGGTGTATGGCGACGAAAAAATCGGCCCGATTGCCTTGCATTGTCCGGCAATGAGGACCGATTGTCTGTCTATTATGGTCGGCAAATGAGGCGGAATCCTTTACCGGCCGAGGCTGCGAAAAAAGAAATGCGCCTTCGGGACCTTGCAAAGGCCGCCTGCGCGGCTTTAGGCCGAATAGATGAGCCAGCTCATGTAACCTGCGTAAACGATTAAGAGCGTAACGCCCTCCCAACGGTCGAGGCGGAGTTTCGTAGCGGAGAAGCACCACAACAATACTGTACTGCCGATCAGCACAGCAAAGTCGATCATCGTCACACCACCTAAGTACATAGGCGAAACAGCGCCCGTCGCACCGAGAATAAAGAGGATGTTAAACAAATTGCTACCGACGATGTTGCCAAGGGCGATGTCCGTTTGTCCTTTTCGCGCGGCAATGATGCTGGTGGCCAACTCGGGGAGCGACGTGCCGCCGGCGACGATGGTCAAACCGATGACGGCTTCGGAGACGTGCAACCTGTGGGCCACGCCGGAGGCACCGCTGACGAAGATATTGCTACCTACGATCAAGCAAGCCAGTCCGACGATGACAAAAAGCCAACTTCCCCAACGGCCATAGCGCGGCGATGCGTTGCCTTCGGCCTCTCCAACTTTGGCTTGGCGAATAGTCTGCCCCATATAGGCCACAAAGATGAGTAAGAGCAGCAAGCTGTCGATGCGCGACAAGAAGCCGTCCCACACGAGGAGGAGGAAGATGAGCGAAATGCCAAACAACATGGGCATATCGCGCTTCACTAATGAGGGCCGCATCAGCATTGGGGAGATGGCAGCCGTAGCGCCGACGATCAAAAGCGAATTGAAGATGTTGCTACCCACGACATTGCCAACGGCTAATCCGGGCGTGCCCTTGAGGGCTGAAACAAAGCTGACGCAAAACTCGGGCAGCGAAGTGCCAAAGGCTACGACCGTGAGGCCAATAATGATTTGCGGCACATTGAGACGCGTGGCGATGGAGCTCGCGCCGTCAGTAAAGCGGTCGGCGCCCCAAACGACGGCAACCATTCCAAGGACTATGAAAATAATATCTACAATCACGTGGTTTTTATTATGGGGTATCGACTGCAAAGATACGACAAGCGGAGATGAAAAACAGACTATTGCGCTTTTTTGTTTGTGCTTCAAATTGTATTTTTGCACAAAAATAGCACGGCAACGCCTTCGGGTGCTGCCGAAAATTGTAAAAAAGAGATGCAGAAGATACCCAGCTTTACGATAGATCATACGCGCTTGGAGCGCGGCATATACGTTTCGCGCAAAGATCGTGTGGGCGTAGAAGTAATCACGACTTTCGATGTCCGCCTCAAGCGCCCCAACGCTGAACCGGTGATGACGCCGGCCGCAGCGCACACCATCGAACACTTGATGGCTACTTTCTTGCGCAATGATGGGGAATGGCGCGATCGAATCATTTATTGGGGTCCGATGGGTTGCCTCACGGGTTTTTATTTGTTGGTGCGCGGCGATTTGAGTTCGAAGGATATGGTCGACTTGCTGCGCCGCGGTTTTGCGTTCGTGGCAGATTTTGACGACGAAATACCGGGGGCTAACGCGAAAGACTGCGGCAATTGGCAATTGCACGACTTAGACGGCGCTCGCGCTGAAGCACGTAAATATGTAGAGGAAACGCTCGAAGAAATAACGGCACGCAACCTTGTGTATCCCGTAAGTGAAGGCTGCTGATCGGCCCTCAAAAATTAAGCAGAAAGACGATGCAGAAAGATTATGAGATAATGGCGCCCGTAGGCTCACGCGAGAGTCTGGCGGCCGCCTTGCAAGCCGGCGCAGATTCGATCTACTTCGGCATAGAGGCGCTGAATATGCGCGCTCATTCGGCCAATCGCTTCACGATAGACGACTTGAAGGAGATTGCTTCGACGTGTGAGGCGCGCGGCGTCAAGACTTACTTGACGGTCAACACGATTATATATGGCGAGGATTTGGCGCTGATGCACGAAATTTGCGATGCGGCAAAGGCGGCTTCGATCTCGGCGGTCATCGCGGCGGATGTGGCCGTCTTGACTTACTGCCGGGAAATCGGGCAAGAGGTGCATCTATCGACGCAATTGAACATTTCGAACATCGATGCTTTAAAGTTTTATGCGCATTATGCGGACGTCGTGGTCTTGGCGCGGGAGCTAAATTTAGAGCAGGTGAAGGAAATCCACGACCGGATTGTCGCAGAAAACCTCTGCGGCCCCTCAGGCGAACGGATTCGCATCGAAATGTTCTGCCACGGGGCTTTGTGTATGGCGATTAGCGGCAAATGTTATCTGTCTTTGGACAATCTCGGCCGCAGTGCGAACCGGGGCGAATGTATGCAAGTCTGCCGCCGCGGCTACACAGTGCGCGACCGCGAAACCGGCGTCGAACTGGACGTGGACAACAAGTATATTATGAGTCCGAAAGACTTAAAAACGATCGGATTCATCGATAAAATGTATGCAGCGGGCGTTCGTGTTTTCAAAATCGAAGGGCGTGCGCGCAGTGCGGAATACGTATCGACCGTCGTCAGCTGTTATAAAGAGGCGCTCGAAGCTGTTGTCGACGGAACCTTCTCTTCTGAAAAAACGGCCGAATGGGATGAACGCCTCGCCACAGTTTTTAATCGCGGATTCTGGGATGGCTATTATTTAGGTCGGAAGTTGGGCGAATGGAGCGAGAAGTACGGCTCGGAAGCCACAGAGCGGAAAGTTTATGTCGGCAAGGGCGTAAAATATTATTCAAAGTTGGGCGTGGCGGAGTTTAAGCTCGAAGCCGGCGCCATCAACAAAGGCGACAAACTTCTTGTCGTCGGCCCTTCAACGGGCGCTGTTTATTTTGAGGCGACGGAGATCAGATACGATTTGCAGCCCGTTGATCATGCGGAAAAGGGACAGCATATTTCAATTCCTATATCGGAGCGCGTGCGCCCTTCAGATAAACTCTACCGCATCGAACATTGTGATGAAAACGCTAAAAACGGATAAATAAATATGGTACTCCTTTTTGATATGGGCGGGGTCTTGGTCGACCTTGATTTGGACCTTACGCTCGCCGGCTTTGATCAAATCGGGATAGATTTGCGTCCTTATTTGGATTCAGCGCGACAAGCGGGATTTCTTTCCGACTACGAAAGCGGCAAGATCAACACGGAAACGATGCTGAACGAGATGCGCGCCTTATCAACCAAGTCGGATCTTACCGACGACGAGATCGCCGCGGCGTGGTGCAGGCTCTTGGTACGTTTACCGCAGGAGCGGCTGGAGCTGATCTTGAAGGCGCGGCGCCACTACCGCATCGCCCTTTTGAGCAACACGAACCCGCTTTCTTGGGGGAAAGCTCGGACGGAATTTATCGAACAACAAGGCCACACCGTCTCGGACTTCTTCGACGAAACTTTTCTCTCGTTTGAGATGGGCGTGGAGAAGCCTGCGCCGGAGATTTTCCAAAAGGCCGTCGAAGCGCTCCATTGTCGGCCCGAGGAGGTCCTCTTTTTTGATGATGCGGCCGCTAATTGCGAAGCCGCGCGTCGAGAAGGACTGCGCGTCTTCCATACGCCGACCGACGGCAGTTGGATGCAACTTTTCGACGACGCCGGTCGCTTAAAAGACGAAGCGAATGCTGGTTATTAAAGACTTTGATCAAACTCAGCCGATTCGGCAGCCGCTTCGTTCAGCCACGCCGATCGTCGCCACAGTCGGATTTTTCGACGGCGTGCACTTGGGCCACCGCTACTTGCTCAAACAAGTGCGCGACGAAGCCCGCCGCCGCGACGGATGGGCTATGGCTATCACATTCTCCGTTCATCCGCGCCGCGTTTTAGACGTCAGTTATCGTCCGCAAATGCTGACGACCACCGAAGAAAAGCTCGGTTTCATCGCAGAAAGTGGGATGGATTGCTGCACCATATTAGATTTTACCCCCGCCTTGGCCAAGTTGCCGGCTAAGGACTTTATGCAATATTTTTTGCGCGACAAGTTGGGCGTCAGCGTACTCCTAATGGGCTACGACCACCACTTTGGTTCCGACCGCCTTATCGGCCTTGCGCCCTACAAAGCCTTGGGCGCCTCGCTCGGCATCGAAGTTTTGAAAGCCGAAGCCTATAAAAACGACGACTTAACCCTTAGTTCGTCGCTGATTCGTCGCTGTTTGGAGGCCGGTAATATCGCCTGCGTCAATTCCGCCCTCGGGCGGCGCTACGAATTGAAAGGGCACGTCGTCGAGGGGCACCATATTGGGCGCGACTTGGGCTTTCCTACGGCCAACTTGGAGCCGGATGACCCCCGGAAATGTCTGCCCGGGCGCGGCGTTTATGCCGTTTTTGCAGAAATCAGGGGCAAAACCTATCCCGCGATGCTTAATATCGGCTTCCGCCCGACCCTTAACGACGGCAATAAGGTCACGATTGAGACCCATCTGTTCGGCTTTGAGGACAACGCATACGGCGAAGCACTCACCTTGCGCTTTGTTCGCCGTCTCCGCGACGAGCAACGCTTTGATTCCCTCGAAGCCCTGCGCCACCAATTACAACAAGATGCTGATAACACCCTACATATATTAAATGACTATGCAAACCAGTAAAACCATGCAAATAGGCATGCTGATCGTAGCCCTCATTATGCCCTACGCCTTTCAGGCTTTTTTTGGCGCCGTCTTCCTTTTCATCGGCGTACTCCCCGATTTGCTGCAAGGGAAGCCCTTTGATCCGCACGCGATTGAGCATATGCCGACGATGTTAGGTTTGGCGTTGATCTGCTCCAATCTTTCGCTGTATTTCTTCTACAGACTTACGCAGCTGTCTCGCCATCCGCTCACCGACGCCAAGCGCAAATTATCGCCGGCGCTGACGACCACGGCTTTATTGAGTTTTCTCTGTATCAGCTTTTCTGCAGCCTTCATCTTGATGCGTTTTGATTTAAACGACGGCGGGATGGAAGCTGTCTTCAATGAGATGACAACCAATCCGGCCGGCATTTTAGCCATCGTAGTCTTTGGTCCTCTTGGCGAAGAACTTGCTTTCCGCGAAGTATTTCAGCGCCGTTTGCAGGCCATGACTTCACCGCTCGTTGCCATCATCGTATCCGGCGTGGTCTTTGGCTTATATCACCTCAATTTTGCACAAATGATTCCGGCCATCGGTTCAGGCATCGTGCTGGCTATCTTGTATTATCGCTTCGGAGACATTCGAATTTGTCTGGCGGCACACATTCTAAACAACGGTTTGAGTACGGTAATAAGCATCCTCGACCCGACGAACAAATCGGAGAAGGTCCTCCTTGACGCTTATCCCGAAGTTTGGGGTGCCCTACTGCTGATTATCGGCGTTCTGCTACTTAAATATTGGTTGCGAAAGACGCCTCCTACGATACAAACGGTATGAAAATAGGCAACGTTGATCTGGGCGAAAGCCCGCTACTGCTTGCACCGATGGAGGACGTGACCGACATCGGTTTCCGCAAGCTTTGTCGGCAGATGGGAGCTGCGATGGCTTACTCCGAATTTGTTGCTTCCGACGCCCTCGTGCGCAATGTGCGCCGCTCTTTGGACAAATTGGCGGTTAGCGACGCTGAACGGCCGGTCGCCATACAAATATACGGACGCTTCCCCGACGCGATGGCGGAGGCGGCGAAGATAGTTGAGGAGACGTCGCATCCGGATATATTGGACCTCAACTTTGGTTGCCCCGTGAAGCGTGTGGCCGGAAAAGGCGCAGGCGCGGGCCTGTTGCAAAACGTCCCACTGATGCTCGAAATTACCCGCCGCGTGGTCGAGGCCGTCAAGATTCCCGTCACCGTCAAGACCAGATTGGGCTGGGATAGTGAGCATGAAATCATAACCGAACTGGCGGAGCAGTTGCAAGATTGCGGAATCAGTGCACTAACCATCCACGGCCGCACGCGCGCACAAATGTATAAGGGCGAAGCCGATTGGCGCCTGATCGGCGAAGTCAAGCGCAACCCGCGCATACACATACCCATCATCGGCAATGGCGACTTGACGACCGGCGAAGACGTGCGCCGCGCTTTCGAGCGCTATGGTGTGGATGCCTGTATGGTCGGCCGCGCCACCTTTGGTCGGCCTTGGATCTTCAAGGAGATGTATGACGCTGTCCACGACCAGCATCACACGCCCGTCAACGCCATCGAGAGTAGCTACGAGCCCCTTTCGGCCGATTGGAAACTGGATGTGCTCAAAGCGCAAGTCGTGCAGAGCGTCAACCGCATCGACGAATATCGCGGCATCCTCCACGTGCGCCGCCATATCGCTGCAACGCCACTCTTCAAAGGCATTCCCGACTTCCGCGAGAAGCGCATTTCATTGCTGCGGGCTGAAACGGTCGACGCGCTCTTTGAGCAAATCGAGGCCGTACGCCCACTTGTCAGGCAATATGCTGCGGCCGATGCTTGATTGAGCAACCTTCGCGGCCACCCTGTTTCATACGCGGCCGGCAGTGCCGCTCATTTTTTCGATGCTTCCGCCTTGCTGCGCGAGGCCTGCGTAATCTGTGGCCCTCAATGGGGCCATTTTTCTTTCGCAAAAGGCCATTGACCAAGCGCACAGCCGACTTTCCGCAGCGTAAGTCGGCCCGCTATTTCTCTTCATCAAACTTTCATAACCCGAAAAGACCAACAGCCGGCCCTCAAATCGGAGCAAAACCGACACGACCTCGCCTTTCATCCTTTTTTCATCACGAGAAAAAAGGTGTGCGCTCACGATAAAAAGAGCTTACGCTCGTGAGAAAAAAGGTTTGCGCTCGTGATGACACACGCCGAAAGCAAAATTTGGCGATGAGGGAACAACGCTTGGTGCGCGATAAATGCGCCCTTTTTCGTCCATAACAGCCATTTTCCGTTTAGTGAATCAACCCTCCGCCTTCACGCCTCCACCGGTGGGAAGCGCGAAAGAAAATGTAGGAGAAGAAAAAGGCGACGTCGGCGAACGAAAGCCAATCGGCAGCAACAAATCTTGCGATGAATCCGTGCAAAAAGTTGAAATTTCGGTTTACAGCTTGCACCGGGAGCGAAAAGAAGCGGCACCGGCGCGTGCAGAGATTAAACAACCGGCGCACTGCTTTGCCTGTAATTTCGTATCTTTGCGGTCTACTTCCTCACAAAAAGCGCAAACGGGCCGCCCCAAGCATTCTAAGCTGAAGCAGGCCGAAGGAAGGGAATAAAAAGCGGCATATAACACGATGAAACCGCCACTTTTAGTCGCCACGAACCGGCCCGCAGCGGGCGCTCCACAAGCCTACGCCACCCGCAACGCACCAAAGACGACGCGCAGGCGACAATGCGATCTCGAACCCCGAAATAGGGAGATGATATATACAAGAAAATTAAACTAAAAAGACGAACAAATGACAACACTTACCATCAAAGACTACACGAAGCGCACGCAGAGCACGCTGCGCCGCATCGTTCTCGGCAGCATTGCCCTCCTGCTCGCCGCACCACTCTACGCTGCAGCCCCGCAAACGCACCGGCAGGCATGCAAAGACGACGCAAGGGCGAAAGAAACCGCCTTCTACAAAGGTGCAGACATTAGTTGGGTAACCGAAATGGAGGCCAAAGGCTACAGTTTTGCCAATGCTCGCGGCGAAGCGCGGGAGTGCACCGCACTGATGAAAGAACTCGGCTTACAGGCCATTCGCCTGCGCGTCTGGGTGAACCCCCAAGATGGTTTTTGCGGCACGGAAGACGTGGTCAAGAAAGCCCTGCGCGCGCAGAAATTGGGTATGGACGTGCTGATCGACTTCCATTACAGCGATAGTTGGGCCGACCCAAGCAAACAATACATCCCCGCCGCTTGGAAAAGCCACACGTATGCCCAAATCTTAGCGGACGTGAAGCAGCATACGACCGGCGTATTGCAAGCGCTGAAAGCGGCGGGCGTGAGTCCGAAGTGGGTGCAAGTGGGCAACGAGACCAGCGACGGCTTACTGTGGGAAGTGGGCCGCGCATCGAAGCAGGCGGCGCAATATGCCGGCATCATCGACGCCGGCTACGCGGCCGTGAAAAGCGTCTTTGCCGATGCGCTCGTCTTGGTGCACCTCGACAATGGTTTTAACCAAGACTTATATAAATGGAACCTCAACTTGCTGAAGCAATACGGGGCGCGCTTCGATATGGTCGGGATGTCGCTCTATCCGGATGCGGCGGTCAAATATAATAATCAACAGAATGTAAGCACGGCGATTGATCATTGTATGCAGAACATAGCCTTCGTGCGGCGCACCTATAACGTGCCGACAATGATTGTGGAGACGGGCTTCAACGTGACGCGTGCGGCGGAAGGCAAAGCCGGATTGAGTTTGCTCCTACGGCGTGCGGCGGAAAATGCAGACTGCCGCGGCGTCTTCTATTGGGAGCCCGAAGCGCCCAATGGCTATAACGGCGGCTACGATATGGGGGCCTTCACGGAGCGCAACAAGGTTTGCTCGCCCACCATTATCATGGAAGCTTTCAGCGAGGCGAGCACGGGACTCGAAAGGCCGACCATCGCGCCGACAAAGGCGAACAAAGACACGGCCTATGACCTGAGCGGACACCGCATCGCGATACCCGACAAAGGTTTTTACATCACACGCGGCCAAAAATACTTACGCCGCTAAAAACCAAAGCCTACGAAGGATACAACTATAAGAGAGGCGGCCTCAACGGCCGCCTCTTAGCGTCAAATCACCGGCCGGCAGCAAAGAAAAGCGAGTCCAAAAGCTTGGCCAACTTGCTTTTGCGTACGCGCAGTAAGCCCTGCAAATTGCAAAGTCGACCCCGAATTTGCACTCTAAAGTTGAAAATGTGCATCTTTTTAGTAGTTTTCTCGCAAAAGATTTGTCCGTTTTAAGAGATAAGTATACTTTTGCAGCCGATTCAAACGAATCGAATTCTATTATTAACAACTAAATAATACACGATTATGGCTGAAATAGCAGACAAAGTGAAAGCAATCATCGTAGATAAGCTCAGCGTAGACGAAGCAGAAGTAAAGCCCGAAGCAAGCTTTGCTAACGACCTCGGTGCAGACTCTTTGGACACGGTAGAATTGATCATGGAATTCGAGAAAGAGTTTAAGATCTCTATTCCCGATGATCAAGCAGAAAAGATCAGCACCGTTGGCGACGCAATCGCTTATATCGAAGAGCACACGAAGTAAGCGTATGCTTCTTTCATAAGATAACGTTTAACGTTTTCAGGCAGCTCGCTGCGGCGAGAGAGACTTGAAGACGTTAAACGTTACTGCTTTTAAGAGAAATCCGACAACGCTGCAGGCGCCGACCGGCTTTGAGCTTCACAACTGCAAAGCCAAGCGCCACCCGCCACCACCATCACAACCGCCGAGCGCCTCATCGGGCGCAGCGAGAAGCATAAGATGAGAGGGCATTAAGGTGATCGGCTCGCCAAGTCGATCATCGCCGGTCACTTTAATACCCCGGGGCAGCCTCGGAAGCATCATTCTCATCGAAGCATCGACAGAAGTGTTCTTCTTAACTTGTTCTTTATGCCCGCCAAGCTTGAAGCACGGCGCGGTTTTTACATTTTCAAAAATCAGACAATGGAATTAAATAGAGTTGTAGTCACCGGTATGGGCGCCATTACGCCCCTTGGACACACGGCGGCCGAAACGTGGGAAAACATGAAGAAAGGCGTGAGCGGCGCAGGCCCTATCACGCACTTTAATGCCGAAAAGTTTAAGACGCAGTTTGCTTGCGAGGTAAAAGATTTCGATGTCACGAAATACATTGACCGCAAGGCAGCGCGCAAAATGGACCTCTACGAACAATTTGCCCTGATCGCGGCGCGCGAAGCTGTAGAAAACAGCGGTATGGACTTGGATACGGTCGATAAGAATGAGATCGGCGTGATCCTCGGCGTAGGCATCGGCGGTATCAATACGTTTGAAATGGAGGCCGGCAACTATGCGCTTCACGAAGAAGACGGCCCGAAGTTTAATCCGTTCTTTATTCCGAAGATGATTGCCGACATCGCTGCCGGACAAATCGCTATCGACTATGGTTTTCACGGACCCAACTATACGACAACTTCAGCTTGCGCGAGTGCAACGAATGCCATCGCCGATGCGTTTAACCTGCTGCGCTTAGGCAAGGCAAACGCGATCGTTACGGGCGGCGCTGAGGCGGGCATCTGGCCGGCCGGCGTAGGCGGCTTTAACGCTATGCACGCACTCTCTACGCGCAATGATGATCCGATGCACGCCAGCCGTCCTTTCTCGGCGAGTCGCGACGGTTTCGTGATTGGTGAGGGAGCGGCTTGCCTCGTACTCGAGACGCTCGACCACGCTTTGGCGCGCGGCGCAAACATTATCTGCGAACTGGCCGGTGTGGGTATGTCGGCTGACGCGCACCACATCACGGCTTCGCATCCGGAGGGACTCGGCGCTACGCTCGTGATGCAGCGCGCACTGAAAGATGCCGGCATGCAGCCTGAAGAAATTGACTACATCAATGTGCACGGCACGTCAACGCCGGTGGGCGATATCAGCGAAGTAAAAGCGATCCGCGACGTCTTTGGTGAGTCGGCCTATAAGCTCAACATCAGCTCGACAAAGTCAATGACGGGCCACTTGCTCGGCGCTGCCGGCGGCGTAGAAGCGATCGCAGCTGCAATGGCTGTAAAAGAAGACATCGTGCCGCCGACCATCAACCACGAAGAAGGCGACAACGATCCCGAGATCGACTACAACCTCAACTTCACCTTTAACAAAGCGCAAGAGCGCCCCGTGCGCGCCGCTTTGAGCAACACGTTCGGCTTCGGCGGCCATAATGCGTGCTGCATTATGAAGAAGTATGTCGCTCAATGATGCTGAATTGTATTGACCGTATAAAGCTCCTTTTCCGTAAAGACAAGGAGCTTTATCGAAAAGTCTACAACATACTCGGCTTCTACCCGCACGACATCGAATATTACCGCATAGCCTTCGCCCACAGTTCTTCTGAATACAAAGGACGCAACGGGCGCACGGTCAACAATGAACGCCTGGAGTTTCTGGGCGATGCCGTGTTGGAAATGGTAGTTAGCGACATTGTATTCCGCCGCTTCGAGCGCAAGCGCGAGGGCTTCCTCACCGGCACGCGAAGCAAAATCGTACAGCGGGCCACGCTGAATCAGTTGGCGGAGAAGACGGGTATTTCAAAAATGCTTCGCACTTCGATGCGGGCAACCTCGCACAATAGTAATATTGGCGGCAATGCTTTCGAAGCGTTCTTTGGCGCCTTATATTTGGACCGAGGTTACCGCGCGGCCTACCGCTTCTTTGCCAAGCGCATCTTAGGTGTACACATCAACTTAGAGGCTGTGGCGAAAAAGGAAGAGAATTTTAAGAGTAAACTCTTGGAATGGAGCCAAAAGAATCGGTTGCGCGCCGAGTTCAAACTGGATCGCACGGAGAACAATGCTGCCGGCGGCCCCGTCTTCTACACGACAGTGCGCCTCGAAGGCTTGGAGGCCGGAAAAGGTAGCGGTTACTCGAAAAAGGAAAGCCAGCAGAAGGCAGCCAAAGCGGCCTTAACGAAACTCAAACGTGAGGCCAAATTTAAGGGTAGCATCTTCGAGGCGAAAGAGATGCGCACCTCAATGGAGGCGGAAGAGTTTGCCGCCTTACCGTCTATGTCAGAGCCTTCTATTCTTATTGACAAACCGGCTGAAGCATAAGCTGATCACCGCGCCGTCCGCAATCGCTGCGGAAATCTTATGGCGCAATGGGCACGCCGACCAATCTGCGGCGCTGCCGGTCCGTTGATCAGCCGCAACAGCCGCCGAATAAGCTTAACAAGTCGAGCGGAAATTTGAAAAAAACGACACCGAAACACTATTCGGTTCGCGCAGTTCAAATTTCCGCTCGGCTTTTATATTTATCGCTGCTACCTTGCCGCACATTTTTTACCTTTTCGTTTTCATCTTTTTGTAGGACTAATTCATTTACAAAACAACAAAGTGGCAGCGCTGCAAGCAGAAAGCATTGCTCCTATCTTGTTGGGAACTTTTTTCCGCCTATGCGAATTTTAATTCCTCCTATGGGGATTTTTGTCCGCTTACTTGGAACTGTTGTTTCAACAAGCGGAGCGCGAAATAGACACTTATCTATACTTAAAAGGCTAAGCGCAAACTGAGTTTGCTGTAGCTTTAGTCAGCGCGAAAGCCGCCGTTAGCCGCGCTTTCGTATAGGGCGATGCCCGATCATAAGCCCACAGAAAAAAACCTCAACGAAGAATTGATCATACGATAAGACGCCCCGAGAAGAGTCGGCATCACGGCGGAAGCGCAGATAAGTTTTCACAAGCTTTTCCGTTGTTTGTTTGCTACTTCGCAGGATAAGCCGTAACTTTGCCGCCGAAAAAAGCAAAAGAGGACAGATTTGGCTGCTTGCAACCTCTCGAAAAAATGCTAAAACGATGCCGGGAAATGCTGCCAAGAAGCAGCACCGACACTTGTAGGCGCCACTCCCGAGGAGGCGCTCATTTTTTTCAGAACGACATCAGCCCCAAGTTCCTGTAACATTCTATTCATTACAAAAGCAAAGAAGGAAAATGGGTTATTTATTCACATCAGAATCAGTTTCGGCAGGCCATCCGGATAAAGTGGCCGACCAGATCTCAGACGCCGTCTTAGACAATTTATTGGCTTTTGACCCGCATAGCCGCGTAGCTTGCGAGACAATGGTCACGACCGGGCAAGTCATCGTGGCCGGTGAGGTGCGTTCTAACGCTTGGGCCGACCTTACGACCATTGTCCGCGATACCGTAGCCCACATTGGCTACACCAAAGCCGATTATAAGTTTGACAGCGAATCGTGCGGCATTCTCAGTGCCATCCACGAGCAGAGCGACGACATTAACCGCGGTGTAGACCGCCGGTCGCCCGAGGAACAAGGCGCCGGCGACCAAGGTATGATGTTTGGTTATGCCAACAACGAGACCGACAATTATATGCCGCTGCCCCTATCCTTGGCCACAGATTTAATGATCACGCTCGAGCGCATCCGCCGCGAGGGCAAAGAGATGACTTATCTTCGTCCCGATGCGAAGAGTCAAGTGACGGTGCGCTACGACGACAACGACCGCGCCGTGGGCATTGATACGATTCTCGTTTCGACGCAGCACGATGAGTTTATCACCGCTGCCGAAGCCGGTTCGCAGCAGGCAGCCGACGAGCAGATGCTGGCCCGCATTCGCCGCGACGTCATCGAAATACTCATTCCGCGCACCATTGCCGAGCGCGTTCATACGCCTGAAATCAAACAAATGCTCGCCGCCAACGACATTAAATATCTCGTCAACCCAACAGGCAAGTTCGTCATCGGCGGGCCTAACGGCGACACCGGACTCACGGGCCGCAAGATCATCGTCGACACCTATGGCGGCCGCGGCGCACACGGCGGCGGTGCCTTCTCCGGCAAGGACCCTTCGAAAGTAGACCGCAGCGCCGCCTACGCAGCGCGCCACATTGCGAAAAACTTAGTGGCAGCCGGCGTTGCCGATGAAATCCTGGTGCAGTTGAGCTATGCCATCGGCGTCGCTGAGCCTATCAGCATCTGCGTCAACACCTACGGCAAGCGCCACGTTGCCTTGACAGACGGCGAAATTGCCGAAAAGGTACGCACGCTCTTCGACCTGCGTCCTTACGCCATTGAGGAGCGCCTCAAGCTCCGCACGCCTATTTATACCGAAACGGCGAATCACGGACATATGGGCCATCAGCCGCGCTTCAAGACCAAGACTTTCAAATGTAAAGGCCAACCAGACAAGCAGATCGAAGTAGAACTCTTCACGTGGGAGAAACTCGATTACGTCGACAAGATAAAGGCTGCTTTCGGCCTCTGACAATACACCTGTGGAGCGCCCCTACTTGACGCTCCGCAGGCACTTCAAGTTGAAAAAAAGAATGAAGATCACTGTTTACGCAGCTTCCAGCGGCCAATTGGGTCAAGCCTACATCGATGCCGCACAAAGCCTCGGGCGCCTCATAGCCGCCAAGGGCTATACGCTGATCAACGGCGCCGGACGTATGGGTCTGATGGGCGCATCGTGCGATGCCTGCCTCGCTGCCGGCGGAGAGGCGCTCGGCATTATTCCTCGCTTTATGGTGGAGCAAGGTTGGCAGCACTCGTCGCAGCCACTCCTGATTACGGCAGACATGCACGAACGCAAAGAGAAGTTGGCCGGCTTATCGGATGCCTGCATCGCCCTGCCCGGCGGCGTCGGCACGCTCGAAGAATTGATGGAGATTATCACGTGGAAACAACTCGGCCTCTACCTCAAGCCCGTCATTATCCTCAATACGTGCGGCTATTATGATCCGCTGTTGGCCCAACTGGACCGCGCGGCCGATGAGCGCTTTATGCGCGAAGGGCACAAGGCGATTTGGCGCGTAGCAGCCACACCGGAAGAGGCCATACTGCTGGCAGAGACCACGCCGCTTTGGGACAAAAGCGTGCAGAAGTTTGCCGCGCTCACCTAACCCGACCTCCTCACCCCGCTTATACATCTATATATTATGGTGCAGCAAGACAGTTTACAAATAGACCAAGGTCAGACCGCCGCAAAAGCGATCTCGACGGCTGCACCCCATCGCTATACGCGCATCAAGATGGAACCGCTCAAGGCGGATACGGGTTTCGTCGAACATACCGAGCCGCAACTCGCGGGTGCCCCAAGTATGCGGCCGGCCGACCCGCAATCCGGACTCTTCAACACGGATTCGACGATGATACGCGGACTTTACGGCAAGGCCTTGCTGCATAGCGATTTCGACGATAGCTTACGCGCTCACACAGCGATTGTGCCTTACCGCGACCAAGGCATTGCGGGCGATCCCGTTCCTTATCGTTTTCGAACGGACAACTATGTTACGATCGCCCTACTCCTCGACTTCTTCCTCGGCGTCTTGGTGATCGCTCGCTCGCGGCGCTATCTGGCCAACAGCATCAAGCATTTCTTTCGCCCTTACGACCATCGAAATATGTTCACGGAGCGCAACGACACGGAACTCCACGGCCAACTCTTCCTCATCTTACAGACCTGCTTTATACTCGGCGTATTGACGTTCGACTTCGTGCAGAATCTCCTGCCGGAAGTGTTTAACATCGTCTCGCCTTATACCATCTTGCTCGCGTCCTCCGGCATCTTCGCCGCCTTCTATCTATTGAAAATCATCCTCTACTATTTGATCAACAACGTCTTCTTTGACCACGACGTCATCTCCACTTGGCGCAAGACCTACTTGCTCTCGGTCTTCGCGCTGGGCATCGCCTTCTTCCCGATCGCCCTGCTGGTTGTCTATTTCGACCTCTCCTTCAGCGCCCTCCCTACAATTGTCCTCATAGTACTCAGCATCAACAAACTCTTGTTGACTTACAAGGCTTTCCACATTTTTTCCGGCTATAAAATGTCCGGAATCCATATTATTTTGTACCTTTGCACCCTGGAAATACTACCATTGTTCGCCTTGTGGCGCGCTTTGGTTTATTCGCTAAACAGCTTGACTGCTATCGAGTAAGTATTCAAAGTCACGATGATAAAAAAAATCCTCATTTCGCAGCCCTATCCCACGTCCGAGAAGTCTCCTTATTTTGATATAGAAAAGAAATACGGCGTTGAAATCATTTTTCATCCGTTTATCAAAGTAGAAGGACTCAGCGCAAAAGAGTTTCGCCAGCAGAAAGTTCAGATCTTGGACCACACCGCCATTGTTTTTACTTCCCGCCACGCAATTGACCACTTTTTTACCTTGTGTAAAGAGCTACGCGTCAACATTCCGGAAGACATGAAATACTTCGGGCTCTCCGAGACGATCGCTTTATACATCCAAAAATACGTTCAGTATCGTAAGCGCAAAGTTTTCTTCAGCCAGACGGGAAAATGGCCCGACCTCGTTCAGGTAATGGCCAAGCACAAGACGGAAAAATACCTCATTCCTCAGAGTAGCGTCCACACCAACGAAGTAGAAGAAGCGCTCAACGCGAAAAAGCTGAACCATACCGAATGTGTGATGTATCGCACCGTAAGCAACGATTTGCCGAAAGCGATTGAAGATTACGATCTCGTGATTCCTTTCACCCCGAGTGGTTTTGAGATTCTCTGCGAGAACTATCCCGATTTTCGGCAAAAGGGCATCAAGCTCGGATGCTTTGGCCGCTCCACGCTCAAAGCGATTACCGACAGCGGCTATGAGCCCGCCGTCGCTGCGCCTTCGCCTGAAGCACCCTCAATGCCCGCTTGCTTAGAGCTCTATTTGGAGAAAGAAAACAAATAACACACGCCTCATTTTATTTCACAAAAATACTTAGGGTTAAGGACCGGCGCCAAGATTGCTTGGCGCCGGTTTGCATTTCTCCCCGCCCTACTGCGGCGGTGAATTTAGGGCGACGAGGAGCGAGCAATCGAATAGTTTTCCGTACTTTTGCCTTAATGAAGCGCTATAGTTTTGGTAAGGCCGAACACCTCTGTTTGACCAAAGACATCGAATCGCTCTTTGCCGACGGCACACACTCCCCCTCGGTCTATCCGTTGCGTGCCGTCTACCGGCGCATAAAGCCGAGCGGCAAGCCTGCGGTAAAAGTATTGCTGAGCGTACCCAAGCGCAAGTTGCGCCGCGCCGTGGATCGCAACCGCGTCAAACGCCTCCTGCGCGAAGCCTATCGCCACCACAAAGACCTCCTGCCCGCCATCCTCGCCCCCGATGAGGGCCTCCACATCGCCTTTCTCTGGTTCTCCGATCGCACTTGGCCGACCGCAAAAGTCGAAACACAAATGGTAAAACTGCTTCAGCGCATTGTAGAAAAGGAAACTGCTTCATCATGAAATACCTTGTACGCCTTTTCATCCTCCCTATCCGCTTGTATCAACGATTTATTTCACCGCTGACGCCACCCTCGTGCCGCTTTACGCCCACCTGCTCTCAATATGCTATTGAAGCCTTGCAGAAACATGGGCTTTTCAAAGGCCTTTGGTTAGCAATTCGCCGCCTTTTGCGCTGCCATCCGTGGGGTGGAAGCGGCTATGATCCCGTCCCGTGACTCGTTTGCTCGATTTTCATTCCCACCATCTCGACGCACCGGCCGGTTCGGCCATCGTCAACATACCACTTGAAGTATTATCGGGTGCAACGCCGTTTGCGCCTCTCCCCCACGCGTACTATTCAGTCGGGATTCACCCTTGGTGGAGCAGTTTGCCGGCCGCCGACCTCGCCCAATTACAGCAGCAACTCCCCCTTTGGGCCGCGCGCGATGAAGTTGTGGCCCTTGGCGAATGTGGTTTTGACCGCTTGCGCGGAGATTGGGCCGTGCAAGAGCAACTTTTCCCCCTCCACGTCCGTTTGAGCGAAGCCTACGGCAAGCCCCTGATCCTCCATTGCGTGCGCGCCTTCGACCGCCTCTTGGCCCTGCGCAAGCACTACCGCCCTACGCAGCGCTGGGTCATACATGGGTTTCGCGGGCGTCCGGCCTTGGCCCGCCAACTCCTACAGGCTGATTTCGATCTGAGTTTTGGAGAGCACTACAACGCCGAAAGTTACGCCCTGACGCCCCCTTCGCGCCGACACATTGAGAGCGACGAAGGATGCCTACCCGCCGCACTCCTCTCCACGCCCACCATTGAGCGTCCGGAAGGCTTCAACGAAGAAGTTTAAGTCTGTTTTCAACGCCTCCATCCTTATTTTTTATTCGCGAAAGCGTAGCAACACCCTTTTTCATCGTGAGCGCACACCCTTTTCATCACGATAAAAAGAACGTCCCCTCGTGAGCGTAGACCTTTACGCTCACGATGAAAAAGCAAGTCGGCACGATTTGACGAAAAAGTTTCCGATCATTGATCATTTGAAAAGCCGCCGAAGCGCGCCCCATTATCCTCTTTCTGCTACAAAAATCAAGGCCGAAACAACGCTCAACCAAGCGACAAGATCGCCGCAAGGGCGCAAAGCCTCAGCAAGCGCATTCGCAGCAAAAAAAGCGGCCATCCACGCCCCACAAAAAGTGCGTAGACAGCTGCTAACAGCCGTTGACGATAAAAGAAATGCGACATCCTACGCAGGCCCCCTGCCGTGGGCGGCAAGAGACCGGCGCGCCGCTTGTAGGTTAGCGCACCAGTCGGTAAGCCCCGCCGGGAAGTGTCTTGACAAGCCCACGCATGTTCAAGTCAAACAAGAGCGAAGCTGCCAGCGAGTGATCCATACCGGTCGCTGCGGCGAGTTGGTCGAGCGTTCGCGCATCGTGCTGCCGCAAGACGGCGACCAAGCGCTCCTCATCCGCCCCCAAGCCGGCAAACAAGTCGGGCGCGGTTGCTTCCCCCTGCCCCCTCATCGAAGCGCCGAGCCAGTCGGCCAGCAGATCCTGCGCCGACGTGATGAGTTTGGCGCGCCCATCGCGCAGCAGGGCGTTGCATCCGGCCGACATTTCATCGTTTGCGCGCCCCGGAAAGGCATAGACCGGGCGCTCATATTGGCGCGCCAAGCGCGCCGTGGCAAGTGCGCCGCCGCGAACGCCACTCTCTACGACGACAACTACATCGGCCATCCCCGCCACAATGCGGTTACGCTGCAAGAAGCGGCCCTTATCGGGCACCGTCAGGCGCGGATATTCCGTGAGCAAACCGCCCTTGTTCAGCATCGCGATGGCCGTCGTGCGATGGGCCGATGGGTAGAGCCGATCCAAGCCGTGCGCGAGCACACCCACGGTCGGCAGGTTCGCCTCCAAGGCCTGCCGGTGCGCGTGCACGTCGACGCCGTAAGCCAGTCCGCTCAAGACAAGCACATCCGGCGCAAAGGCCGCTAGATCTCGGCAGAGGTGGCGGCAAAGGTCCTTGCCATACTCCGTAATGTTGCGTGTGCCGACTATGGCCACGACATACTTGGCATTCAAACGGGCCGCTCCGCGGTAAAACAAATAAGGCGGGGCATCAGCACAAGCGCGGAGGCGCGCCGGATAGTCAGCGTCAGTCAGCGTCAGGATTCTTACGGCGTGAGCTTCGCAATAAACCATCTCCGCTTCAGCCCATCGGCGCGCCTCGGCCAGATCTTCGGCCGAGCAAGCACAGACGTCAGCCCCCTGCGCCAAGGCCTCGAGGGCCACCATAGCCGAATCGTAGCGAGTTAAGATGGTGCGAAGCGTTTTGAGGCCGACACCGGGCAAGGCGCCGAGCGTCATCAAGCTCAGCGTTTCAGTAGTAAGTTGCGTGTTTTCCATTGATCAGCATTCATAAAAGCAACGGGCGAAAAGCCCAAAGCCTATTTCACCTCACTAAAGTCGGCCCGGAACGCCTCGTTGAGCGCCGGACAATCGGCCAAGCGCCCATTGATGCGACAGACGACGGTCGTCTGTGCCTGCATACACACCTGCTCTTCGGGCAAGCGGCAGATGGTCTGCTCAAAGATGTAGCGGAGGCCCTCCTTTCTGACCCCTAAGCGCGAAACGAAGCGATCACCGGGGCGCAAAGAGGCTTTGAAGGCCATCTCCAGGCGCGCTACGACGGTATCAATGCCTTGCTCGTGCAAAGTATCGACTCCATCGAAGCGAGAGCGCAGATATTCGGCGCGTGTATGTTCTGTATAGTGTTGATAAACGGCATTGTTGACGATGCCTTGCAGGTCGCACTCATAATCGCGCACCTTCATTTCGAGTTCAAAAACAGTTTTCATACGTCAAGCGTATATATAAGGTGATAAAATCATTGATCAAGCTGAGCGCCCGCGACGCCGGGGACACCCATTTGCAAATAGGCCGCGCCAAAGCGGCAATCGAGGCAGGCCTTGCGCCGGCAATAGTCGTGTTTAAGGCGAAGGAGCGCCTGACTTTCCGCTGCGGAGCTTGCCGTCAGTCCCACATCGGCCCAAGCTTTTACGATGCTGTTGCGCTCGGGCGCAATTGACTCCATCAGCCGCAAAGCCCGCTCGCAGAGGCGCTCATCGCGGTGGGAGCGGCCAAAGGCGAAGAGCAGGGGTGAGGCGGTATTGATCAACAGGAGATCGAGGGCAGAGGTTTGCAGGGCCTTCCGGCTCGCCTTACTCGGGAGGCCGAAGGTATAATGCGTCTCCCAATAGGGCGTCACGGCGGTCTGGAGGAGCGCGCGCAAATCGGCCGCCGAGGTGGCTTCGAGCAAGCGAGAGAGATTAACCTGATTGCTATGGTAAAGATTGACGAGCTGGGCGATGCGCACGTGGGGAAAATTTTGCGGCCGTAGCCGGAGAAAGCGCCATAAGTCGCGGGGCAAGGGCGTCAAGCTAAACTTGTGGCGCAGGAAGCGGTATTCGTCGGCCAAGCTGCGAAAGTAATCGTCTTGCCGCTCTTGGGGCGTGGCTTGCGGATCGAGCAAACCGGCTTGTCCGAAGAAGAAGGCTTCGACTTGGAAGGCGTTGTCGCGATGCTTACCGACGGCGCTGAGCGGTATGTTGAACGCCCAGCGCTCAAAGGCTTCGGCATTGACGCCAAAACCGAAATTGCGCGCCAGCGCTACGAAGCAAGTGCGCTCCCAGTCGCGGTTTGTCCGGCGTAAATAGTCGTCGATGCGCGCCTTCTTCTGCTCGAGGCGCTCGGCGGCCAAGGCGGCCAGCCACGCAGTGCGCTGCAGCGTCGTCAGCTCGGGCAGGACGCGATAGCAGGGCGGATATTTTTCTTCTGCACAGAGAGCGGCATAATTGGCCTCGACGTAAGCGGGCACCGCGAGCAGGAGCTGCGGCGGGCGCTTGCCATCTTGCGTAAGGGCAAGCGCGTCGGCCTCGCGCACGACGTGGAGCACGACATTATTATAGTGCGGGTCGCGGTCGTGGCCGTGGTGAAACCAATCGGAGGCGCGGTCGTGAATCTCTACGTTGCCGGCCCAATAGGTGGCGCCGATCTTGACTTTCGCATTGAAGAAGTCGGGCCCATCATGGGGGTTGGGGAGCCCCACGTCGATGATCTCAATGCGCTCGCCGCCTTGCGTCGTCAGCGGACGCAGGGGAAAGAGGCGATGGCGCCATACGTAGTGAAGCAGTTGCTCCATAAGGGTGTGCATATTTGGTTAATCTGTCAAAGGTACGGCTTTTGGGCGGGGCGTACAAGGTCTTGGCTTCATTTTCTTGCTTCTTCGGCACTGAAAAGGGCGCACGAGAGCCGCGGGAGCCGACCGGCGGAACTTTCACAGCGAGCGGCGGGTGCTTCTGATGCGATCACAAGATGGAACTTTTGCGGCTAAAAACGCGGAAAGTCGTCACAATCTGTCAGGAAACAAAACAATTCATCGGAGATTGTGCAAAGGCTGAGGATTTATTTCGTACCTTTGCCCACGTAACTATTAGTTAATTATTCCATTTGAAGACTTTTGAAGAATTAGGCGTAAACGAAGAGATTCGACGCGCCATTGCCGAGCTCGGTTATGAAAACCCGATGCCTGTGCAAGAAGAAGTAATCCCATATCTTTTGGGAATAGGCAATGATGTCATTGCATTAGCACAGACCGGTACAGGCAAAACGGCAGCTTACGGGCTTCCGGTTTTGCAAAAGGTAGATCCGACGCAACGCACTACGCAGGCCGTGATCCTGAGTCCGACGCGAGAACTCTGCCTGCAAATTGCTGATGACTTAAAAGACTATTCGCGCTACATTGACGGCTTGCACGTGCAGGCTGTATATGGCGGTACGAGTATTGAAAGCCAGATCCGCTCACTCAAACGCGGTGCGCAAGTAATCGTGGCAACCCCGGGGCGCCTCATCGACTTGATGGAGCGCGGCGTGGCCAAACTCGAGAACGTGGAGAATGTGGTGCTTGACGAGGCGGATGAGATGCTGAATATGGGATTCACGGAAAGCATCGACGCTATCTTGGCGGGCGTTCCGGAGAATCGCAACACGCTCTTCTTCTCTGCGACGATGAGCCGCGAGATTGAGCGCATAGCCCGCAATTATCTGCACGACTACAAAGAAATCGTAGTCGGCTCACGCAATGAGGGGGCTGAAAACGTCAACCATACGTATTATCTTGTGCAAGCGCGCGACAAATATCCCGCGCTGAAGCGCATCGTCGATTATTATCCGAAGATCTACGGTATTATCTTTTGCCGCACGCGCCTGGAGACGCAGGAAGTGGCCGATGCTTTGATCAAAGACGGCTACAACGCGGAGGCGCTCCACGGCGACCTGTCGCAGGCGCAGCGAGATATAACGATGCAGAAGTTTCGCCAGCACAATACGCAACTGCTCATTGCCACTGACGTGGCGGCGCGCGGCTTGGACGTCGACGACTTGACGCACGTCATTAATTATGGTATGCCCGACGACATTGAGAATTACATTCACCGCAGTGGTCGAACGGGGCGCATCGGTAAGCGCGGCACGAGCATTGCCATCATTCACTTGCGCGAGAAGGGCAAGATTCGCAACATCGAACGCACGATCGGCAAGCAATTTGAAGTGGGCGTACTTCCCGAACCGAAGGAGATTTGTACGAAGCAGTTGTATCACGTGATGGATCACTTGGAGCACGTGGAAGTCGACGAGACGCAAATTGCTCCGTTCTTGCCGGAAGTGTTCCGCAAATTGGATTGGCTCTCTAAGGAGGACCTCATACGCCGCTTGGTGAGCGATGCTTTTGGTCGCTTCCTTAAGTATTATGCCAATGCGCCGGAGATCATTCAGCCGGGCGGAAAGGGCGACACGCCGGAGGCGCGACGAGAGCGCAACCGCGGAGAGCGGCGCGAGCGCGGTCCACACAAAGCCGACCCGGGTTACGAACGGCTGTTTATCAACTTAGGTAAACGCGACAACTTCTATGCGCGGGAGATCATTAATCTGATCAATCGCTACGTGAAGGGGAAAATTCAGATCGGGCGTATTGATCTGACGAACAATTGCTCGTTCTTTGAGGTGCCTGAAGAGGACGCACCGATCGTGCTCAAAAAAATGGCGCGCGTCAAGGTAGGCAACCGCCCCGTTGTCGTAGATGCGGCCGACAGGGTGAACCCCGAAGGCGGCGAGGAGAAAGCACGCGGCCGTAAGCGAAAACCGGCTCGCGAGGAATATGCCGGACGCCGCAGCGAGCGTAAAGCGCCCCGCGGAGAGCGCCGTAAAAGCAGCAAATCGCACGAGGATACGCAGAGCGACTGGCGGCAATTCTTCAACAACGACAACAAGAAATAGGCATTTCATCTCTTTATCTTTACGCTTATGAGCAGGTTTTTCTTAGCAGCACTTTTGATTTTGTCGGCAGCCGGCGTGCGGGCGCAAAACTTCCAAATGCGCATCGGAGGCGGTGTGGCGACACATTATAGTGATGCGAAGCCGGTCGGGTCGTTTAAGGCCGGACTGGGCGTAGAATTTGAGCTTTCTCAAAGTCTGACGTTCGCTCCTTCGCTCGTCTTCTACGCCAAAGGCTGGAAGAATCACAATCAGTTGGTCTACTTTCGTGAGGACGACGGCTCGCAGGCCGTAGATAAAGACGGCAACCCGATAACGGGTATCAGAAATCGTACGACAACGGCTAATTATCTCGAACTCCCGCTCGTCTTCAACTATTACTTCCGCCTCTCAGCCGGGCATTATATCGTAGCTTCTGCAGGCCCTTATGTGGCTTACGGGCTTGGCGGAAAGCAAACGACGCGCGGCGACGTGGGGCAGATAGGTTCTAGAAAGCTCTACTACGATACGCAAACGTTTAAGGAGCACGGGACGCATCGTTTTGACGGCGGACTGACCCTGGGTTTAGGCTATCAGCTTCCTTCACACCTTACGCTGGGTGTCGAGACGGATTTGGGCTTGACGAAATTCAACACAGCGGGCGATCGAAACGTAACGGCGCTTGTCACACTCACGTATCAGTTCTGAAAGATCCCGCCTTTTTCCGACTGAAATAAAAAAATCCACATTTTTAGGTATTGCTCCGGATAGACAACAGACGTACCTTTGCAAACAGATTCAGCACCACAGCATTACTTTGTGGAAACGGTACGCCACTCGTCGGGAGATGCGGAAACGATCGTTCTGAGTTGAGTAGAAAATTTAAATTGTTATGTTCCGAAAAGGGCCGACTTTTATTAAGTCGGCCTTTTCTGGCTTTATACAATAAGCCGCCCGCCCTGCGTGCAAAGGCGCTTGTAGGCAAGCAGAGTCGAACGCCGCGCAATTATTTTATGCTGCCCCGCGCAATCGGTGGAGGCTCCTGATAGCAGATCGGTAAGCATCGCCCCCAAAGCATACGCCGGTCCGCACAAAAATCGGCGGCAACGCGGCGGTCTTAAAGCGTCATTGATCGACACTTACCCCCACTTGCTTCGAAAGTAACATTTTGCTACGAGTAATCATTTTCGAGTACCGGGCGCGCTACAATCGTTTGATGTTGATGATTTTTAAGGCACTCGCAAGGGTGTTTTTTCTCCTGAAAGGCACTTTTTTCTCTTTTGTCCGAAAAAAAATCGCAACTTTCTTTCTCCTCCTCTTAATTAGCACGGCAATGGAGTGCATCGGCCCCGCAGCTGCTTACCCCCGCGCCGCATTGGGGGAAATAATTATCGTAAGAACCGCCGGCACATGCTCTCTTGCGAACGTCGACTACGAGCGACCGACACAGCGGCAGGATACTCGCACAAAGTGGCATAGCGCGCACAAAAACGAACGGCACGAATGCCTACCAAAAGCGCCTGTCGATCGAACGAATCGTCATCGACAGGCGCTTTTCTGTAGGGTACGTCATAAAAGACGTAGTGAGTGGACCCGGAGGGGATCGAACCCTCGTCCAAACGGGGAAATCATACGCTTTCTACACGCTTATCTCTGCCATTGTTTTCGAGCAACGCTGAGTGCAGAGCAACTCTTACGCCACCTTATCCTCTAAATTTTCGCCGCGCTTGCGAGGCCAAACGCAACTATTCCCGATTTGTCTGCACCACTATGCCCGCGAGCTTCGGAAAAAGAGCTTCGGAGTGATGTCTCGTCCGCTCACACCGTGAACGGATAAAGCTTTGATGTACTATACTTCGATCAAGCAGCGAGAGCATAATTGTTTTCGCCAGTTAAATTGTTGAAGGCCGATATTAAAGTGCCCACCCTCAGGCGCACTGCGTGCTTACGCACCACCTCGTCCCGCTGTCAAATCCGGTCGGGCCCGAAATATGCGCTGCAAAGGTAGGCATTGAGCCAAAAGCGGCCAACTTTTGCGCATTCTTTTTTGCCGGCGTGAGTCGCCCACAGTTGCACTATTGGCAGCAAAAAGGGGCCTAAAATGGCGAAAAAAAGGGGAAAAGACAGGAAAAAAAAGGAAATGTAAGGGCAAAATCTATGTATTACAAAAAATATCTCTACCTTTACTTCCGAAAATCACACCTTTAGCCTTTGCTGTATGCAGCGAACGACTTTAATAATTGTGTGCCTAAAATGAATTTCCTAACAAAACCACATTAAATATTTTACGATGAGACGAAAATCATTACTCTTAACGGCTACAGCCTTTCTTGCAGCAGCGGGCAACTTGTTTGCTCAAAACTGGAATATGGTCATCACTCTTTCTAACGGCACGAAGGACACGATGGCTGTAAAAAACGTAACCGATGTAACCTTCTTTGAGACGGCCGGATCTAAAGATAAAGCTGAAGAAATCGGCGTACAATGGATTAAATTAGACGCCGGCACATTTAACATGGGTAGCCCGGCCGGCGAAGATGGAGCCGATCCGGACGAGGTGCTGCACAAGGTAACTTTATCTAAGCCCTTTTACATCAGCAAATACCCTATTACATTCGAACAATACGACAAATTCTGCGAAGCTACGGGGCGCGAAAAGCCGAAAGACTTCAACTGGGGGCGCGGCAAGCGTCCGGTTGTCGACGTAAGCTGGAACGACGCACAAGCCTTCTGCGAATGGGCGGGCTGCCGCCTTGTCACCGAGGCTGAATGGGAGTATGCTTGCCGCGCAGGAACGACAACGCCGTTCTCTACGGGCGATAATATCACGACGGATCAAGCTAACTATGACGGCTCTGCGCCTTACAAGGATTATCCTGAAGGCGTCTACCGCGGACGCACGACTGAGGTCGATGAATTAGACAATGAGAACGCTTGGGGCGTCTGCGATATGCACGGCAATATCTACGAATGGTGCGCTGATGTATACGATGCGTACCCATCGGATCCCGTTACTGACCCGAAAGGGCCTGAGAGCGGCAACGAAATGGTCTTGCGAGGCGGAAGCTGGGGTCACGATGCTCGCTTCGCACGCAGCGCTAACCGCTTCAGCGATTTTAAGACAATGACGGCTGACAACGTAGGCTTCCGCGTAGCACGCGACCTTTGATTGATCACCAATGACGTAAAACTATTTTATCGGCCGCCGCACGCTCTTTGCGGCGGCCGACTTTATATAAAAAAGATGATACAGATTGTTCGTCAAGCAACTTACAAAACGACGCAATGGTCAGGCGGCATAACCCGCGAGATCTGCATTTTTCCGGCGACGGCAAGTCTCGCCGCGCGCAACTTTGACCTTCGTATTTCTTCAGCGGTCATCGATACGCCGGAGAGCAATTTTTCCGACTTCACGGGCTATCGGCGCTATCTTATGCCTTTGAATGGAGAGATCGTACTCTATCCGGGCGCATCCGAGTCGCAATCGGCAGCGGAAAATGGAGCTGTGGGCGAAGAGAATGCGGTAAAGCTATCTACTACTGACTTATTTGAGTTTGATGGTGCGCAACCTATGCGCTCTCGCAACACGCCGGGCGCGATAGACTTCAACGTAATCGTCCGCCGCGACTTATCCATCACGGCGCGCATAGCACTCGACAACTGCTCTACCCTGCCAAACGGCCGGACGATCCTTTTCGCCCTCACCGACTGCTTGATCGACGACACCCCTCTTGCGCGTCACGACGCGGCGATCTGCGAGGGCGTCTACGCCGTCAAAGGCAGCGTTGCCCTCATCCACCTTCCCTGATGCTTTGCACGCATCGCCGGCTGCCCTATCCCTCGGCGGTGCCAAGAGATATAATGGAGTACGTAAAATGGTGCATATAAAGCAGACAAAGCGCCTTCAAAATAATAAGCAATGGCCATTTTAGAGAACACCTTACAAGCAGAAATAGTGGCTTTTTCTGCGCAAGCTCATCGCGTTATACAACGCAGGCGATTTACAAGCTTACCGTGAATTCCACGAGCGTGCTTGGTTGATGTATCCGGAGCCGAGAACCAACCGGAATGAAGCTTATAATACGGCAAAATATGCTGTTGATGATTGTTTTTGTGCATTAGATATGAAGAATGCTAAAACGTGGTTCGACAGAATGGCATACGTAAACGATCAGCTTCATCAAAGGGATGAAGAACTCATGCATTATACGGGAAAATACAAGTATGAGATGGTTGACTATGATACTGCTTTCACTGCTTTTGATAAAGTTGTAAAAATGGCAGGAAAGCGTTACTTCGAAGATGAGCCATCTAAGTATCTAAACTTCCATATAGAAAAGACTTAAACAATGACTGCATTATCTGATCAGCTTTATGATGCCATTATGCATCAGATGAACAAAGGAGATGAAGCTTTTGAAAAAGAAGCTTTCGATGCAGCACTGTAATATTACGAACGGGCGCTGGTTTTAATCTCTAAGCCGCAAACCGACCGGGAAATAGCATTGCACACCTGTGTAGCATTAGGAGATTGCTATTTTAACTTAGACAATTATCCTGCTGCAAACGATTGCCATAATAGAGCCTTACTATGTCCTGACGGACTTGAATGTGGATACGTCCGGCTTAGCTCGGGTGAATTCTTATACAAACCAAATTGTATAGAAGGAGCAAAAGATCCGTTGATGAGAGCCTATATGCCGGAAGGCGAAGAGATATTTGATGATGACAAATACTTTGAAGTTATCAAGGATCTGATTTAAGCCGCTTACTTTCTCGGTAATAGTACAGGCAAAAGAAGCCTTGCTTAAACGCTATCCTTCGCAGGCCAAACATGGACCGGCAATCGGGGGAGGTGATACTTTTTTTACCCTACGGCAGTTCCTATAAAAACCAAGCGAGAGGCGCTTGCTTTGTACATTTATATTGATTATCAACGCCATAATATGCACATCCTATGTTTGCTGCTCGCTGGTAGCGCTTCCTAACTTTAGGAGCTTACCCACACTAAGGAGCGTAAACGTAGATCTTTGCATTTCGTTTATCAGCCGCTGTGCAGAAGCAATCTACATAAGGCCTATAATCCTCGAAGCACCATCAAATAGCAAACTGTAGTGTACTGAATAAGTTGACACTTTCTCAATCACAAAGGAGTAAAAATTTAT
>ERZ773031.79-NODE-79-length-51916-cov-8.935462_pt1 | contig 51916 bp, 34 predicted proteins | sample MGYA00511666_ERZ773031 | MGnify/ENA primary metagenome ERZ773031 (study PRJEB29015, sample SAMEA2738135) | human oral metagenome | biome: human oral; feature: human-associated habitat; material: saliva | place: China | collected 2250 ...
TATTGATGGGAAAGATATTACACCGATACTTCGTGGTAGGCAACAGGGCTTTGAGAAGCGTCAACTGGTGTGGAACTACCCTAATATATGGGATGGTGAAGGACTGGGCATCAGCCTCAACTGCGCTATTCGTGAGGGAAAGTGGAAACTAATCTATTCGTATCTTACAGGGAATAAGGAGCTTTACGACCTCTCAACCGACCTCTCCGAAAAGCATGACTTAGCCCCTTCACATCCTCAACTCGTTGCTCGTCTCTACCGCCATCTCACCTCCCGTTTGCGTAAGATGAAGGCGCAGCAACCGATTGTTAAGTTATAAAATCAAGTGTATGGAATTAGGCGTTACACCAATGCAAGCGATGGGCTTTCACGTGAACTATCATTCCGTCGCACTTTGACTAGCACCGATGAAGGCTATTGGTGTAACGCTTTATCGTAATCAATACTATTTAGTACGAGGCGAGGACGCCTATTGTTGAAACGTGGAGAGATGACATTCCGTTCTGCCTTGTACTCTTTAGTACTTATTCCAGCCAAATACAACAATAGATGTGGTAGGTCGTCAGTCATGAACCTATTATGCCTTGCCTTCATAATCTCTATGAATATCTTGTGATGCCTCTGCCTATATGCAGGCGAGCACCATATCCAGAAAGGTATTTCAAACTCTTCATGATACTTCTTAACATTGATGTTCTCTACCTCAGTGAGCCTACCAGCCATATCCACATCCTTGCCATAACAATCCTCTCCATGGTCGGATAGATAGACAACAACAGCCTCCTTATTGCGGAATCGTTCGACTATCTTACTCAAAACAAAGTCATTATAAAGCGTCGCATTGTCATAGTCTGCAATCGTCTGTTTCGCATGATCTGACAGGTCCGAACGTGTGTAATCCTTTATACTAAACCTCTTCATATCGCTTTTACAACGTGCTGAGTACTGGAAGTGCTGCCCTAGCAGATGAAAGATGATTAATTGTGCCTTCCCTTTATTGATACCATCATGGTAATCATTTAACAACTCATCGTCATAGTCGTGGATACTGGTATTCCTATAATCAAACATCTGCTTGTTGAGTTGTGGATGATTTAAGAAGAAGCCACCGACGAGGTTATTCGTCCAATCAGGCGTATAGTTGATTCCATAAGGGAATTGGTTGGACAGGAAGCTAACATGATAGCCTGCTTTCTTGAAGGCTACAGGAAAGAGAGGACAGTTACTCCAATCCTTTTTCTCACCCACTGATTGCAATGAGAAAATCTGTTTGAATACCCTACTGGTTAGATTCCATGGCGAAACGACATCGGTGAATACTGCCAAAGAGTCATTACCTTCCATGAGGGCAAGCTGACGGGGCGTTGTGGGCAAACGATAACCATATAATTGCGAATGGTGTCGGTTCGCACTTTCGCCTATAATGAGAACAATGGTAGGAGACGTAAAGTTACAGGAATCAACCGCCAGTCTTTCATTAGCCACGATGACGCCTTCCACTTGATTCGCTATCAAGTGATTGAAATAAAGTCCGTAAATAACACGTTCAACAGGATGATAAAGATGGGCAAAACCATTATTTACAGCTATTTCAAGCCCTGACAGATTCCTAACAGTGTATAGCTGTACCTTATCATAGACGCTTAAACAAGTCCCGACAACAAGTGTGAGTAATAAAGCAGAGGCGATAAGGGGTTGCTTAAGATAAGCGGTTGGGAAGCTCATCCTCCTTATCGCCATAACAGCATGGCTAAGGGCAAGAAGGAAGATGACTGTTGCCAACGAAAACAGAAGTTCTGGTTGAAGATATTGCGAGAAGAACTCGGAGGCTTCCCTACCAGTTGTCTCCTGCGCTAAAAGGAGCATCGTCGGTGTAATCGGTGTATTGAAAAGGCTCTTACAGCAGGCATCTATTATCGCAATCACATAAATGAGACTGCTCAATATAACCTCCAACCCTTGACGTAATATACGTGGACAAAGGCTCAATAAAAGGCAAACAATATACACATCAGCTATCAACTCTATGTAACCAAAGATGTTCCGATGGCTCACATTCATAATAGCACCCACCAACAGCATAAACACAAAGAAAAGAGAACACGCTTCTATTGGCTTAACCAGATGGGTTATAAAGGTACGCTTCATATTAATTCTAATGATTAGCAACACATATTCCTTATCATCAGTCCCACACAATAGGGACTTAAACAGGATTCGCAACAAAGGTACAAAATAGCATCCGTATTCTCAAATAATCTCATGGTCGCACCGTAAAACATCTTATGCATCATCCAACTCCTACGATATACATAACCAACTCCTACGATATACATAGCATACAGCGTGCAACGTCTTATCAATGGCACGCTAACCCCTGTTCCATCTCATGCCTACATATAGCATAAACAACGTTCCCTCCTATGGAACATGAATGTTCCGCCTATGGAATCTTGATGTTCCGGCGTTGGAACATGAATGTTCCCGTGCTGGAACGTTGATGTTCCCATATGGGTACGTTGACGCTCCCGCACGGGAATGAACTATCACTTATATACCTAAGTGGATTTCCCTAATATGCCTAGACTCTTATTTCTTATATTAACTGAAGGGATAGATGCACTTTGGGGAGTCTCACGGTATCTCTTCTTTACTCCTTGAAAGGCGGGTTATTCACCAACGTGACCAGTGCGTTTGAGGACGCCCCATGTCTGCAGCTCGCCCTTGATTGCTTTGAGATAACTCTTGAAGAGGACGTAATACATAATCCAACGATAGAAGAAACGTTGCGGGATAACCCATAGGAGTACCCATAACCGCTCGCCTTCAAAGATGTAAGCCATGATAGACACACTTGCGTCAATGACAAGGAAGATGAGATAATAGAAGAATATCTGCAAGGCATTGCCAGTGAAGAGACCAATGAGCATCAGTACATCTGCCAATGGTGAGAAGGTTGGGATGATATACTGGAAGATAAGCATATTAGGCATAGCCCATAGTCCGAAGCCCTTCTTCGATGGAGAGAAGAGTGAGGAGCGATGTTTCCAAAAGGCTTGCATCACTCCAAAGCACCAACGAATACGTTGCTTCACAAACTGGCGGAGCGTCTCTGGGGCTTCGGTCATTGCCACAGCATAGTTCTCGTTCTCAATGATGTAACCATGTTCGTTGATACTCATCGTCAGGTCGCAGTCTTCTGCTAAGGTGTCAGTGGTAAATCCTCCTACCTCTTCAATCACCTCTTTACGGAATGCACCGATAGCACCAGGTACAACGGTAATGGCATTGATGTTAGAGTAAGCCATGCGATCAAAGTTCTGACTGCTGGTGTATTCAATAGCTTGCCAGTAGGTGAGCATATTCCTTTGGTTACCCACCTTCACGTTTCCTGCCACTGCACCAATGCGTTTATCCTTGTCAGCAATGAAGTGCTTCATCAGTCTACTTACGGCATCCTGCTTCAGCTGAGTATCGGCATCAATACAAACCACATACTCTGAGCGACAAGCAGCGATACCATAGTTCAGTGCCGAAGCCTTACCACCATTCTTCTTAGCGAGTACAGTAACCTTATCATCGGTATCGAAAGCCTCACGCACACGCTCGAGGGTATGGTCTTTACTACCATCATCGACGAAGTAGATATGTAGGTTAGGATAGTCTTGTTGCTTGAGTGTAGTGATGGTGCGCACGATATTCACCTCTTCATTATATCCCGGTACGATGATAGAGACAGCTGGTGCCGTAGCAGCATCAATCGGTGCATAGTTGCGTCGGTTCTCTGCTCGTTTCTCTCTGAACGTCAACACGTACATGAATACGAGGCGCATCATACCCAAGACAAGGAATACAAGGAAGAGAGCCGTGAGGAAGTCGGATACATGATAAATCATCTCTGCCAGCCAAAGGTTGGTTTGCATGGCATAGTAAGCCTTTCCCTTATTGATAGCAGGCATCAGGGTTTGCTTGTTCATCCCTAAGTATTGTTCGATAGAGATGAACTGATAACCTTCATGTTGTAGGGTCTCAATGATACGAGGGAGGGCTTCAATCGTAGGTTTACGTGTGTCACCACCCGCATCATGGAGCAAGATGATATGTCCGTCTTCATGGTGCACACCATCAATGACACGTTGGTAAATCTGGTCAGCCGTTACGCCTTGTTGCCAGTCATTAGGGTCGATAGACTCACCCACAAAGAGGTAGTTACGTCGACTTGCCACTATCATTGGCCATATCTCCTCATGGTCTGTCGGGTCGGCATCGGCATTGTATGGAGCACGGAACAGGATTGTACTATGTCCTGTGACGCTCTCTATCAACATTCGTGTCAACTTCAACTCAGCATAAGAGCGGTTGTCAGAGTTCTCAATCATGTTATGGTGGGTGAAGGTATGGTTGCCGATAGTGTGCCCGGCGTCATATACTTGCTTCACCAAAGGCAGGTTCTTCTCCATCTGCAGTCCCACCATGAAGAACGCTGCAGGGACATTATATTTCTTCAGCGTACTCAACACGGTAGGTGTCCAGCGGCTGTCTGGTCCGTCATCGAAGGTGATAACGAGTTGTTTATCCTTACATTTACCAAGTCGTTGGATGGTATATGTTGACGGAAGGGAGTGATAATACTCCTCAGAGATAAGGCGGTTATCCTTATCTATTGTCACTGATATATTTCCAGGGTGCGGCTCCGTTGTTACTTCCAGCACCTCTCCAGATCCAACGAAATTAACATCATCGGTGCCGTTAAGCTGCATCAGCTTCTTAACAGACATCCTTGCCACATTCTCCCACGACATATCCTTACCATAGAAGCGCCATATACGTTTGTCTTCAGTGCCCAAACGCCACAGACCATAGCCTGCGAGATGATATTCAGCACCAAAGCGCATGATATTAAAGGTGGTCGCTGCATCAGTAAAGAATACCTGATGAATCTTTCCATCATCAGTGTTTTGATACGAGAAGTTAACGTTGTAGGTGTCATCATCGAACTTTACCTTTGCATCTGCGTCCAATGCGGTAGCCATTGTCTGGTCGAATGACACCGTCGAAGCCGTTTCCCCATTAGGCCAGTCATATCCGTAAGTTGCCATACCGAGTACTATCTTGTCGTTCGGGACGTTCTTAGCCGCCCAGTCGGTAGCTTTCTCCACCCAACGTTGCGAACTGACAGCTCCTGGCTGGCTCCCCATATTATGTTCATCGTACGCCATGAGGAAGAGATAGTCATTATACTTTGCCAGTTCCTGCATGTTATAATCCTCGTTGAAAGGTGCAACAGCCTGTGTTACATAGAGTCCATTTGCATGGAAAACACGTGCGAAGTCTTTGACTAACTCAACGAGGAGGTCATTGTCTTGTATGTCGAGTTCCTCTAAGTCAAGGTTGATACCTGCAAAACCATAATGTTTACATTTCTTGACCATCTCATTGATGAGTGCTGTACGCTTCTTTCCATCACGCATGATACGTCCAATACCTTCTGGATGGAAGTCGGAGTTGTAGTTATTCGTGAGCATTGGAAGGATAGGGATACCAGCCTTACGCATCAAGCGTAGCGCCTGCTTGTCAAGCCTATATTCCACCTTGTTGGTCTTAGGATTGATAAAGAACCACTCTGGCAGCACCATATTCAGGTGTTGTATATTGTTCTTCAGAGAGATGTAAGCGTGCTTATCCCAGTTTACATACCATGCTGAGCGCACACCAATCCGTGGGTCGTCCCACTCCCGAAAGTATTTCTGCGTCAGACTGTCCGCCTTCCCCACAAATCGTTGCTTCTTGATGGTAGCTTTCGCATAGTTATTATGCATCTTCTTCTCCTTGAAGAAGTCACGAAACGACTTATAGAGTGTTGCCGTCTTGTTGTCCTTGGTATAAGGAGATGAGGCTGACACCGCATTTCGATAGTCGTGATGGAAAGGCATCTGCGGGCTACCCTCCAAGGCAAACATTGCTAAGAAAACGATTCCAAAGAGTGAGAGAATCGTAAGGACTACACGTAGGGTCCACTTAAAATAACTCCAACGCTGACGGGAGTCTGTCTGAAATACTTGCTTGCTCATTGTCTTGTCTGTTATCTAAAAGCAATAAAGTCATATTGGCTCTTATAATTTGCTGAACTTAGGGGGAGTCTCCTTATTTAGTCTTACTCCAATAAGCACTCAACTTCTCCAATGTCCTAAACACAAGACAAAGTTACAATAAAAATGAATTACCACATCAATTATCAGTTACAAAACGTGTATATATTCGTTAAAATAAGCAGAGAGGGTATAAATAAATCGGCAAAGAACTACGGAAACCATCTCATAGGTTGTGATTAGCTTTAAAATTGGTATCTTTGCATTATCAAATACAACGAAACTCACAAGTGAATACAGCCACCTCAAGTTGTGATTAGCTTTAAAATTAGTATCTTTGCATTATCAAATACAACAATAAGCTACACGAGTTCCACGCAGGATGGTTGTGATTAGCTTTAAAATTAGTATCTTTGCATTATCAAATACAACGCTCTTCCAGTTTCTTCTCGTAGTTCTGTTGTTGTGATTAGCTTTAAAATTAGTATCTTTGCATTATCAAATACAACAGCCATAAGTCAACATCGTATCTTTCCAAGGTTGTGATTAGCTTTAAAATTAGTATCTTTGCATTATCAAATACAACACGAGGAGAATTAACACCTTTGAGAGTGTTGTGATTAGCTTTAAAATTAGTATCTTTGCATTATCAAATACAACAACCTTTGAAAGAATCCGAAGTACTACCTAGTTGTGATTAGCTTTAAAATTAGTATCTTTGCATTATCAAATACAACCATGTTAAGACATCCAACACGGGGGACAAGTTGTGATTAGCTTTAAAATTAGTATCTTTGCATTATCAAATACAACCCCATGAAAAACGACAACTGTTGCTAAATGTTGTGATTAGCTTTAAAATTAGTATCTTTGCATTATCAAATACAACAATAAGTATAGCGAGTGCCACGCAAAATGGTTGTGATTAGCTTTAAAATTAGTATCTTTGCATTATCAAATACAACTGTAATCCGAAATCTGGAAGTAAACTGCTGTTGTGATTAGCTTTAAAATTAGTATCTTTGCATTATCAAATACAACACCACATCAAGAGAGTATCCAAGTCCTTTAGTTGTGATTAGCTTTAAAATTAGTATCTTTGCATTATCAAATACAACCTACATTGAATTGTAAAGTTATCGTCAACAGTTGTGATTAGCTTTAAAATTAGTATCTTTGCATTATCAAATACAACTAAGAAAGCTAAAGTTCTTTGTATTGACCTGTTGTGATTAGCTTTAAAATTAGTATCTTTGCATTATCAAATACAACGGCAATCTACTGATGCATTCAGCTGCATAGTTGTGATTAGCTTTAAAATTAGTATCTTTGCATTATCAAATACAACACTCAGAACCTTACTATCGCAATACTCCTGTTGTGATTAGCTTTAAAATTAGTATCTTTGCATTATCAAATACAACGCCTTATATTACACAATTAGTACATACTCGTTGTGATTAGCTTTAAAATTAGTATCTTTGCATTATCAAATACAACTCCAATTAATACAGAGAGTACACCGCCAGTGTTGTGATTAGCTTTAAAATTAGTATCTTTGCATTATCAAATACAACCCATCAACGGAATAAATTGCCAGTTTAGAGGTTGTGATTAGCTTTAAAATTAGTATCTTTGCATTATCAAATACAACAATGCACCAGAAAACTGTAACATAACTGGGTTGTGATTAGCTTTAAAATTAGTATCTTTGCATTATCAAATACAACAATAAGTATAGCGAGTGCCACGCAAAATGGTTGTGATTAGCTTTAAAATTAGTATCTTTGCATTATCAAATACAACTGACATTAGTAATATTGATGTCGTGTACCGGTTGTGATTAGCTTTAAAATTAGTATCTTTGCATTATCAAATACAACTATCTAATTCTTGCTTAAGTTTGCCGAATGTTGTGATTAGCTTTAAAATTAGTATCTTTGCATTATCAAATACAACACCAAGCGGTTTGAGCGAGTTAGATATCTTGTTGTGATTAGCTTTAAAATTAGTATCTTTGCATTATCAAATACAACCATAAGGCAGAAGAGGAAGCGACTGCTCAGTTGTGATTAGCTTTAAAATTAGTATCTTTGCATTATCAAATACAACAACTTGACACCAAATAGTGCTGTTACTCTTGTTGTGATTAGCTTTAAAATTAGTATCTTTGCATTATCAAATACAACTATTTGTGTCTGTTAGTAGAACCTGATGAGGTTGTGATTAGCTTTAAAATTAGTATCTTTGCATTATCAAATACAACACACTGAACGGTAAAGTTATCATCAACTAGTTGTGATTAGCTTTAAAATTAGTATCTTTGCATTATCAAATACAACTAGGTTTATACAATTCGGGGCGTATTTTCGTTGTGATTAGCTTTAAAATTAGTATCTTTGCATTATCAAATACAACAATGTCTGTTTCGCAAAGCAGCCTCGAGAAGTTGTGATTAGCTTTAAAATTAGTATCTTTGCATTATCAAATACAACCTCTTGATCCTACCTTCCTTCGCTCTTCCAGTTGTGATTAGCTTTAAAATTAGTATCTTTGCATTATCAAATACAACACACATACCGATGAGGAAGCCGAAGCGGTGTTGTGATTAGCTTTAAAATTAGTATCTTTGCATTATCAAATACAACTTATTCGTATGTCCACATATTGTGAGCGTAGTTGTGATTAGCTTTAAAATTAGTATCTTTGCATTATCAAATACAACTTTTCTTATATTTTTGCAAGAATAAGGCATGTTGTGATTAGCTTTAAAATTAGTATCTTTGCATTATCAAATACAACGCGTGTCGATTCTTCATTTTATATTGATTAGTTGTGATTAGCTTTAAAATTAGTATCTTTGCATTATCAAATACAACCTGACATGCCCTAAGGGTAACGTGTTCGACGTTGTGATTAGCTTTAAAATTAGTATCTTTGCATTATCAAATACAACTACAATGTTGCTACGTTAACTACTGATGTGTTGTGATTAGCTTTAAAATTAGTATCTTTGCATTATCAAATACAACTTTGAACAGCAACATTTGTAATAGGCTTGTGTTGTGATTAGCTTTAAAATTAGTATCTTTGCATTATCAAATACAACACGTGAAACGGAAATCCGCAGAAGCAGGGGAGTTGTGATTAGCTTTAAAATTAGTATCTTTGCATTATCAAATACAACCGCGCGCGCACAACGTCGTTTGCCTCATTGGTTGTGATTAGCTTTAAAATTAGTATCTTTGCATTATCAAATACAACAAGTATATATTTCGTTTAAGATGCCTTGTGTTGTGATTAGCTTTAAAATTAGTATCTTTGCATTATCAAATACAACCATATATCTAGGATTTTTGTCAGCAACTATGTTGTGATTAGCTTTAAAATTAGTATCTTTGCATTATCAAATACAACTTACAGCGGTAGAGATACCCGACGCACTAGGTTGTGATTAGCTTTAAAATTAGTATCTTTGCATTATCAAATACAACAGCAGTCAGAAAGGGATTCAACAAAAGAAAGTTGTGATTAGCTTTAAAATTAGTATCTTTGCATTATCAAATACAACGGTACTTCATGATATAACGCCAAGCGTCGCGTTGTGATTAGCTTTAAAATTAGTATCTTTGCATTATCAAATACAACCGCGCACGTACCACGTCGTTTGCCTCGTTGGTTGTGATTAGCTTTAAAATTAGTATCTTTGCATTATCAAATACAACCTTGAGCATTTTTTATTAAAATAGGCTTAAGTTGTGATTAGCTTTAAAATTAGTATCTTTGCATTATCAAATACAACACGAGCGCCAAGTGGTTGACCTCGACCAATGTTGTGATTAGCTTTAAAATTAGTATCTTTGCATTATCAAATACAACAATCAATGAATTTTTGTTAAGAAATTTTGTGTTGTGATTAGCTTTAAAATTAGTATCTTTGCATTATCAAATACAACTCTTCACTCGCCAACTGCTGGTATACCTATGTTGTGATTAGCTTTAAAATTAGTATCTTTGCATTATCAAATACAACACAAGTAGAATAAAACATTGATTATAAGCAATATACTCTCTACTTACGAAAAAGAAAAATGCAAGAAAGATTAAAGTTTCACTTTTAAAAGTGGAACTTTAATCTTTTTAGAAAAGCTCTAGCTGTACTCCTGGTACATTGGGCTTATGTGGTTTCTTACCATAAAAGAGCTTAATCCCTTCAAACTGCTTATCAGTTACACCCATAATCCCCACCTTTCCATACTCTGGAATAATGGTTGAGACTCTTTTAATGTGAACCTCCATGTTTTCCTTACTACCACAATGGCGTATGTAAATAGAGAATTGAAACATTGTAAATCCGTCTTTTAGCAAGTTCTGACGAAAAAGTGCGGCAGCCTTTCTCTCCTTCTTTGTATCTGTGGGTAAGTCAAAAAATACCATTAACCACATACTCCTATATTGACTAAATCTATAAAATTCCACCAATTGACTTTATAATTCAGGATAAACCATTCTTCTTTGTTCCCCACTAAAACACTTATAAAGAGAGGCTGTCGTCTGTTGTGTAGCTATCATTAACGGACTCTTTTTCCCTCCAATAGTAGTATCAAGAACGGGAATAGATAGAAGCCGAATCTTTATGTCTTTTGTCAATTCACTATAATCATTAGTCAAGCACATTATATCCAACACCAACCCATCAACATAAGGACGATAAGGTTCCATTACGTCATCTGCCAAACAATAAGCATTATATCGATTGTGATGATGAATTCCCAATGTTGGGAGTAATCCACTTGCTACTAAAGAACGAGCCACAACAGCACGTAATATCGCATATCCATAATTTAATAAGTTGTTAGGTGGTTCCCCATCCCGACCTCTTACAAAATCTGAAATATCAGTGAAGATATTTTTCCAATAGTAAGCAGCTGCTCGAGCCTCAAGGTTATCGGGATCACCACTTCTAACTTTATCTGCCCAGGCATACATACATCCCACATCAGCATTAGTATATATACTTAAAATCTTTGCTTGATTACTTATTTTTTGTTTTATAGTTTGTTGCCATAACTGTTTCTTTAGTGGTAACGATGCGTCTACCTGCATACGGAAGCGTTCATTCTGTGTTGTGTTACCACATAAAGGTAACAAAAGTCCAATGGGCATATTCTTACTATCACAAGTGATTACAGCAGAATTGTTCTCTATCAAGGCTTCTAATGCAGACGATGTAATCGTAATTCGTTTATTATCAAGCAGTACAACTCCAATATCTTCTATTGGGATTGTACGCTCACTTTGTTGCTTGAAACTATCAGATAGGTTATCACAACTTTCCACTTCTGGCAAACGAATTACCAATTGTGAATTCTTTAAACTCAAATAGGCAGGATTGCTGAAACATAATGTCTTCTTTATCATAAGCCATCTAATTAATCGTATTCACCTACTGCAACTATCTTACCAATGGAATTGATACGTACTTTGACAATACCTTCTAAACCTTTTAAAGACTGTATTCGCTTGAACGTAGAGTTCTTCAGCTTTAAATCATCATTCAACATAGCTTCTAAATGATGCCTGAACCAATAGTCTCTACCCGAAGCCTTCGATAACTTCTGAACCCTGTATAGATTCGGGCTGATAATACAATAATTAGCTTCATCCAATAAATCTACTTCAGAAGGAATAAAACCTGTAGCTTCATTTGGGAAGACAAAGTATTCATTTTGCTTCATTGTAAATACAAAGTGCCATCCTTTATCGCAATTATACCTCCTATCGATAACAGGAACTCCTTGTGATTTACGTTCGGCAGCTTCAAAGAATGATACTGGATTATCTTGCAAATTACCTTTGTCATCTTTATAAAAGGCAATATGGTGGTTATTACTTGTTTGAACATAATCACCGAATACTGGTCTTCCATCACTTCCAATAATTGGCTTACCAGCCTTATCCTTTAATGTATGTAACGGAATTACACTTAAGACGCCCTCAATACTAACTCGTTTCAAAGTTATTTGTTTTGCTTCATCCATATAAATAGGATTCTCATCCAAGTTGCTGAAAGCTTTTTGGGCATCTCCATTAAACTCTGCCAACCGAGCTTTCAGTTTTTCCCTTATACCTTTATCGATCACTTTGTCGATTTTAAGGTCAGGTGTAATCCGTTTACGAATAGGATGATACATTCCCCACTCTATTGTTTTAACCAAGACCGGAACTAACTTCATCTGCTCAATATCTAGGTAAATCGGGTTTTGATCTATTGAATTTCTCCCTGTAAAAGCTTTCTTAGCATCACCATTATAAGCATTGAGACGTTTCAGTAATGCTGCACGAATAGCAGGGCTGCATACCCTATTTATTGTTGCTTCGTTTAATGCTGCTCCGACTTTCACCATCCTTACTAATGGACGTTTCTTTGTCCCATAGTATGTAGCGTTATGCAATTCTCCACGTGGTGTAAGCTGTTCCTTTTTTATGATTCCATGCTTCGTCTTAATTTTATTGACGTTCTGTGTCATCACTTTTTTCTTCGCCTTAATAGATACCAAGATCGATTTTAGATGCCTTTTAGCTTCTGCACGGAATTCATTGATAGGTAAAGGAGCATTAAAGCGAAGCTTACCTTCTTCACGATGCAGTTCCTTTACCTCTATACCATAGATACTACCACTCTTATCACTGCGTGCATTGAGGTTGTTCAGATACTGAATATAAGATGGCTTCGTAAAAGCTATTGTCAATGCATCCATCGCATGATGGCGATGATCATTGCGTTTCGTCCAGTCTTTTATACGCTTAACTTTCCGACCATCTCTATCTTCTATCACATCAGCTAAACCTAACTTCAGATACTTCTCAAAGTTAAGTTCTTTCATAACATCCACCAACTGCCAATCTTCGCGCAATCGATTGGTCACAGATCCCGTTGTTGGAGTAACGATCTTAACCAACTCACTTAATATTTCATACGCCTTTTTTGCAATATACTGAGTATTTCGCAGGTCACGATCAATAAAGCCAGAAGGTATATCCGCTTCCGTTTTCAGCAAATTATTATACTTCTTATTACTAATAGCCCCATCCTCTAGAAGGCGAAGAAGTTTCGTCTTATAAGCCTTAACACCCTGTTCTCCATACCTTTCAAGTATAAAATCAAAGGCCGTCTTATTACTTTTAGCTATATTTACATCACGTGCTTCAAGTGTTTTGTTCGACAGGGAATCATCAAACAAGCGTGCTTTCGGAATGATATGTTCTATATCGAAGTCTTTTGAGAAGAGCTTATCTTTAGGAATGTAGGTATCTGAATAGAGTGTCTTAAAGCCGTTCGGTTTAAGCTCTTCATATAACTTATATTTTATGATGTCATTCCTACTGATATACGAAAGTGCAAATTCTTTCTCTAGTATTTCACGAATACGTTTATTCTCTGCATTACCTTGATTGATACCACGTGTTATACTCTCACGCTCATCCGCACTACTCTTCAATTCTCTTGCCAGCTCTATTCTTATTTCATCGGGCTTCCCATATTCATCAATAACTGCATTGATTACATTAATCATCTGATTGAGGATCTTCTCAACAACAGGGTTATGTAAACTATTCTTTGGCAATAGTTCTAACCTTTCTTTATACACCTTTTGATTTAATTCTTCCTTTGTAAGCGACCGACGCGAATGTTTATATCCAGCCTCCTCACATGCTTGACTATAATCTTTCCCAGCCTGTAAATGTGGCAAAATATTACGCATTGCTTTCACACTGAGGTTTCCGTAGCTATCTTCAAAAACGACATCGGCAAGCACAGCAGCATATTCTTTTGGAAAACCAAATGCTGTTTCCAACTTTCTTAATAACGCGTCATTACCTGTTCGAGAGTTATCACCTTCATAAGAATACAACAGATGCCAAAGCCGATACATTGGTTGTCTTTCCAACTCATGCCCCGTCAGCGATGAATCAAAGCATAGTATGTCTGCATTGAAGGCTAAGTTCTTGAATATCGTCTTAACATAATGGCGAATATCAGAGGCTTTTAGTTTCTTAAAATTACACTCTTCATGCCCTGACATCACGATAATTCGGTTATAACAATCATAGAGAACTGCTTGTGTTCTATTGCCTTCTAACTCTTTATAATTCAAATCCCATTGCTTACTCTTCTTGCCCAATACCTTCAGAGCCTCAGGCTTACTGAGTTTCTCCTTAACGCTTAGTTCCTCATATAAAAGGTTTCTCTCTTCCTCATACAATGGACGCTTGCTATTAGTCTCATGGTCGAGAAGTAGAATGTTATTTAGATTTTGCCAAATTCTAAACTCTTGGAACATAGGTGAAGACTTGGGAGCAACCTTAGGTCCTATTGTTATCTCTTTTCCTTTCCCATCAGCCGTTACTTTTACCTTACGCTGTTCAAGTTCACAAACAGCTATGAGATTCTTCTTACTTTTCAATGGTCGTTGATAAAAAATGATAGTATCTCTGATTTCTTGCTTTAGTTCTGACGTCAATTCCTTATGGTAAATTGCTTGCGTTTCCCAAATCTTCTCAAATTCATCTAAGTAATCTTGACGATAGAAAGGTTGGTTCTTTATACTGATATGTGGATTTTCTTGCAGAGAAGCCCATAGGTATTGACCAATTGTCTGCTTGCAGAAATAGAGTTCTTTACTTCTATCACTAATAGCACCAAGTAGCCCACTTGTATTAGCAATCTGTCCTTTCAAGTCACTGATAACAAAGGCTAAAACATCTTTATCAACCTGTTGCTTCATCGCTTCAACCCTCCATTTCAAAGGTTGCAGCCTCCTATCTAGACCTTTTGTATCAGCTGAGTAAATACCATATTTACCAAGGAATAGCTTGCTTGTATTGCTCTTTGCCTTACCTTCTAACTGCTGTTTAAACTCGTCAGTAAGTATCTCTGGATAATACTTCTGCTGCTCGTTCCATATCTTCTCGAACTCTTCTATAAGATCAGAACGATAATATTCTGGCGTAAACTTCTTACCTTTATAGAGCAACCGAAGAGAGTATTCGGCAGGTGTCAAGCGTTCTTCATAGAGTTTCTTGGCTATGGTCATACCATCAAAAAGCTTTCCATCTTCTTTATCATTTGCTTTTCGATTACTTTTATAGCCACGTTTCTTATTCAACATAAATAAAACTCGAGCAAACTCATGCAGTGACACTTCCTCTACCGCTGCTTTTGCACGTAGCTTATAAGTTTCAAAAGTAGAAGATTTACCATCTTCATACATCGGTTCAGAACCTATCCAACCTTGTTTCTGTAAACAATCACGAAGATTCTCTCTGCGCAGCTTATATCTTTGAAGGTTTATTCTTGCAGCATGCACCTGCTGTCTATCAGCATTTGTTGTGATAGCTTTCCCCTTTTCAAAGTTCCCTTTTTCATCTACAGTCAATGGGATTACTCTCACACCAAGTCTTACGATAGAGGATTGCTCACCTTTGTTTTCACTCTCATTCACTAAGGCCCAACCAATACTTGTAGTTCCTAAGTCTAATCCTAGTATTTTCTTCATGTTGAATTGATTATATGATAATTTGTGTAAAGGTACAAAAAAAACAACAACAAAGTCAAAATTTCATTAAGAAAATTTGCTTATTATTTTTTTAATACATACCTTTGTAACGAACTAATTTTAAAGTATTCACAATAAGGATTATTCCGTTGTGAGAACATTAGGTTGCCTCGTCCTTCCATACGGGGCATTTTTTATTGTTTATATATAATCCATCTAGCCACTATCCTAATGTATCATTAGGAACAATCAGTGATACCTCCAAACCCTATTCTATCATTTCATCTTCCGTTAAACACAAACGATTGTTACGTTCTAGAGGTATAACTAAACACAGATTCACGCACCTGAATACATAAACTAATGTACCTTCTCACATCTTATCGATTCTTTTTATCAATATAAAAACACCTAACTAAATTTTTAATTTAGTTGCTTTCACTGTTAATAATTCTGCTATATTGCTTATTATCAAATACCTATATACGTATAAGCTATGACGGGAATGACAGCTAAAATTAAACTCTTCGCACTTTCATAACCTTTTCCTTATTCAAAAATACTCGTGTCCTATCCACATTATCACCATCTTCTGACACTATAAAGAGTAAGTAAAAACCACTAAAATACCCCCAACTACGCAACTCTTAACACTCGACACATATCATAATGAGGAACTTTAAATTAGAGAAAAACACCTTATAAAGAACCTAACAATAAGACTTCATTCCCTTCAAAGAGCCTGTGAAAGGCTTTAACAATGAGCTATGAATAAGAAATAAGGTATTAATAATCTCTTTCCTGATAGCTAATTTCATTAATTATTCATATCTTTGCAGATGATAAGAGATACGTATTTGAGAGAAGCAAACGCTACTTTGTCAATGATTCTATCTATCTGAAGAATGAGAAATAATAGTTCTAACCAATTTTCAAGACCTATGAGAAAAATCATTACAACCCTACTCCTCGCACTCTCCATGAGTGCTGTTGCGCAGGATTTCAACCATTACTTTGAGGATGCAACGCTCCGTTTGGATTACATCTTCGCAGGGAATGCCAAAGAGCAGACCATCGCTGTGGACGAACTATCACGTATCCCACATTGGTATGGCAAGCACGAACGACTAGCAGAAGTGCCCGTTGAAGGCAATGGACAGGTCATTGTGCGTGACCATCGTACGCAGAAAGTAATCTATCGAAACTCCTTTTCGACTCTATTCCAGGAGTGGCTCACTTACGATGAGGCACAGGGTAATAGCAAGAAATCGTTTGAGAACGTCTTTCTAGTACCTTATCCCAAAGATACAGCAGATGTAACTATCGAACTAAGGAACAATCGGCGCGAGGTTACTAACCGCATGACGCATATCGTTGTACCACAGGATATTCTCATCCGACACATCGGGGAGCGTAATATCACACCTTACGAGACTTTGCAACAGGCTGCTGATCCATCGCACTGCATACACATTGCATATATTGCGGAGGGTTACACTGAGGCTGAAATGCCTACATTTATAAAGGATTGTCGCATTGCGATGGAGACTCTCTTCGCTCACGAACCTTTCAAATCGCTGCGTTCTCGATTCAATATTGTGGCTGTCAAGGCTCCATCCGTTGATAGTGGCACATCCGAACCATCAAAGGGTATATGGAAGAACACGGCTCTTCACTCTCATTTCGACACTTTCTACAGCGACAGATACCTCACTACACTCCATCTCAAAGACCTCCATGACTGGCTAGCTGGTACGCCTTACGAACATATCATCGTACTAGTAAACACAGAGAAATATGGTGGTGGCGGTATTCTGAACTCTTACAACCTCTCAATGGCACACCATCCTCAATTCAAACCAGTGGTTGTCCACGAGTTTGGACACTCTTTCGCAGGACTTGGAGATGAGTATGCTTATGCCAAAGAAGAGATTAATATGTATCCAAAGGACGTCGAGCCATGGGAACCGAACCTAACAACTCTGGTCGACTTCCACAATAAGTGGGAAAGAATGATCGATAAGAAGACCCCATTACCGACGCCTGAACCAACCGACTTAGATAAGCCGAACGCACGCAGGGACAAGTGGAAAGTGGGTGCATACGAGCCTGCTGGCTATGCGCAACATGGTGTTTACCGCGCTTACCCAGACTGTCGTATGCGCACAAATGCCCATCCTGAGTTCTGTCCAGCATGCACCCAGGCTATCACTCAACTGATTAAGTTCTATACAGGAGAGTGAAGATTCAAGTCTTCCTGAAGTCTTTTAGTATTCTATCCTGCCCCATCCACGGGGCAGGAATACGTATTGTTGTCTAAAGACGATAGTTTTATTGGAATCAACGAGGGCGTCTCTTCGATGGCAAGAGAGCCTCTCTTTCTATTAACGAAACGCCCTTCTCTATTGGAGAAGGGCGTTTCCTTTAATTCAAGGGATAATACTTTAATATTCAAAACATTGTTTCCTCTATAAGAAAACACAACTAACTATACTGAAAACAATTATCTAATAAAAACTTGTTAAATGATTACTTCAAATAGAAACGAGCCTTTCTACTCCCCTTCCCTGTCGGCAAGGGAAATAGATACGAGGCGTCCTCTCTATTTAAAATCTACGTTCTGCGGTCTCAAATGTACTGCAAGGTAGTCCCTTTTCATTCACAAGGTTCGCACGAGTAAACGGCTGCCAACCATAGCGAACACTAACAGGATGGGCTACAACTGACCCACACGACACACGCACCTGATAACTATTCTCTATCGTTGCTTGGGCTTCATGATAGATACCATCAGCACCCGCAAGCTCAAAGCCTATCAATCGGTTACCCGTGAAATGAAGTTCCTTTGCATTTGAGAAAGTCAACAACAAGTCTCCATCAACGGATTCAACTCGCTCTATAACAGGTCCCTCTGACACAATATCATGTCCATAACTATGATGCAAAACTTGCAGGGCGAGCCGCTCACCTACAGGTTTCTTATTGGTGTAATGCACATCAAGTGAATCGCCCAAATCGCTTGTCACCGTCATCCAAGTATGCTCCAACCCTAACGCCATACGCCGTTGTGAATCACGGAAACGCGGCCAGGAACGACGGTTCAGACTAGATAGTTGTACGAAATAAAAGGGCATCTTCTTCTGTTGAAAGAAGTTTCGCCAACTTTTCTCCAACATTGGGAAGAGGCGTTCATGCAGCTCGATGTTATGCGCATTCGACTCTCCTTGATACCACACAATACCTTTCAACGTATAACCCAACAAAGGAGTCATAGCTGTCTCGAACATATAAGCAGGCGCATAAGGGTGCTGTTGCAATGGATTCTTGCTATTGGCTATATTCTGCAAAGCACGTTCTCTTGCCCACTTCATACCGAAATCGCCATGATACCAGTCCCGCAAGATTGCAGGAAAGTCCTTTTCAAGGGTCGAACGGTCAATCCATGACTCTGTGGTAGTGCCTCCTACGGCATTACAAATCACTCCTATAGGTACTTGCAGACTGTCTGCTAAACTCTTAGCGAAGTGATATGCTACAGCAGAGAAGCCCGATAACAATTCAGCCGAGCAGTTACGCCATGGACCAACACGCATGAGTTGGTGGCGATTAACCGAGTCGCACACCGCTTCCGACCAGCTCACAGCATTCGTAGGATAGCGTGTTGACATATTAAAGAGATGTATTAAGGGTTGTGAACCAGCCTCCGCAAGGTCTTGATTACCACTTTGTACGGCGGAGATAGGCAACTCCATATTCGATTGCCCAGAACACAACCACACCTCTCCGACGTATATATCTTTCAACGTCAGCCGCTCTTTACCTGCAGCAACTATTGCTTTGTAAGGACCGCCAGCCTTTCGAGCAGAGAAATTAACGCTCCATGTACCATCATCTGCAGCTGTTGTGGATTGATTCTGACCATCGAAACTTACCTTAACAATCGTCTTTGCATTAGCAGAACCACGAAAGATAATCGGTTCGTTACGCTGCATTACTATCCCATCGGTATATAGTGGCGCAAGAGATAACCCTCCATAATTGCCTGTCATAGCCTTATATATAGTCTCAGCGATAATCTTTGCACCTTCAGCATTGGGGTGGAGCGCATCCGCAAAGAGGTCTGGACGATTGTGAAGAGGCGTATAGAGGTCTATTAATGGGAGGTTCTCAGCCGTTGCCACTTGCTTGATATGCTGTTGAATGAGGCTATGCCAGTCCCTAGTTCCGCTCTCGAAGCGAGGGTGGCGTTCGAAGATTGGCGACATCAAGCACACCCATATCTGTGCTTTAGGGTTCACTTTGTGGAAGAAGTTGACGAGTTCTATATAGTTAGAATTGAACTCTTCAGCATATTCAGACCAATTACGAGGGTCCGTGTCATTGAGTCCTAGATGGATAATAACCCTATCGGCTTTGAAAGCTAACGCTTCTTTGTATTCCTTCTGGTCAATATATGGACGGTGACCATGGCTTAGAAGTGTACTTCCAGAGTGCCCGAAATTACGCACATCGTACTTATCTCCTAACATTCTCTGCAACTGCACGGGGTAACAATCAGCGTCCCTATTGGTCAAACCATACCCCCATGTAACACTGTTACCCACACACGCCACCTTAATGCGTCCGTCAGCAAATGCCATCAGAACCATCAGGAACATCATTAATAATAAAGTAAGTCGTTTCATAATAGATTTATCTAAGCAGTCAAGACACCATCTCCACCACCTTGTTATATCATATAAATACATCGGCGAAATTACTTATTTTCTTACTAACTAACAAGAGAATGCACCGCAAAATGGCTTGATCTAGCCTAATTGAAGGCTTTGCTTACTAATTAACTCGTATTTCGTCAACATAAAACTAATGATTATCTTGGATGAAAGAAATAAGTACTCTATCAAAAGCGACGCCCCGACTCTATTGAGTCAAGGCGTCTTCACAATTCATTAATAGTCCGTGATAAGTACAAAGTAGCCACTTAGTATTGGTTCCTAATAGGGTCATTGTATTGTACTTGAAGCTCTTTTAGCTCCTTCTTCAATCGTTCTGTGAGTTTCTCCGTACCCTTTTGTCCATAGATGTTATGCAGTTGTGAAGGGTCCTTCTTGAGGTCATAAAGCTCCCAAGAGTCTATATCGTTATAGAAATGAATCAGTGTGTAACGCTTCGTCCGAATACCATAATGACGGCAGACAGAGTGCTCTGCGGGGTATTCATAGTAATGGTAATACAGCGATTTACGCCAGTTAGCAGGCTTCTTACCCTGTAACAAAGGCAAGAGCGAACACCCTTGAATATCCGAAGGAACCTTTACACCAGCTGCTTCCAAGAATGTTGGTGCATAGTCAATGTTCTGTACCATCTCATTAACAACGCCTTGTTTCCCACCCGGACAATAGATTAGCAGTGGTGTACGGAACGACTCTTCATACATGAATCTCTTATCGAACCAACCATGTTCACCCATGTAGAAGCCTTGGTCGGAGGTGTAGACTATCATCGTATTATCCAATAGATTCTTCTCACGGAGATACTCAATTACACGTCCAACATTGCGATCTACCGACCGAATCACACGCATATAATCATGCATGTAACGCTGGTACTTCCATTCAGCTAACGCCTTCCCCGATAGCTTATCAGCCTTAAACTTCTGTATAATGGGGTCGTAATGGCGATCCCATTGAGCCTTTTGAGAAGGCGTCATACGCTCATAGTTACGTCTTCCCCACGCCTCCAACTCCTTGTCAGAATGTATCTCCTGCTCGTGATCCGCCATCTTATTATCATAGACAATGTCCATATCTTTGATAATACTCATCTTCTGTTTCTGTGCTGCCAGACGCCCTTCATAGTTATCATAGAACGTCTCGGGCAATGGATACTGCACATCATTAAAGAGGTCTAAGTCGCATGTATCAGGGTTCCAAACACGATGAGGAGCCTTGTTGTGCATTAGTAAGCAGAAAGGCTTGGAAGGGTCTCTTTTATTCTCCATCCAGTCTATTGCGAGGTCAGCAATGATGTTCGTCACATATCCCTGACGCTGTAGTGGCTTGCCATTACATAAGAAGTCGGGGTTGTAGTAGTCGCCTTGTCCAATGAGAATGTCCCAATAGTTGAAGCCAGTAGGCAGTGATGTGAGGTGCCACTTACCGATCATTGCGGTCTGATACCCTGCACTCTGTAAGAGCTTAGGAAAGGTTTGCTGTCCTCCATCAAACGTCTTGGTGTTATCTGTGAAACCATTTGCATGACTGTGCTTACCCGTTAACATACATGCTCGGGAGGGTCCGCTAAGGGAGTTAGCAACGAAGCTCTCTTGGAATTTCACACCATGATTAGCAATCCAATCGATGTTCGGTGTATCAATGAAACGCTTGTCGTAGGCACTAATCGTTTGATAGGAATGGTCGTCACTCATGATATAAACGATATTCATGGGCTTCTTCTGTGCCTGAGCAGGTAGGATGGCGCCCAATGCGAGGGTGCCTGTCACGCAGCATAGGATTTTAGTTTGCATAGGTAATAACTGACTTTTAGGTTTTAAAGGAGGGCTATTAGGATCATAATCAATGCGTCTAATCTCCCGTAATCACCCCCATTTAGGTTTGTCAACACAAATGTAATACTTTTTGAGAAGTCCTCCAAAGAAATGAGAAGATTTGTTGTTAAATAGGAAAGGAAGCCTCATCAAAAGTCAACAACAGCCTCTCTCCCATCCCATTTACAGCCTCTGCCTCGTCCCATCTACAGCCTCTCCCCCGCCCCCTCTCCGAATGGAGAGGGGAGTGAAGACTACTATTTGCAAATAAAGGGAGCGTTTCTTCGATATGAAGAAAGCCTCTCTTCGATGCAACAGAACGCCCTCTTCATATCGAAGAAACGCCCCTTTTGAATTAAAGAAACTATTTCCTAACTGGCACCCGTTAAGCACTCCTCCCCTTAGGGGAGGTTGGGTGGGATTGTTCCATTCGGAGAGGGGGCGGGGGTGAGGCTTTTCTTGTTAACAAAAAACTCCGCCCCTACATTCGCATGCAAGGGCGGAGTCAGGGTGAAAACACCCTTTTCTATATCATGATAGAATTTAAAGTTGCATTTATCTACGTGTTAACTTCGGATTAACATACACCTCTCCGATTCCACGGAAAGCACCCATAACAGGCTTCGTGTCGGTAAATCGGTTCCAACCATAGGATGAGAAGGTTTGTGCGGAAGCTAACTTCTGTGCCTCACGGAACACTAGATTACCATTGTTATCGAACGTGAGAAGGATGCTCTCCTTCGTTCCGTTGATGGCAGTCTCATGCTCCTTACTGAAGTCATCAGCAACGACTACACTGATAAGGTACTCATATACGCCTGGAACAACCTCTTTCTTGCCAACAATCTTACCATTCATCATCTCAAAGCCTTTGCCTGGTGTGAAGCTAACCTCCCACTTGTATTGATTGTCAACGATGAAGTTTGCCTTGTTCGTACCCGCTGCCTCAATGCGAACAGACGATGTTTTCTCTGCTAAGTCACGACTTGGAAGGCGCATTTTAGCCGTTTGCACGTAATCGCCAACCACATCGTTGAGCGAAGCCTGTACCACTTTCAATGAGTCAACAAGCCCGATTGCCTTGGCGGTAACCCACCCTACACGTGGACGCCCCGTCGTATTAGCTTCTACCTTGACGTTGATTTTCCCATTCGTATTGCCTACCTTAATCCAATCAGCCGTCCCACTATACTCAACGGGGACGTTAGAAGTAGCAATCAAAGAGCGTTCAACAGCCTCATCTCCAGCATAGATATCCTCGCCAGTAGGCAACCCGAAGGTCACACCCTCCTGTTGGATATTCAGTGTGATAGAGTCTCCTTGCTCGTTCTTAACCACCAATAGCGTGTTACGCGACTGTTCGCTCGTGTTCGGTTGAGCCGTCAGTGATAGCTTCTCTGCCGTTTTCGTCACTGTAAGCCAAGCGTCAAGTGCATAGGCACGAGCGGGTTCTTTACTCATAATCACCTCTTTGGTCTCACCGAGCACACCGAAGTCTGTCTCTGCTTTCACCACCTTCAGCCCCGTTGCATACGCTGGTAAATCATTATCACTACTGCATGCTGCACCGAAGAAGACCGATACGGCAGCTATGAAGATATAGATATATTTGTTCATAATCAGTATCAATTAATTTTCGTCATGTACTCTATTCCTGGTAAGGTAAACGCATAAGTGTAACTGCCATCAGGCTTCATAATAGGCGACAAGTCCTCTCCGTAGGCAACACCAAAGAATGAGTCAACCTTATGCCCAGTGATTTGTCCACTGTCATCAGCCGTTGCTCGCTCCATATCCTCATCCCATGTGAAGAGCAAACTACCCTTACCCTCACCAAAGAGTTTGCCTTCCTCCTTTGAACCAGGTACTAGAACGATACCCGCAGGATAGGTATATGTAGGGTCAGTAACAGGCTGTCCAGGCAATTCGAGTTTGCCTGTTGCAGGGTTATAAGTCATGAGTATCTCATATTCAACATTACCTATCTGCAACTTACCTTTTAGCGTGTTTGCCACCGTTCCCATGCTTAGTGTGAGTGTTATCTTACGTCTTATGCTTGTCTTCAGACGCCAAGTACCAATCCAGAAGTCTATGTCCTTATGGTTCTTCGGTAGGTATTGTACAATGCGCAAATCGCCCTCTGTGAGCGAACGCGACTCCTCGTTCCATATGAAGTTTTGGTATTTCTTACCATTGAAGAACAATGGTTCGCGTAGAGAAATACCTGTTGGCGTGGTGCAATAAGGCATATCCAATGTCTTATCACCTATAGTCATTGTGAAGCGACGAGTCGATCCATCGATGTTGCACTGACCGAGTGAGTCGGTGCCAAGGAAGCAGTTGTATGTATTAACATTCATACCATCTTTAACGGTGATAATACCCATCATCATCTCTTCCCAACTAGCGTCTTTAGGCAAGCGAGTGAGTACCATCTCGTTTTTCCACTTCCTTCCACGCAAGTAAATACTATCGTTTGTAGCACGAAGAATGCTAAATTCATAGTCACCTTGCACCCCATCGGGGTTGCCCAACCATGGTTCAGCAAGTGGATGGATGACCTTGTTATACTCATTGAAGGACAGCATAGGTCCTTGATCCTTGACTACCTCGTATCCAGAAGTAGCCTGTTCCTCTGGATCTTGCACGTCGCCCATAGCCGTTACATGCCCATCCTTGAACTTCAACAAGAGTGTGTAACCACCATAACTATAGTCTTTTCCAGCATAATAATGTAACATCCAACCACCTTCGGAAGACTCCAGTAGCTTGGTGTAATCCGATACACTCTTATCGATACGCTCGGCTGCTGGTTGGTCGAAGAGTGTCTTATCATCATGTAAACACGACTGCAAAGACAGTCCCAACACGATGGTTAAGAATAGAAAACATAGTTTTTTCATTTTCTTCTTTCGTTTTATTTCTATCGTCCAAACTCTTTCCTGATAAAAAGCTCATGGCTATTTTCAACTTCCAATAGCCTGCCCAAGAGGCGAAGAGCCTAACGGAAATGAGTTAGAACACAATTATTTGTTTTTTGTGATGAGGATTTCTGTATAAGAGAGGGTGCTCTCCTCCATTTAAAGAGGGCGTTCCTTTGATGTGAAGAGGGCGTCTCCTCGAGGTGAAAGGAGGCTCTCTTCCTTTCTTATTCCAGGCTTTCCAAGTTGAGCGTTGCTATCTTCGAACCACGACGAAGGATTGCGTTACGGAGCAAATCAATGTCTGCATCCCATGAATTACGCATATATTCACGCACCATCTTCAGCTTTCTATTGATGATACTCGTACCCTTGGGACCTGCAATCTGCAAGATTTTATTCCATTCCTGAGGCGTACTTGTAACGTAGATAGAGTACAGCTCGGCAATATCCTCTGCTGGATTCTCCATTGAATAAGGTGAGACGAAACCCTGTGAGTAGGCTTGCTTCTCAGGTACTGACGTCCAGTTGCCACTGACATAATCGGCACGTGAGATGTCATCAAACGACTCGTCGTAAGGTTTCTTTTGGTTCAGAATATGCATAAACTCGTGGTGCATGGTGTGGAAATAGAACCCCGTCATACTGCCATAGTCCTTTAATAGGTCGTCAGTAAGGGCGTTCACCTTACTTAATGTCACCTTGTAACCACCTTCCGCACTACCTACTACCTCCGTTCGATAGCGTGTGTAGCCAGGAATACCTACTGCAACAATAATGCGCGGAACGTTCTCTTTGACGAAATCCAAGCCCACTGTCTCAGCGTAAGCATCGAACCACATATACTTAGTGATGATAGCTAGCTTGGCAGTCTTTGCTGAATCGGCAGGCACGAAGTTGTAGGCTTTATCGGTTTCTTCCGTCTTCAAGCGGTATTGGAACTCGATGTTATAAGGCATAGTATAGTTCTTATACAGCCATTGATCGAACGTGTTTCGTTTCACCGCAGTGGTTGGAAAGATGGAATCACCGCCCAATTTGTCATCGTTACAAGCCGTGAGAACCATGGTTCCGCAGGCTATTACGATAGCAGCCAATAGAATATTTCTTTTCATAAATAAGTCTCCTTTTATTTATTACGTGGGTTAGGAGTAATGCCAGCAGTTATCACGTCTTGTGGTAACTGGATGGCTAAACGTGGGTCGCCAGCCTTCATCGTATCGGTGATAGCTGTGACATTCGATTGCACATCCACCTTACGTCTGTATATCGTAATGCCATATCGCTTCACATCTTGTAGGCGGAATCCTTCGTGAATGGTCACCAATCGACGCAGTTGCAATATACATTGTAAAAGGGGTTCTTGCGTTGTCTGCTCAATAGTGAACAATGGGTGTAGCTCCTTCTTAGGCGTTGGCTGTGAAGGAGTATAGTAAGCCAACGAATTGTAGAAGTCCTTTATCTGGTCAAGAGTGAGGCTCACTCTATGCTTTGAGAAGACTGCCAATTCGCTATTAATATCGGCTACTGCCTTATCATATTGCCCCAAGAGAGCATAAGCCTCGGCACGTTCAAGGAGGGTGATATCGGTTGCGAAGACTGCAAACTCACCATAGGGAATACCTATTTCAGCCTGTGTATCGATGACCTTAGCCATGTATGGAATCTTACGCAAGGCGTATTTCGATATACCATTATTATAGGTAACGGTGTAGTTAAGGTCTGTTCCGCTGTTACCCCATGGTCCTGCAGCCTGCAAAGTCTCGTTCTTACTGATCAACTCTCCGTGTGCGTACTTGCTACCAGCAAGTATTGGAATACTGATAACACCCCATTGTGAAGGTGCAGGAAGCAGCATGATGTTGGCGTTCTTACTAGCTTTTATGAAGTCATAAGGCTGCACGTTGCCACTAGGACCCAGTCTGTTCCACTCTGCCCAGTTGCGTAGTATGTCCTCAGGATGGTCTCCTAACACCTTATTCGCATACTCCACCGCCTTGTCGTATTGCTGTGCATAGAGATAGAAACGGGTTGCAAAAGCATAAGCAGCCTGCTTGGTAAAATGGAATTTAGGCTTATCATACTTTGTTCCAACGAGTTTCATGCCTTCCACCAAGTCGTTTTCTATATTCTTGTAAAGCTCTGCCAAGGTGCCACGCTCCATGAGTCTGCCCACGACACGTTCGGGTTGCTTAGGATAAGGCAAGCCCAAGTTGTTCTGCGCAGTGGTCTTGTCATAAGCCTGACAAAATACTGTTGACAACTGGAACATAGCAAAGGCACGACATAACAAAGCCTCGCCCTTCTGCGCATCATAAGCCTCTTTGTCCTTCGCCTTATCAATGTGATCGAGCGTCTCATTGCATGTTGAGATAGCGGCGTAATGCGCTTCCCACAACTGATGAGGCGTCTCGGGATTGCTTACCTCATCAATGTCTTTCCATTGATAAGCCTGCTCTTGAAAACGATCGAAGGCACTCCATGTGCTGTGCAACTGCTCATCTGTATTGTCAGAGTACATCTCCAAGAGATAAGCAGGGTGCCCTTGCGGATAAGCACTGACGAGTAGTTGGCTCGATTCAGAGGGTGTCTTCAAGTCCATACGACTATCGGGATACTTGTCCAAGAAGTCGTTGCACGATGTAAAGGCAAGTGCAGCGGACGCAAGCGACAGGCACATTATATATTTATTGACGTTCATCTTCATAAGTTTTAAAGTCCAACTTTTACTGTAAGGGTGAATTGCTTTGGCATTGGTGACGCCACACCACCCACGTTATAGAACTCTGGATCCTGCCCATTGAGTCTCTTGTCAGCATAAAGCAAGAAGAGATTAGTGGCTTGGAGTTTGAGAGAAAGGTTCTGAATAACGCTATTCTTGAACCATTGTGCTGGTAGGTTATAACCGAGGGAAATCTCCTTCATGCGAATGAAGTCGCCCTTTGCAATGCGTACATCACTATAATTATAAGCGTTGTAACCCATGCGCACATTCGTATTTGCCATATACTGGCTCTTTGACAATATACCTGGAACATTCGTAACAGCCTCATCGCCAGGTTTCATCCAGCGGTTCTTGAAGTCGTTAGTCATAGAGACTAAGTCGTTATAACGGGCACGGAACTTAGGATCGAGGCGTACAACGTTACCGAAAGCATAGGTAACGAAGACGTTAAGAGTGAAGCCTTTATAGGTGAAGAGGTTGCCAAGTGAACCCGTGTGAGGCGGGTCTGTCGGTCCTTCATACTTGAGGAAGTCGGTCTGGGTACGCTCTTGGAAGTTGATATCATCGGTTGTCACCTCTCCTTTCTCATTGCGTACCATAGGCATACCCTCGTCGTTTATGCCCACAAAAGGTATTGAGAACAACGCACGAGCAGGATAGCCACGCTTAGCGAAGCCGTTTCCACTCACTAAACTCATTACGTTTCCTTGGTTAAAGAGTTTAGTGATCTTGGTCTTAGCATACGAATAGATGAAGTTCGTTGACCATGTGAAATACTTGTTCTTAACGCCTACTAACGATAGACTTAACTCAACACCATTAGAATTCATAGAGGCTACATTGGCAGCACGGATTATCTGTCCGCCTAGTCCGGCAGTAATCATTGGACCAATCTCATCGAAGTTCTTACGTGTATAATAGTCCAGTGTGATACCAAGACGATTATTCCACAATGATGCATCAAAGCCCAAGTTCAACTCGTTCTTCTTCTCGTATGTGAGGTTCGCATTGGCTAACTCGGTTATTTCGAGCTGTGGTTCTTGGTCTTCAGCGAATAGTCTAAAAGGATTAGAAGCCGTTATGATGGCGGTTGAATTGCTGTAAGAAGCATCTGGGGGAGTACCCGTAAGACTATAAGAAGCACGCAAGGTGAGTTTATTCAATGGTGATAACTTATTGAACCAACTCTCTTCATGCACGTTCCAAGCGCCCGAAACGTTCCATGTAGGCATCCATCTTGCCTTCGTATCACGTCCCATTTGGTTAGAACCTTCATAACGTAAAGTTCCGTTGAAGACGTATTTTCCCATATAACTATATGTGGCATTGCTATAGAAAGCAACGCTACGTGAATTGGTTGGAACGATGGAATAATAGGTGTTACCAGCCTCAACCGCACGCTTAAAGTAGTCATAGACATAGAAAGGAACCATACCCGCATTGTAGCGCAAACCCACTCCTTCAGAGGCATTACGCTGTCTTTCAATGCTCTTAATCTCCATTCCTCCGAACAAGTTCACTATGTGTTTATCAGCGAAAGTGTGGTTATAATTAGCTGTTGCACGCAAGTCGTAATCACTCATTCGGTTGTCTCCCTTATGGTAGAGACCGCCGTATGGCAATACTGTCTGCGGTAGTTTATTCGGATTGGATGGGTCTTTGTACAGGTACTTGTTGCCATCTCGGATGATACCATTGCCCATTGCACGATAAGCCAGTGCCTGGTTAGAATCGTCCTTAATGTTATGTTCCTGCGTAGACGCCATGTATTTGAATGCACCTAACAATGACAACTCAAGGTCACGGATAGGTTTATACTTCAATTCTAACTGGAATCTCGCATCAAGCGCATGCAAGTCTATGTAGTTATTGTCCAACTCATGGAAGATATTAAATGGTGCGTAGTTTGCCACGTAATACTCGTTTGGATCTAATACACGTGAGGTATTGCTTGCATAAGAGTAAGGGTTAATATCGAAGTCACGCTTCACTTCACCGCCCACAACGTCTACATCCTGTCCAAGAGTTCCTGGCGCACGCTGCTTGCGATAAGCTGCTCCACCGATAAGGTTCAATGAGAGCTTATCAGTAAGGTACTGCGTAAGGTTGACGTTGAGTGTATAACGATTCACACTACTCTGCTTGTACCATCCTGGGTCAAGTAGTGCGCTAAACGAAGCATAGTAGTTTGAACGCTGCGTACCGCCACTGAAGCTAACAGAATGGGTCTGCATGATGTTCGAAGAGAATAATTCTTTGAACCAGTTGGTGTTTCGGAACTCTGCTCGTTGTAGGTAACGATTGCGTGCTTCGGGCGTATTCTCCAATGCAAACTGCCCCGTTGTACGATCGTAATGATTGATTAGCTCATACATTTTTCCATATACACCATACTCGCTACCATTGAGCACTTCCGAGAGATTCAGCCATCCCTTATCCGCCAACTCACGATAGATACCCATCTGCTCCTTCGAGTCTAAGATGTCGAAGTTGCTATAAGAAGGAACCAAACGGGAGGTGAACTCGCCCGTATAACTAATGTGTGATTGTCCTTGCTTACCCTTCTTTGTGGTCACAACGATGACACCTGCCATCGCACGCGCACCATAGATAGAGGTAGCGGAACCATCCTTTAAGATCTGGAAGCTCTCTATATCGTCGGCATTCAAACCAGCGATTGCCGAAGAGATAAGCGTCTCGGGGTTACCAGAAGCGAGGTCGTCAGCACCCACATTAGCCGCATCTTCCATGATAACACCATCCACAACCCATAGCGGCTTACTACTTCCATAGATGGACGTTGCGCCACGAATGCGTATCTTAGGTGATGTACCAAAGGTGCCGCTAACGTTCTGCACAGATACACCAGCAGCCTGTCCCTCAAGCGAACGACTGATGTCTGCCACACCATTGAGGCGCGCTTTGTCGGCATCCAACTTATCTGTCGCACCCGTGAAGAGGCGTCGGTCGGTGCGAGTAAGACCAGTCACAACAACTTCATTGAGGGTTGTTGCATTCGATTTCAGTACTACGTGCATGTCAGTGGTAGCCTTCAGTGTTTGCGACACCATACCGATGTACGCCACTGTCACTTGTGGGTTTGCAACGTCAGTGGTCAATGAGAACTTACCATCGACATCGGTGACTGTCGCCATCTTAGCCCCCACAACAGTGATAGTCGCACCGATAACTGGTTCGTTATCATCGGCTGCCACCACCGTACCCGTAATCTTGGTTTGTGAAAAAGCCATGCTGATACAAAGGAAGAGCATGCCTATACACAGGAGTAGCTTTTTGTTCATAAGTGTTTAATTAATGTATGTCTTATATTGTTTCCAACACTGGTAATAGGTCGTTTACCATGCTATTTCCATAAAACCTTGTAGATTAATTCTTCTCTGACAAAGGGTCTTATACAAGACGTTTTGTGGCTTTTAGGCATCAAATAACACTAATCTATAACCTTTAGATGTTGTATTTAATGCTACAAAGGTAGATTAATTTTCTAATATACAAGGCTTTTTTAGCATTTATTTGTTCCTTACAAGCGTAAAAGCTATGGGCAGTGCAGACGACACGGGATAATGATTTCAGTAAGCTATTACCCATATTCGGCGCACATTTCTTTGGTTATCTCCCTTAAAATAGTAACTTTGCAACTATCAAGCACATACACGTGTGATAAATATTAGTTAACTAAATCTTGAACAATAATGGATAAATACAGTTGCTATATGCCCCAGTGCCCACGTCGTGAGAGTTGCACGCTTTGGCACATCGCCCAACAGGAGATAGCCGAGGAATACGTATTTCTAAGCGTGACAAATCCTCTACTCATTGAGCAAGCTGGCGGCTATTCGCAATGCCCGAAGTATTATGAATGGAAGTTGAGACGCTTTGCTCGTGGTATGCGTTGGCATTACGGAACGCTCACAGGCAATGCTGAGGCAGAGATTCATGAGCGGTTGAAGGACACTTTCGGCTTTACGCAAATAGGGCGAATGCGCCGTGGCGATGTGGTTATATCGCCTGATGAACAGGCACAAATACGTGAGATATTTGAAGAGGTAGCCCCTGGTACAGAACCAGAATTTATAGCTTTCGAGGAACATTATATTAAGCCTCCACGCCGCAAGTAAGGGCTGCGGTGTATTGTTCCCACGCTGGAACACGGATGTTCCCGCACTGGAACTTTCATGTTCCAACGCCGGAACATGAATATTCCGCCGCTGGAACATTGGCGTACCACCGCTGGGAACATTTCAATTCTAATGGATGGTGACGACCGACAGACGTACTTGATGAGACGCACCCCACCCTTATTATAAGCGAACTGCAGAGCATGCTGGATGCTGACAGAAAGAATAAGACAAGGCAGGATTCACGCTGTTCTATCCAATTCTCACCTTGTTATATAGTACCAAGAACCGCAGAGTATGCAGAATGCCGACAGAAAGAATAAGACAAGGCAGGATCTCACGCTGTTCAATCCAATTATCACCTTATTATATAGTACCAAGAACCGCAGAGTATGCTGGATGCCGACAGAAAGAATAAGACAAGGCAGCTCCCACGCTGTTCTATCCAATTCTCACCTTATTATATAGTACCAAGAACCGCAGAGTATGCTGGATGCCAACAGAAAGAATAAGACAAGGCAGGATCTCACGCTGTTTAATCCAATTCTCACCTTATTATATAGTACCACGAACTGCAGAGCATGCTGGATGCCGACAGAAAGAATAAGACAAGGCAGCTCTCACGCTGTTCAATCCAATTATCACCTTGTTATATAGTACCAAGAACAGCAGAGCGATGTTTACAACCAGGTGTATCATCTCGATGCAATAAATGTCTTCAACAAGCGACTGGTGAAGAAAATTGAGGTGAAGGGTGTGAAACAGGTTGGTACGACCTCAACAAATAGTTATCTTTACCTCTATACGATTGTCTTGTCGAAGAAGAAAGGCAAGACACCACGTGCCCGTATCAACTTTGACGCTACAAATAAGACAAGTTTGTGCATTCAATCCAGCTAAATTAGGAAATAACAAAGCTATCTTCCACCTTTTATACACATATATTGAAAAAAAATGTCTATTTGTTTTGTAGTTAAAGAAATTATTCTTAACTTTGCACTCGCTTTCAACAAGGAAGCAGGTTGACTACAAAGTAACCTTCTGGAGAGATGGTAGAGTGGTCGATTACAACGGTCTTGAAAACCGTCGTACCGAGAGGTACCGGGGGTTCGAATCCCTCTCTCTCCGCAACAAACGCTGAAAATCAGCAGATTGCAAAACAAACACCCGATTTTACACCCAAGAATGTAAAGTCGGTGTTTTTGTTTTATTTAAGATAATACAACCACTACATAATAAAAGAGTAGCGATATTAAAAGAATCCGATGAGAAAAGACTAATATTTATCTATCCATTCAGTTTGATTTTTCAGGACTTTACATCGTCCTGAAAGTATTTGTTATTGTATTCCAACGTCAGGAGTGGATTATAATACAAGTTTTTTGTGTGGATAGAATTTCGTTTTGCTTAATGTACGAAAGTACTTATCTATAAACGCATGAAATATTAGCACAATGAATCATTGGAAATCAACTTTGGCCGTGATAGGAATAGGCCAACTCATATCTATTTTAACAAGTACGATTGTTGGCTTCTCCATTATTTTTTGGATTAGCAACGAATTTAAATCCCCGACAGCTTTATCTCTGGCTATTTTAGCTGGATTTTTACCACAATTTGTATTAGGCTTGTTTGCCGGGGTCTATGTTGACAGATGGAATCGAAAGAAAACGATGTTTTATTCGGACTTGTTCATCGCGTTCTGTACCCTATGTCTTTTTATTGTGATAACCAAGGGTTATAAAGACCTTTCTTTTTTTTATCTATTGACTGCTTGTCGTTCAATAGGCAGTACGTTTCATGCACCTGCTTTACAGGCAAGCATCCCTCTACTGGTTCCCAAGCACCATCTTGTCAGGGTATCAGGTTTGTACCATTCCATTCAATCCTTCAGTGAGGTGATAGCTCCCGTTGTAGGGGCAAGCCTCGTTGTTTGGCTTCCCATACAGTATATTCTGCTCATAGATGTGATCGGAGCTGTTGCTGCTTGTCTGACCTTACTTTGTGTCCAGATTCCTTCTCTTCAAAAAACGAAAGTTCTTCCAGATTTCAAAAAAGAACTGACGGAATGTTGGCATACCTTGCGGCGTACAATGGGCATTTTGCCTTTATTCGTATGCTTTACGCTGGTGACTTTTGTCCTTATGCCTGTTTTTACGTTATTTCCTTTTATGACGCTTCTGCATTTCAACGGAAACATTTTGCAAATGGGAGTTGTGGAAATGGGTTGGGGCTCAGGGGCATTGTTGGGCGGTTTAGTACTTGCCTGTAAGGCTTTGAAAAGCAAGCAAACATTAGTGATGCATACGGCTTATGTGATATTGGGATTGTATCTGATTAGCGCCAGTTATTTACCATCAAGCGCATTTATAGGTTTTGTTTGCCTAACATTTACAGGAGGCATAGCCTATTCCATTTACCATGCGCTTTTCATCGCTATTATTCAGCAGAACTTGGCTTCGGACATGCTTGGACGGACTTTTTCTCTCATCTTTAGTTTGAGTACCTTTCCATCAATGCTGGGTATCGTAGCTTCAGGATATTGGGTGGAAGCATGGGGTATCACATCCGTCTTTATGATCAGCGGATGGGTTATCTTTCTGATTGGAGTGGGTGCAAATTTTATTTCTTCAATCAAGCAGTTGGATAATTACGCATAGTATTATTTATTAAAGAATTATTATATGACAAAGAAAGAACACACTACGATTACAGAGTTATTTCAAGTTTTGGACTTGTTGGAAAGCCTGGACATGCAGTTTTGGTTGGATGGAGGCTGGGGAGTGGATGTCTTGTACGGACAGCAAACCCGCTTGCATAGAGATATTGACATTGATTTTGATGCCAATTATACAGACCAACTCCTTGATCTTTTGCAGGAGAGAGGATATCAAATTGAAACAAATTGGTTGCCCACCCGTGTGGAACTGTATAGCAAAGAATTAGGCTATATTGATATCCATCCTTTTGTCTTGAATGCGGACGGCACTTCCAAACAAGCCGACTTGGATGGAGGCTGGTATGAATTTCAACCGGACTATTTTGGAACAGCAGTCTTTGAAGGCAGAAGCATCCCTTGCATTTCTGCAAAAGGGCAACAAGTATTCCATTCGGGCTACGATTTAAGAGAGAAGGATATTCACGATTTATCTATAATTAAACAATGTATAACAACAATGAGCCTAACAATTAGATAAGAACAAGAAAATGACAGAAAAACAAATTGTCTGGTATATCTTACTTACAGAAGTAAAGATAGACAGTGACACCCAGTCTGTCACATCCCTGAGTGTAGCTCCATTGGCAGTCTTGCCGGAATTCCAGCGTAAGGGAATTGGGGGGGGGATGTTGATTCAGTAAGCCCATCAGAGGGCAGCACTTTTGGGTTACGGCACAGCAGTCGTATTGGGGCATAAAGAGTATTATCCTCGATTTGGCTATCGCAAGGCTATCGATTTAGGAATTGAATTTCCTTTCGAAGTCTCTCATGAATATTGCATGGTGGCTGAATTAATACCTGGAGCTACTGAGAATGTGAAAGGTATGGTTTGTTATCCAACTGACTTTAAATAGTTTAACAAGTAAAATTCATTATATAACTCGGACTGGGTATTTCAATTTCCCAGTCCGTATTCTGATAGTACTTATTCAATTGGAAGATTGTGTTGCTTCAAGAATGAAAGTTTATCCCAATACCCTCTTTGAAAGACGATTTTGTTATCTTTTACATGAAAAAATCCGCATCCACGAAGTCCAAGAGAGTCTTTCCATTCCATGATAGCCCATTCGCCATCTTCAAAAATATTTTCCACCATACAAACCATTTTAGCAGTGGCAAATTCATTCACAAACATTTTGTAGATTGATTCTTTACCTATTATTGGTTCGTTTGCGACTTGATGATTTACTGCATTAGTAGCATACAGCTCTGCTATATGATAAGCATCTGCTTTGTTAAAGCAATCTATCCATTTTTCCAAAACTTCTTTAGGCTTCATTTTTTATAAATTCTTAGGATTTTGATTCTGTAATAAAAACAATCTGTTTGGATGCATAGATACTTGATTTTATTAATAATAGGCTATTCTATATTCTAAATCCTCTGGATTTTTGCTCTCTCTGCACCGAGTTACGTAGATTCTGCTGTAACTTTTCCCATTGTTCCTTAAACCATTGTACTATGGGTTGTCGGTTTATGGTCAGCATAAGCTTACCACTATCCATCGGATGTTTCTCAACCCTAAAAATATCATTCTTGATGTCAAATTTCCACCTGTGTTCTTCGGAATAAATTTTGCCACTACATTGTATGGATTCTTTCTTTGTCAAGAGGTTTTCTATCATGTCTTTGGTAAACCCGATAACAGCGCATAATTTTTCCATTCTCAACATCTCTTTGAACATGGGAAACCATTTGTGGGCTTTTTCAAGCAAGGTGCTCAATCGTGATATTTCCTTGTCTTTGGCTTCAAGTTCTTGATTATGTATTCTTTGAAGATTACGAATTTGTCTGCTATGCTGTTCCTGTATTTGTTGTATCTGAATTTTTAATTCATCAGTAGCTTTGTCCCGTTTGGTAATTTCCTGATGTAGCTGCTCGATGTGATGTTCCAGTTCTTTCAGCTTACCGCTTCCGAAAAGAGAACCTACACCGCTTGCTATGGCGGTAGCAGCATTGGTGGCTGTTTTCTTTAGTTTGTCCGTGCGTATCTCTGCTTTTACCTGTTTGAGTTCCTGTTCGGCAAGGCTTACTTGTTGTTCCTTGTGTCGCTTGGTTTCCTCTATACGTTGCAGTTCGGCTTTCTGCTTCTCAATGATGAAATCATTTCGTTCCAGATGCTCTTTACCTGTGACAGCTTTTGCCTGTCCACGTTCCATCAGGAGAATATCGGAAGCAAGGGTCTGCATGGTTGCCATATCCTCGTCATTGAGCTTTCGGCTCTTTCCAGTTTCATGGTTCATCCAGTCGAATACGACATGAGCATGATAATTTGGTTTGAACCATCTGTTACCGACTTGGAAGCTCTCCTTGTCTTCTGCTTCCGGCTGACCGTTCAGCCAATGCCCTTCGTCTTTATGCAGGAAAATCTGTAGCGGAGTGATGCCCCAGCGTCTTTGGCACTCTTCACCGAATTTGCGTACATCAGCCAGTGTGGTGTCCGGTCTGATAAGCAATACTCCTTCACGGATGGGTGAACATCCTGCCACTTTGATAATCTTGCCGTTCTTCCCTTTGCGCTCACGCTCCTTTTCCTGCATGGCGCGTCCTGTCTTTTCCTTGACCATGCGTTTGATGTTCTCATAGTGCGCCTGCAATTCGGGACAGCCGAAATCCGGATTTATCCATTGTTCATTATCAGCCGTAAGTTCGGGCACGATGTAGATTTTGGACTTGCCGATGTTGCGCATATATTCGGCAGTCCTCCGGTTATGAGCCTCGCTTGATGCCACGTTGCAAGGCTTGACATGTATGCTTGATTTTGTTGCCATCTTTTCAATTTTTGATTCGGTTATTACTAATTTTGTTTGCTGCTTTCCGCTCATAACCGCAAGGGGTTCTTAGGGGTGCAACCCATAAGCGGAGTTTCCAAAGAGAGGGTCACTCTTTGGTCGGGGTTCTCAGGGGTGAAACGCCCTGAGTGGGTCATTAGGGCAAAGCCCTAATCCCCTCGGGAGAGCCCACAACTACGCAAGCGAAGCGTGTAGTTATAGTGGGCTATAACCGGAAGCCTTTCGGTTTCTTGGATAGCGTGTCATTCCTCTTTCTGACAGATTGCATTTGCTCTTTTCCATCAGCCATGCGCTTCTGCAAATACTCGTTCAGGTCTTTGCATCCGCAGTAGATTTGAGAAGCGTCCCGTATATGCCGGGTGCTGTCGTATTCCTTGCGGATTTGCTGCAGGGCTTCCATTCCTGCACGGTCATTGTCAAAAAAGCAGTGGATACGCTCATAGCTTCCCAAGGGGTAGAGTGCCTTGGGAACATTGGCTACGGAGTTCAGCACCATGTAATCCTGCCTGTCGAAATCGGGGCATTGCGGACAGCTTTCAAGCCGTAGGGTCAGAAATGAGAGGTAGTCCATAAATCCCTCAAAAACATAACACGTGTTCCTTTGCTCTCCCGACTGTCTGATATGGGATATTTCTTTCGGCGCAATACAGCCCTTGCAATATCGGTTGCGGATTTCATAACCGCCCGATATGTTCGGAAACGCAATGGCGAAGTACCGCTTGCCGTTGTGCGTAAACCGTGCCTCCCTGCATTCTCTTTTCGCCAGTGCCGGATTTATTCCCCTTTCCTGCAAATAAGCGAGCAAGGCAGAGGAAGATAGCGGCAGAATTTCCAACTGTTGGAAACTCGGCTCTGTAAAGGACTGCTTGCGAAAAGAGAAAGAAACGGGGCGCATGTGCGGTGCCTGTTCCTCTATGCGTTTCAAAAGGTACGGCACGCTGTCCGTTGCATAGAGGTGCGAAGCCAGTGCGATGATGTTGCCGCCCTTGCCGAGTGCAAAATCATACCATTGGTTACGCTCAGTGTTCACCTTAAAAGATGCTTCGGTTTCTTCCCTGAACGGAGATTTGTACCAGAGATTGATGCCCTGCCGCTTCACCGGGCTATATCCCAAGCTGTGAAGAAACTCTTCCAGCCTGATTTGTTTTGCTGTCTGTATATCCATAAATGATTGTCTTTATCGGTTATCGTTTGTTTTTCTTTTCGCCAGTACTTATTCATATAGGTTACTGGCTGTATAACCACTTCACTTTATTGTCGTATATATAGGATACGGCTTAAAGTGAAGCGGTTTGATGCTTCCCTGCAACCACTTCGCTTTATCCTAATATATAGACCCGGAGAATAAAGTGAAGTGATTGCGAGGATTGGGCTAATAGTGGAAATCCGGTTCGTACCTGTACTTCCTGCCGTTTTCCTGCACTATCATCCGCTTGCTCTTTAACACAGTGATGAGTTTGACCAGCTTGTTGTCGCTCAACGGAACGCCTACCAAGGCATACGATTCTTTCAGTGCTTTGCCCAGTTCCTTATACCCGTATTCGTCCTGCAACGAGAATGCGGCTTCCAGTGCTATCCGGTGCTGCTGCTCGGAAATGTCCTTGTAGGCATCAAACCTTTCGCCTTGGGGTCTGCCGGGTGCTTTGGTTTCTGTCTGGTAGTCCTCCATCAGTTCGGGCAATGCCCTTTCGTTGATGCGGAAGGCAAACGGCTCGAAGTCCATCGCACGGATGTGCATGGCGGAAACCTTGCTTATGTCCCCGTTGCTCTTGTCCTTTTCAACGAGCAGCACGGTTTCAGCCTTGTTGTTCAGCTCCGTGCCGATATGTCCCCTTGCGTTCTCATCCCCCTTGTTCTGATGGAGTATCGTGTGGATATGTATCTGCCTGTCGTCCGTCCATTGCATCAGCTTTGATATGATGCGTGTCGATTCACTGGGGCTGTTGATGTCATATACCATGTCACGGATTCCGTCTATTATCACCAGACCAAGGTTCGGCGTATGGTAGATTGCCTGTTCGACAATTCTTATGCGCTGCTCCGGCGTGTATTTCCGCAAGGCAAGGAACTCAAGGTTTTCGTTGTCCCTGTCATCGGGCAGTCCTGCCATGCGCATGATGCGTTCCATCACATTCAGGCAGTGGTGGGGGCTTTGCTCCGTATCCACGTAAAGCACTTTCCGCTTGGCTTCGGGAAGTTCAGCCGCATACCTGAGCACCGTTCCGTTCTTCAATGCCGCAGCCACGATAGCCGACACATTGAATGTCTTCTTGCTTTTGGCTTTGCCGATGGATGCGCTGAAATTTCCCAACGTGCCGATAACGGAACCTTTCACACTGAGGATTTCAGGGGCTTTTTCGTATTTTCCCGACAGGCTCAGGCGTGAGGCTTGCCAGAGGATTACCGCCTGTTCGTCCGATATTTCCCGGATGTCTTTCATATAGTCCATAGCAATTCCTCCCGTTACTTGCGTCCGCCTGTTTTCTTCCCTGCCAGTTCAAGGGCAAGTTCCGCATCCACGATAATCTTGCGCCCTATCTGGGTGATAGCCTTGTCTATTTTTCCGCTTTTCTTTATGCGGTTGGCGGTGGGCAGGCTGCATCCGAACAGTCTGGCTATGCCGGGTATTCCGTACACATACTTTCTGTTTGTGTCCGTTACGGGCTGTGGCTGCGCTTCCGTCTGAACGGAAGCGTGTCTGCTTAACATGATGAACTCTTCACCCGTCATCTGCCAGACGGGTTTGGATAATAATTCTTGTAGATTTTGCATAGTTCTACTTTTTTGATTCAACAATCAGCCCTGCGCACTGGCTGTTATTTCTGTTCTCGAACGGTGCAAAATTAGGTAGGGTTATGGGTGGTAAGGATGGGGACGGTATAATCCGATCATCGCTGTATCTTATTGAATATCAGAAAATAAAAATACCACTCAAAAATTAATTTGAGTGGTAAAAGTGGAACTTTCGTAAAATATCAGGATATGTCACCGATTATCTGAATATATGCTCCATTTCTTTGGCGAATTTCTGGTTGCTGTCACTGGGGAAATCAGAAACTGGCTCCTTGTACTTGGACTTGTAGTAGCTGTCATCAATATCCAGCAGTTTCAGTATCCCGGCTTTCCATGTGTCCTTGTCCTGTTTGGAGAGTTTTTCGCTCATGAGGAATATCAGATAACATACACGTATCTTCTCTCTCGGTTTAATTCTCAACTTGCAGTTGCAGGGGTGCAAGTTCATATTGGCATAAAAATCCGGTGCGGAAATTTCCTCGAACTGTTCTCCAACACATACCTCATGAATGAGCGAAAGCAATTTCATGCTGAAATACTCTTGTTGTTCATCCGCCGTTTCCTGCTGACTGATTGGCTTGCCCGGCTCGTCCTGTCGTTTCCCGTCAGGAATGTATTTCTTCAATATATCCAGAAAAAGGCAGCTTTGACGGTACATGTCCTCACAACGGTTCTTCATATATTGGAATGCCTCTTTCCTTGCTGCCTTTTGCTGGTCATAGAGTTCATTCAGTTTGGCTCTTTCCTTGTCATATTCAGCCTTGCAGCGTTCATATTCTTTTTCAGCCTGTTTTTCCTCTTCGGCAGTATGTTCCCTGTAGCCAATGGAATCATACCTGTTGTTGGCTTCATTCAGCGGCTTGCTTAGGCTCCTTGTTACATCCTGTTGGGCTTCAATTTCAAGGGAATACCTTTCCATGTGTTGATAGCAAGCACGCTCTACGGCACTATCACTTATGGGGTGTGTTTCATAAGCCTGTATGCTCTTTTCTATTTCGGTTTTCAGGCTGTTGAGTATCAAGGTGTATTGTTCTTTTTGCCTGTCAAGCACCAGTTCAAGGATGGCGGCTTCAAAAGACTTCATGTCATTGTATTCCTGACAGAAATCGGAAATGAATTTTTGCCTGTCAAAAGAGAAAACTCTATTGTCTATATAGTCCCTGTATATTCTGTTGAGTTCCCCGTATCGGGGAATCATCGTCTGTATATTGTCTGCCATAGGTGTCCTACTTTTGTCTGTTCCTTTCATTGTCAAGAAGCATCGTCAGTTCTTCTTCCACCTGTTCTATACTCGGCAGTGCCGATTTCAGGTTTTCCGGCACAGCCTTGCTAAGCTGATAATCGCTGATGCCGATAGGTTGGTCATAGCCGGTCAGCGCATATTGTGCGACAATCTCATCCTTACCCTTGCACAACAGCAGCCCGATGGTCTTGTTGTCGTTCTCTCCCCTCAGCTTGTCATCCACTACATTGATGTAGAAGTTCAACTGTCCTGCATATTCCGGCTTGAACGGGGTCGCTTTCAGTTCCACGACCACATAGGCATGGAGCTTTATGTTGTACAGAATCAGGTCGGCATAGAAATCGCTGTCGCCAATCTGGAAATGTTTCTGCCTTGCGACAAAGGCGAATCCGCTGCCCATCTCCAGCAGATAACGGGTGACGTGCTTCACCAGTTGTTCCTCTATGTCCCTTTCGTCCGCACGTTCTTTGGCTCCTGCCAAGTCAAAGATATACGGGTCTTTCAACAGGTAGTTGGCAAGGTCGCTTTGGGGTGCAGGAAGCGTGGTGGTAAAATTATTGACCTTGCAGCTGTTGATTTGCCTTTCGTACAATTTGCTTTCAATCTGCATTTTAAGGACATTGCTGCTCCAGCCCATTTCCACGGATTGCTTCATATACCAGTAATCGACACCTAACGGAAGGGAACTGTTCAGCAGAATCACATGGCTTGCCCAATTGATTCTTGCAACAGGTGATGCCAGGAACAGTTTTTCCATGTCCTCAATCGGTACTTGATAAACAGCGGCTACTGTTTGGACTACATCCTGAATTTGTGCAAGAGGTTCTTGCACAATTACAATTTCCTTATTGTCTGAGGATTGAATTTGCGCAAGAGGCTCTTGCGTAAATATCATATTGTTCAGGCTTTGAAGTTCATCCGTGATTTTCTGCACACTTGGAGTAAGTAATTTCGCATCGGTTTCTATAAAACTCCGTAATGCGCCCAATGGATAGGAGCGTGCGAACTGGCACATATAAGCCAAGTTCCTGACCGAATACCCTTTCTTTTCGGGATAATTGAACCGTATCGCATGCGCCAGTTTCTTGATGACCTTACCGCCCCAGCCTTGTCGGTTCTGGTGGTACAATATGTAATTGCCCATCTTCCAATAGTGGAACAGCATCTGCGCATTGGCTGCACTGATGAGCCGGACTTGCGCCTGCTCTATTTCTGACCCGATGGCATTGACAAAAGCCTCGAAACTTCTTTTCTCTATATTGTTATCGTTGTTGCTCATTGTTGTATGTATTGAAAGTTACAAAGGTAAGCCCAATTACAGGTTTTCCATGAAACTTGCTGATTGTTTTTACAGTTGGTTGAATTTGTTCATTGCATTTGCCTTGATGTCATCTGCGATGTCAATGTAAGGTTTCATGGCTTTATAATCGCTGTGTCCCGTCCATTTCATGACCACTTGTGCCGGGATACCGAGTGCCAAGGCGTTACAAATGAATGTCCTTCGTCCGGCGTGAGTGCTTAACAGTGCGTATTTAGGTGTCACCTCATCTATACGCTCATTTCCTTTATAATATGTTTCCCTTACAGGCTCGTTAATTTCAGCAAGCTCGCCCAACTCTTTCAAATAATCATTCATTTTCTGATTGCTGATGACTGGCAGCGCCATGTTGTTCTCAAAGTGAATGTCCTTGTATTTTTCAAGTATGGCTTTGCTGTATTTGTTCAGTTCTATATTTAGGCTGTCCGCCGTTTTGACGGTAGTAACTTCTATGTGGTCAGATTTGACATCACTTCGTTTCAAGTTACGGACATCTGAATACCTTAGACTTGTGAAACAACAGAACAGAAAAACATCCCGAACACGTTCCAAATATTGTTTGTCTTTGGGTATCTGATAGTCTTTCAGTCTATTCAATTCGTCCCATGTCAGAAAGATTACTTTCTTTGAAGTTGTTTTCAATTTCGGCTTGAATGTATCAAATGCAATGTTTTGATTATATCCTTTCTTGAAACTCCATCGCAGGAACCATTTGAGGAATCCCATCTGTTTGCTGATGGTACTGTTTCTCATGTCTTTCTTGTCACGCAAGAAGTTTACATACTCGTTTAGTCCGAACTCATCGAAATACTCAAAAGTCACATCTTCTTTGAACTCTTTCAGGTGATTTTTTACGGCTGCAAATTTTTCGTATGTGGATTCTGTCCAGTTGTTCTGATTACCACATTCCTTAACAAACTCATCAAATACCTCCCAAAAACTTATTTTAGTATCTTCTTGTTGCTCCTCGCTGCCATTTTTCATTCGCAGATTGAATGCTTCTTTCAACTGTTGGGTGGTCGGCATGGTTTCCTGTACCTCAAATTCTTTGAACACGTTTTGAATTTCAGCATAGTATCTTAGCAAATCAGCATTGATTTCAGATGCGCTTTGCTTTAATTTATTGGTACATCCGTTCTTTACACGCTGCTTGTCGGTATCCCACTTGGCTATATCAATGCGGTAGCCGGTTGTAAACTCGATGCGATGGCTTGCGTATATGACACGCATACGGATGGGTACGTTCTCCACGATTGGAACGCCGTTCTTTTTGCGGCTTTCAGGTGCAAAAATGATGTTTCGTTTGATGTTCATGACTGGGTGTATTTGAAATTCTGCACCCAAATATACACCCAAAAATTGAAATAGCGAGCGATATTCTATAATATTTAGATTTAATTATGATTGTAATAAGCTGGTTATTAATAGGCATTTGCGATTGTATGATATTTTGAGATAATACAGGTTCAAGAGCCTCTCTCTCCGCTTGAAGGGCGTAAATCAGTAAGTCATGCGATTTGCACCCTTTATTACACCTCAAAATTTACGAGCAATAAAACCTCCACCCAAGATAGTTATTTGGGTGGAGGTTTTATTTAGGCGTATCCGACTTCTTTACGCAACTAACTTACAAGAAACACTTGTAAATTGAGTTCAATACTATCATTTGCACCGACAGCTAAGCATTGGCATTTGCTATACCAAAAGGGATGTGTACTCCTGCAACATCCTTTATATTTTCAAGATGAGAGGTCTGGTCATCAAAGAAAATATGAGGCTTTAGAATATTCAGCAATCTTGCTTTCTCTACTCCTCCCATAAAAAAGACTTCGTCAACTTCGATCCCCATACTAATCAGAGTAAAGACAACACGCTCATGAGCTGGAGCATTGCGTGCGGTGACAATAGCAGTTCTCAATAACCTATTATAGGTTGAATCCTTGTGCTGCTTCATACGTTCTAATTTTTGAAATAATGAGATTTTCTTTAGGAGATCTGCAATAGGTCCAGAACCTAAAGGATGAGTTCCATATACTTTCTCATACTCTTGATAAGACACCAAACCTTGTTCTTTATAGACCTTCTCAGAACTATCATCTGCTATGACCCCGTCAAAGTCAAATGCTAAACAAAGCCCTTCTTCATCTGAATCATGTACCTCTTGCTTTCCTACAACTCCTGCTGTGATTCCATTAGCTAATGCCTCTTTAGCATCTTCTATGTTAGTCGTCAAAAAGAGAGTAGAATTGAAGGCTGGAAGGTATTGATGATTGGAATTGCCTGAAGAGAAGCATGCACGAGATATATTTAACTCGTAATGCTGGATTGAACGGAATGCCCGTAAGCCTGTTTCTGGACTATTCTTGGAAAATAGAATGACCTCTATTGGTTGTTCCTTTGGGAAAGAAGCGTTTAGACTCAAAAGTCTTTTTACAAAAGGAAAAGCAACACCTTTTCTCAGAGGAATATCAATATTCTTCCGCTGGTACACTCTATAAGCTTTTTCACCGTCTTGTCTGAAGATAGCATCAGACTCTTGCATATCAAAGAGAGCACTAGATGAAACGGCTATGACAAGTTTCTTTTCTATCGGGTATGGCATAATCTTACATCAGATATTTGTTGAGAATGGCTACTTTACGAGCAGAGCAGCTATCCATAATAGCCTGTGCTTTGGCTATCTGAGCTTCATAATTTTCAATGTCAGAAACAATCTGTTTTTGTTCTGACAGAGAAGGAAGCAGAACCGGGTACTTTGTTATGATATCCGCATTTATATTTGGCTGTGCAGAGCCATATGCCTTTTTCTTAAGCTTATCTTTTTGTGTGTGCATATAGAGCCATATATAGTCATTCAGAACCTCTTTCTTAAAGCTATGCAATACTGCACATGCTTGGTTAGTTGCAGCTTCTACTCCAAGTTTTGCAGTCTGTCCAATAGTTGCACCGTACATAGCGATGATTATACTTCCAATAGGATATACCTTTGCACTACTGTTGTTTAATCCCTTTTCGGTTATCATTTCTTCTGTAGTCATCAGGATAGAATTATCTAATTCTTTTGTCTTAACCCAAAAAATATTACCGTTTATCCAGTAATCGGGATTTGATCTCAGAGGTGTTCCTCCAGAAGATATTTCACATAGATCACTCATAATCGAATATTTACCCCCCCACGTTTTGATTATTAGCAATCACATCTAAATCGGTGAGTATCTTTGAAATTCGCTTGCGGTAGTCTTCGATTGCCATACGAGAGGTTTCATATTCTGCATCTACCTTAGCACACTCATCTACAATCTGCTGTTGAATGGAGAGCGGGGGCAGGGGAATTTGTATAGCATTTAGGCTCGTACTATTGAGCCCACCCTGTGCTGATCCAGTGATCTTCTCTTTTAGCAAAGTACTGCCAATAGGAGAATAGAGAAATTTGAATAAGTAAAGCTGGGTCGTTGGCTCTTCACATCGTAAGACATAGACGTGTTCATTAACCATAGCTCTTAGACCATCTAACTCATCTCGCACCATTGCGACTTTACCGGTTAAAGCTCCATCTTTACAGACAAGAATATCTCCCTTAGATATTCGGCCTCTTTGAGCCTTATCATAGAAAGAGTTTGGAACGTACTTAGGGGTGTTCATATTAAGATACCCACTAATATTATCTATATGTTCTCCTCCTAAAGATAATGCTCCTTCGAGAATGTTGGTTACACCTCCTTTGGGTCTTGAACCACTCTCAATATGGGGAATAAGCTCCCTCATTGTTATTAGAGGATACCTAGACTGAATACTTATAGATTGCCTCCTATTAGTATAGAATCCCATATCAAACTCTGTTCTCTTAAAGTCAATCATATCTTCCATGCGTATGGTGGAGCAATAAGAACTTAGCTTTTCTGAGATAGGTATAGGCTCTTCCAAGTAGTAGCTTCGCACCAAGGTATTGATGTGGCTTGTGTCGTCTAGGTCTTTAGGATTAAAGAGTGGTGTTTGAATGCTATCCAGTCCTTTTCGAGTTAACACCTCTTCTTCATCGGCAAGTCCGTTCACTTGGTTGAGAGGTGGTTTTACTTGATGAGGAACTTCATTGATTTCATTTGGTTGTTGCCGTCGATTTGCAGTATATATGCATTGGGCGCCAAACAACCGGTGTCCAATTCATGGTCGGTTGTGGTAAGAAGCAGTTGCCCGTTAGCATTGTAAAGCTGTGCACACTTGAAACTGCCGATAATCGCAACCTTTCCGTTTCTAATTGAAACCCTTAAGGGCTCTTGCTTAACGCCATTCACACCCGAGACAGGGTCATCTTCACCAACATACGCTTGCCGTTCGGTATAGTCACCATTAAAGTCCATCACTTTCCATCCCTTGTCTGTAGCAATTTTCACATCACTTTTATAGCATACATTTTTGTCCTCGACAGATGTATTGACAATCATGATTTCTCCACCGCCTTCACCTGTAATACTTATCCCATTTATATCGGGCAGACTGTTCATAAGGTTTTTCATAGCGTCGCCTTTTAGCTGATTATTAAAGCAGGTTACAGACAGTAACGTGGGATTTTCTGGAAGGGAGATGGATGTAAGCTTATTATTGGCACAAGATAGTACGGTAAGTTGCACGTTATTTGACAAGTCTAATGTCTTCAACAGATTATTCTTAGCCGATAATTTGATGAGTTTTGAATTCGTCGCAAGATTAAGTGATTCTATATTGTTGTAGTAACATTCCAGCAATTGAAGATTCTTGCATCCTTGCAAATTCAAACTGCGTAACTCGTTGCCGCTACATAGAATTTCTTCAATGGCATTCTCATCAGCCAATTGTATATCCTCAATCTGATTACTTAAGCAATAGAGAGAAGTGAGTTGTTTATTATTTCTTAAATCAAGATGCTTAATGCGATTGTACGGGCACAGGAGATCTTTAAGTAGAGGATTATGGCTTAAATCAAGTGATTCTATAGAATTGTAATCGCATGATAGATTCACAAGATTACTGTTTTTGTCAAGCAGAAGTTCAGTTAAGGAATTTTCGTAGCATAGTAGTTCAGTGAGAGTGATACATCCGCTCACATCAAGTGAATTAAGGTCATTATCCGAGCAGTCGAATTTTGTTATGTCGCCTATTATGTTCACATTTTGCGACGTTAAGGTGAGTATCGCTTCTCCATTGCCAATTGTAGCCGGCTTTGCTCCCTCTACCTTGTACTCTCCACTTCCATTTATTACGAGTTTAATCTGTTCTTTAGGGCTGCGCAATGTTTTCATCTTAATGACGTTGGAAGCCTCGATTGTAACACCATGGATAGTTAGAAATATTGTAGTAAGGATAACTGTGCAAATCAACTGTTTTGCATTTTTGATGACTTGTGTAAATGATCTTTTCATTTCTTCGGTTTTTAGGATTAACAATTAAAGTACTATTTATACAAACAACAATAAAGCGTTTGTTCTCTACATTGATGTGTAAAGATAGAGATAAGGATTCAAAATATCAAGCATTCTCATCATTATTTGTAAATCTTACGCCAGTTCGGGATAAGAACGTTCCATGAAAAGTTGGTAATCTCGCTATTATTTTTTAACTTACAAAATACATACAGCGATGATTACCACTGACAAAGTTTCTGAAATGGTAATGTCCAAAAAAGCAGTCAACAACTAATAAAGAAGTCGACTACCGTACAATTTGGGTTCGTTTATAAGCAACTTGCGATGCTAAATGAACCATCTATTCACTAAATCATTTACCAATTGTCGTCTTTTTACCATTGACTATAAACTGGCTGTCCGGTAAAATGACTATCTTTGCTCATGGTTATATTATTATTTAGCAAAAACAAAGACAACCAAAAGGACTGATACCTCCTGAGAAGTGTCAGCCCTAATTTATTTTGCTTGCAAAAGTTTTACCGGACAGCAATATTAATTTATCTATAAGTAAGCATTCTTTTCCGGTTGTTTTCCCCACGCTTCTTGCACGTGACAAGGTATAATATTCTTTTCTGCTGTCGCGAAATCGCTTTATGCGACCTTTCCTTTCTTTCTCAGAAATGATCCTAACCAAGCGGTAAATGGAGCTGTATATAGCAGGCTATGAACGGAAAGACAAATGATAACAAAAGAGGCTACTCCACCCCGGCACATTGCTTGGGTGGAGTAGCCTCTTTTGTTCGTCGGAAAGGGTGGAATGACTACTTATCCTTTTTTCCAAAGATAGAGAAATGGACGTAGCGTTTCGGATGAGCCTTGACGTTGATGAGCAGTGAGTCGGCACTGCTTACCGTATGATTCAGATTGTCGTAAAGTTTGCGATCATTCAGCAAGAGGCCGAAGGTATTATCCCGACTATTTAATTTACTGTTTAGATCGTTGGTCAAGCTATTGATGTTGGCTGAGAATCGTTTTACCTCTGCCAGCGAAGCATTTACCTCATTCATCGTCTCTTGCAGGTTGATCGCCGCCAGATTATTGCTCAAGCGCTCGACGTTGTGAGTCGTCTTGTTCAGATTATGCATCATTTGCGGCAAGTCGCGGCCTACCATGGCATCAAGTTTGGCCGATGTGCGGCGGAGGTTGTTCGTAATCTCTGCCGTATTGCGTAGCGTTTGTGCCAAAGCCGGATCAGCCGAGAGGCGGGCCATATTCGTCACAATCGAATCCAACTTAGGCAGCACATCCATGATCGTAGGCATCAGCGCCTCCACTTTTTCGACCGCACCCTCGTGCAGACCGCCGCTAATGGTATCGCCTTGCGTCAAGTTGTCCGTAGGATTAGGCCCCAAAATCAGCGACATAGTCACGCCACCCATCAAGGAAGTCACCAATTCAGCCTTCGTGCCGCGAGGCATGTGCATTTCCTTATCCAATTCAATAGCCACAACCACGCGCTCATGGTTTCCATAATCATACTGAATGCCCCGCACAATGCCGACGGGATAGCCATTGGCATAAACGGCATTCGAAACCGCCAGTCCTGCTATGTTATCAAAGCGAACGTAATACGTATTGCTCGACTTAAAGACATTGATGCCCTTCATAAAATTGATGAGCAAATAGACGAGCACAATGGCCACAATGGCCGTGAGTGCGATCTTAACTTCTCTGGTAAAAATTTTCATAAGTCCGTTCTTAATATTTGCGCCTCAGTTTGATTGCTAAATGGATCGAGGGGCGACTGGTTGATGCTTGTATTTGCGTAAATGACTTGTTGCTGATAGGCCGGCAATCAGGGAATGTGGGTATTTCCATTAAACTTAACGATAAAGGCGTCAGCAAACGACCTTTTCACTTCTTTGAGAGCTGCCTGCGCCTCGGCCTTCGTAGCATAGATGCCGGTAACATATTTGAAGCGGCCACCTTCCTTAAAGATATAAAGGTGGTCTAAGCCACGGAATTGTTTGTCGCTCGAAGAGAGTCGATCTGAATTGACCGCTATCTGTATGCGATAATGCAAACCTTTGGCTCCTTTCTGATTTTCTTTGTCGCTTCCGGCCGACTTTTGTGCAGCTGTCGTTTTATCTGCTTTGTCTTTGGCCGTAGCCGGTGCGGCTTTTGAGGGCTTCGACTTAGCCGGTGCGGCCGTCCGCTCCTTCTTTTGTGTTTGAACAGCAGGCTTTTGAGCCGCTGTATTGGACGCCGGCGGATCAACGACAACTACCCGCTCGGCCGGACGTGTGGGTCGTGGCGTCGTCGTAGGCACAGGTACTACTTCAGCAGGCGGCGTATTTTTGTCCTCTTCTGCTACCATCGAATCGTCAGAAGAAGTAAAAATCGGCTGCGGCAAGCCAACGGCCGTCCTATCATACGTCTTACGATACTGGAGGAAACCATTGTAAATACACGTGGCCAGCGTGATAACGCCACGATCGGAATTGAGGTAAGCCTCTTCGTCGGGCGTCGTGATAAAGCCCAACTCTGTGAGTACGGCAGGCATAGACGTCTTACGCAAGACTAAGAATCCGGCTTGATGCACACCCTTATCTCTGCGATTATTGCGAACGTACTGGCGCTGAATAGCTTGGGCTAAATCAACGCTCTGCTGCATATAGCGATCTTGCATCAATTCGAAGATCACGTAACTTTCACTCTTGCGCGGATCGAAGCCTTCATAGCGTTGGCGATAATCTTTTTCGTAAGTAATCACACTATTTTCGCGCTTCGCCACGTCGAGATTGGCTTCTGCACGCGCCATACCGAGCGTATACGTTTCGCTACCATAGGCCGAACGATTGCCATCGACAGCATTGGTATGAATAGAGATAAAAAGATCGGCTTTAGCGTTGTTGGCGATGTCGGCTCGGGTCTGCAAAGGGATAAATATATCCGTCTTGCGGGTATAGATGACTTTCACGTCGGGACAGTTGCGCTCCACGAGCTGACCGAAAGCCAGCGCCACTTTCAAGTTGATATTCTTTTCTACGGAGTATGCGCCGGGCGCACCTGTATCTTTACCGCCATGGCCGGGGTCGATAACAAGCGTAAAGCGTTTACCGTTTTGGGCGAAAGCAGCCTCGCACAGCAAGCATAAGCACAGCAAGAGATAAGTTGCCAGTCTTTTCGTCATAGTTTACGATACACAATCGGTTAGAACCAATATTTGGCCTACGCTCTACCCTTTCCAAGGAATGTTATCTGTTTTACGGCAGAGAATCAGCCCTATGAGCGGAGCAAAGATAGGTGAAAGTCGGCAGAAGACCAAAGAAAGCGCGCGGTTTGTCTAACAAGATGAGGCTTACAGTCTGCACAAGTGGCCAACTTTAGCGAACACGCTTGAAAGCACAGCGTGTGTTTTACGTAATCTGCGGACAAGAGGCAAGCTAAATGTAGCACACCAGAGGGTAGAAGGTTGCAAAAGCCGACTATCGTTGAGCAAGGAAATTCAATGATAGGTGACCGTTGAAATTCCCTTAGGTGGGAAATAAAACTCCCTTAAGAGGGAAATAAAATTCCCTTAAGAGGGAAATAAAATTCCCATAAGGGGAATTAAAATTCCCTTAGGTGGGACTGTAATGTCCTAGAATTAGTTGACAACTTTGGTTTCTTAATTTCATTCTTCTTTG
>ERZ773031.80-NODE-80-length-51909-cov-6.669090_pt1 | contig 51909 bp, 47 predicted proteins | sample MGYA00511666_ERZ773031 | MGnify/ENA primary metagenome ERZ773031 (study PRJEB29015, sample SAMEA2738135) | human oral metagenome | biome: human oral; feature: human-associated habitat; material: saliva | place: China | collected 2250 ...
TGTCATGTCAGATTTTTGCTTACTTGTTATGTTTGCAGCACCAAGATAGGTGAAAATTCTGACATATTCAAGTGTTTTTAGGACTTTGTTTCTCAGGTACTTGGAGCTTTCACAAGATTTTATGCTGCGGAATTAAGGGTATATAAGAAGTCAGACCCATTTCTTTGTTTTGCGGTTCCCGTTTTATTTGAAGCTGGTGTGCTGAAGATAGGGGATGATAAAGAAAGAGAATACTATGAATGAGCCCTTTTTTATAATCAGAACAGATCTTTTGACCTCAAAGAATTGTTAAATAGCTGAGGGGATTTCCCTAAAGTTGAATGTCTTATTTCTCCTATATGTCCGTTATTTCTAACTGATAATTGGTGATTTATATCCTTTCATCATCGTTTTTTTGTCTTGTTAAAGATAGCGGGATTACCGCAAACGTAGTTTGCACGATCGCTTTCGACCGGTTCTTGGAAAGTTGCTTTTATCCGCATTTTGCACTCGTCCGCAGTAGTGAAAAAACAACAAACGGGAGTGTTCAAACTTTCTTAGGTGATCGCAAAAATTGTCTTAGGTGATCGGAAAAACTTTCTCCTATGATCGTAAAAATTCTCTTATAAGACAATTTTTCGACGCTTATAGGAAAGTTTTGCGGTGCTCTATTGTGTTGATAATTAGTAGCTGTTTTGGCTGATTTTCGGGGTATTTTTGTCCGATGCGTGGCGTTCGCCTACGTTTTTGCTTTGGGCGCATTGGAAGTGGTAGGGGCGGTGATGCGGCGGCAGGTGTGAGTTGTGGTTTGATGTAGAAGAATGATATAACACAACTCATGTCTTTTATTTGACAGAGATTTAATCTTCGCCCTGTTCTTCCGTTGGGTTATCGGAAATACGCTCATAAAAGCCGTCGTCGTACATTTTGCGACGGCGTTCTTTTTCTTCGGGAGGCAAAGCATTCCATTTCACCTCTAACCGTTCATCACGGGCTTTCGCCTGTTCCCAATTCTTTTCAAATTCTTCTTCGTTTATCATACGGCTACAAAATTAATGGCTTTATTTGAAACGAAACACAAAACCTTTGTGCTTTAGCTTTTTTCCATTGCAACAACGAGATATATCGCCACTATCTGTTGATAATCGACGGGCAGCCTCCTTTACCCCTGCATATTCGGCAATGATTTTACCCGTTTCAAAATCTATCTGCTGTACAGGGCGGCATTTCTTTTTCATTGGGTTATTTTCTCCCATTTTAGCACGGGCAACACTTTTAACCGTGTGCGGATTACGCATATTTTGAGATGCATCCACCCAGCGCAAATTTTCCAACCTGTTATCATCACGCACGCCGTTTGTGTGGTCTACACAAGACTTATTGTGTGGATTTGGTAAAAACGCCATGGCAACGAGCCTATGCACTTTGAACTTCCTAACATCCCCTTTTTTGGATAATCCAACATAAACATATCCCGTTTTGGTATAGCGTTTTTTCAAAATTCTTTCAGGGTAAGATTTTTTTAGTTGATAATTCATCCCCGAATAGAACTCTCGTTTAAGGCTTTTCACTCTACCAAGGCTTGAAACCTGATACAAGCCCTCATAGCCTTTAATGTCTTTCCAAATTTCCATATTTTTTTGTTTTTCGTTTTTCTTTTTCACACGCCTGCGATTGTTGTGGTTTGATGTAGAAGAAAGATATAACACAACCAGTTAAATTTGCTCTTAAGTCTAAACCTGGTTGTGGTTTGATGTAGAAGAAGGATATAACACCACTTCTTGCGGTATATTTTAAAGGTTTTGTGGTCATTTCCTTGCCATAGTCGTGAGAACATCCGATATTTGCATTGTCCTTTCACCGGTGTTAAGGAGCGGAAAACCTTGGTAGTTAAGGGTCCTTGATCGTATGGAAGTGCTGAGCTAAACCGGAGAAAGGGAAAACTACCGCTTTTTTATTTTCCTTCTTCCTATTTCCTTTTTACTTGAAGTTGCGTTTATAATGCGTCATTGTGTGTCAGTACGGCCTCGGATTATTGGGGTTAATGATAACTTCTTAGAGTTGCTCTTTCAAAACCTCCTTGTTCTTGTACGCGTCGGGTAATTTGAAAGACCAAGCCTAAGGGGTTGTACAACGGGGGCATTAAATAGGGTTAAAGCGCTGCTCGCTTTAACCCTGCTCTGCCAAAAGACCAAGCCTAAGGGCTTTCTTTCTTGCGAATTGCTATTGGCTTGTGTTGTTGCTTTGCTCTAATGCCTGCTCTGCTGAAGGGCCGAATTATAAGGGCTCGTGCCGCGCGTGTGAATTTTGCGGTTGGGGGCTTGTGTGCTTGTTGTATGATTTTACTCCTCATTGCATTTGCTCCGACACGACGCTGCTAAATGACCACTATAGGGCAGGCGGCGTAGGGCTATATTTGTTGTTGAGCTTTATCAGATGGGCTAAATACTCTTGCACTCCTCTTTTAGTAGTGTCCATTAAGTTTTCTTTCTCTTCTTGGGTTTGGGTTCGGGTAGTTCTTTGCAAGTGGATCGCACGAGAGCGGCTATGTATTCGTGATCATCGAGTTCTTCGATATAAAAATAGTTTTTAGCGCCTTTGTATGGCGGTTGAAGCTGCTCCGTGCGCAGGAGTTTTCGCCCTGCTTCCGTTGGCTTTATGTAGAACCGGTTGTCGCAAATGAGGCCAAAAATCTTGTTGTCGCAATAAATACCATAGTCGCCAAACATTTTCTTGGTGATTATTTCTCCGGCATCAGCACATTGGTCGGCAACGTACTGTACAAAATCAGGATTAGAAGCCATTCTTGATCAGTTTTTTAATTGTGAGCGTATTTGCTTTCGTTTATTTGCTTTCTCCTCAAAGATTATCAAGTAGTCAAACTTTGAATGAACGAGGAATCTTTCAGAATTGTCGAGCCATACATGGCCTTATACTTTTGTGGTAATGAGTACTTGGCTGTCCTTGCCCAATCGTTTAGTGAAACATTAAACCGAGCGCTATAGAAGTCTGCCCCGGCCTATGTTGAAGTTGCCGGAGAAACTGTTGCCTTCGTATGGACTTTCAACTATCTTTCGTAAGGATCTTGCGATCGACGCTTGCGTCTTGTTATAAAAAGATCTCCAAAAGAATGTAATGTGCAAGTTGCCCTTATTGGGGGCAAGTATATTGATGACAAATATAAGCAGATGTTTTGATTTTTTCAAAGAGCTTTCTCTTAAGAAACTTTAATCAATTTCTTACAGGTACGTGTCTTACAAATGGGAAACAGGGGACTGACGAATGACAAATCTTCACATTTTACCGGTAAGAGTGGTCTCTTTTCGCCTGCTGCGATCCTTGCTTTTGCTTTACTAAGCTAAGTTGTAAACCTTTCCGAGCCGGAGAAAGAAAGGATGTGTAAACTTCAAATATGATTAAGATAATATTCTATCAACGACTAATTAACAATAAGACGAAATGTAGTCAACCAAAAACATAAACTACCAACTTTTCGTGTCTCTACACGTTGAGACTCGAGTCTCTGCGCGGTGAGACGATTGTATCTACACGCAGAGACATCATTTTAGCGCTTTGAAAATAAATCGGCATTACTGAGCGGACTAAGACTCAACGATTAAAATGTTGCAAATTGCATTGTAGACTTTTCGCGCCTTATGATCGGTCGTACCCTCAAACTTGAAAATTTTATGGGCAAGTTTCAGATGGAAAGACTTTCCGTTATGGTATGATCAATCGTAGGACTTCGCAAGGCATCTTCTTTGAGGTTGTTCGACAAACGGCTTGAAAGTAAAAAACAGGTGTGGCTGATTTTGAATGAGCATATAAGTCGACAGAACAAAGGCGTCATGGAGAGTAGTAACCGCGAGTTGGTTTTCGAAGGGACTGGTTCGTGACAAACCATCATAAACGAATGTTTCTCCTTATGTCTGCTTCAAGCTTAGCTTGGGCGGCTTGGGCCTCTGGCTGTGAAAGATGGAAGTGCAGCGTTTCAAGCTTAATGCGCACATGGGTTGTTTTGTCGGATTCGGCAAAGCGGTTGTGAGGCGCGTGTATCGTTATAATAAGTCTATCGGTATTCTTTATAGAAGTTTCTGAGTTCTTCATCGAAAAGATTGCAATGCTTTCTATGCAAAAAACGTCTCTATCAATCGAGAAAGGGCACGTCTAAGCAGACGTGCCCTTTTAGCTTTATATAATTGTCAAAGAGGATCAGCCCTTGATAGCCATTACGCCGGGGAGTTCTTTCCCTTCGATGGCCTCCAGCATAGCGCCGCCGCCGGTTGATACATAGGATACTTGATCCGCCAAACCGAACTTGTTGACTGCAGCAACGGAGTCGCCACCACCTACAAGGCTGTAAGCGCCTTGCTTCGTAGCCTCGGCTACATACTTGGCAATTTCGCCCGTGCCCACAGCAAAGTTGGGCAATTCGAAGACGCCGACCGGGCCATTCCATAAGATGGTTTTAGAACCAAGAATTACTTTCTTCCAGATTTCGAGCGATGCAGGTCCGGCGTCCATACCTTCCCAATCATCGGGAATCTCCTTGATGGGGTAGATTTTCTTCGGCGTATCATTCTTAAACTCTTGACCGCAGACGCTTTCTACAGACAAGTATATATTGACGCCCTTCTCCTTGGCCGCTGCCATTACGTTGAGCGCTTCGGGGATCAGATCATCTTCGTGGAGTGACAGGCCAATGTGCCCACCCATAGCCTTGACAAAAGTATAACCCATACCGCCGCCGATGATGAGGTTATCCACCTTGTCCAACAGATTCTTGATCACGCCGAGTTTAGAGCTTACCTTGCTGCCACCGATGATGGCCGTAAATGGTTGCTGCGCGTTATGCATCACGCTTTCGATGGCTTTTACTTCTTTCTCCATCAAATAGCCCAGCATCTTATGATCCTTGTCAAAATCGTCGGCAATGACGGCTGTAGAAGCGTGGCGACGGTGAGCCGTGCCAAAGGCATCATTAATATAGTAATCAGCATAAGAAGCCAACTTGCGAGCAAATTCAGCTTGGCGCGCCTTCATTTCTTTCTTTGCAGCATCGTAAGCCGGATCGGCCTTGTCAATGCCTACGGGCTTGCCCTCCTCCTCAGGATAGAAACGAAGGTTCTCGAGCAGAAGCGCTTCGCCCGCTTGGAGCGCAGCCACTTCGCTTTCAGCCTTGCCGCAATCGGGGGCAAACTTCACGTCAACACCCAAAGCCTCGGAGACGTTCTTTACGATTTGGCTGAGTGAGAGCTTCGGGTTTACCTTGCCTTTAGGCTTGCCCATATGGCTCATCATAATCAATGCGCCGCCGTCGTTTAATACTTTCTTTAATGTAGGCAGTGCGCCGCGTATGCGGGTATTGTCTGTTACAAGTCCGTTTTCGTCGAGAGGCACGTTAAAGTCAACGCGAACGATTACTTTCTTACCTTTGAAATTGCAATTGTCAATTGTCATAATCAATAGTTTATATAAGTCGTCAGTTATCCGTGTTGCAAATTTACAAAATCTGCTTGAGATGACCATATTTTCTTTGCTTTTATCTTTTCTTAATTTGCAGCGGTCCTTTGCATAAGCCGTGCAGATCGCATTTGTCGCACTTCGGGCGTAGCGCCGTGCAGACATAGCGCCCGTGAAGCAGCAACCAGTAGTGGCTCGGGGCTACTTTCTCTTCGGGAATGTATTTTTTGAGCGCCATCTCCACCTTGTAAGGCGTATTGGCCGTCTTCGGCACTAAGCCTAAGCGATGACTGACGCGGAAGACGTGCGTATCGACGGCTAATGCCGCTTTGTGAAAGGCTACAGCTTGCACGACGTTGGCCGTCTTGCGCCCCACGCCCGGCAGGCGGGTGAGCTCTTCAAGCGTAGTCGGCACTTCGCCATTAAACGCTTCGACGAGCATTTGCGCTAAGCCGGACAAGTGTTTGGCTTTCGAGTTAGGATAACTCACGCTCTTGATGTATTCCAACAGTTCTTCCGGCGTAGCTTGTGCCATCGCGTCTGCATCGGGATAAGCCTCGAAGAGCGCCGGCGTAATCATATTGATCCGCTTGTCGGTACATTGAGCTGATAAGACTACGGCTACGAGCAGTTGGAAGGGCGTAGTGAAATGGAGTTCGGTTTCTACGTCGCCATACTTAGGCGCCAAGGTGCCTAAGACCGTATCAAAAAGCGCCTGCTTCTTCATTCCTCAAAATGTCTGAGGCGCGCCATATACTTCCCCAGAATGTCAAATTCGAGATTAACGACAGAGCCTTCTTTTATATTGTGGAAGTTGGTGTGCTCATAGGTATAAGGAATGATGCAGACCTCAAAAGAATTGTCAGTCGGGCGGCAAACGGTCAGACTCACGCCATTGACCGTGACGCTGCCTTTCTCTACGGTAAAATAGCCCTGCAAAGCCTTCGCACGATCAGCCTCATAGGCAAAGGTGAAAATATAACTGCCGTCGACGTTCTCCACCTTCTTGCAAACGGCTGTCGTGTCCACGTGCCCTTGCACGATGTGTCCGTCCAGGCGCCCATTCATCAGCATCGAGCGTTCTACGTTCACTTCATCGCCCGGCTGCAGCAAGCCTAAATTAGAACGCTGCAAGGTTTCGTCCATTGCCGTAACGACATACCGGTCCGCCGTTTGCGAAACAACCGTAAGGCAAACCCCATTATGCGCCACGCTTTGGTCGATGCTGAGTTCGTGCGCGAAATCGCACGTAAAGGTGAAGTGAATGTTTGTTCGATCTCTTTCCACAGCGACGAGGCGCGCCGTGCTTTCTACTATACCACTAAACATATCGTTTACTTTTTCTGAATGAAATATTGCTGCTTGCCCTCGGCCTTAAAGGCTTTATCGTCGAGCGAGAGGATGCGCACCGTGTCGCCCGCAATAATCGGACGTGCATTGCAGATCGTAAAGTCTTTGACGAAGCGGCGCAACTGTGAGAGATTGACTGCTACACCTACGGCCTGATAGTCCGTACCCTTGCCGCGTACGGTCAAGGCATAATCGTCGCCGCCATTGATGTCGCCATAGAAGACGCCATCTTTGCCATCGAGTTCATACGTGCGGTCAAGTTCTAAAGTATCGCCTTGCGTTGTGATCACGGCGAAAGTCGACATACCATATAAATCGTCGTCCGCTTTACCATAGATGGTCGAGTCGGGTACTGCATTTACTTGTGCCACGCTATCCTTCGGCAACGTAGCAGGCTGCTCATCGCTGTGCGCCTTGCGCTCCTTGCATCCTGCAAACGCTAAAAGGGCAAGAAAAAGTATTGCTTTCTTCATAAAGAAACATATTTTGAGCCGCTAAATTACAAATTAATTCCCGTTTTATCACTTGTTACTCAATAGAAAGCAGTAACTTTGCCGCGATATAATTCACTTTTCTAACAATATTAATCCTTTTAAAATTTAAATGGAGAATTACAAGAACATTCAACCGCTGTCCGAGTTCGACTGGGAAGCATTTGAAAAAGGCTCAGTTGAAGGCGGAGAAAGCCAGCAAGAGCAAGAAGCATCTTACGACAAGACGCTTGGCAATGTCACTGAAAATGATGTCGTAGAAGGCACAGTCATTTCAATCAACAAGCGCGAAGTAGTTGTAAGCATCGGCTTCAAGAGCGACGGCATCGTCCCCGTAAGCGAATTTCGTTACAACCCTGAACTTCAAGTAGGCGACAAAGTAGAAGTTTACATTGAAAATCAGGAAGACAAAAAAGGACAGCTTGTTCTTTCTCACAAAAAAGCTCGCTTGAGCAAGGCTTGGGACCGCATTAACCAAGCATTGCAAGACAAAGAAACAATCAAGGGCTTTATCAAGTGCCGCACGAAGGGCGGTATGATTGTAGACGTATTTGGTATCGAAGCCTTCCTGCCGGGTAGCCAGATTGATGTTAAGCCGATTCGCGACTATGACATCTTCGTGGGCAAAACGATGGAATTCCAGGTGGTTAAGATCAATCAAGAATACAAGAACGTTGTGGTTAGCCATAAGGCACTTATCGAAGCTGAACTCGAAGCTCAGAAGCAAGAGATCATCTCTAAGTTGCAAAAAGGCCAAGTGCTCGAAGGTACGGTTAAGAACATCACTTCTTACGGCGTATTCATCGACTTGGGCGGCGTAGACGGCTTGATCCACATCACAGACCTTTCTTGGGGTCGCGTAAACGATCCGCACGAAGTCGTTCAGCTCGACCAGAAGCTCAACGTCGTTATCCTCGACTTCGACGAAGAGAAGAAGCGCATCGCGCTTGGCTTGAAGCAACTAACGCCGCATCCTTGGGACGCTTTGGCACCTGAATTGAAGGTGGGCGACAAGGTTCAAGGCAAGGTTGTCGTGATGGCCGACTACGGCGCATTCGTAGAGATCGCTCCGGGTGTTGAAGGCTTGATCCACGTTAGCGAAATGAGCTGGAGCCAACACTTACGTTCAGCGCAAGACTTCCTCAAGGTAGGCGACGAAGTTGAGGCTGTCATCCTTACGCTCGACCGCCAAGAGCGCAAGATGTCGCTCGGCATCAAGCAGCTCAAAGAAGATCCTTGGAAGGACATCGAAGAGAAATATCCCGTTGGCTCTAAGCACCAAGGCAAGGTACGCAACTTCACCAACTTCGGCGTATTCGTTGAATTGGAAGAAGGCGTTGATGGTCTCGTGCACATCTCTGACCTCTCTTGGACGAAGAAAGTTAAGCATCCGTCTGAGTTCACACAGCTGGGCGCAGAGCTTGATGTTGTTGTCCTCGAAATCGACAAGGCAAACCGCCGCTTGAGCCTCGGCCACAAGCAACTCGAAGAAAATCCTTGGGATAAGTTTGAAGGCCTCTTCGAAGATGGTTCAATCCACGAAGGTAAGGTTGTAGAACTCTTAGACAAGGGCGCAGTGATCCAACTTCAAGAAGGTGTAGAAGGCTTCGCAACGCCGAAACACTTGGTAAAAGAAGATGGTAGCCGCGTTCAGCTTGGCGAAACTTTGCCTTTCAAGGTGATCGAGTTCAACAAGGACAACAAGCGTGTGATTCTCTCTCACAGCCGCACATTCGAAGATCCACAGCGTGCAGAGCGCAAGGCAGCTCGCCACACGGCAAAGAAAGAAGAATCAACGCAAATCCAAAACCAGATAGCAAGCAACAGCTTGGGCGACAACGACGCTTTGGCTGCATTGAAAGCTAAAATGGAGCAGGGTGAGTAATTAGCGCAACCCTTGCAATAAACAAATCGAGAGAAGGTGGACCGGCTAAGCCCGTTGCCACCTTCTCTTTTTATTCTCGTCATATATATATTATGAATGGCGTATTGATAAAAGACCTTTATGTTGAAACCCAACCTTTATTTCAGGAATAGAAATAATACGAAACAGCCAGATGATCGTTTTGCATAAGCGCTAAGCACCTTTGCCTCCTGATTTAGATGTTACCACGTTTTGAGAATAAAGTAAGATGAAATACGTAATAAAACCTTACGAGGGCGTGAACGATTACAAGTTCGGAAGTTCCCTTGAAGAAATTTTGAGTAAAGCAGAGAAGGACTTTAAGAAAGTTGATAAAGGTCTTCTTGTAAAATTGTATTCAGACGATTTGTCTTTGGTTTTCGAAAACAACAGATTAGTGGAAATCTCTGTTGTCGAAAATAAAGGAGTTGAATTGTATTACAACGAATACAATCTGTTTTGCAGCAAAAATATAATTGATAAGCTGAAGGGTAGCTTTTCGTGTATACAGAAATATGGTTTTACTATATTCAACAGCGTCGGTATCGCCTTCAGCGGATTTCAAGAAGATGAAGGAGAAAGGACTGTTACGATTTATAGTCCGCACTATTGGGACGAAATCATTAACTGATGTAATAACGAATTTGCGTTTTATGCAATGTTATTCCCCTCATAACCATTATTTTGAGCAACAATTCTCAAGCCAATAGCAGATAAATGGAAGCGAACAAAAGATATTTCAGCGTACGTCCGTCAATAGAAAGTACAGTAACGGGAATAACAGATGGTGTTACCAACCAAGTTGAAATACGACTCAAGAAAGAGCAATATTCCTTTGCCAATGTGGCAGACAAGGACTATCTAATGGCGTATTGTAGGGCTTTATGGGAAAGAAGCAGGCATATCGGTCTACAAGACTTTCCTATAATTGACGTTTCCAAGCTGCGGCAGATCGTCTATTATAAAACTAAAAAGCGGGTAAAGGAAACGGATTTCATATCGAACATGACGGACAACTCCTTCGGAATGCTCGATTTTATCATTTCAGAAACGATAAAGAAAGCGCTTGAACAATTCAAATTGCCCCTACATTCCGAAATTCCGGTGAGCATTCCGGAGTTCTCCACAGCGAAGAACTATTATCTTTTAGCATTCCCTTGCATTCCTCTGGATCAGATAGATTACACGAAAAGTATCATTATAGACTCCTTTTCGAGGGAAAGGTTGAAGTATAATTCGTTCGTAGAATATAAAAATCGGGAGCAAAAGTTTACGGAAATGCGCCACATCTCCCTTACAAAAAAATACGATTTCGACATATTGAAAGTACCCACAGTGGGCTTATTCTTCTCAGAAAAGCTTATCAATTACTTGAAAGAAACTAAGACAACAGGCTTGGATTATCTCGAACAAACACTTGAATAATACAACCAACTGTTTGTTTTTCAGCAGAAAGTGCACTAAACGACATTTACTTACGACCAAAATAAAACAAACCAAAGGCGTAAAGATACGTTGAGTTGCAGTCGGCTGCCCGCTTACCTCCCCGCGGTCGCTTCTCCGCAGCCTCATTTTATTTCTTTATAGGGCCGACCGGTAAAAGTCATCATCTCTATATACCCTAAAGCTGAAGTTTGTTGCCGAGCTTCAGACTTTTCGTGAACTTTCATTTTTATGTGCGAAACGCAGTAAGCCTACACAGCATCCCACCTTATAGCAGTCAAATAAGGTAGGGCCCGTTTATCAACAGACTTGCTTCAATCTTATTCGCAATGCGCATCTTGCGCGGGTAAGCCGTACCAAAATCGGTTTTGAATACTTCTGATTATCAGTGGTATAAGATGTCTAAAAACTTTCTTATAAGAGAGTGAAAATTGTCTTATAAGAGAGTTTTTCCGATCCAATAAGAGAATTTTTCCGATCACCTAAGACAATTTTTTCGATTACCTATGAAAGTTTTGGCCCACTCCTAAGCCTTTTTATATCAAGCCTTTTGTCGGTCAGAAAACCTGCGTAGCCCCCTTTCCACCAACGGGGGCTGACCGTCATGTTAGCCGTCCATCTTTTATGCCCATAAATTAACCCCCTCTTTTAGTATGCCTAAAGGAGGGGGCGCCTAGTGTCTTTAATTGATATCAAGCCACAACATAATCCCAACAATACAAAAAGCTGGTATGTTGTGTTATATCCTTCTTCTACATCAAACCACAACTAGAAGGTCAGGTGCTGATTAACGGTATCGTTGTGTTATATCCTTCTTCTACATCAAACCACAACTAGTGTGAAATTACAACTAACAATAGCGTAGTTGTGTTATATCCTTCTTCTACATCAAACCACAACTTTCGTAAAGAAAGGTATGGCGCGTCCATTGTTGTGTTATATCCTTCTTCTACATCAAACCACAACAGTAATGAAGCCTTTTTTCCAAGATCTGCGGTTGTGTTATATCCTTCTTCTACATCAAACCACAACAACTGATCTTGATCCGCTTGAGGCTGGTAGTTGTGTTATATCCTTCTTCTACATCAAACCACAACACCAATGATGTTTCGCCGCTTGGCACGCTCGTTGTGTTATATCCTTCTTCTACATCAAACCACAACCGATGCAAAGATATGAAGAGATTTTGAAAGTTGTGTTATATCCTTCTTCTACATCAAACCACAACTTGGTTTTTTTGAAAAATCGCTTAAAAAGGTTGTGTTATATCCTTCTTCTACATCAAACCACAACATGGATCAACGGGCGCATCAATCTCATAACGTTGTGTTATATCCTTCTTCTACATCAAACCACAACTTATGGGATTTCCAGTAGAAGCAATAATCGTTGTGTTATATCCTTCTTCTACATCAAACCACAACCGCTTGGTAAATTTCCTGCTCTCCGAGGTGTTGTGTTATATCCTTCTTCTACATCAAACCACAACTGAAGGCTATGAAGATCTTGCGATTCTCCGTTGTGTTATATCCTTCTTCTACATCAAACCACAACAGCTTCGCTCGAAGAGTCTGCACCGGCACAGTTGTGTTATATCCTTCTTCTACATCAAACCACAACAGCTCGGTGAGCATGTGCTTTACGAGGATCGTTGTGTTATATCCTTCTTCTACATCAAACCACAACTTATCCCCAAGGAGTAGCTGCATTACTTGGTTGTGTTATATCCTTCTTCTACATCAAACCACAACCTATATGAGATAATCCATTGAGATGGAAGCTCTTGAAGGACTCTTTTGTGTATAGGAAATGGTGTTGATGTGTAACTTTCTATGGGCAAAAGTACTAAAATAGTTCTAATTGCAGGGGCGTAGACGGTAGCTTTTTACTTTCTGCACCCCAAAAGTTGATGATGCCGGCGTATTGCTTGTCGGTAATGGAGAGAATGCTGACAGATCCTTTTGCCGGTAAGTTGGATCTTACGCGCTTTATGTGTACATCGGCACTTTCTTTTGAGGCACAGTGGCGGATATAGACGCTGAATTGATGCATCGAGAAGCCATCTTTTTCAAGTTGCTTCCGAAAGAGGGCCGAGGCTTTGCGATCTTTCTTGGTCATCGTAGGCAAGTCGAACATCACAAAGAGCCACATAATATGATAAGCGTTTAATCTGACTTCACTCATTTTAATAAAGGGACGACCAACTTCTTTTGCTCCTTGGCATAGCATTTGGCTAAGGAAGCCATCGTCATACTTAAGCCCACGGATAGGGGGCGTGTTACTTTGGAAAAGTAAGTGTCGACGTATAGCACGCGGATCAGGCGGCTTTTGGTCGCTGTGTTTAGTTCCGCCTCGCCTTGGGCTGTAAGTTCAAACACGATTTCGTCCACAAAAGGTCGGAAAGGTTCCATCAAATCGTCAGACAAGGGGAAGGCGTTGCTGCGATGATGGTGGAAGATGCCCAATGCCGGAAACAAGCCGGAGGAGACCAAGGCCCGCGTAACGGCTGCCCGTAAGACCGAGTAGCCATAGTTTAAGAGGGCATTGGTTCCCGGTATGTTCCGATCGCGGATGAAATCGCGGCCAAACAAGGCGGTCCAATACAATTTGGCCGCGATGCCTTCCCGATTATCGCTGTCTCCACTTTTTACATTCGTATAAAGGGGCTTTAAGATGCTACCCTCCTTGCCCATCTTGTTTAAAAGTGCAGCCTGATTCTTTATTTTAGCTTCGATGATCTGTTTCCAAAGCGTCTTTTTGAGTACCTCGCCGGCTTCGAGTTGGTTGCGTAAGGTTTCTCCCTGCGTGGTGTTGCCCTGCAAATTGTAGAGCATCGAAGCAGGCATACCTTTCTCATTGCAGAAGATGACTGCCACGTTTTGCTCCGTCAAAGCATTTAGAAGGGGGATCGTTAGGCTTACCATCGCGTGGTTGATCATCACCAAACCAATGTCTTCAATGGGAACGGTAAGGTTATCATCAGGAATTTCTTTTCTGATGATAACCATTTGCCCATTTCGTAAAGACAAAGTGGCCGGATGCATAAAGACAAGGCTGCGCTTGAGCATAAGGCTAAGGACGCTTTATAATGATTTCTCCAGTGATATCCAAATCAAAATCTTGCCCTTCTACCAAAGCATTTAGTTGGGTGTGCAATAATAGCATCGCAGGAAGTGTGGGCTCTCCGTTTTTGAATGATTTGTTTTGGAACTTTAGCTCTCCCGTAGGGCGAGCTTCTTGGTGATGACGAAGTTTTATAACTCCATATGAATTTTTACCACTAAGAAGTTCATTCATCCCAACCACCTTATACAATCGTTTAGCTACATCTTTAGGATCAGAGAAATCAATCTCGCTTGGAGAAGTTTCATAAAGCAATACCAACGTTCCTATTTTTAAGGTTTGCTTTAAGGGGAATCCACTGTTGCTCTTTTCCGGCATAAGGGGTAGGCCTTGCGCTCGATTATTCCCTTTCCTAAAGAACTCGGCGGCTTCAATATTGTTGACCAAGTCAAACTCGCGCTTGTTCTTGCCTTTTACGACTCCTTCGTAGATGGCCATCATGTAATTGCCTTCGTTGGTTACGTAAACTTTACGTTTGTGCTCCTTTTGAGATTGGTCGCGCAGCGAGCGTAGGGTAATCGGCTGCGTTAGACGCGTGAAGATCCTCACCCGCTTAATCAAGATCCCCTTCTCCTTATTCATATATATACCGTCGGCAAGGGCTTCCTTCAAACTTCCTTTGGCCTCTACGGCGCCTTTGACGATGCCCTTAACCGTTTCATCGACAATTTTATCCAAGTCCTTTTCAGTTAAACTATCCAGCGGCTTTCTTACGACATATTTAATGTTGCCATCGTAGTTGATGGCGCCATAATACGTTTCTTGATGCAGCCTGCCGCGTGCGGAGTCGCCGCCTGTGAGGAACTTCCCGCGCGGCGTTTTTACTTTTCGCCGATCTCGCTTGCCCAGTTTGTCAGTAGTTTGATGTACGATGAGCAACTCCTCTTGCAGTTTCAGCAAGTTTTCCGTAAAAGTGGGCCAAGGTTTCTCAAACTGCGGCTTTTCACGGCGCCTCCCATACTTGAACTCCTCATCGCTCCGATAATATTCAGCTAAGGCAGCGTATTCGCACGGCCCAATGCAAGCGATGGTGTAAGCATCAATGCAATGGTGCGTATGATTCTCACGCGATTTCGCCTCGTCAACTTGCTGCAAGCCCCATAGTTTGCGGAACTCAGCCGTAATAGCGCCTTTGACGACATAGACGTTGGAGCGATTGGGGTTTTTCGGGTCCTTAAAGAGCGACTTCAAGAAGAGGCCGGCATATTTTGAAATCAAGCCGATGCCCGCACCTTGACGCCGACTGAAGCCTTCGGGAACTTCTTTCATCGTAAACCGGTCATATTTCCCCTTCAAGTAGCCGTATTCTAAGCCCACAAGATGGCGTCTTCGAATCTTAGAATCCTTTATGCTCTTCTCCAGGCCCGAATGCGTGCGGATGCCGTCTCGTTTTAGCTTCAGCGCATAGCACTGCTTCTTCCAATGTTCGATGCGCGCTAAGATTTCTTCATAGTTGGCCAACTCTGTGGGCAACTTGTCGCGCTTGATATCGCGGTTAAACTTACTCTCGCAAAGCGTTAAGTTCTCCTGCGTACTATCGCCGCCTCGGCTGCGCGGGATTGTGTGCTCAATGTCAAACTTCGGGTTCGCACCCAAAAAGTCGGCAATGCCAATCTTCTTACCGGTATATAAGCAGACGTGTTGCTGCTCTTCCCAGAGTTGATATTTTAAGACGTCTGTCTTCGTTGGCTCAATCTCTAAGCCGGTTTCAGCTTTATAGAGTTGCCTAATGTTTTGCGCATATGCTGTGTGCCGTTTGCTTAACTCGCGTTGCCAATCGGCAATGGCTTGGCGCTTGTTGGCATCGTTCAGTTCGCGCGCATATTCAATGTGTATTTCAGTCTTCTCATCAATGATATGCTTGCGCAGCAAGTGGTTGACTACTTTGCGCACCATATGCAGCGAGCGCATGGCCATCGGATTGCGTACAGCGTTCGTCTTCGGAGAGCCTAGTTGGTAGCAATCGAAGCGCTCGTTTCGTTTGGCGTCCGGATAGGCCTCAATCATTGAGGGGTGATATAGCAAATCGATCGGCGCATTAGGCACTTCTTCCTCCACTGCCGCTTTGATGCGCTCTGCGATTGTGCGATGCTCTTCTGCATCGTCCTCTTCTTGCGGCCGAAGGGCAAGATCGACTTTATTTAGCAAGCGAGAGCGTCGCTCAATGTTGCCCCATATTTCTTCACCGACAATTGTTGGGATGTTTGCCAAAAAGATAGCCTTCGAATAGTCTTCGCCCGTGCGCAAGAAGAAAAGAATTTTGCGTATTGCCTTCAAACTTAGCGAGGCAAAGTCGCGCGTTAGGCGAATTTCCGAGAAGGCTTTGGCTTGCGCTTCATCCAGTTGCAGTTTCTTTAACCCGAACTCCTTCAGCTTTTCTTTTGAAGAAAAAGAATAGAGCACGTTCCAAATGTCCGTGCAAATCTCATCTTCCGTTTTTAACGTCCCGTCCTGCTTGGCGCTCATTGTGTAAGTTTCAGCCAATGCTGCTTTCCAATCTTCGCCCAATACCTTTATTAGTTGTGCAGTTGTGGGGCAAGCCGGCGCCTCTTGCGTCATGCGATAATTAAATTGGTAGGGCCAATCCTCCTCATCTCTTATCCAGCCAAAAGGCGTTTTTCCTGCGAGCTTTTTAGCAATCTTTTTGAAGTCGAAGTTGCTTTTTTGGTAGAAGAGGGGAGTGATTTTTTCTCGCTCTTCCGCATTTAATGGACGCAAACGATCATCCGATGGCGTTTTGATTCGGATATTGTTGAGATAACAGAGCATGCGGTATTCCTCATATAAAGGATGCGAGACGGCGCAGCGCGAATGGCCTTTCTCCATTGTGCATTTGCCTACGCCTTGGCGCTGGGATTTTAGCGGGCGCTGAAAGAAAATCTTCTTCTCCAGCGCTTTTGCCAGATCCTTGTCCAATTCTTGTACGCGGCAGATCTCCTTAAACTCTTGCAAATAATGCTTTTCCCGGTCCGTATAGCGGGAACGGATGCGCACACGGTTGCCTTCCGTGCGATAGAGTAGGTAAAAGTAATCCCCCAAGAACTCACATCCCGCCTCCTTCATCTCTTTGCTCAATTCGGAGATCGCAGATTTTACTTTGCCCGTCTCTTCGGCCTCCTCGTTTTGGTCAAGTCGGTTGCTCAAGAAGCCGCGGCGCTGCGTCAAGTGATAGAGTGCGCGCCCCAGCGTATAGCGATCCGTCTGAGAATCTTTCAAGTTCAACTTGCGGTGCAAGCAAATGTGACGGTCGTGATAAGGATTCTTATTGTCAGCTTCGTTCGTGCGCTGCCAAAGTATGAACTCCTCATCAAGCGGATATTCTTTTTTCGTATGCCAACGGTTGAGCGCCTCATCAGAAAGCGGCGGGCACAACTTATGCTTCACCAAAACTTTCAGCACTTCCACCTTGCGCAGACGCCGGCGGAAGTAATGGCGCCGCGAAGCGCGATAAGAAGTTCTTTCGGCAGCCAAAGAAAATTCGACGCCTTTTTCTTGCTTCACGCCTTCCGTGAAGATTAAATCTCCGCGGCAGATGGGCGTATATTGGTTGTTTTCATCGCGATCTACAACAGCCCAACCTAAGCTGTTGGTACCGGTATCAAGGCCTAATATTCGGGTTTTCATAATTTAGGTTTGAAAATTTCTGTAAAAATAGGCCAAAAATTTGGCATGTACAAATGGAATTCTTAAATTTGCCTCAGAAAAAGGATATTCTACATCATATCACAATAAGGCTATATGCCGAAGGATTTTATTCCCATGGCCTCTCTTCGGAGAGGCTTTCTTTTTTATATGCCTATGTCTGCGGCCTGCTTGTTCGTGGTAGGCTTACGTATCATTCGTGCTTGATTAGTAAGAAAGCTGGTTGAGCGCACGAAGCGTAGCGTAACGTTAATAGTGATAAAGATGAGAGCATGAACGAAAAAGAGGCTTATCCTTTGATAAGCCTCTTTTCTTGGTGTGATCCGCTTGGGGCTCGAACCCAAGACCCCAACATTAAAAGTGTTGTGCTCTACCAGCTGAGCTAGCGGATCTACCTGATTGCCGTTAAGCGAGTGCAAAGGTAGAATGATTTTTTGGTTTGCCAAATACTTTGCGCACTTTTTTTCTGTTCAAGGCTTTCTTTTCCGCAACTTTCGCTTGATAGTAGGGGTTAGAAGCTTCCTTTTCCCAAGCAAGCCTTTGCTTTTGGGCGAAAAGTGCAATCAAGAAGCAGCGATTTGATCTTGAGTCTCATAAAGAGGGGCGAATAAAACTATCGCTGCGATGGAGGCGGCGCAGATACGTGAGCCGGTTGCGCAAAGGTTGCAGCCAAGCATAAGCAATCAGCATTCCGCCAAACTTGCGCTCACTCAATGTCCCCGTAGCCTTGCGCATCGTGCGGAGCGGTAGGACGATGGCCGCGATGAGCAGGAGCAAGAAGAGCAGGTCGGTGGCCAAATCTTGCAGATGATAAGCCGATTGTTGCCAAATATAATAGGTGCGCTCACCGATATAAGTCAGCATTAACAGGAGAAATAGATAGAAAAAGCACGTAGCCCACGCTTCGCGCACGGCATACAGTCGGCGGCGGCTGCTGCTGCGGTTGGCGATCTCTGCCGTATAGATACGCTCGTCGGCCAGAAAGCGGCGCTCAGGTAGTTGCTGGCGAATCGTAGCATCAGGATGCCAAGTTAGGCGGAAATTTTCCGGTGTAGCGTATGCATCCACAAACAATTCTTCTTCGCCAAAGGGCAAAAGCAAACTATTGGCAAAGCCCTCCTGTGCCATAAAGAACGACTTTTTGACGGCCAGGTTGCAGGGGTCAGCGCAAACGGGGCGCCCGCTCCGAGCAGCCCGCGCCAAACGCAACTGCAAGCGCAGGCGTTCGTAGATTGGGCGGCGCACTTGGCGCGATGCATCGTTGAGATAGTTGGCATAGCCGCCGACCATTTCTACGCCGGGAGCAAACTGCTCCGCCAATCGTGAGAGCCAGTTGGGCGATGCCGGTTGGCAGTCGGCCCGCGTAAAGACCACCCAAGGAAAACGCGCAGATCGCACGCCCAAGGTCAAGGCCAATTTGGTCAATTCAATATGGCGCGCCGAGCGCGGTACCGACAGGTAGCGCAGTCGTTTATCTTCAGCCGATAAGCGTTTAAGCACGTCGGGCGTATTGTCGGTTGAGGCCTTGTCTACTACGATAACCTCAAACGAAGGATAGTCTTGCTGCAAAAACAACGGCAGATACTCGGCCAAGTGATCGCCCTGATCAAGTGCCGGAATGATAATAGAGATCGCAGGTTGCTCCGTCGATTCAGCAGTTTCAGGCCAGCGCGCCGGCAGCGAGTAATCGCGCCAGCGAAAACGCCAAAGAGCGAGCAGGCAGAGCAGCATCGCAATCGGCAAACTTATGTTGAGAAGGAGAGATAGATTCATTGTTTAATAATTTCTTCGTCTGAATTCGGCGCAAATAATGGCTGTGGCCATCGCAACGTTGAGACTCTCACTGCCCGTTGCGTCGAGGGGGAAGCGGGGAATAAACAAGCGTTTCGAAACGAGGCGCTCTACGGCCTGCGATATGCCTTGGCCCTCGTTGCCCATTATGATGAGGCCTTTCGTATCCAATGTTTGCTCGTAAATGTTTGATCCGTCGAGAAACGTTCCGTAAATCGGTGTCTCCGCAGGCAATTTGGCAAGCGCTTCGCAGAGATCTACGTAGTGGAGATTGACGCGGCCGAGTGCGCCCATCGTAGCTTGCACCACCTTTGGCGCGAAGGCGTCGGCCGTCGTTGGGCTACACAATATATTATGTATACCAAACCAGTCGGCTAATCGGATAATCGTCCCCACATTGCCCGGATCTTGCACGCCATCTAAGGCTAAAGCCAACTCATCTGTGGGCTGCCAAGGCGTCGGCGTGGGCTTTTCAAAGACGGCAATAACCTGCTGCGGCGCTTGCAAGAGCGAAACGCGTGCCAGTTCCGATGCCGACAGCTCGCGCACCTCTGCGGCGGGCCATTGCGCCTTGCTTTGTAGAAAATCAGCCGTTGCTAAGAGCAGTCGGCAAGGGAGCAAGGCCAGCAGATCTCCGACTACCTTCGGCCCTTCTGCGATGAAGAGGCCCTCAGCATCGCGCTGCCGCTTGCGCGCCAGGCCGCGTAGCCATTTTATCTCAGCTCTTGTCAGCATCTTATGGATTTTTCGGCAAAATTACAAAGACAGAAGCTAATGAAGTAGTATATTTGCTTCAAAATTGAAGCCTTTGAACCGTCACGTTTCTCTATCCCTGCTCTTCGCAGGACTTACTTTGCTGCTTTTTTTGCTGCAATCGTGCTCGCCTACACGCTATTTGTCGGGCGATGAAGCGATATTGAGCGATGTCAAAGTAGAATCTGCTCTGAAGCAAGTCAAGCCGGCCGACTATATTAAATATGTGCGTCAGCACCCCAATGCGCGCTGGTTTAGTTTGGTAAAAGTGCCGCTCGGTATTTATTGCCTCTCACCCGCCGATACAACCAAGCGCCGCGGCCGTTTCTTTCGTCGCCTTGGCGAAGCGCCCGTCGTTTACGATACGGCTGCTACCAGTGCTTCGCGTGCGGCACTGCTGGCTGCTCTCCAATCGCGGGGCTATCTGCACGCAGCGGTCGATACGCTCACACAAGAGCGCCGCCGCCACGTCCGTCTCACGTATAAAATGCGCCCCGGTGTGCGCTACGTGGTCGATTCTTTGGCTTACCACTTCGACGATCCCGGTTTGGCGCGTGCCGTTGCAGCCTTGCGCGCCAAGAGTTTGCTCCACGTCGGTATGCCTTTAGATGTCTCCCTCCTCAACGAAGAGCGCAACCGCGTCATTACAGCCCTGCAAAATCAAGGCTACTACCGCATCAATCGCGATTTCGTAGGTTACGATGCCGATACCATTGCCGGCAGCGACCGCGTGGCGCTGACTTTCGTCTTTTCTCGCCCGCCCGGCATCGATTCTCTGAAGGCTTATCAGCCCTTCCGCTTTCGCACCATCAAGATCTGGGACTCGCCGAGCCTGGGTGCGGACAAGTTGGCCTTTCGTAAACATCTCTACAAAAACCATCTGCTCATCCGCCCCGATAGTTTGTATCGCGAAGAAGACGTGCAGGACAGTTATTCGGCTATGAACGGCTTGTCGGCCGTGCGCTATACGACGATAAAGTTTAACGAGCCGCCCGGCGATTCTGCTTTGCTTGATGCCGATATCACGATTGTGCGCAACAAGCCCAATGCAGTCAGTATCGAGGTCGAAGGGACGAATACCAGTGGCGACTTGGGAGCGGCTTTGGCCCTTTCTTTTACGAATCGCAACTTGTTTAAGGGTGCTGAGCGCCTGCTCTTGAAGGGGCGAATGGCTTACGAAGCCATACGAGGCTTGGAAGGTTACGGCAACGAAAACTACTTAGAGTTTAGCGGCGAGGCTTCGCTCCGTTTCCCCACCTTTCGCCTACCTTTCGTGCGCCAATCGGCGCGCCAGCGCTTAAAGGCAACGAGCGACCTCAGCTTTATGTACAATTCGCAAAACAGGCCGGAGTTTCATCGGCGTGTAGTCACGGGCAACTGGGCCTATCGCTGGAGTTATCATGCCCATCCCGGCTTTCAGCATCGTTTTGATATGATCAGCCTCAACTATGTCTTTATGCCCTGGATTTCCAATACGTTTAGGCGCGACTATCTTAACAACGCTGACCCTCGATATTCGATTTTGCGCGCCAGTTATGCCGATCTTTTCATTATGAATACGGGCTACAGTTTCGTATATAACTCCCAGCAAGACAAGGAACGAGGCAGCGTAACATTCTCTCCGCTTACCGGCCAACTGACAAAGGGCTGGCAATTAAAGTTTGGCATCGAAGCCGCCGGCAATCTGCTCCACGGCATCTCAAAGATCATCAAGGCAAGTAAGAATGAAGCGGGCCAACACAGGCTGTTTAATATTGCCTATTCCCAATACGTGAAAGTCGACCTCGATTTTGTGCGCAGCTTGCGCATTGATAGCCGCAACACCTTCGCGTTTCACGCCGCCTTTGGTTTGGCTATTCCCTATGGAAACTCTGCTGTAATCCCCTACGAGAAGCGTTATTTTGCCGGTGGAGCCAACAGCGTGCGCGGTTGGAATGTGCGCTCGCTCGGTCCGGGCAATTATGTGGAGAAGGATGGTAAGGTTGACTTCATCAACCAAACGGGAAATATGAAGCTCGATTTGAATTTTGAGTGGCGCACGGCGCTTTTCTGGAAATTCAATGGCGCTTTCTTCGTAGATGCCGGCAATGTCTGGAACACGCGGCGCTATGAAAATCTTTCCGGCAGTCAATTTCGCCTGCGTTCCTTCCATAAGCAGTTGGCCGTGGCCTATGGCTTAGGTCTGCGCCTCAATTTTGATTATTTTATCTTGCGTTTAGATGCCGGCATGAAGGCGGTTGATCCCGCTCATCCTTCAGGTCGCGCCCACTATCCGCTGATTCACCCCAAATTCTCTCGCGATTTTGCCCTCCATTTTGCCGTCGGGTTGCCCTTCTGATGCAAGCGGCGGCCCTTGGAGCACGACATACAACTTAAAAAGCGGAGCGCTTCGTAAGAAGTGCTCCGCTTTGTAGAGGTACCTAGCAGATTCGAACTGCTGTACACGGTTTTGCAGACCGCTACCTAGCCACTCGGTCAAGGTACCATTTTGTTTTGCGGTTGCAAAGGTAGGATTTTATTTTTATTCTGCAAATAATTTGGCCGCAATTTACGCAAAGCCCCATGCAATTTTCCTCTTTTTTCCCCTTTTCGCGTGCAAGGCGGCTCGCCGACCGCGCCGCTTCGCATGCGTATGCGGCCCTAGAAGTAGCCGATCTGTTGCGTACAAACGCGGGCCCATTGCCGCCCGAAGGTTACCATTCGAAAGCCGCCTGCCGATAACCCGACGGCCTGCCAAGCCGGCTTTCACTTTTAGGTTTTTTTCGGCTTTATGCCGCAATTCCTTTTGAGAAAATGCGGCTCACGTGCGTGTTATTGCTTATTTTTGCCCAAAATAAGATTGATTACAATGCAAAATACATCCTTTCGCATCCGTTTATACCACAATGTGTGGCAGCGTTTGGCGCTTATGTTACCCCTGCTGCTTGCCGGCCTCTGCCTTTTTCAGGCTTGCAGCAATGATGATACTTCCTATGCCGATAAGCGCAAGCGCGAGCGTCGACAGGTGCAAAACTTCCTCAAGAAAGGCGCGAAGGTAATCGACCCGGAGTCGGGCAACGTTTTGCTCGACGTGCCGGGAAACATTAAAGTTATCTCCGAAGAGCAATTTTACAAGCAAGATTCTACGACCAACGTAGCCAACAACGAGTACGTACTCTTTGCCGGATCGGGCGTCTATATGCAGATCTTGCGCAAGGGGCAGCCCGGGAAAATAGCGCAGGGCGCAAGTGCTCCCGTTGTTTGCCGCTACTTTGAATTTAATTTGGCTACCGACAGCTTGCAATCGACCAACAACGTCTTAGCCAACGAGGATAGGCCGGATGTGATGACCGTGACCAATAGTTACGGCATCTATAGCGGACTTTTTAATAGCGGCGTGATGAAGAGCCTTTACGGAGCTGCCGTTCCTTCGGGCTGGTTGTTCCCCCTGCCGTTTATCGGTTTGGGCCGGCAAACGACGCCGACGGGCGAAATAGCCAAAGTACGCCTGATCGTACCCAGCACAGAAGGACATGAACGCTCCAAAGGCTCGGTTCGGCCGTGCTTCTATGAGATAACGTATCAATTCGGTCGATAAATAGTTTGGCTCAATTACCTTTGCCAAGGTAAAAATATAGTTTTAGTGCCGCCTGTCTCCCTTGGGAGGCAGGCTTTTTTGTTTTAATCGGCCGAGGCTCATCGGCGCACTGCGGCAGGGCCTTTTTCTTTGTCCGTGTGCCCACTTTTTAATCGGCTTACTCCAACCGGCAACCGTCGCCTGTCTGCTTCTTTTGTTTACGCTCGTGAGCGCAAACCTTTTTTCTCGTGAGGTGAAGCCTTTTTTATCACGAGCGCAAACCTTTTTTCTCGTGATGAAAAACGTCAGCGGCCGACTGCTGTGGTTATGCAATGACTAAAAAGGCGGAAGAAATACTTGATCTCCGTAAAAAAAGTCCCGCCCAAAGCCTCCGTAGATGCTTTAAGCGGGACGATGATTGGCGCCCTTCCGGAACCGTACTCAGGCGGCACCTTCCGGAGCGTAGACGGCTTCTATTTCGCAGACGTATACGTCGTGCAAATTTCCTTCTTTGGGGCTGTAATGACGATCGTAAGGTTGTGCATCTATAAACTCGTCGGCACGCAGGGTCGACTTGTAGAGTTTGCGACAAACCAAAACCAAGCGCGCTTCGGCGAAAGTGACGAGATCGTCGGGTAGCGTCGCCGGGTGGAGGCCCGCAGCGGCCGTCTTATCCAGATCCCGCCCCGATTTTGAGCCACAGATTTTGTAGGCTTCGCGATGATCGCCGAGCAGACTCAGCGTCAGGCGGTCTGTAGTCTCGACAAAGTTGTGCGTATATCGCTCCGGGCGGATGAAAATCGTAGCCACGGGCTTGTTCCAAAGGATGCCCAGCATCCCCCAACTGGCCGTCATCATATTATAATGTGTCGGTGTGCCGGCCGTAACCAGTAACCATTCGTGGCCGATGGTTTGAAAGGGATCTTCGCGGCCTACGAGGCTGAGATCCATGCGCTTAAATGTCTTGTTCATCAGTGTCGCTATTTGAAAGTTGGGCGGCCGCCGTATGACGGGCCGCTTGCGTTGATCTTAAAATTGCTCCCAGTCGAAGGATTTTTCTTCGCGTCGCTGCGCTTTCAGCGTCTCGAAGAAGCGCTGCTGCTTCTTGGCGCCGATATATCGCTTGGCGAAGACGGAAGGCACGGCCACGCCTAAGGCGATACAGAAGATCATGAGCGAAGCGTTGATGCCGTTGATGCCGGCCAGCGACATCATATCGACCAATTGGGTCTCCGTGCGCGTCATCATTAAGAAGGAGTAGAGACTGCGATACATCAGCACACCGGGCACCATCGGGATGACGCTACAGATAGCCAGAATCTGCATCGGAGCGTGGACGCGGTGGGCCATACGCAACATAATCAAACTGATTAAGACGGAACCGGCCAGCGAACCCAATACGCCGCCCCAGCCTAAGCTGAATTGGCATAATTCGTCGGGCTGCAAACTGACTAGATTGCGGGTGCAGACGGCTATGGCTGCGCCCACGGCAGCGACCCACAGAAGGCGCTTCGGGATATTAAAGATCATCGAGAAACCCATACCGGAGATGGCGGCCGCGATGGCGTATTCCCAATAGTTGTGGTGGGGGACCATCGGGATGCCCATAATATCGGGTTGAAAATTGAAGGTCCATAGGCAGAATTTGAGGGCGAAAAGGATGCCGAAAGCCATAGCTATCATCATCATCATCGTATTGGCGGCTCGCACAAGTCCGGTTTGGATGTTGTTGTCTAACATATCGTCGACAAAATTGATGAGCGGGACGCCCGGTACAATGAACAAGGCGCAGGCTAAGAGGGGATGGAGGGGCGTGGATGTCCAGCCGGCGGGTAAATACGTGGTCAGCCAAGCCACAACGGTTGAGGCAAAGGCGGCACAGGCAATAGCCATATAGATATTAAGGCCAAATTCGATCAGCCGATAGCGTAGGCGGAAACCCAAAAAGGCAGCAAGCGTGGCGTAGAGGAATGCGACCCAATCGCAACCAAACTGTATGCAGAAACCGCCGCAGGCAAAGGCGGCGCCAATGGCCGTAAGGAGCGGCGAATAGTTGCGCCGGCGGTTGGCAATCTCGTCGAGCGCGGCTTCGTATTGCGCCAAAGAGTAGTTTTCATTGGCCGCTCGATACGTCAGTTTGCTAACGGCGGAAATAGCCGTGAAGTTGATGCCGTGCTTATCGCAGCGCTGAAATTTGGAAAAGGAGAGCTCGGTGTTGTGAATATTGACCATCAACATATTATAGTCGATGTGGATGTGCAGATTCTTTTCCGGCAATCCCAAATAAGCCGCCGCGCGCTTCATATTGCGCATAATGCGGCTGGTATCAGCAGAGCTTTCTAACAGAATTTGTCCTGTGCGCAATAGAGAGTCGAGTTTGCGCTGTAAAAGGCGCCTTGCGTCTGTCGTGTGCATCATCATCGTGTGAGAGTTTAGCTATTTGACTACAAAATTACAAATTCTTGTTTTTTAGCTTGTCGTTGTGCGGTTTGAGTTTCTTACTTTTTTTGCTCAATTGAGCGTTGGAGGGGTGGAAAATGGCAATTTTGCTTTCTGAGTTTACAATTATTAAAGGTATACATTCGGGTTTTATGGTCATCGTTTGGGCGGTTTGTATTATTTTTGCAACAAGTCGGCTACTTTCTTTCAGCTTTGCCCGATGCGGTGCGGGAGGGAAGCAAGCGATTTCTAATTATGTATAACGATAAATAAGATTAAATTGCGATGAAGAAGTATGTAGCATTTTTATTGCTGGCTGCAGTTTGCGTAGGAGCTACTGCACAGCGCCCGAAAAAGCGCCGTCCGGCAAAGAAAGCGAAAACTGAACGCGTGGAGAAGCAAACTGAACGCTTCGTAACAGAACCTGCTTATAGCACAAGTAAAGTAACGGTTAATAAAGCAACAAATGGTCAAGTAAAAACCTTGACGGAGGGCGACTTACGCCAACAGATGATTACCCGTGAAAGGACGCTGGGGAAGACTTCCGCGTCTTGTGAAGAGCCGAAAACGTGCTCGCAGCAGACCAATCAGACGGCCTGCAAAAAGAATGCAGGTAGCTGCGGCGAAATGAAAGCCGGCGGTTGCTGTAAAGAGAAATCAGGCGACTGCAAACAGAAGTGCGGCGATGCAAAGCAAAAGTGCGGTGACTGCAAGCAGAAGTGTGGCGACTGCAAGCAGAAATGTGGCGATGCAAAGCAGAAGTGTGGCGACTGCAAACAGAAGTGCGGCGACTGCAAAGAGAAGTGCGGTGACTGCAAACAGAAGTGCGGTGACTGCAAACAGAAGTGCGGCGACGCAAAGCAGAAATGCGGCGACTGCAAAGAGAAGTGCGGTGACTGCAAACAGAAAACTGAGGCTTGCGGAGCGCAAAAGAGTTGCAGCAAACAGGGCGCTGAACAGGGTAATTGTCATTCTGCTGCGAATTGCTCGCAGCAGTCAGGCGTGAAACTTTCGGCTGAAAAAGGCTGGATCTCAAGTTTGGATTATCGCGGCAAGAATTTGAGTGATTTTCGTGAGAAAACTGATTTCATCATCGTAGTTGATGGTGAGGAAATCACAGATGACGCTATTTTAGCTTCAATCAAAAGCTCAGATATTGCCAGCATGGAACTCCTGCAAGGGGAAAAAGCAATTGAGAAATACGGCGAACGCGGCAAGAAAGGCGTCTTGCTGCTCAAGACGCACCAAGTAGCGGTCTGCGTGAAGGCTGATAGCGACTGCTCTATACATTAAAAATCGTATTGCGGCGCTCTTTTCGCCCATTAAAGCCAAGTGCGCCGTTCGTATGCTTGATTGCTGCGAGCGGCGCATTTTTTATGGCGCGTCGCTGATGGGATGTGCGTGGCGGCCGATTGATTGCAGAACTTTGATCTTGCATTTTTGGCGGCAAAATTGTCAAGAATGATGTGTTAGCGTGCATTATTGCGAGCGTATAGTCAGATTTTTCAGTATTTGTTTGGCTTAATTTTGGAAGATAGGCTAACTTTGGACGTAAAAATTGCAAAGTTCTTGCAAAATAATTGTTAAATTTGGGCGCGAAGTAGCATACAGCGAGAGGTAAAATGGGTCTTTCGCGATAGCTTTTACGCTCTTTTTATCGCTGCGAGCGCCGTTTTGGCGTTTTGGGGTGAGAGAAGAAGTGCGAAAGCTGTGGGCAGCGTTCGGTAACTCGTCTGTTATGCTCGCAAGACCCCAATAGAGAGTTGTCACATCCGATAATCCTGTCGCCACAGTGCGATATTGTTTAGCAGAAAATGAAGAGAAAGAAATCATTAGTCCTTATTTTGATGCTCTTTTGCGCCTTCTCGCTTGCGGCGCAAAAGCTTCCGAAGCGCGAGTTTCGAGGCGCGTGGATCCAAGCCGTTAACGGGCAGTTTCAGGGCTTGAAGCGCGAGGCGATGCAAGCAAACTTGACCCGTCAACTCAACGCCCTTAAAGCCTGCGGTGTGAATACGATTATCTTCCAGGTGAGAGTGGAAGGCGATGCCTTGTATAATAGTCCTTATGAGCCTTGGAGCCGTTATCTTACGGGGCGTCAGGGCGTGGCGCCCTCGCCTTATTGGGACCCCTTAGAGTGGATGGTGGAGCAATGCCACTTGCGCGGAATGGAGCTACACGCGTGGATCAATCCGTTCCGTGCAAAGACGAAAGGCACGACGGCTTTGTCGGCCAACCATCCGGCGAAAGTGAATCCTGATCGTTGTTTCCCGTATGATGGCCTCCTGATTTTCGATCCCGGAAAGGCTGAAAACCGCCATTACATCTGCCAAGTGGCTGCCGACATTGTGCGCCGCTACGACATTGATGGTTTCCACATCGACGACTACTTCTATCCTTATCCCAACGGCGCGCCGATTCCCGACGATGCTACCTTTGCTGCTTACGGCAACGGCTATCGCGATCGCGGCGATTGGCGTCGGTACAACGTCAACTTGTTTGTCAGCGAGCTACACGATACGATTCGCGCCATCAAGCCATGGGTGAAGTTTGGTATCTCGCCTTTCGGTATCTACCACAATGCCAATGCATCGCGTCTGCCGGGTTCAGCCACGAAAGGTTTGCAGAATTATGACGACCTCTATGCAGATGTGCTCTACTGGGTGAATCAAGGTTGGGTGGACTATATTGTGCCGCAACTCTATTGGGAGATAGGCCACAAGACGGCTGATTATGCTACTTTGATCAAATGGTGGAGCAAGTATGGTTCGAAGCGACCGCTCGTTATCGGGCAAGACGTCGAGCGCACCGTGCGCGCCGCTGATTTGGAGCAGCCTACGATCAATCAGCAGCCCGCCAAATTCGCCTTGCAGCGGAGTTTGCCCGGCGTAGTCGGTAGTTGCTTATGGTATAGCGCCGTCGTTGTCGATAATGTAGGCAATTATGCTACGGCCCTCCGCACCAATTATCATAAGTATCCGGCTTTGAGTCCTGACTACTCATTTATGTATAAGAAAGCGCCGAAGAAGCCCAAGCGCCTCAAAGCCTTGTGGATGCCCGATGGGTATTATCTTTTCTGGAGTGCAGCGTCGACCAACGATGAAATGAATAAGGCTACGCGCTACGTAATCTACCGCTTCGAGAAAGGGCAAGAGCGCGACCTCGATAATCCTGCGAACATCGTAGCCATAACGAGCGATCCGCTATATCGGTTGCCTTACGACGGCGGTCTGCATAAATACGTCTACGTCGTGACGGCCCTCAACCGCATTCAAAACGAGTCGAAGCCGGCTAAGAAGAGCGTCAAGCTGTGATAAGTTTTTGCGTATGTTCGCTTGAGACCGGAGGCGTGAAACTCAGAAAAATGTCTTTTTAACAAAGAAAAGACGAAAATCTTGTTGCAAAAACGCGTTCGCAGCGTTATATAAGTAGCGGCCTCGTTTGGAAGAAATCCAGCCGTGGTCGCTATTTCGTTTGATAAATCTGAAGATAAACCAAAAAGATCTATTATGAAACAAGTAATGTTTACGCTTGCCGTTCTGCTGAATGCATATATGCTTTCGGCTTGTTCAATCAACATCGGTGCCGATCGTTCGGCCGGCCATTATGAAAGAGATGCCGCCGGCTACGGCGCAAATGACGGCGTCATTGAGCGCTCGCTGAGCGTCCAGCCTTTTACGGCGCTCGAGTGCCGTCTGCCGGCATCCGTCACTTACGTGCAGACGAATGATCAAGCGCCAAAGGTCGTGCTTAAAGGTGCGCCCGCGATGGTCGAGTGTTGCGTGGTGGATGTGCGCGACGGCAAATTGCAGCTTTACCTTGTTCAGAAAGCTAAGCAAAGTATGAAACGTTTTTCGCAATCACGAAATCAATTAAACATTACCGTCTATGGCGGCCGACTGACGGCGCTTGCGGTACAATCAGCGTGTACTTTTTATGCCGAACGATTGGAAATGCCGCAATTGGCCCTGAGTAATTCCGGCGCATCCACCATCAGAGTGGGCCGATTGGTCGGACAGCGACTGACGATGTCGTGCTCCGGTGCGAGTTCGACCAAATTGGCGGGCAACGTGGCCAAACTTATGCTGAATGTTACAGGCGCTTCCAGTTTTGTGGCTAATGAATTTACGACGCAAGACCTGAAAGCCAAAGTGTCCGGAGCAAGTACGGCTAAATGTGCTTTGCAAGGTTCAGCCGGTGTCGACGTATCCGGTGCGAGTACGCTCACGTTGAGCGGAACGGCCGACTTATTTACGATCAAGTGTTCAGGGGCAAGCAGCGTGAAAGCCGCAGATCTTAAGGCGCAAAATGTCGTTGTTGACGTCGCAGGTGCCTCAGGCGTGAAATGCTATGCCGCGCGCAGTATCAAAGGAACTGTTGGTTGCGGTAGCCTGACGTATGGCGGCCATCCGACCTCATTTAATGTAGAACGGCAGAACTCAACTGCTTCGATCAAAGCTGTAGATTAAATGGTTTAGTCGGCTTTTCGACCGGCCACGTTGTTTTTTAGTGAGATGCCGCCTTGCAATGATTTTGTTGCAGGGCGGATTTTTTTGCTTCCGTCAGTTGGGCTATTGCCTACGGCCTATTTATAATATATAATGTGTCGACATCTTCCGCAGCTTGCGGCCTTTTCTTTGCTGCCGGACCCCTTCTTCTTTTGTTTGCTGCCAGCAAACTATCGTTTGCCGGGAACAAACTATGGTTTGGTGGCAGCAAACGATGGTTTGGTCGGGACAAACGATTGTAGAGCGCCGCAATCGTTGTCGTTGGTTGGTCGCGAAATGCCGTAAAAGAGGAAAGAAAAGACGAAAAGTAGCGCGGAGTAGCCGTCACGAAAGACAAGGCGAGCGCTCGTCCTTCTGTTCTAAAAAGAAAATCGAAAAGAAGGATGCCGGCGTTGTCTATTGTCTTCAAAATAATAAGAAAGCAGTGCGAGCGGTCGGAGGTGGCGCTTCTGATTGCTGACTTTATGCAATGCACAAAGCCAACTTTTTGCCGCTATAAGCAGGCTTGGATAATGGAAGAGAAGAGCAAGATCCCGATAACGGCGGGCGGCCAAAAGGCAACTTTCGTATAGTTTGGACGCGGTCGGAGCAGCGGGCGCGCAGCTGCGTAGGTCATAAAGGCTATGGCTACACCGATGGTGGCACCCAAGAGGATGTCGCCCGGATAATGGACGCCGAGATACATACGACTGAGGCAGAGCAGCAACGCCCAAACAAACATAGCCGCAGAGAGTCGCCAAACCCTAAAATACAAGGCCGAGAGCGTGGCCAGGGCGAAGGCGTTTGACGCGTGGCAGGAGGGGAAACCATAATGTCCGCCGCGATAATTTTGCACGGCGTGGACGAGGTGGAAAATCGGACTATCGGACTGCGTCGGGCGAGGGCGCTGAAAAATAGGGCGGAGAATCGAGGCGCAAGTATAGTCTGCGAGGCCTACCGTGAGCAAGAAAAGCAGCGTAACATAAACAAGTGTGCGATTCCACCCAACCTTTCGCGCTATTAGGGCAAAGAGCGTGACGTAGAGCGGCAACCACAACCAGCGCGAAGAAACCGATAGCGCAAGGTTATCCAAGAATGATGTATGGAAACCGTTAAACCATAGGAGCAAAGTTTCGTCGAGATGTCGCAAAGATTGGATCATATTCAGAGATTTTCCGCCAAAGTCAAGGCAAAATTGTGAAAAAAGAGCGTATTATAGCTTTCTTAGTTTATTTTTTTTAGTGGTCCGCATTGATTCCTGCGCTTCGTTCGCTCCGTTGCAAGCTCTGTGTGGTATTATTGCTTACGTATGAAATAGCCATCGCGTTGTTCTATCTCGCCGGCCTCAATCAGTGCCTGCAAAGCTGCGAGCGAGCGGTCGGTAGGTATGCCCGTCAGGTGAAATTCGTGGCGGGCGTGAGGGCGTCCATCGCTCAAGATGACTGAAAATTTGCTGACCAACTCCGTTATCTTGATTGACTTGTTTTTGCGCCCGATGCAGATGTCGCAGTGTTGACAATCGTGGTCGGCCACTTCGCCAAAGTAGCGCAGGAGAAAGGTGCTGCGGCATTCTTTTGCTTCCTCGGCATAGCCGGCTATGCTCTCGATGCGTGTTTTATATTCCTCTTTGCGGTCGGCATAGACTTCGTCGGTGAAGACTAAATCTTTGCTGTCAAGGCGGCGGACGGTGTAAGTGATGCGCGGCACTTTCTTGCGCGGGATGTAGTGGAGGATGCGTCGGCGCGTAAGGTCCTTGAGCCCTTCATAGACCGCTTGTTGGCTGAGTCCGCTGTCGTGCATCAGTTCATCTTCGCGGATGAACGTATAATCGCTGAAGAGTCCGCCATACTTGCGCAAAAGCGATCGAATCAGGATTTCCTCTTCATCGCCCGTGTCCAAGCGATACAATTCGTCGCGATCCAGGAGAAATATTACGCGCGACTGACTCTCATCTTCATCTTTGTAGTCCAGATAGCCGGCGCGCGTCAGCAGGTTTAAGGCGCTGACGACGGGCACGGGGAAGAAACGGTACGTGCGGCAAAAGCGCTCGAGGTCAAACTCGCGCGTGATGCCTTCGCCATCGCCCTTGGCCATTTCATAATAGTAAGCCAAATGCTCGTAAATGCGCCGTATGAAGTCGATCGCGGGAAATGTTTCGTTGATGCGCCGCTTGAGTTTGCCGCTATCCGCCTTGCTGTGGAGCAAGACCGCGTAGGCCCGCTTCCCATCTCGGCCGGCGCGCCCCGCTTCTTGGTAGTAGGCCTCAATGGAATCAGGCATTTCAAAGTGGATCACGAGTCGCACATCGGCCTTATCAATCCCCATACCAAAGGCATTGGTCGCTACCATCACGCGCGTTTGGCCTTGCTGCCACGATTTTTGGCGCACGTCTTTGTCAAGATTGGTCAAGCCGGCGTGATAATAGAACGCGCTGACGCCGGCCGCGTTGAGCGCCTTCGCCAGTTCGCGGGCGCCATCGCGTGATCGCGTATAGATGATGGCCGAACCGCGCACACTGTTGAGAATGTGGAGCAGTTCGGCTTCTTTGTTTTCCGTGGCGCGCACAATATAACTCAAATTGTCGCGCGCAAAACTCATTTGGAAGGTTTGCCCCGTCGGGCGGAATTCTAATTGCCGGCGAATGTCCTCCGCCACGCGAGGTGTGGCCGTCGCCGTGAGCGCTAAGATGGGGGCATCGGGGAGTAGCTTGCGCACCGTGGCGATTTGGCGATACGCGGGGCGGAAGTCGTAGCCCCATTGCGAGATGCAGTGGGCTTCATCTATGGTGATGAAACTCACATTCATATGCGAGAGGCGCGCTAAGAAGAGTTCCGAACTCAAACGTTCGGGCGAGACGTACAAGAGTGTGACGCCGCCGTAAACGCAATTGTCCAAGACGGTCAGGATCTCGCTGTGCGACATGCCGGCATAGATGGCGTAAGCCTTGATTCCGCGTTGCCGCAAGTGGTTCACTTGATCCTTCATCAAAGCGATGAGTGGCGTAATCACAAGGCAGACGCCCTCGGCAGCCAATGCGGGTACCTGAAACGTAATGCTCTTCCCGCCGCCCGTAGGCATAAGTCCGAGCGTGTCGTACCCCGCCGCGATGCTCTGAATTATCTCTCGCTGAATTCCGCGAAAGTCTTCGTAACCCCAATATTCGCCTAAGATTTCGGCAAACTTATCTCTACTCACAAGGGCGAATGTCTTCGATTTGTAATTGTACGTCGCCGCGTTTGTGGCTATTCTCCTCGATGGCGTAGCAAATGTCGAAGGCGCGTTTTGTTTTAATGTATCTCGCCCTGCTACTTTGCCCAAAGGCGATCCCATTCATAATGTTGTTGCTCTTATTGTCGACCAACTCGAGTTTAATGTGTTCTTGGCCGCGGCCTACTACCTTACTCGTGCCGTAGTCGTAGACGTGTTTTGTGCAGAAGAGCGGTTTCGCGTTGTCAGGACCGAAGGGCGAGAAGCGCCGTAGCTGTTTATAGAAGCCGAAATTGATGTCTTTAAAGTCTAAGACGGCGTCGATGTCGAGCGAAGCCTGCGTTTGTTCGTCAAGGATATGCTTTTCGACGTAGGCTTCAAAGCGCTCCGTGAAGGCTTCCACGTTCTCGACCTTCAAGGATAGGCCTGCGGCGTACGTATGCCCGCCGAAGTTTTCCAAGAGATTGCTGCAGTCGGCCACAGCTTTGTAGACATCAAAGCCCGAAACGCTTCGCGCAGATCCCGTTGCGACGCCCTCACTTTCCGTCAAGACGACGGCCGGGCGGTAATATTGCTCTGTCAAGCGCGAAGCCACGATGCCGATCACCCCTTTGTGCCACTCTTTATTATAGACTACGATCGCGCGGCGTTGTTCTAAGTCGGGCAAATGTCGCACCAAGTCCTCCGCTTGTTCCGTCATTTGCTTATCGATGTCCTTTCTCGCCTCGTTGTAGAGATTGATTTTACCCGCCATTTCCAAGGCTGTCGTATAATCGCGTTCGACCAGTAGGCGCACAGCTTCCTTGCCGTTCTGAATACGTCCGGAGGCATTGATACGCGGGCCGATTTTGAAGATAATATCATTCATTGTCAGCTCGTGTTCAGTCAGTCCGCACACCTCGATGATGGCTTGCAGCCCGATCGAAGGGTTCGTATTGAGACACCGAAGCCCGTGCCAAGCGAGGATGCGGTTTTCGCCCATAATCGGCACTATATCTGCGGCGATGCTGACGGCGCAAAGATCCAGCAAGGGTACGAGTTTGTTAAATTCGATCCCATTGCTGATCGCGAAAGCCTGCATAAACTTGAAGCCGACGCCGCAACCGGAAAGATGCGCGTAAGGATAATGATTATCGAGGCGCTTCGGGTTAAGAATGGCCACGGCCGGCGGCAATTCAATGCCCGGCACGTGATGATCGCAGATGATAAAATCGATGCCCAAGCTGCGCGCGTAAGCTATTTCCTCAACCGCCTTGATGCCGCAGTCTAAGACGATGACCAAGCGCACGCCCGTTTCCGCCGCATAGTCAACGCCGGCGCGCGAAATGCCGTAGCCTTCTTTGTAGCGGTCCGGAATATACGTATCGAGGTTAGAATAATACTGGCGCAAGAAGCGAAACACGAGCGCTACGGCCGTGCAGCCGTCCACGTCGTAGTCACCATAGATCATCACGCGCTCATTTTGCAGCATGGCGCGGTTCAGTCGGTCCACGGCCGTCTGCATATCGTCCATCAGAAACGGATCGTGCAGTTCGGTGAGCTGAGGTCTGAAGAAGCGCTTCACCTCCTGCGGGTCGTTTAGTCCGCGATCCAGCAGGAGCTTCCCAAGTACGGGGTGCACGCCCGCCTCCTTGGCCAAGCGCGCGGCCTCAGCCGCTTGCTCCGGTGCCGTTTCCTTCAGGTTCCATTTGTATCGCATTATATATCATTTTTTTATTGTCTGAATCAGCCGTGTCGGCCGTGTGCCAAGGCTGCTTTGCAGCTGCGCGGTTTTCGTTTACCGACAATTAGCAGGCTAAGATAGACAAAAAAAGTGGGAAACGCCGGGCGTAGGCCTACAAATCACGATTAGTCTGTGCGGGTTTTTGCCTCGCAGCTTTGCGCGGCTCACCCCTTTGGGGATATATACGCCCATCGGCGAGCCGTCTGCACGATCGTAGTGCAGAGAGCTCGCCGATGAAGTGATGAGGTATAGACCTTATTGTTTTTTGAAAGAAGCTAAAGAGCCATCGAGCTTGAATTCGATGTCATATTTAGCGCGCATTGTCTCGATAGTTGAAACTGTGATGTATGGTTTGCCACTTATAGTATTCAGCTTGATGCCAACCATTGTAAGCGGATTCTTCGTTTCGTCGTAGTCGGGCACGGACTTCGCTTTTTCCATCCACGTGTTGGCAATCTTTGCCACCGTCACAAACTTAAAGTTGTCCAGGGGAATCAAGTTATCTTTCATCTCACCGTCGCCGGAGATTTGCACGGGTTGAGGTTCGCCCCAAGAGCCATCAGCGTATTCGTATTGATCTATGTTATCCGGATTGTTAGGATCTTGAATACAAGTTTTGATGCGGCCATCATTGTAGAAGAAAGCTTCTTGGAAGATCATGATGCTTTTGCCCTTAAACTTCGGCATTTCTCGCAAAGCGTCTTCTGCCTTTTGCAGATATTCTGCATCCGTCAGCTGTTGTCCGCCTCCTTCAGACGTTGCCGCCTCCGTTGCTTTTTCTGCTACTTTACCGCCAAGACGAGCGGCGAATTTGCAAGATCCCATAGATAGGATCAAACCACTCAATAAGCAAATTTTTAAAATGCTTTTCATTGTTTGAATTTTTAAAACTTTGTGGGCTGCAATGATTTGATAGTAGCGTTTATCGACTGACTGAGCCCGTTGTATCAGCTCGAAACGCTTGTTTTGTTGTGTACAAAATTATATTTTTTGAGCCTACAAATAGTAGGATGATACGATATTTAACCAATTTAAGGATACTTTACGCTTGTCGCTTTTCTGTACCGTCGGGCGCAGATGTCTGTAAGTGGTTAAAAGCTAAATAGATGCCTGCTTTTTTTCGCGCAAAGCCTTTATTCTTCTACGCCTTTCAGTTCGGTGCGCCCCTTTGCGCTCGTGATAAAAAGAGCTTCACCTCGTGATAAAAAGAGCTTGTGCTCGTGATAAAAAAGGTTTCCTCTCGTGAGCGTACGTAGCGCAAGCGAGGCCTTGTCTTCAAATCGTGGACATAAAAGGGTAAAAAAGAGGGAGAATGGGGCGGCATAAGGCGCGAGGAAAACGTGAGTAAGGCGTCGGAAGCATCCGAGGCGTAGCCCTTGCGCCGTTGCGGTCGAAGTGGGGCGAACTATAGTCGTTGGTCCGTATTTTGTGCGGCTTGCTGTCAAAATTTACAAGGGCACGCCGCGGGCAAAAGGTGCGCCGGCTGCGAAAATGAATAGGTCGGAAGGATGGCGAAAAGATACATTGAGGCCTCATAGCCTATTCTTTCCGGTAGAAAAGGCTGCGCCGCGCGGTCGGAAGCGCTGCCGGCGTCCGGAAAAGCCGGAACGGCAGTTGTGCGTTAGCGGAAAGAGTCAGTCAGGAGTTTGATCTCAATAGCCGGCGATATACGCTCGTAGAGGATATTGTAGACTGCGTCAAGGATAGGCATATTTACATGAAAATGCTTATTGATGCGCTTCATGCAGGCCGTGCCATAGTAGCCCTCAGCTATCATTTCCATCTCTATTTGTGCATTCTTGACGCTGTAGCCTCGGCCGATCATCGTGCCAAATACGCGGTTGCGCGAAAAATTGGAGTAGCCGGTCACGAGCAAGTCGCCCAAGTAGACGGAATCGTAGATGACGCGTTCGATAGGATAGACGGCGCGGAGAAAACGGTCCATTTCCTGAACGGCATTGGAGATTAGGACGCTCTGGAAGTTGTCGCCATATTTCAAACCGTTGCAGATGCCGGCTGCGATGGCGTAGACGTTTTTCAGGACTGAGGCGTATTCGATGCCTACGACGTCGTCGCTCGTCTTCGTCTTGACGTAGCTGCTGCTCATGAGGTCGGCAAAACTGCGGGAAAAGTCTTTGTCTGCCGAGCCTATGGTCAGGTACGTGAGTCGCCCGAGGGCCACTTCTTCAGCGTGGCTCGGGCCGCCGATGACGGCGAGGTTCTCGTCGGGGACGTTGTATATCTGGCGGAAATATTCGCTGCAAACTAAGTCTTCGTCGGGTATGATGCCCTTGATGGCCGTGATAATGTGCTTGTCGTGGAGCTTGCGCTTCAGTTTGCGGAGGTGGTGCTTCACATAGGGAGAGGGGGTGACGAAAATCAGCGTGTCGCAGGCTTCAACGGCCGTGTTGATGTCGCTCGCAAAGGTGATGCGCGATACATCAAAGCGCACGCTCGTCAGATAGGAAGGGTTGTGCTCTAAACGCTTGAACTCCTCGATCTGCTCCGGGCGTCTGATGTACCAAACTATGTTGGGCACTTTTTCCAGTACCATCTTGGCGATCGCCGTTGCCCAACTGCCGCCGCCAAATATGGCTATTCTACCACAGTCCATAGCATAAGCCGACAGGCTTTCCCATTGCGGTGGACGCAACGAGAAAGCCTGTCTTGTTTATTCGTGTAAATGTGAAATCCATTCGCTGATCTCTTCGACGCCAGGGCGTGGGAGGTCGACGATTCCACGATATTTTTTTTGCAATTCGATGATTTGCTGTTGTATCTTTTGAGGCTTCTCGTCGGCCAGATTGCTGACGAGATTGTAGCCCAACTTCTGCAAGACGGGAACAACATCTTCGGGGATGCCGATAGCGGTATAAGCACTCACAGCATCGCGCGGCGGATTCTTCTCCGGACGCATCGTGGGGAAGAGCAATACTTCCTGAATGTAGCTTTGGCCCGTCATCAACATTACCAAGCGGTCGATGCCTATACCGATGCCCGAGGTGGGCGGCATACCGTACTGCAAAGCGCGCAGGAAGTCTTGGTCGATGAACATGGCTTCGTCGTCGCCCTTCTCGCTGAGGCGGAGCTGATCTTGGAAGCGCTCCTCTTGATCGATCGGGTCGTTGAGCTCGGAATATGCGTTGGCCAGTTCCTTACCATTGACCATCAGTTCGAAGCGCTCGGTCAAGGCGGGATTATCTCTGTGCTTCTTCGTCAGCGGACTCATCTCAATGGGATAATCCGTGATGAATGTGGGTTGAATAAAGGTGCCCTCGCAAAATTCGCCGAAGATTTCGTCGATAAGTTTGCCTTTGCCCATCGTTTCATCGATCTCCATCTTCAATTCTTTGCAGATGGCGCGTATTTCGTCTTCGTTCTTGTCTGAGAGATCGTAGCCCGTCTTTTCGCGAATGGCTTCGAGGATCGGCAGGCGGCGGTAAGGCGCTTTGAAACTAATGGTCTTGCCGTCGATAACCGTTTCCGCAGATCCGTTAACCGCAATGCAGATGCGCTCAAGCAGACTTTCGGTGAAGCTCATCATCCAATTGTAATCTTTATATTGGACGTAGAGTTCAATACAGGTAAACTCGGGGTTGTGGTTCTTGTCCATCCCTTCGTTGCGGAAGTTCTTGCCGATTTCGTAGACGCCCTCAAAACCGCCCACAATGAGTCGCTTCAAATAAAGCTCTGTGGCAATACGCAAATACAAATCAATGTCGAGCGAGTTGTGGTGCGTGATGAACGGCCGCGCACTGGCGCCGCCCGCGATCGGCTGCAGGATGGGCGTTTCTACCTCCGTGTAGCCCGCTTCATCGAGTGCGTCGCGCAAAGTTTTGATGATAATGGAGCGCTTTCTGAACGTCTCCTTTACATCTTGGTTAACGATGAGGTCTACATAGCGCTGACGGTAGCGCAATTCGGGGTCTGAAAAGCCGTCGTAAACTTCTCCGTCTTTTTCTTTCACAACCGGTAGCGGCCGAATGCTCTTGGAGAGGAGCGTAAGCTTTTGGGCGTGGACGCTGATCTCGCCCGTCTGGGTGCGAAAGACGTAGCCCTCGACGCCAATAAAGTCGCCAAGATCCAAAAGTTTCTTGAAAACGACGTTGTATAGCTCTTTATCGTCTGAGGGGCATATATCATCGCGGGTAATGTAGACTTGAATGCGACCCTTAGAGTCCTGCAATTCTGCAAAACTGGCCTTGCCCATCACGCGCCGGCTCATCAAGCGCCCGGCAATGCAGACGGTGCGCGGCGCAGCGTTGTCGTCAAAATTGTTTCTTATCTCTTCTGAATAAGCATTGACCGGATATTCCGCAGCGGGGTAAGGATTGATCCCCATCTTGCGCAATTCTTCCAAAGATTGACGCCTATTAAGCTCCTGTTCGCTCAGCTCCAGTAGATTCATCTTTTGTATTCGTTGATTTTGAATGCAAAATTACTACTTTTGCGTCATTAAAGCAAATATTAAGAGGCGATGGAATACAAGAAGCTCTATACTGAAGAGGAAATAAAAGAACTTGCGCAATGGTTTGAGGCGCGTTACGATCGCTTGCCCGCGTCTGTGCGCATTGATGAGGCTACTTTTATTCCCGACCTGCGTAAGACGGCGCCGCTTTTGATTGATATGATGCTGTATCAACAAGAAAAACCGGCTTTTATGGGCGAGATTCATCAAATTTTCAGGCTTCGTGAGCGCTTGATAGCTGACGGAATGGATTGAACGGCCCATTCGCCGATGCGTGGCGGGCTTTTCACGGCGCGTAAGTCTTACTTACGCTTCCATACATTGTATATATAGGTGCGCCGACTTGGCTTTGCCTTTACGCCAATCGGCCTTTTAGCTTTTAAAAGGCTTTCTGAACGTACAACCTTCTTTCCAGCGCGAGCAGCCGTAGGCTTCGCGTCCTTTAATGACTTTTCCTTGTCCGCAAAGGGGGCAGGTGCTGCCGGCGCGGAGGCGTTTTGCTTTCGGGCGATCCTTTTCTGTGGTTGCGGTGGCGGGCTTTTGGCGTTTATTAGTCGGGTTGGGTGCTGCCGTGACGTGGCGATTGGAGTTGTCGTTCAATACCTCCGTCACAATGTTGCTGATCATTGTTTTCATATCCTCGATGAAAGCCTGCGGCTCATATTCTTTGCGCTCAATCTCTCGGAGTCGCTTCTCCCAAAGTCCGGTTAGCTCGGCGCTCTTCAAGAGTTCCTCTTTGATCAATCCGATGAGTTCTACGCCCGTCGGGGTGGCAAACAAGGCCTTCCTGGTTTTCGTAATGTAATTACGCCGAAAGAGCGTCTCGATGATGGCTGCGCGCGTCGAAGGTCGGCCGATGCCGTTCTCTTTCAGCAAATCGCGAAGCTCTTCGTCCTCCACCGCTTTCCCCGCCGTCTCCATGGCGCGCAGCAGTGTGGCTTCCGTGTAAGGCTTCGGCGCTTGCGTCAATTTCTTTTGTAGCGTGGGCCGATGCGGCCCACTTTCGCCGACGGTAAAGGTTGGCAGCGTGCGCTCCTCTTCGCGATTTTCATTTTCTTCAGCCTCTTCTTCGCTTTTTTCTTTTTGGAAGACGCTCCGCCAGCCCGGTGTCAGAATTTCTTTGCCGCTCACTCTGAACAGCGTATCGCCTGCTTGCCCGAACACAGTCGTTGTGGCGAATTTGCAATCCGGATAAAAAATGGCAATGAAGCGTCGCGCGATCAAATCGTATACGTTGCGCTCTTCCGGCAGCAGGTTATCGGCCGCCTGCCCCGTAGGAATAATGGCGTGGTGGTCAGTTACCTTCGACGTATCGAAGACTTTCTTTCGCTTGAGCAACTTCTCGCCGCGCAGCGGTTGGAGTAGCGGCGCGTAAGTTGTGCGCCCGATTCCGTTGAGTATGGTTTTACATTTCGGGTAAATATCTTCGCTCAAATACGTCGTGTCCACGCGCGGATAAGTCGTCACCTTCTTCTCGTAGAGCGCTTGAATCAGTTGCAAAGTCTTATCCGCCGAGTAGCCCCACTTTTTATTGCAGGCCACTTGCAAAGATGTCAGGTCAAACAAGCGCGGCGGCGCCTCCGTTCCATTCTTCTTTTCTACGCTTTTTACCGTAAACGGCACATTTTGAATGGCCGCGAAAGCCCGTTGGCCTTCTTCTTCCGAGCGAAAACCCCGCTCTCCTTCTTTCAAGACTGCCGTGAAGGTCGTCTTGCGATAGATCGTGGCCAAGACCCAATAAGGTTCAGGCTTGAAATTTTCGATTTCTGCTTGCCGGTGCACGATCAGGGCCAACGTAGGCGTTTGTACACGTCCGATGCTCAACGGCGTACTGCCGCGCTGCCCGTATTTTAAGGTATAAAGTCGGGTTGCGTTCATACCGAGCACCCAGTCGCAGATCGCTCGGCAGAGTCCGGCGGCATAAAGTGAGTCGTATTGCTGCTGCGTGCGCAAGTCCGCAAACCCCTCTCTGATTGCCTCGTCCGTCATCGAAGAAATCCAGAGCCGCTTGACGGGACATTTCACGCCCGCCTTCTGCATGACCCACCGCTGGATCAGTTCGCCCTCTTGCCCGGCGTCGCCGCAGTTGATAATCTCCTCAGCTGAGGCGTAGAGTTGGCTGATCGTATCAAATTGCTTTTGAATGCCGGCGTCCTGCTTCACCCTGATGCCGAAGCGCTGCGGGATCATAGGCAGGCGGCCCAGACTCCAATATTTCCACTCCGGCGTATAGTCTTCCGGATATTTTAATTCGCAAAGGTGGCCAAAGGTCCACGTCACTTGGTAGCCGTTGCCCTCCAAGTAACCCTCACATTGCTTCGTCGCGCCCAATATGCGGGCGATGTCGCGTGCGACGCTCGGTTTCTCTGCTATACAAACAATCATCGGTGGTCAAATTTATTGTGTGCTTTGTACGGATTCGAGTAGCCTACTGCTTGCTTCGAGTCGGTCTACGATGCGCTGCAAGTCGAGCGGAGCCTCCTCCTTATAAATATGGTCGCGTTCCGGCATCCAAATGGCGTCGGCCGTGCTTACGACCACTTCAATCTCGTGCGTCGAAACCAATATGGATTTGCCTTCCTCGTGCGCCAGTTTGCCGAGGAGCCGCATCAGTTCGCGCTTCGATGGATAATCGAGAAACGCCGTCGGCTCATCGAGCAAGATGGCCGGCGTAGCTTGCGCCAGAGCACGCGCCAGCATCACCCGCTGTCGCTCCCCATCGCTGAGCGTCGAGAAGAGGCGCTCAGCGAAGCGCGTTGTGTTCGTCTGCACCATAGCTCGCTCCACGGCCGCTTGGTCTGCATCGTTTAGCAAGCCCCAGAAAGCCGTGTGTGGGCCACGCCCCGTCGCTACGACCTCCTCGGCCGTCATCAGCGTGGCTTCCGGTCGGCTCGTCAACACGATGCTGACGCGCCGCGCCAAGTCTTTCGGGCGCAGGTCCGAGATGCGTTCGCCGCCAACATACAATTCGCCGCCCAGGGAAGGCTGCAAACCGGCCAATGTGCGGAGCAGCGTACTCTTGCCGCAGCCGTTAGGGCCGATGAGCGCGGTGAGCGTGGCGCAGGGCAAGCAACCGCTCAATTGTTGCCCTACAATTTGCTGCCGGCGTCCGCTCCCGTAGCCGATCGACAAATCTTCAAAGGCGATGGGCGCATCGGGCGAAAAGGAGGGGGCTGTAGCGGCTGAGGCAAACTTTTTCATCGCCGCGAAGTTACGCATTTTTACCTATTTATCGTGCGTTTCCGGTCGATTAGCTGCCTTCTCGCTTCCCGCCGCGTTGGCCTTCTGTGCCTCTCCGTACCAAGTGCGGCGGGGCAGGTTGGGGGTATGATTGCGCTCGTCAGTCGGTCGAAAAAGTATGTCGCCTTTTCTACTCTGCCGCGGCTGCCTCAGAGGTAGCTCTGCCGCGTTTTTCTGTTGTTCCTGCCCACTTTTCTGTTGCTTTTCGCCCGTCTTTTTTTCGTTTGCCGGCAGCAAACCATCGTTTGGTGGGAGCATACTATGGTTTGGTGGGAGCAAACGAAAATAATATCCGACCAACGCTCGCTCAAATGCCCCCTTTTGCCTTAAAAATCAGCATAGAAAGACGATGAAGTCCTGCTTCGTACTGTCGGTTTTGTGCGTGAGGTCTGCAAAAAAAATATTTTTGCGCTTCGTTTTTGTATCTCGACAATGCAAAATAAGAGTTCGAAATGATAAAACGCTTTATTCTTATCGCAAAGACTTGCCGTTTATTTTCGAAAAGTAGTAAATTTGCTTAGGGAAGTTACGAAAAGAGTGTAATTTATTGGAAATGAGCGTAGGTTAATTGCTCTTGATAGTAATAGGTTACGATTTAGTTAGTTATCTACTGCATTATCCTTCTGCGCGTTGCGTAACCTTCAAAGAACTCTTCGTATGCAAAAGTAGCTATTTAATTCGAGATTTTGATATAAACTCCCGTTTTTTATCCCCTCATTCATAAGAATTTTCCGTAAAAGCGGTATTGTCCGTCGGCACACCATTGCCCAAAACGAGTTTGGAACAAACGTGTGCCGACTACCGCATAGCTGGAGAAAAGGGCATTGCCTCACGCCTAAACGATGTTTAGACAGATGAAGCAATGCCCCTTTCTTTTGCGCCTATGCCAAGAGGTGCTTTTACGGGTTTTCAAATGATTTTTCTTTTTTCGCTGTCTCTTTTGCCGGAAGCGGAAAGTGAATGCAGAGTGTGTCAGCCTGCCCCATGAATGAAACAGGCGCCCACACACAGCCGGACAAACCGGGAAGAATGATTGTTGCCACCCGGCTGAACAAGTTCCGTCGGATCGGAAACAATCATACTTCCTTTGTTGTGGTTTGCCCTTTTCACGCTTCCGGTGATGTCTTTTTCCTTTTGGTGATTCTTTTTTTTACGGATTTTCCCCTGAAGTTTTTTTCTACACAATCTGCCTCTGTTTTCGTTTACCTCCATTTTGCGCCTTTCAGTAAGCCGCATCAGTCAGTCATTTTCGTTCTGGGCGCAAAGGTAATTCCGGGATTGGACGGGAAAGCAAGGTCAAGCCTCCTGTTTTCGGTAAAAATCTCCAGCCCTGCGGGTAGTATTTTGACCGAAAAACCTTGCATTCCCTAATCCCTACCTTTTCAAGCACCCGAAACGAAAACGACCGATGCGACAGAAAGACGCATAAAAAAAATGTCGGATAAACGAGAGGCAGATAAGATAGTTTGAAACTCAACTCCCTCAGCTCTTGAATCCGCATTAAAAACAAAAAAATCAAAAACAGCGAAGATATGACGGCAACGGCAAATTTCAGACAAATGGCGCAACACATCGGGTTGGCGATATGCGGCTTGATGATGCGCACCGCCTTCGGGGTGTTCGGCATCCTTTGGGGCATCATCAGAGAGATTGTAAACGGAGTGTTCCGAGTGGCGATAGGTGTAATCGTGGCTATCCTTTCCACCATTGCCTTCTTTGGCTTCATCCTTTGGTTATTCACCCTTTAACCCTTACCGACATGGCAAAAAGAAACAGCAAGACGGCAGCGCAGCAGTGCAGATATTACGAGGTGGACAACATCTTCGTGTATATGGTGGAAACGTACATCAACGGCAATTTTGAAACTTTCCGAAGATTGTACCACGAACTGAACAAGGACGCACGGAGGGATTTCATGGACTTCCTTCTCAGCGAGGTAGAGCCGACCTATTGGAGAGAGATACTGAAACAGATAATCTAAAAATGACAGCGATATGAAAGGAACAGACCATTTCAAGAGAACGATATATATGTACTTGGAACAGCGTGCGGAGGAAGATGCGCTATTTGCAAAGAAGTACCGCAACCCTGCCAAGAACATGGACGAGTGCGTGACCCACATTCTGAACTATGTGCAGAAAAGCGGTTGCAACGGTTTCACGGACGGAGAGATATTCGGGCAAGCCATCCACTACTATGAGGAAAACGAGATAGAGGTGGGCAAACCGATGGACTGCCAAGTGGTTGTGAACCACGTTGTGAAACTCACGGCAGAGGAAAAGGCGGAGGCACGTCAGAACGCTGTCCGCAAATACCAAGAGGAGGAACTCCGCAAGTTGCAGAACCGCCACAGACCGTCAGCGAGAAAAGAAAACCAACCCCAACCCTCATTATTTGATTTAGGCTTATGAAACCGAAGACCAAGATACAGAAAGAGGTGGCAAGACTTTCCGCCAACCTTCGCCCCATATCAGCGACACAAATAGATTGGGCATACCGCCACTGCGTTGAGCATATCGGCTACCGCACCAAGAAAGGGAACATCACCTGTTCCGACTGCGGTCACGAGTGGCACAGCGACAGCGGACTATGCGACACCCTTGAAGGCTGCACCTGCCCCAAATGCCATGCCGAACTCAAAGTGCAGGACACACGCAGACGCATCTACAAGGAAACGCAGAATTTCAGCGTGATAACCACCTGCAAAGGGTATCAGGTAATCCGCGTGGCGCAGGTCAGATGCGAGAGCAGGAAAGGCGAACCGATGCGTTTCTACTGCCACGAGGTCGTGCAGCGTTGGATTTCACCCGACGGCAAGGTTACGGACATGGCGTTGCTCCGTGGCTTCCTTTTCTGCTATTGCGATGTGTGGGCATTAGGCAGCGATATGGAGGTAAGACCGCACAACAGCCTATACGATGATGTGGTGGCAAGAAGCTGTGCATATCCAAAGATGAGGATATTGCCCCAACTCAGACGTAACGGCTTCAAGGGCGATTTCCACGGCATCTCCCCCGTGCGTCTTTTCAAAGCCTTGCTTTCAGACCCAAGAATTGAAACCCTTATGAAAGGCGGTGAGATTGAGGTCATGAAACACTTTCTTTTCAATACCCGTACTGCCGATGAATGTTGGGCATCATATCTGATTGCCAAGCGTCACAAGTATCAGATAGACAACCTCTCAATGTGGTGCGACTATCTGCGTATGCTCAAAAAACTCGGTCAAGACCTCCGTAACCCGAAGAACATCTGTCCCGAAGATTTCATGGCGGCACACGACAACGCAACCCGAAAAATTGAAGCCATACACGAGAAGGAAAGAGCCGCAGAGCAACGCCGTTGGGAGATTGAAAGGCGTGAGCGTGAGCAACAGCGACAACTCCAACGAAAGAAAGATGCGGAGGATTTCATCGCCAACAAATCCAAATTCTTCGGCTTGGTAATCACGGACGAGGAAATAATCGTCAAGGTGCTTGAAAGCATAGACGAGTATTACAACGAGGGCAAGACGCAGGGCATCTGCGTGTTTGGCAGTGGATACTACAAGAAAGCCGACACCCTCATACTATCGGCAAGGATTGGCGATGAGATTATTGAAACCGTAGAGGTGGACTTGCGAACCCTCGAAGTGGTGCAGTGCCACGGCAAGCACAACCAGGACACCGAATATCACGAGCGCATCATAGACCTTGTGAACAAGAACGCCAACCTTATCCGTGAGCGGATGAAAGCGGCATAGCATAACCCCTAAAACAACATTGATATGGAAGTAAGAATTGAAAGTATGATTTGTGTGTGGGATGATGCAATCCCCACGATGTTCCTTGAATTTGTGAACCTCCTCACTCTCACAACGAGTGAGGGGGAATTGAGAAAGAGCGTAAAGGAGTTTGCCGAGAAGCACGAACTTGACAAGTTTTTCCTTTACGGCTTCGGCTCACACCATTTCTACCTGCACCAACGCTACACAAGCAACCCCGAAATGGTGATGAAGAACAGAGTTCTGTCAGTACATTTTTAACCATCTAAAAAGCAACATTATGACAACACGAATGACCATCAACGGAGTAAGCACCTGCGCGGAAGCAGGTACGGAGAAATACGAGCGTTTCCAATCGGGTATCGGAAGACGCAGGCGGACACTTGTGCAGTACGACTACCGCCACCCCATAGACAGAGAATTGTTCTCTTGTGTCAAACCCACGTTGGACGAGTGCCGAGCCGCACGGGACAAGTGGCTGAACGCAAAGAAGGGAAAGGAGGACAGACTATGAACACGACCTATCAAACGCTGATAGTCAAGTTCAGCGAACCTATCACGGCATTGGACGGTATCTTTGACGATACCGGAGCGTGGGGAACGGACACCCTCAAGGGGTGGATAGATGATTACGAAAGCACACGTTTCACCGCCACCGACAGCCATACGGCAGTCATCACGAGCGAGTACAATATGGAATGTGTGAAAGAGTGGCTACAACGGCAGACCCCCATTTCCGAAATGCGAGAATTTTGAACGGGATGGCGGTGTCCGCACCGCCAATACTTAAAACCCTAAAAACAAAAGATATGATAGCCAAGACGATATTACAGCAGATAGGCGGAAAACGCTTCACCGCCATGACAGGTAGCCGTGATTTCATAGATATGGGCAACGGCTTACGGATGAGCCTTGCAAGGAACAAAACAAGTGCCAACCGCCTTGACATCATCTATGACGAAGGGGCAGACCTCTACAATATGCGCTTCTACCGCAGGACGTTCAGCAAAAAGACCTTTGAGTGCAAGACAAAGGACATTGCCGTACACGAGGGTATCTATTTTGATATGCTGGAGGAAATGTTCACGATGGTGACGGGACTTTACACACGCTTTTGAGTGGCGGGGCGGCGAGAGCCGCCCTACTTTCTTTCAGTGAGCATGATGGCGGACAAAGAAAGTAGCAAAGAAACCTTTGTCCAATCTGCGATAACTAAAAAATCCGCAAGTAAAACTTGCGGAGGCTATATATTGGGTCGTTATTTTTTGGTGGAGGGGAATGATAATCTCGAACCGTTGAACTACACATTTCTGCTTCGTCTCCATTTCCCCCAACGATTTGATACGTTCAATCATTTTTGTTGTTCCTTTCTGAATTTTCCTAAATACTTTCTTCATAATTTCGCTATACTTTTTATGGTTAATAACTATGTTTTGTATTGCTCTCACAACACTTACAACTTGAAGTGTTATTTGGAAACCGATAGGCAAAAATGGCTCAACGATGTCAATTAACGAGAAAATCCTACGATAATCTATCAAGTGATAGAGCAAAAGACGTGCCAAGTTAAATATGGCACGTCTTTTGCCAGTTTTGTCAGTCCTTTTATGGGATATACAACAGCGCAAACTCCGCCTTTCTCCGTTTGAGCAGCATGGCGTGGCGTTTTCCTTTGTAGTTGCAGAAGGCTATATACTCACGGTAGATGTTCCTGTCACCAGCTTCCAGCTTCTTGATTAAGGTGCTTTTGGGGATTGTTTTGCTGCCTAACAGCTTCGCCGGTCCCACATTGTAAGCTAACGTGCCAGGCAAAATCGAATCAACCCCGAATTTACGGAACATGGCGACAAATTTGCGCAGGTCTTTCCGCAAAAGTTCATCCGCATCCCGTTTTGTCATGGTTCGTGCCGAATACTTCTCGTTTGGCAAAAGTTTGTGACCCCAACCGACGTATGGGTAGTGTTTTTCTGAGTGCCAGCCTTCAAAGTAGCGGCAGCATAAAAAAGCACGTTCCATAAGCGGCAGTCGGTAGATTGCCGCCTGCCCGTCCGTTCCCTCTTGGCGGCTGATCTGCGCGGACACAGAACAGACCGTCAGAAGTGAACAGAGCATTGTCATGAATACACGCATCATTTCAACAAGGGGCTGAAGTTGCCGATGGGAACGATGGTAAGATCGTCGTCCTTTACATTCCTGTTGTTGAAGTCAAATTCCAGTTCGTAGGAGTTGCTAAAGTTATCCTCCACCACCACGATGAAATTATGCGCCTCATCACCCGCCGCCGTGTAGTACAGGCGGAATTTTTCGTTCTCCAGCAGGTAGCGGTCGTTAGGCAGGAAGGTGATGCCGTTATCCATTTTGAGCGAGCCTTCCCCCTCGAACTGGAAATAGCGGATGGTATAGAGCGTACCCGAAAAGTCGCCCTCCTTTTTCAGTTCACAGCGGATTTCCACTGTCTGCCCCTTTACTACCTTGTTCGGCACGGGCATGACCTCCACCGTGAAGGGATAGGACTGCTGGATGTCCATGTCATCGTCACATGACACGAGGGTGAATGACATGGCGGCTATCAGGCATAACGCCACTGCCTTGAATATTGATGTTCTCTTGTTTCTGTTGTTCAGTATGTTCATTGTTCTTCGATTTTTAGATGGTTGTTTTTCTGTTTTTTCGTTGTCAGTTGCAGGTACTCGTTCAAGTCCTTGCAACCGTCATAGAGGGAGGAACGGTCGGTGACACGTTCCCCGTATCGCATGGTAAGTGCGGCAAGCGTCCGCCGTCCGGCTTCGTCACGGTCGAGGAAGCAGCCGATGCGCCCGTATCCGTCCAGCAATCCCGCCGCCTTCTCCACGTTGGCGACTGAGTTCAGCACAAGACAGTCAGCGTTACCGGTTACACCAAGCGTCACGGCAGAGAGAAAGTCCATGAAGCCCTCGAACACGAGGCACTCGTCAGCCGGGATGTCATTCGCCTTTACCAGTGATACAGACTTCGGAGGTATGCAACCCTTGAAATATCGGCTTCTGACTTCATAGCCACCTGCCATGTTCGGAAAGCCAACGGCAAAATACCGTTTCCCACGCACACCGTAGTTCAAGCGGCAGCAGTGACGGGATGCGATGGCGTAAGGGATGCCCCGTTCCTCTAAATACTCCGTCAGCAGTGAGCGGAGCAGCGGAGCGACCTCCACATCCTCAAAAACGGATTCGGTCGGCTTCGAGAGATAGACGGGCTTTTCCCATCCGGCAACCGTCATATTGGCGGCTTCCGCTATGAACTTCGCTTGCTTCATGAAGTCATCGCTTTGCAGAAACTCCCCGGCAAGCGTGAAGATGTCGCCGCCCTTGCCCAAACCGAAGTCGTACCAGAGCTGTTTCGCCACGTTCACACGGAAAGAGGATGTGCGCTCGCCCCTGTACGGGGCAAGATACCACAGCTCGTTACCGCTCCTTCTGACAGGCTCATGCCCCAGCCGTGCGAGAAAATCCGCAAGCGGCATCCTTCTGACAGCATCTATTTCCGTCCTTTCCATGCCCGTGTCAGTTGATGATGAACTTGATACCGACCCCGAACTGCGTGTGGAACTTCCGTGTGTCGCCACCCCAAAGGCAACGCTCCCGCAGGTTGGCAAGCAGGGCGATACGGTCTGCCACGTAACACTCCACATCGAGCGTCAGCGCACCGCCGTAGATGAAGGCGTCCCGGTCGTGCAGCGTGGAGCCGTCATGCAGCACCTTCTTCCCCCAATTTACCGCCTCATATCCGGCGAGAGCCGAAGCCCCGGCATAGACGAAAACAATCTTTCGGGCGTCCGACAGTATCTTGAAGTAATAGCCGCCCTCCGCCGTGAACTGCGCCACGGGTATCTTGGTGTCCTTGTAGGGATTGTTCTTCAACAGGTATTCGCCACCGAACACCCACTTGTTCCCCTTCTTCGTGTAGGTGGAGAGAGCCGCCCCGAAGCTGTACCCGCCGTCCTTGCCGCCGAGATTGAAGCCGTCCGCCATGTCCGCCCTCACCTCGATGCCCTGCATCTTCGGCAGACACCGCTGGGCGTGCGCCTGCCCTGTAAAAAGGGCAAGCGACGCGATGATTATTGCGATGTACTTTCTCATGGTCAGCGTACTTGAAGTTCGTTGATGGTACCCGCGCGTACCAAATCCTCGTTCTCAATCACGAAGGACTGGTGACGGCCGCCGTTCTTCTCGTTCAATTCCACCACGAGGCACTTGTCATCGGGGATGGTGAACTTCGCCATCGTGAAGACCGTGCGCTCGCTCTTTTTGCCCGGCACGAGGGTGGCGTAGTTCTGCGCGCGGAGCGGCAGAATAATCTGCTCCTGCACGGCAGTACGCTTCGCAACCTTCTTGTCCACGATTTTCCAAGTGATGTAGTCCACATCGAAAGGCACGTTGCTCTGGTTCTTTATCTCCGTGTGGAAATAAAGCAAGCCGTTGTGCGTGTAGATGCCTTTCAACAGGTATTGGATGCCGAAACGCTTGCAGCCGATATGCTTCACCTCGCGCTTGTTCTGTTTGTGGATGGACTTCATGATAAGGCGCACCAGCATCGGGCTTTCGCTGCCCAGCTCTTTCAGATAGATTTCCTGCGCGTTGTTCGGGCGGTTCACCGTGCTGCCGTCATGGATGAAGTCGCACATCTCCACGTTGAGCAACAGCGGTTCGGCGGCGTACTTCACGTTGAAGGTGTAGAAACTGCCGTCCTCCGTGATGACGGACATATTCGTTTCGTTGGGAAAATTCCTTACGGTAGCCTTCACACGGATGATGTTCTCCGCTCCGTCGGCTTTCCCGGCAATCAGGTCGGGCGAGCCTAAATCGACATAGCGCACCTCCGCCGGAAAAATGACGTGGACGGTCTTGTCGTAGGTCACTTCCAGACCGTGCGGCGGTATCATGCGGTCGAAGGTCAGCTTGCGTGACAGCCCGTGATATAGGTCGCCGTCCGCCTCCTTCTGCGGATAGACCTCCTTCGTCAAGGTCGGTTGTTCACTTCCGTTGGTCGTTTCAACGGTTACATTCTCCTGCGCGTTGGCAGTTATGATGCCCATAGCGAGGGCAAACATGATGATTA